>Ga0207890_1000009_pt1 | contig 306152 bp, 308 predicted proteins | sample LinPmetageLP48_FD_184059 | JGI IMG/M metagenome (GOLD analysis project Ga0207890, IMG submission 184059) | Marine viral communities from the Pacific Ocean - LP-48 (SPAdes) | ecosystem: Environmental > Aquatic > Marine > Oceanic | place: Pacific Ocean | collected 2011-06-13 | reverse complement strand
CCGCCCCCTGCCGCTAGAACATCTTGCGCAGATCGACGCCGATATAGCGCCCGACCGGGTCGATCCGGCGCGGGTCATAGGCTTCGGGGACAAGCCCGCTAGCATCGACCACGCGGCGCTGTCCGTCGAACACATTGTCGAGCACAAAAGCGACGCGGAAGCCCTTGAGGAAGCCCTCGTCGCGTTCGAGGATTTCCCCGAGATCGGCGAACAGGCGCAGGTCGAAGGTTACCAGGTCGCCGAAGAACAGATCGCTCGATCCGGGCAGGCCGCTACCGCGCAGTTCCGCTTCGCCGAGGTAATTGCCCGACAGGCGCACGCCATACCCATCGATGAACATCCCGGCTTCGAGCCGCGAGGTGTGCTCGGGGATCGCGCCGCTACCCAGCACGAAGCCGTCGAGTTGGTCGAACACCGGTCCGCCAGCCGCCAGCGTCACTTCGTTTTCGAGCGCGATGGTGTGATTGAGGTTGACGAAATAGCGCCCGCCCGAGCCGCCACGCCGGGCGAAGGGGTTCATCCCGCCGCCGCGCTGCTGGCTTTCGCCCTGCGGCGGACCACCCGCGCCATCGGCGGCACACGTGCGCTCGCGGAAGGCCTTGAGCCGCTCGGGATCGATCTCGCCATCTTCGCCGCGCAGCCGTTCGAGCATCTGCGGCGGCAGCTGGTCAAGCTGCGGCGGTTCGGCGCACAGCGCGGTGCGCAGCTCGGCAAAGCGGCCGATATCGGCCTCGCCCTCGGCGCTGCACAGCCGCTGGCGGAGCATTTCGACACGCGCCGGATCGGGCTCGCCATTCTCGTCGAGCAGGCGGGCCCGCATCCCCTCGGGCAGCTGCGACAGGTCGGGTGTGCCGGTAGTGGGTGCGGCGCACAGTTTTTCGCGCATCGCAGCAAAGGCCGCAGGATCGAAGCGCGAACCGCCTGCGCCGCCACCGGGTCGCCCGGCACTGCGACCAGCCGCTGGCGAACCGCCGCGGCTGCTTTCGTCGCTATCCGAACCGCCGAAGCTGCCGCGGGTCGACAGACCGAAGCTGAGCGTACGGCTGCGCGTTTCGTACAGCGTCACCGGGCTGCGGTCGATCGCCAGCAATTCACCCGCCCCATTGCGCGTCACGCGATCGGGAAAGGCCTGTTCGAAAGCCGAGGTGAACGCGGGCGAGGACAGCGTGACATCGCGCGAGCGGTTGATTGCATAATCGGCCTGCAACCGCGTGCCTTCCCAGAAGGGCAATTCCCAGTTCGCGCCGAATTTCCAGTCGGACTGCGTTTCGGCACGCAGGTCGGGATTGCCGCCGGTGATCACCGTGGCCAGCACATCCTGCCCGGTGGCGAAATCGAACACCGAGACGTTGGCCTCGTCGATTCGCGGCGAGCCCAGCGCGCTCAGCCCGGGGGCGACTTCGCGCCAGATCCGCGTCGCCTGCAGGTTGAGGTTTTCGAATGGCGACCAGTTCACGCCCAGGCTCCAGTCCTGCAGCGTGCCGAAGTCCGACAGGTGGTTGATGCCCGCCTGCCCGGAAACCGAGATGTCGCCCACGGCATCGAGGAAGCCGGTACGGCGGCTGGTAAGCGGGACGACGATATTGACGCCGCCCGACAGATCGCCGCGCGTCAGCTGCGTATCGAAGGCGGTACGCGTGTCATCGCTCTCGATCCGCTGCCAGTCGTAACCCACATCGAAGGTGGTCGCGATCTCGCCCGCCGGAATTTCGACCGCGATGCCGCGCAGCGTCACCAGATTGGTCGCATTCCACGTGGTCGAGCGCGAAATATCGTAGCCCGCAGCGGCGCTGCGATCGACTTCGCTGCGCGTCTTGGTGCGGCCGCCGTCGAAGGTAGCGGTCAGTTGGAAGTCGCCGACCGGCTGGGTGTAGCTGGCCGCGGTCGACAGCGTATCGGTGCGGTTGCGCCGTTCGATCGGTTCGAGCACGCCGTCGACCTGGCGCAGGCCCGACAGGCCGATGCTTTCCTCGCGCGAGCCAGTCAGGTTGAGGCTGATCGAGGAACCGTTGTCGATGAAGGCCTTGGCATAGTTCGCCGTCGCCTCGACGCCGTAGCTGTCCGAGACGAGGCTGCGGAACGGGGCTTCATCGGCGACACCGGGGATCGACGAAGCGGTCACCAGGTCGCGCTCGTCCTCGGTCAGCAGGCTGACGTCTTCGACCTCGAGATTGAGGTTGATCCGCGCGCCGTCATTGATCGAGAGGTAGCCGATCTCCTGCTCGTTGCGCCAATAGCCGCCGCGCGCGGGGGCCTCGGCCTCGACTTCCGCAGTGATTGAGGAATAGCTTTCCTGCAGCACGATATTGACCACGCGCTGGTCGGGCGAATAGCCGAAGCGCTGCGCCACTTCCTCGGCAAAAACCTCGATCTTGGCGATGCTTTCGGGCGGATAGGAACGGAATTCGCGGAAGCTGGATACGCGGATGCCGTTGATCAGGAACACCGGCCGGCCGCTGCCGCGCCCGCCGCGCGCGCTGCCCGTCGCGGGTTCGATCGCGGCGATGATATCGGCGATCGAGCTGCCGCCGAACGCCGCGATATCCTCGCTGTCATATTCGGCCACGGGTGGCTGGTCGACGATCAGCTGCCCACGGATGCGCGCGCCGGTGACGACGATCGTCCCGGGTGCGGACAGCACGTCTTCATTGACCTCGGGCGCGGGCTCGGCCGCCTGGCCGGTATCCTGGGCGTGGACCGCCGAGGCCCAGCCAAGTGCGAAGAGCGAAGTTGCGACAAATGATAGGGATTTCAAGCGCAGGGCCTTCCGTCTTAAATTATCCAACCGCCCCCGTGTGGCAGGCTATTGCGACGATGAATGCCGACAGGCAAGCGGGGTTTCCGTATCGGTTTGTCGCTGAACGAATAGGATATACGTTCCGTCGATGGCACTTGGATGCAGCGAGGCTTCCCTTTTCCCCCCGTCACCGCTAAAGGCCGCCGCTCATATTGCACAATCGAACGGATACGAAGACCTACATGGCGAAAGAAGAACTTCTCGAAATGCGCGGCAAGGTGGTTGAACTGCTGCCCAATGCGATGTTCCGCGTCGAGCTCGAGAACGGCCATGAAGTGCTCGGCCATACGGCCGGCAAGATGCGCAAGAACCGTATCCGCGTGCTGGTGGGCGACGAAGTGCTCTGCGAACTCACGCCCTACGACCTGACCAAGGCGCGCATCACCTACCGCTTTATGCCCGGTCGCGGCGGCCCCGGCCCGCAGTAACGGCACGTGGGCCAGCCCACACTCATCCTCGCATCGGCCAGCCCCCGCAGGCGCGAACTCATCGCGCGCCTCGGCGTGGAGCCGGCTGCGATCAATCCCGCCGATATCGACGAAACGCCCGCTGCCGGCGAACGCCCGCGCGACTATGCCATCCGCATGGCGCGCGAGAAGGCGCAGGCCGCCGCCTCGGAGGACGGCTTCGTGCTGGCCGGCGATACGGTGGTCGCCGCCGGGCGCCGCATCCTGCCCAAGGCGGAGGATGCCGCGACCGCGCGGAAATGCCTCGAACTGCTTTCGGGCCGCCGTCACCGTGTGCTGTCGGCGATCGCGCTGCGCGCGCCCGATGGCCATATGCGCGAACGGCTGTGCGAGACCACGGTCCTGTTCAAGCGCCTCTCCGACGAGGAGATCGACGCCTATCTCGCCAGCGGCGAATGGGAGGGCAAGGCCGGGGGCTATGCCATCCAGGGCCTGGCCGAAGGGCTGATCTCGCGCATCCAGGGCAGCCATTCGGGGGTTGTCGGACTGCCGCTTTACGAAACGCGCGCGCTGCTCAAATCCGCAGGGTTCCAGATTGTCTGACAGCCGCGGGCCTGGCAGCGACGGGCCCGAATGGCTGGTCGAACACGGGATCGGCGAAAGCCGCGCATTGCTGATCCACGGCGAAGAGGTGGTGGCCGCGAAATTGCACTGGCCAGGCGATCTCCCGGTCGACAGCACCGCGCTGGCGCAACTGGTGTCGAAGCCCGCCGGGGGTGCACGCGGGCTCGCGCGGATGGCGAATGGCACCGAAATCCTCATCGACCGCATTCCGCCCCGGGCGACCGAGGGCAGCGCGCTGACCCTGCGCATAACCCGCGCCGCGATTGCCGAGCGCGGGCGCTTCAAGCGCGCGCAGGGCCGCGTTATCGAGAGCGAGGCCGACGCACCGCCGCCGCGCGACAATGTCTTCGTGCTGGGCGTTGCGGTCCGCCGCCTGCCCGGGGGCGAGTGGGACGAGATCTGGCATGCCGCCGCCGCGGGCGAGGTCGCGTTCACAGGCGGCGCACTGCTGTTCAGCGTGACACCCGCGATGACGCTGATCGATATCGATGGCGATCTGGCGCCGCGCGACCTCGCGCTTGCCGCGATCCCCGCGATTGCGCGCTGGCTGCGCCTGTTCGACCTCGGCGGTTCGATCGGGATCGATTTTCCCACGCTGGCCGCCAAAGCCGACCGCAAGGCGGTCGATACCGCGCTCGACGCCGCGCTGGCGGGCTGGCCGCATGAACGCACCGCAATGAACGGCTTCGGCTTCGTCCATATCGTCGCGCGGCTGACGGGGCCCTCGCTGCTCCACCGCTTCGCCTCTGCGCGCGTGGGTGCTGCGGCGCGCATGGCGCTGCGCCGCGCGGAGTTGGTCGACGGGCCGGGCGTGACGCTGCTGGCCATCCACCCGGCGCTCAAGGCCAGGCTCAAGCCCGAATGGATCGCCGAACTCGAACGCCGCACCGCGCGCCCTTTGCGGATAGAGACCGATCCCGGGCTTGCGATCGAGGCCGCCACCGCCCAGATCGTGCCGCATGACGAGTAAGCCCCGCCCCTGCCCGATCTGCCGCAAGCCGCGCAGCGAGGAGCACACGCCGTTCTGTTCGACCCGCTGCCGCGACCGCGACCTCGCGCAATGGTTCGGCGATGGTTATGCGGTGCCGGCGCGCCCCGCCCTGCCCGAGGAAATCGCGGCGGAAGTCACCAAGGGGCAGGACGACTAATTACCCCCTTGCCAAGGCGGGCCAGCTTCGCCATAGGCGCGCTCTCATTGCTCGCGGGGCTGTTCAAGCCCCTCCGCCGAAGCAGTGTGCCCGGGTAGCTCAGGGGTAGAGCAGACGACTGAAAATCGTCGTGTCGGTGGTTCGAATCCGCCCCTGGGCACCACTTCGCTGCGATGGCTTCCCCTGCTTCGCCGCCCGCGCTAGTCAGCCGGGATGCATGACACCGCCAGCACCGCGCTTTCCGCTTTCGACATCGCCGCAATCCTTGTCGTCGCTTCGGCGCTGCTCGGCTGGTTCAACCATCATTTCCTCAAGCTGCCGCATGTCATCGGGCTGACCGTGATGGGCGCGCTGGGGGCAATCGGCCTGACGGTGGCCGATGCCTTCATTCCCGGCGTGACGCTCGACGACTGGGTCGCCGACACGCTGCAGCAGATGAATTTCACCGAGACGCTGCTGCAGGGCATGCTCAGCTTCCTGCTGTTTGCCGGCGCGCTGCATGTCGATCTCGACCGCCTCAAGGTCGCGTGGCTGCCCGTGCTGCTGCTCTCCACCGTCGGCGTGATGATTTCGACCGTGCTCGTCGGGCTCGCCATGTGGGGTGTCGGCATGCTGCTGGCGCTGGGGATCGCGCCGATCTGGTATTTCGTCTTCGGCGCGCTGATCGCCCCGACCGACCCGGTTTCGGTGCTCGGCGTGCTGCGGGAAGAGAAGGTTCCGCAATCGCTGCAGAGCGCGGTGGCTGGCGAAAGCCTGTTCAACGACGGCGTCGGCATCGTCGTGTTCATCATCCTGCTCGGCGCGGCGGTGAGCGGGAACGACTTCTCCTTCGCCGAGGGCGCACGGCTGTTCGCGATCGAGGCGGGCGGCGGCATCTTGATCGGGCTCGTCGCGGGCTATGTCGGCTACCGCGCGCTGGCGGGGATGGACGAATACACGCTCGAGGTGCTGGTCACGCTGGCGGTGGTGATGGGCGGCTATGCGCTGTGCAACTACCTGACGCTTTCGGGTCCGCTGGCGATGGCGGTGGCCGGCCTGCTGATCGGCAACCACGGCGTTACCTATGCGATGAGCGACGTGACGCGCGATTACCTCGTCAAGTTCTGGGAGCTGGTCGACGAATTGCTCAATTCGGTGCTGTTCCTGCTGATCGGGCTGGAAATGATCGTGCTGGTCGCGGGTTTCGACGAACTGGTGCTGGCGCTGGCCGCAATCCCGCTGACGCTGGCCGCGCGCGGGGTCGGCATTGTCGTCTCGACCAAGGCGATCCCCGCCGCACGGCTGCAGGACAAGGGCGCGGGCCGCGTGCTGTGGTGGGGCGGGCTGCGCGGAGGCATTTCGATCGCGCTGGCGCTGTCGCTGCCCGCCGGCGAGACGCGCGACCTGATCCTCGCCGCGACCTTCGCCGCAGTGCTGTTCAGCGTCCTCGTCCAGCGCGCCACGCTGGGCCGGCTGATCGAGAAGCTGAAACGCGACCACGCGCCCGCGGTCGAAGACGATACCGCCGCGACAGCAGGCGCGCCGCCTCCGCCTTAGGACGCGGCCACATCGTCTGCTGCGGCAGCGATTTCCGCCCAGACCCGGGCGAGATCGGCATCCTCGATGCAATAGGGCGGCATGACGTAAACGGTGTTGCCGAGCGGCCGCAGCAGCAGGTCTGCTTCGCGGAACCGGCGCAGCAGCTTCGGCCCGAGGTCGGACAGATAGCTGCCGCCCGGATCGCCCAGTTCCAGCGCGGCAATCGTCCCGCAGCGCCGCGCGTTGCGCACCATGGCGTGCTCCGCGAGCGTATCGAGATGCGCCTGCTGCTTCGCTGCCAGCGCCGCGATCCGCTCAGGCACCGGTTCCTCGCGCCAGATCGCGAGATTGGCATTGGCCGCCGCGCAGGCCACCGGGTTCGCGGTATAGCTCGACGAATGGTAGAAAGTGCGTGTGCGGTCGGTGGAATAATGCGCATCCCAGATCGGCTCGCACGCCATCGTCACCGCCAGCGGCATCGCCCCGCCAGTGAGCCCCTTTGACAGGCACATGATATCAGGCACAACATCGGCCTGTTCGCAGGCGGTCAGCGTCCCCGTGCGGCCCCAAGCGGTCATGACCTCGTCGGCGATGAACAGCGTGCCGTGGAAGGCGCAGATCGCGCGCATCTCCGCCAGCACCGCGGGCGGATACATCAGCATCCCGCCCGCCCCCAGCACCAGCGGTTCGACGATGAACGCCGCCGCCCCGCCCGCGCATTCGGCTTCGAGCGCGTCGAGGGTGGGCTGCGGATCATTGCCGGGAAAGGGCACGCGCCCGACATCGAACAGCATCGGCGCATAGGCGGCGTTGAACACCCCGCGCGCGCCCACCGACATCGCGCCGATCGTATCGCCGTGATAGGAATGCTCCATCACCACGATCCGGCTGCGGTTCTCCCCGCGGTGCGTCCAGAACCCGAGCGCCATCTTCAGCGCGACTTCGACTGCAGTCGAACCGCTGTCTGAAAAGAAAACGCGGGTCAGTTCGTCGGGCAGGATCCGGCACAGTTCACGCGCGAGATCCTCTGCCGGTTGGTGCGTCCAGCCGGCGAAGATCATCTGGTCGAGCCGCTGCGCCTGGTCGGCGATCGCCGCCATGATCCGCGGGTGGCAATGGCCATGCGTGGTCACCCACCAGCTCGAAATCGCGTCCACCACGCGGCGGCCGTCCTCGGTGTGCAACACCGCGCCTTCGGCATGCGTGACCAGCGGAACCGGATCGCCCAGCCCGTGCTGCGTGAAGGGATGCCATACGGGGGAGTGGGTCATGTGAAATCCGCCGGGTCAAAATTGTCGGTAAAGGCCCGGGCGAGCGTCGCCGCGTCGAGCGTGCCGAGCAGCGGCAGGCGGCCCAGCCGCTTCACCGCGCCGAGCCGGCAGATCGTCGCCTCGCTATCCTCCACCGCGTCGCCGACAAAGGCCACGCCGTGGATTGCCACCCCGCGCGCGCGCAGCGCTTCGATCGTCAGCAGCGAATGGTTGATCGTGCCCAGCGCGGTGCGCGCGACCACGATCGCAGGCAATCCCCAGCGCGCGAACATGTCGGCGTAGAGCAAGTCCCCGCCAAGCGGCACCAGCGCGCCGCCGGCCCCCTCGACCACCAGCGGGCGCTGCGCGGGGAGTGCCAGCCGGTCGGGATCGATGGCAACCCCGTCGATCTCGGCGGCGCGGTGCGGCGAACAGGGCGTCGCCAGGCGATAGGCCTCGGGCAGCACGCGGGTTTCGGGCAATCCCGCAAGCTTCGCCACCTGCGCCCGGTCGCCGCCCTCATCCAGCCCGGCCTGCACCGGCTTCCAGTAATGCGCATCCAGCGCGCCGGTGAGCGCGGCGGCGAAGACGGTCTTGCCGACGTCGGTATCGGTTCCGGTGACGGTGAATGCACTCATGCGAGAATCTCCGAAAGCGTGTCGGCCAGCGCATCGATCTGCGGCCGGCCGATATTGAGAGTGAGCGAGATGCGCAGGCGGCTGCTGCCCGCAGGGACGGTGGGCGGGCGAATACCGCGGATATCGAAGCCCGCGCTGCGCAGCGCCCCGGCAATCTGCATGGTGCGCGCCTCGTCACCCAGCACCAGCGGCATGATCTGCGATCCGCTGGTGCTGACGCCGAAGGGCGCGAGTTTGCGGGCCGCATAGCCGATCAGATCGTGCAGCGCTTCGCGCCGCTCCGGCTCCTCCTCCAAGATCCTCAGCGCCTCGCGCACGCAGGCAGCCATCAGCGGCGATGGTGCGGTGGAGAAGATGAAGCCCCGCCCGCGATTGATGACATGGTCGCGCATCGCGCGCGGTCCGCACAGCAGCGCGCCTTCGCTGCCCAGGGCCTTGCCGCAGGTGCGCAGCACAATTGCATTATCGCGCCCGTCGATATCTGCTGCCAGCCCCCGGCCGCTATCGCCGAACACGCCGGTCGCATGCGCGTCGTCCGCCAGCAGCACCGCGCCATGGCGATCGGCCAGATCGGTCAGGTCGGCAATCGGCGCGCGGTCGCCGTCCATGCTGTAGAGCGTTTCGACCGCAATCCAGACCTGGCCCGTGGCATTGCGCGCCCGCCAGCGCGCAAGCGCTTCGGCAAAGGCGCCGACGTCATTGTGCGGCACCGCAATGCATTCCGCCCGCGACAGACGCATTCCCTCGTGCGCGCTGGCATGGACCAGGGCGTCATAGAAGATCGCATCGCCGCGCTGGGGCAGTGCCGACAGCAGCACGCTATTGGCGCCGTAGCCATTGGCAAGGAACAGCGCGCTTTCGCAGCCGAAGAAGCGCGCGGCCTCCGCCTCCAGCGCCTCGTGTTCGGGATGATTGCCGCGCAGCAGCCGCGAACCGCCCGAACCAACGGGGACGCCGCGCTCGAGCGCGTCCATCACGGCGTTCTTGAGCCTCCCGCTGCCCGCCAGCGCAAGGTAATCGTTCGAGGAGAAATCGGCGCCGCCGGGAAGCGACAGGCTGCGCAGCCGCGCCGCGCGCGCCAGCCCCGCCAGATCATCGACCTGCGCGGCAAGCGGAGTGTTGGTGGTGCGACCCGTATCCATGCCGCGCGCGCTAACCACCGCGCCGCGTGCCTGCAATTGCTTTCGTCAATCGGCTTCTGTATGGCTCGCTACACGCCCCGGCAGTCGCAATCGCCAGTCGATTCCGTCGCCGGGGCGCAGGCTTTTCTAGCGTGAAGGAATGCATATTCATGGCTCGTCGGCGCCAGATCTACGAAGGCAAGGCCAAGATCCTGTACGAAGGTCCCGAACCGGGCACGATCATCCAGTATTTCAAGGATGATGCGACCGCGTTCAACGCCGAGAAAAAGGGCACGATCAACGGCAAGGGCGTGATCAACAATCGCATCAGCGAATATGTGTTCACGCGGCTATCGCACATCGGCATCCCCACGCATTTCATCCGCCGCCTCAACATGCGCGAACAGCTGGTGCGCCAGGTGGAAATCATTCCGCTCGAAGTGGTGGTGCGCAATGTCGCTGCCGGTACGCTGAGCAAGCGCCTCGGGATCGAGGAAGGCGAGCTGCTGCCGCACACACTGATCGAATATTGCCTCAAGGACGATGCGCTGGGCGACCCCAAGGTCTCCGAAGAGGAAATCGCCTGCTTCAACTGGTGCAGCCATGAAGAGCTGCAGGACATGTCGAGCATGGCGATCCGCATCAACGATTTCCTCTCGGGCATGTTCAGCGCGATCGATATCCGCCTGATCGACTTCAAGCTCGAATTCGGCCGCATCTGGGATGGCGATTTCAGCCGCGTGATCCTGGCCGACGAGATCAGCCCCGACGGCTGCCGCCTGTGGGACATCAACACCGGCGAAAAGCTCGACAAGGACCGCTTCCGCCGCGACCTCGGCGGCGAGAGCGAAGCCTACCAGGAAGTCGCGCGGCGCCTTGGCCTGCTCCAGAACGAAGACAGCGGCCCGGGCGAAGTGCTCGACATGAACGCGCATCGCGGGCGGCTCCGGACCCCGAGCAAGCCGAAGAAGTAACGCGGTCGGCCGCACCCGGCGCAAGCCGCCCGGCGCAGCGTTGGCATAGAAAAAGGGCCGGAGGGATCGCTCCCCCCGGCCCTTTTCTTGGTCGGTCGTCCGCGCGCTTAGTAGCTGACGCGGGCCGAGATACCGAACACGCGCGGATCGTTGACGAAGGCGGTGTTGTTGTTGAAGTCGATGCCGCCCTTCACATTGTCGGCATCGAGGATGTTGCGCACGAAGGCGGCGACTTCGAACGTGCCGTCACGCTTGGCATAGCCGACGCGCAGCCCGCCCTCGATCTGGTTGTTGGTGTTGAACTCGGCGCTTTCGTAGATGAACAGGTTGGTCTTGCCCTGATAGGCCCAGTCGGTGAAGGCGAAGATCTCACCCGCATTGCCCACCGGCAGGCCGTAGCGCGCGGTCACGTCGGCGATCCATTCCGGCGCGTTGGGGAACGGGTTGCCATCCACCAGCGCGCGGGTGTTGCCCGACAGGACCACGGTCGGGTCGGTCACGGTGCACTGCGCACAGATGCCCACAGCCAGCGTGTCGTCCTGGATCTCGGTCTTGTTCCAGCTGACGCCTGCAGTGACGAGGAAGTCGGGCGTGATCTGGAAGGCGCTGTCGAGTTCGAACCCGTAGCCGCGACCTTCCTCGGCATTGACCAGCTGCACGAGGTTGCCCGCGCCGCCCACCGCAGTGAACTGCGGATCGTCGATCGTGTAGTAATAGACTGCGCCGTTCAGACGCACGCTGCGTCCCGCGAATTCGGACTTGAACCCGGCTTCGTAGCTCATGATCTTTTCCGAGGTCGCAATCGACGGTGCCGAACCGAAGGCGACGTCGCGGCCCTGGATGGTCGGCGCGCGGAAACCGCTCGCCACGCGGGCATAGACGCTGGCGTCGGCGCCGACATCGTAGAATGCGGCGAGGTCCCAGCTGATCCGCTCGTCCTTGACGCTGCGCTCCTGCGCATCCGGACCCGAGATGAAGGAGGTCTGCGTCACCGCGAACTGCTTCTCGTCCTCGGTATAGCGCAGGCCGCCGGTCAGCTTGAGCGCAGGGGTGATTTCACCCGTCACCTGGCCGAATACCGCCCAGCTTTCATTGGTGTGGTTGACGGTGACCGGCGGCGGGAACGGGAAGCCGATGGTGGTGACGTCGAAATCGCTGTCGAAGTAGAAGCCGCCGACCTGCCATTGCACCGGGCCGTTCGAATTCGAGGCGATGCGGACTTCCTGCGTGAACTGCTCGAGATCGATCGAATCCTGCGTATCCGATTCAAACGGGATGAAACCGGGACCGGTCTCGATCACATCGCCATTTTCATCGCGAACGATCCATCCACCGTCGATATCGCCGCGGCTGCGGCCTTCGCTGTTGGCCCAGCTGGTGATGCTGGTGAAGGTCGCGAAATCGGCTTCGTAATCGACCTTGGCACTCGCGATCTCGGCCTTGTAGGCGGCTTCGTTACGCCCGCCGGCGTCGTAGAACACCGTGTCGCGGTCGTAATTGTCGTTCAGCTCGTTGTCGCCCGGGCCGAGGATATTGGCGCGGAACAGCGTCGACTGGCCGTCGAGGTCGCGGATCGAGTAGCTGCCGAGGATCGACAGGCGATCGCCGGGAGTGATGAGCAGCTGCGCGCGGCCGGCGACTTCGCTGTAGGCGCCATAGGCATCCTCTTCACCGGTGAAGCCGTTGTCGACCCAGTTGTCGCGCTGCTGCCACAGGCCCGACAGCCGCAGCGACACCACGCCGGGTGCGAGCGGCAGCGTCACGCCGCCATCGGCCGAGATGCTGTTGAAGCTGCCGTAGCTGACCGAACCGTCGACTGCGAATTCGTCACCCGGCTTGACCGTGTCGATCTTGACGATGCCGGCGGGCGTGTTGCGGCCGAACAGCGTGCCCTGCGGCCCGCGCAGCACTTCGATGCGCTCGACGTCGAAGATCGGGAAGGATTTGAGCGTGACGTTTTCCATCACGACGTCGTCCATCACCACCGAGACCGGCTGCGAGGCGGCGAGATCGAAATCGGTATTGCCGAGCCCGCGGATATAGAAGCGCGGTGCGGCGCGGCCGTTCGAGCTTTCGACGAACAGACCCGGCACGCGTGCGGCCAGCGCGGTGATTTCGGCACCGGCATCGAAGATCGTGCGCACGGTGCTGGCATCGAGAGTCGCAGCCGAAACCGCGACATCCTGCAGGTTTTCCTCGCGCCGGTTGGCGGTGACGATAATCGTGTTGAGCTGGCCCGCGCCGGCTTCTGCGGTGCCGGAGGTTTCGGCATCGACATCCTGCGCGAGGGCGGGTTGCGCAGCGAACGCCGCGAAGGCGAGCGTGCTGGCGCCGAGAAAACGGGCAGCGGTGGATCGAATGGTCATGTAGGGAAGTCCTGCTTGAGCGCGCACATGGGGGGCGGCATTTGGAGGGAAGCGGCACGATCGCCGTGCGCATCCCCTAGCAGGTTGCGCGGAAAATGGGCGTGCGACGGGCCGGATCGCGTCAGATTGATTGCAAATGTTGCAATCGCGCTACAATCCGTCGCGCATTTGTCACTCTGATGGCCATCCCCGCTGCGCATGCGCGCGGGCTTGAATGCGCGCGGGTGCTGCGCCATAGGCGCGCCAACACGAAAGGCCTGTCGATGAATATCCGCGTCCATGTTTCGCTCAAGCCCGGCGTCCTCGATCCGCAGGGCCGCGCCGTCCACCATGCCCTCGAAGGGCTTGGTTTCGACGGGGTTGCCGATGTTCGCGTGGGCCGGCTGATCGAACTCGAAGTCGCCGATGGCACGAGCGACGCGGCGCTGACCGATATGTGCGAGAAGCTGCTCGCTAATACGGTGATCGAAAACTACCGCATCGAGAAGGTCGGCTGATGGCCCTGCGCGCCGCCGTCATCACCTTCCCCGGTTCCAATTGCGACCGCGACATGGCGGTGGCGATCGAGCGGGTTACGGGCACTGCCCCGCTGCGGGTCTGGCATGCCGATGCCGAACTGCCCGAGCGGCTCGATTTCATCGCCCTGCCCGGCGGCTTCTCCTATGGCGACTACCTGCGGTCGGGCGCGATGGCGGCGAACAGCCCGGTGATGCGCGGGGTCAAGCAACAGGCCGAACGCGGCGTGCCCGTGCTGGGCGTGTGCAACGGCTTCCAGGTGCTCACCGAAGCCGGCCTCCTGCCCGGTGCGCTGATGCGCAATGCCAGCCAGAACTTCATCTGCCGGACCGTCCCGCTGACGGTCGAGAACAACCAGTCGCTGTTCACCGGCGGCTACGACCAGGGCCAGACGATCCATATCCCGGTGGCGCATCACGATGGCAATTACTTTGCCGACGAGGATACACTCGACCGGATCGAGGGCGAAGGCCGCGTGGCGTTCCGCTATGTCGAGAATTGCAACGGTTCGCGCCGCGACATCGCGGGCGTGCTCAATGCCGCGGGCAATGTGCTCGGCATGATGCCGCACCCCGAACGCGCGGTCGATCCGGCGCATGGCGGAACCGATGGCCTGGCGCTGTTCGAAAATGCCCTGAAAGCGCTGGCCGAAGCCTGATCAGGCGCTTTTGAGCCGCTGCTCCGCTGCCCGGCGGGTAAAGACGCCCGCAACGTCGTCGCGCGGCATCGGGCGACCGAAGTGGAAGCCCTGGATCTTGGTGCAGCCCATGCTGCGGATCATTTCCGCTTCTTCCTCGTTCTCGACGCCTTCGGCGGTCGTGGTCATGCCGAGACTGTCGGCCATGGCAACGACAGCGCGAATGATGGCAATCGATTCGGGGCTCTGCTGCGCGGCACCCTGTACGAAGGTGCGATCGACCTTGATGGTCGAGAACTTGAGCTTGCGCAGGTAGCCGAGCGAGGAATAGCCGGTCCCGAAATCGTCGAGCGCGACCGAGCATCCCAGTGCCATGCATTCTTCGAGCGCGTTACGCGCCACGCTGGCATCGCGCAGGAAGATGCTTTCGGTCACCTCGATCTCGAGCCGCTTGGGATCGAGCCCGCTGTCCGACAGCGCGCGCACGACCGTGGCGGAGAAATCGGTTTCGAGCAGCTGTTCGGGCGAGACGTTGACGTTGACCTTGATGTTGGTCGGCCAGTTCTCGGCTGCCTCGCGGCAGGCCTCTTGCATCACCCAGGTGCCGATCGGCACGATCAGGCGGGTATCTTCGGCCAGCGGGATGAACTTGCCCGGGCTGACGAAGCCGTGATCGGCGCTGTCCCAGCGGATCAGCGCTTCGAAGCTGACGATCTCTTCGGTCGTGGCGTCCACCACCGGCTGGTAGTGCAGCAGCATCTCGTCGCGTTCGAGCGCATTGCGCAGCGAATGTTCGAGCTGGCGTTTCTCTTCGGCATTGGCGTGGAGCGAGGGTTCGTATTCGCGGTGCATGCCGCCGCCTTCACCCTTCGCACGGTACAGCGCGAGATCGGCGTTGCGGAGCAATTCCTCGACCGTGCGCCCGTCGCGCGGACCCAGCGCCGAACCGACGCTGGCACCGACATAGAGCACCTGGTTTTCGATGTGATAGGGTTCGGAAAGCCGCTGGATGATGTCACGCGCCAGCGTGTCCATGCGTTCGCGGTTGGCAATGTCGCGGATGACCACTGCGAATTCGTCGCCGCCCAGGCGGCCCACGACCTCGCCTTCGACGACCAGGCTTTTCAGCCGCGCGGCGACTTCGCCAAGCATCCGGTCGCCGACCAGGTGTCCAAGCGAATCGTTGATTGCCTTGAACCGGTCGAGGTCGATCATGAGAAACGCACAGCGCGAGCGCCATTCGGCGGCATATTTGAGCGCCTCGCCCAGCGCCTCGTTGAGCATGCGGCGGTTGGGCAGCTGGGTCAGCGTGTCGTAGCGCGCAAGATATTCGATCTTCTCCGAGGATTCGCGCTGCTCGGTGACATCGGAGCCGACCCCGCGGAACCCCTGATAGGTTCCCATTTCGTCGACGATCGGTGTGCCCGACAGCTCCCACCAGCGGTCCTGGCCGTCGATCGAGACCCTGACCACGAGGTTGGAGAAATTCTTCTTTCGCTTCAGCTTATCGGCCAGCTCGTGCAGGCTCGGCGGGAAGCGGCCGGTTTTCCAGCCGTCGCCCGAAATCAGCTGGAGGAAGGATTCCCCCTCGATCTCGCTGGGCTGCTTGCCCAGCGAAAAGGCGAAACGCGGCGATACCGACTTCAGGCGCCGGCGCGGATCGATCTGCCACAGCCAGTCGGCCTGGCCTTCCTCGAATTCGCGCAGCAGCATCGAGACGACTTCGCTCTTCTCCTGCATCGCCGATTCGGCGAGCCGTGCAGCCACGCGGATTCGCGCGCTTTCGATAACGCCGAAGATTGCCAGCAGCGTCGTCAGGAAGACCACCGCGGCGAGCGCGTACTGGGAGGTGATCAGGCTGGCTGCGAGGCCGCCTGCTCCGGCGGCCAGCGTAAAGGTAATCGAGCTGAGCGGCGCGCCGAAGCGGCTCGCGCTGCTCGCCACGACCAGCATGGCAACGACGGCCCAGACGAGCACGACCGATGCCGGATCCGCAAGCCAGGCGCAAGCAAGCATGCCCGCCGACCACACCGCACCCTTGGTGCCCGTGGCCATCGCATGGGATTTCATCTCTCCGAGTTCGATAAAGCGATTGTCGGCATCGCCCAGCCCGAGGTCGGAGCGGGAGGCGAAGCCCACCGCAACAAGCAGCGCAAGCCCCCACAACCCCAGCACTACTGTCGGAAGCGAACCATAGAGCGTCACCGCAACCAGCACGAAGCTAGTCAGATGCAGGCCGATACGGACCTTCACCCGTTCCTGCAGCAAGGCATATTGCTGCCCGTGAACCACGCCCCAATCGGAGCCCTCGGGCGCTTCAAGCCCGATGACCTGCCGAGTCGACAGCGCAGGTGCACTGGTTTGTTGGGGGTTTACCGGCTCGCTCACCCGGGGACGATTAACCGCAAAACCTTATCCTCTGGTAAAAGACGGACCAAACAGTTGAGGCAGGAAAAAACGGTTAAACCGGCCCTAAGTTACTCCACAGTAACGGATTTCGCCAGATTTCTCGGCTGATCGACATCGGTGCCTTTGACGCAAGCCACGTGATAAGCGAGCAATTGCACCGGTATCGCGTAAACCAAAGGTGCGATCAGCGGATGGACGCGCGGCATCTCGATCGTCGCGAGACAGCCCTCGCCCGCAGCTTCCAAACCCTCGGCATCGGAGATCAGCACGATCTGTCCGCCACGCGCACGTACCTCTTCCATATTCGACACGGTCTTTTCGAACAGCGGACCCGAAGGCGCGAGCACGATCACCGGAACATCGTCGTCGATCAGCGCGATGGGGCCATGCTTCATTTCCCCGCTGGCATAGCCCTCGGCGTGGATATAGCTGATCTCCTTCAGCTTCAGCGCCCCTTCGAGCGCGAGCGGATAATCAGGTCCCCGGCCCATATAAAGAACGTCGCGCGCCGGGGCGATCAGATGCGCCATGCTAGCGATATCGTCATCATGGTCGAGCGCGGCGTTGAGCGCGGCAGGCGCTTCGAGCAGATGCGCGACCACTTCCTGCTCCTCGGCGCGGCTCATCAGCCCCTTCTTCACTGCCATATGGGCGGCGAGCGCGGCGAGCACGGCAAGCTGGCAGCTGAAGGCCTTGGTCGAGGCGACGCCGATCTCGGGCCCGGCATGCGTCGGTAGCAGCAGGTCCGCCTCGCGCGCCATCGAACTGGTCGGCACGTTGACGATCACGCCGATCGTCTGGCCGTTTTGCTTGCAGTGGCGCAGCGCAGCGAGCGTATCGGCGGTTTCGCCGCTCTGCGAAATGAACAGTGCCAGTCCGCCTTCCTCCAGCACCGGCTCGCGATAGCGAAACTCCGATGCCACATCGATATCGACCGGCACGCGGGCGAAGCGTTCGAACCAGTATTTTGCCACCATGCCGGCATAGAAGGACGTGCCGCAGGCAACGATGGTGATGCGCCTGACGCTGGAAATGTCGAAATCGAACTGCGGCAATGCGACCGAATTGTCCGACTGGCGCAGGTAGGAGCCGAGCGTCTGCGCGACCACGGTCGGCTGCTCGAAAATCTCCTTCTGCATGAAGTGGCGGTAATTGCCCTTCTCGACCGCCGCGGCCGAGGCACCCGAACTGCGCACCTCGCGCTCGACCGCCTGGTTCTCCGCGTCATAGATAGCGGCGCCATCGCGCGACACGACCACCCAGTCGCCTTCTTCGAGATAGCTGATCTGTTGCGTCAGCGGGGCCAGCGCCAGCGCGTCCGACCCGATATAGGTCTCGCCATCGCCATAGCCGACGACCAGCGGCGAGCCGCGGCGGGCGCCGATCAGCAGATCGGGATGGTCGCGGAAGGCGATCGCCAGCGCAAAGGCCCCGCGCAGGCGCGGCAACACCGTGGCGACGGCTTCCTGCGGACTGCTGCCCGTTTCGACCAGCCGCGACACCAGATGCGCGACCACTTCGCTATCGGTATCGCTTTCGAGCGTGCGGCCATCTGCGCGCAATTCGGCGCGCAGCTCCTTGTAATTCTCGATGATCCCATTGTGCACCAGCGCCACCTGCCCGGTCGCATGCGGATGCGCATTCTGCGCAGTCGGCGCGCCGTGCGTGGCCCAGCGCGTATGCGCGATCCCGGTGTCGCCGGGGGCGGGATTGCCCGCCAGTTCGACCACCAGATTGTTGAGCTTGCCCTCGGCGCGCCGGCGGATCAGTTCGCCCTGGTCGAGCGTGCAGATCCCGGCGCTGTCATAGCCGCGGTATTCCATCCGGCGCAGGCCATCGACCAGCCGTTCCGCGACGGGTTCTGCCCCGACGATCCCGATAATTCCGCACATGCGCCGTATTCTCCGATTGGCTGTGTGGCGCGAGACTTAGCGGTTCCTGACGGGCAATCAATCGGTCCGGCAGAATGGGCGCGCGCGGTACGCCTTCATGATGGGCAATCGCCGCGCGCGAAGGACGTGCTTACGCGTCACCCCCTATTAGGGAATAATCAAGGTTTCCAAATTATTCACCACGCTTCGAGAGGCGGACTTGGGCGCATAAGCGCAAGGTTCCGCTGGGCGAATCAAGAGTTTCTTCGGGGGTTACCGGAATGAGCGCATTCGGACGGAAAAACGGGCCGGCAGGTATGGGCGCCGGTGCCCGTCCGCAATTTGGTGTGGCCAAACCCATGCGGGGCGGCTCGCCCACCCCTTCGCCATCAAAGCCCGACCGGGACGATGGCGGAGACCAGTTCCCCCCGCTGCCTGAAAACGACGTACCTTCCGCCGCGCCTAACAGCACCGGCGATGCGATGTCGCGGCTCGAAGAGCGGATGAATTCCACGCATTCGGGCCAGAGCGAAGTCGGCGGGTTCGAAGCCAGCGTCCACAAGATCAAGGAACAGGTGCTGCCGCGCCTGCTCGAACGCGTCGATCCCGAAGCCGCGGCGACATTGTCCAAGGATGAACTGTCGGAAGAATTCCGCCCGATCATCATGGAAGTGCTGGCCGAACTGAAGGTCACGCTGAACCGCCGCGAGCAATTCGCGCTCGAAAAGGTCCTCGTCGACGAACTGCTCGGCTTCGGTCCGCTCGAGGAACTGCTCAACGATCCCGACGTCTCGGACATCATGGTCAACGGCCCCGACCAGACCTATATCGAGAAAAAGGGCAAGCTGATCATCGCGCCGATCAAGTTCCGCGACGAGACGCACCTGTTCCAGATCGCGCAACGTATCGTGAACCAGGTCGGCCGCCGCGTCGATCAGACCACGCCGCTGGCCGACGCCCGTCTAAAGGACGGCAGCCGTGTCAACGTCATCGTTCCGCCGCTGTCGCTGCGCGGCACTGCGATCTCGATTCGTAAATTCTCCGAAAAGCCGATCACGCTCGACATGCTCAAGGACTTCGGTTCGATGAGCGACAAGATGTGTACCGCGCTCAAGATCGCCGGTGCCTGCCGGATGAACGTGGTCATTTCGGGCGGTACCGGTTCGGGTAAGACGACCATGCTCAACGCCCTGTCGAAGATGATCGACCCGGGCGAGCGCGTGCTGACGATCGAGGATGCGGCCGAATTGCGCCTGCAGCAGCCGCACTGGCTGCCGCTCGAAACGCGTCCGCCCAACCTCGAAGGCCAGGGCGCGATCACCATTGGCGACCTCGTCAAGAACGCCCTGCGTATGCGTCCCGACCGCATCATTCTGGGCGAAATTCGCGGCGCGGAATGTTTCGACCTGCTCGCCGCGATGAACACGGGCCATGACGGTTCGATGTGTACGCTGCACGCCAACAGCCCGCGCGAATGCCTCGGCCGTATGGAAAACATGATCCTGATGGGCGACATCAAGATCCCCAAGGAAGCCATCAGCCGCCAGATCGCCGAAAGCGTCGATATCATCGTTCAGGTCAAGCGCCTGCGCGACGGTTCGCGCCGGACGACCAACATCACCGAGGTCATCGGGATGGAAGGCGACGTGATCGTGACGCAGGAACTGTTCAAGTTCGAATATCTCGACGAGGGCGATGACGGCAAGATCATGGGCGAATACCGCTCGTCGGGCCTGCGTCCCTACACGCTCGAAAAAGCGCGCCAGTTCGGCTTCGACCAGGCGTATCTGGAAGCGTGTCTCTGACGCGCGCCCTCTGGTGCAGACGATCTAAACCCGCGGAATTGTAAGAACGCGCCGCACAAAGGCGACTTCTTACAATCACGTACCGTCCGGCCGGCGTATACCCGCTTTAAGGGTAGGAACACGCCATGTTGAACAAGCTTCTCTTTCTGGGCCACCGCAAACCGAAGCGGGACACGCTGCGCGACCTCGCGCGCGAGCGGCATTTCGAGGCGCTGTACATGCAGAGCTTCACCGAAATGCGCGCGCGCAGCCCCAAGGCCGAGCACGCTATCCCTGGATGATCGCGGGGATCGACGCTGCCAGCAGTCCGCCGGCAAACACCGCAAAGGTCAGGAACAGCCCCGTCCACGGCATCCAGCCGACGCGGTTGAGCACCGTCCGCTTCATTCTGCGCCGCTCCATCGCAAGACAGAATAGCGCCGCCACCAGGAAGGCCGCGGCCCAATAGGCGGCGAGTTCGGCATCGCTTGCGAACAGCAGGAAATCGGGTTCTTCCATTACGCGGCCATATGGGCAGACCATGCACCGCCTGCAATCTCCCGTTTGCACACCGCCATGGCTGGGCTAACCGCCCCGTGCGATGCAGCCCGAAAGCGATCATCCCCACCATCGGCCCCTGCTCGCGCTGGGACTGCGTCTTGCCGCCGCTTTCGTGCTCGCCGCGCTGCTCGCCTGCGTCAAGCTGGCCAGCGACAAGGGCATCCATCTCGCCGAAATCATGTTCTGGCGGCAATTGCCGACGATCCCGATCCTGTTCGGCTGGTTCGCGCTGCGCGGCCGACTCGATGTGCTCGCCACGCGCCGCACCGGATCGCACCTGCGCCGCTCGGGCTTCGGCCTCGTCGGCATGGCGATGAATTTCGGCGCGGCGACCCTGCTGCCGCTCGCGGTCGCGACCACGCTCAATTACAGCTCGGCGATCTTCGCGGTGCTGCTGTCCGCGCTGATCCTGCGCGAACCGACCGGCGTGTGGCGCTGGAGCGCGGTTGCGCTGGGCTTTGCCGGCGTGGTGCTGATCGCACAGCCATGGGGCGGCGAACTGCCGCTGTTCGGCGCGGCGATCGCGCTCGGGGCCGCGCTGATGATCGCCCTGATTTCGGTCCAGTTGCGCGATCTGGGGCGAACCGAGCATCCCTTCACCATCGTGTTCTATTTCTCGCTCTTCTCGGTCCCGGTGCTCGCGCTGGCAATGCCCTTCATCGGCAAGGCGCATGCGCCCGAGGAGTGGCTGCTGCTGCTGGCCTGCGGGGTCATCGGACTGCTGGGGCAGGTGCTGCTGACCGCAGCGCTGCGCTACGGCGCGGTCGCGAATGTCATCGTGATGGATTATTCGGGGCTGATCTGGGCGACGCTGTTCGGCTGGCTGGTGTTCACCAGTCTCCCGCCCGTCTCCTTCTGGTTCGGCGCGCCGCTGGTGGTGGGGGCCGGACTGCTGATCGCCTGGCGTGAACACCGGCTCGGCCTGGCGCGCAGGGCATTGATGGAACCGAAGGAAGCATGATCCGTTGAATCTTTCGCACCCCGCGATGGGAGCCCTTTGGGAAGGAAACGATGATGATCAAGAAAATCCTGCTCGCCCTCGGCATCACCACGATGACGCTGACCGCCGCCGCCTGCAACACCGTGCGCGGTGCGGGCGACGACCTGCAATCGGCCGCCAACACGGTCGACGACGCGACCTGAGCCGAGCCAACAGTTGACAGCGAGACGCCCGCCCTCACCGGCGGGCGTTTTCGTATGCGGGCTATTTCCCCGTCAGGCGTTTCCACACCCAGCGCCAGAAGCGGGCCTCGAGTACCATCAGCCGCGCGATCACCGGCGGGATGCCTTGCCGTTCGAGGGCGGCAGCGCTCGGCACTGCGCCAAAGACGATCCGCAACATGGCCATGATCGCGGCGGCTTCGAACAATAGCAGTACGATAAGCCCGACCCAGCGCAGACCCGCGCCGAAACCCAGCAAGCTGTGCGCATCGGGAGGGACGATCTGGCCCGCCAGCCAGATACCGCCGCAAAACAGCGCAAGCATGCGCAGCGCGAGCGCCCGGCGCGGCATGTCGCGATAACAGATCGCGAACAGCACCGGCATGAAGATGCACCAGTCGAACAGGATGATCGCTTCGCCCAGCCGCGGTTGCTGGTTCCACATAGGCGCCCCGCGCAAGGACCAGGAGGCGGCAAGCCACACGGGCAGCAGCAGATAGAACCAGTGGCGGCTGGCGAGTTCACGAATGGATAGGGCGGTCATGAGACGTCTCCCTCCTGCGACACTCTATCTGCGGAACGCGGCGGTGCAAGGATGCTCATCCGGAGCAGGAGACAATCGGGCCGCCTGCGATCAGCCCGAATCAGACGGTTCGCGAGTGGTGGGCGGTGGTCGATTTGCGCGGGCAATGCGCAGCTGTCCCGGCAGCGACCTGCAATCCAGTGCCAATACGGCCGACAGTGCGACCTGAGCCGGGCTCGCATGGCATGAGTTCTGCTTTGGGGTGGAAAGCGGAAATCGCGAAAGCTAGACAAACGAGGCTATGAACCACCCTCAGATGCTCATTGAAATTGACGTCAGCCAGCTTGCAGACGCCTTCCCCATGTCGATGAGGACAAACGCGGTCGAAGTCGGCAAGGTGGTCCATGGCCTTCTTGATCCACGACAATGGGCCAAGTGAGCCTTCTAGTTGGCGGAGAGAAAATACTCGTGCCGCGACGGCTGCGATATAGCGAGGCCCAAAGCGCATCCTCGAACGACGGCCGTATCGCGCAAATGGCCGCCTGTCTCCAAACTCAGAGTTCCAACGGCTTTGACCGGCAGCGTGCTTTGCGATCACTTCTACCCGCGGTGCAGCCATGGTCTGCACCCTTTGTGGTAACCCTGATCGGTGAGTATGTCGTCGAGATCATCGAGGACATCGCAGGTGCGACCACTCCGTCAAATGTTGACGCGATGATCTCATTTATCTCCGAAAATTGTGACTATTGGGAACTGACTAAGCAGCGCGTGGCCAGTTACTGGAATGCCTACTACAGACATAAATACACAAAGCTGAATTACCCCGGATTTCAGCTAGTGAGGACACTTGAGACTAGCCTACGCGCACGCGCTGCATGATGTCCGGGTTCGGGTCGTTAGCCGGCATTCCCCCTTAGCCTCGCCGGTAGACCAGCGCCAGATTGTTGGCAGGCATCGCGTGGCGCGCAGTTCGGCGCAGGCCGTGGTCTGCGGCCAGCGCGTCGAGATCGGTAAGATCGCGCAGGCCCCATTCGGGATTGCGCTGTTTGAGCGACTGGTCGAACGCCAGGTTCGACGCCGCGGTTTCCTGTTCGGGTTCGATGAAGGGGCCGTAAAGCACCAGTGGTGCGCCGCTGGCCAATATCCGCCCCGCCCCCGCAAACAGCCCGACCGCCGCGTCCCACGGGCTGATATGCACCATGTTGACGCACAACGCCGCATCCGCCGCCGCGATCGGCCAGTCGGCCTGCGCGGCATCGAGTGCGATTGCAGGGCGCAGGTTCGCGCAGCCGCCTTCGGCCGCCCAGGCATCGACAGAGGCCAGTGCCTCCGCGTCCCGGTCGCTCGGTTGCCAGCCCAGCGCGGGAAAGCGCCGCGCGAGGAACACCGCGTGTTCGCCGCTCCCGCTCGCGATTTCGAGCACCAGCCCGCTCGCGGGCAATTCCTCCGCCAGCACCCCGGCCAAGGGCTCAGAATTGCGCGCGGTGGCGGGTGCGTGGCGCTTCAATTGACCTGCCTGTCGCGCCCTTCCCAATAGGGGGCGCGCAATTCGCGGCGCAGGATCTTGCCGCTGGCGTTGCGCGGCATTTCGGGAATCACGTCGACCGTCTTGGGGACCTTGAAGCCCGCCAGCCGCTCGCGCGTGAAGGTGATGATATCCTCGGCATCCACTTCGCTGCCCGGCTTGGCCACGACGCAGGCCTTGACCGCTTCGCCCCAGGTATCGTCGGGCACGCCGATCACTGCGACTTCGCCTACCGCCGGGTGACCGTAGATCGCGCTTTCGACCTGCGCGGGATAGACATTCTCGCCGCCCGAGATGATCATGTCCTTGATGCGGTCCTGGATATAGACGTAGCCGTCTTCGTCCATATAGGCGGCGTCGCCGGTGTGCATCCAGCCGTCCTTCAGCGCGCCGCGGGTGGCATCGGGCAGGTTCCAGTACCCCTGCATGTTCGACGGGCTCTTGCAGATCAATTCGCCCACCTCGCCGCGCGGAAGTTCGGCGCCGTCTTCGCCGACGACCTTGAGCTCGGCACCCGGTACGGCCTTGCCCGCACTGCGCATGCGCTGGTTGCCGTCGAGTGCGTGATCCTCGGGCGGGAGCATGGCAATGGTGCCGGTCGTCTCGGTCATGCCGTAGCATTGCAGGAAGCCCGCACCGGGAATGGTCTGGACCGCCTCGCGCAGGAGGTCGAGCGGGATCGGCGCGGCGCCATACATGACGTATTTGACCGCCGACATGTCGGTGTCCTTCGCGCGCGGATGCTGCACCACCATCTGCAGCGCGGCGGGCACGATGAACAGCCGCGTGATCCCCTGTTCGAAGCCGTCGAGCACGCCATCGGGCGTAAACTCGGACTGGACGATCCCGCGGATGCCCGCCGCGATCGCCATGATGCCAAGCCCGGTCCCGCCGATATGCGCGCAAGGCATGCAGATCAGGATCGCCTCGTCCTCGTCCCAGCTCGACCATGGCTGTGCCGCCGCTTCGGCGGGCTGGCGCAGCGAGAAGAGGTTGGCATTGGTCAGCACCGCGCCCTTGGGATTGCCCGTGGTGCCCGAAGTGTAGAGCTGGAGTACTGGATCGTCGGGTCCCGCACCGTCGAATGCATCGGCAGGTGCGGCGGCGATTTCGCGCTGGGCTGTCGGTGTGTCGATGATCTCGGGGGGCGTAGCCAGTTCGCCGCAGGCCTTGGCGGCAAGTTCGCCGAACCCTTCGTCGATGAACACCAGCTTCGCGCCCGTATCGCCGAGGATATAGGCGATTTCGGGCGCCGCGAGACGCCAGCCGATCGGCACCATGACCACCCCGATGCGCGCGGCGGAATAGAACAGTTCGAAATAGTGGCGCGCGTTCTTGCCGAGCCAGGCGATCCGGTCGCCCTTGCCCACCCCGTGCGCGGCGAGCATCGCCACGATCCGGCGCGAGCGGTCCTCCAGCTCGGCAAAGGTCAGCGCAGCGCCATCCTGTTCGAGCGCGACCTGATCGGGCTTTTCCTGCGCCCAATGCGTGATGAGCTCATCGAAAGTGAGCTTTTCGGTATCTGCCATATATCCTCTCCGCTGTTTTCAGCAGTTGGAGGCATCATGGCAGGTCGGTTGCGTTGCGCAACCCGATTCCGACAGGCGTTACTGCCAGCGTCCGCCAGCCCGCGCGCGGCGTTCGCGAATGGCCAGCCAGAGGAACAGGCCGAGCGGCCCGGCAAAGAAGGTCGCGAGCAGGATCGGTGCCTGCAGCAGCCGCGAAAAGCCCTTGGCATCGGTATCGCGCGCAATCCACAGACCGGCGAAGAGATCGAAGGCAAGGTAGTGGATCCAGCCGACGGTCACGCCGCCATCGCTGGAGAAAATCGCGCGGACGCCCTCGATCGTCGAGAAGCTGGCGGCTTCATCCGAGCCGAGGGGAACGGGGTCGAAGGCGCCCGCCAGGATGCCGACCAGCCCAACCGTATAGGCAAGGCACAGCAGCCCCACCCCGGCATAGAGCACCGCCGCCAGCAGCGCGGGCCAGCGCGGCAGCAGGATCAATCCGGCCCACATGACCATGGCGAGCGCATTGGCTGTCCCGAAAGCCGTATCCCACATCAGAGCACCTCATGTTCGATTTGCGGCAGCGTATGCGCCGCGCGCTGGATGGCGTCGTTATCATGCACGAAGCGGCCGCGTGCGGCCCGCTTTGCAAGCGCCAGCGCCGCGCGGGCAACGACATCGGCCTTGATACCACGATACTGGCGATATTTGCCATGGAGCAGCAGGTTCGCGACCGGCGCTGCCGCGATACCCAACCGCTCGGCAGGTCGGCGATCATTCTCGCGCGTGCCGCGCAGCAGGCCGGGGCGCAGGATGTCGAGCCGATTGAACCGCAGCTTGGTCAGCTCGCGCTCGACCTCGCCCTTCACCCGCAGGTAGAACGGCTTCACCATCGGATCGGCGCCGACCGAGCTGATATGGACGAAGCGTTCGACCCCCAGTTCGCGCGCCGCGCGTGCTGTGTCGAGCACGAGGTCCTGATCGACCGCGCGAAACGCCCCCTCGTCCGCGCCCGCCTTCTTCCAGGTCGTGCCCAGCGCGCAGATGATCGCCTTGGGCTGGACCGCCTCGATCACCTCGCCCCATTTGGCGGGCTCGGCCACGAACAGTTCCATACGGATACCCCGCGGCAGCGCCACCTCGCGCCGCGCGATGCCGGTAAGACGCAGGTCCTCGCGCCCGACGCATTGCCCGATTACGCTCGAACCGACGAGCCCGGTGGCGCCGATCAGGGCGATGCGAACCGCGTCAGACATTGCTCAACCCTTCGGGCGTGCTGCCGTAGATGCGGTTGCACTGGGTGATCGCATAACGATCGGTCATCCCGGCGATGAAGTCCGCGATATGGCGGCTGCGCTGCGGTACCTGCGCGGGCAGCGTGGCGAGCCAGTCGTCAGGCATGGTGCGCGGATCGGCGTGATAGGCCGCGAACAGCCGCGTGATCACGTCGCGCGCGCGCTCGGCGGTGGCGAGCTGTTCCTCGTGATAATAGAGCCGGTCGTACATGAAGCGCTTGAGCACGCGTTCGCGTTCACCCATCGCGGGCGAGAACCCGGCCAGCTGGCGGCCCGCGCCGCGCACTTCGTCGACGCTGGCAATACCCTGCACCTGTTCGCGCGTATGCGTGAGGACATCGTTGACCATCAGCCCGATCTGCGTGCGGACCAGTTCGCGCAGCTGGCGATCGCGCGGGGCGGAGGGAAAGCGTTTCTCCACCGCGCGCCACTGATCGGCCATCCAGTCGAGCGCGAGCAGATCGTCGAGTTCGAGGAAGCCGGCGCGCAGGCCGTCGTCGATGTCGTGATTGTCGTAGGCGATGTCGTCCGCCACCGCCGCGACCTGCGCCTCGAGCGAGGGCCAGGTCGCGAGATCGAGCGGGAACGCGTGGTCGATTTCGGCCAACGCCCAGCTCGGCGCGGCGACCGGGCCGTTGTGCTTGGCCAGCCCTTCGAGCGTCTCCCATGTGAGGTTGAGCCCGTCGTGGTCGCAATAGGGGCTTTCGAGCCGCGCAAGCGTGCGCAGGCCCTGCGCATTGTGGTCATAGCCACCGGCATGGACCATCGCTTCTTCAAGCGCCTCCTCGCCCGCATGGCCGAAGGGCGGGTGGCCGATGTCGTGACCCAGGCACAGCGCTTCGGTCAGGTCCTCGTCCAGTCCTAGCTCGCGCGCCAGCACGCGGCCGACCTGCGCGACCTCGAGACTATGCGTCAGGCGGGTGCGGTAATGGTCGCCATCGGGCGAGACGAACACCTGCGTCTTGGAACGCAGGCGGCGGAAGGCGATCGAATGGACGATGCGGTCGCGGTCGCGCTGGAATTCGCTGCGCGGGCCGCGCGATCCCTCGCGTTCCTCGGTGAATTCGCGCCCGCGGCTGGCGGCGGGATCGGAAGCGTAGGGGGCTGTGTGCATGCCCGCCGAGGCTTAGGTCAGCGCCGGGTGGGCGACAACGTGAACGAAAGGCGAACCCGGCGGGTTTTCGGCAGAATGTGCGCGCGGACAGCCGGGTTCGCGGGTTTGCGGATTCAGCCCAGGATCCAGTCCGCCGCGGCGCGGCAGTGGATATCGGTGGAATCGTAGACCGGCAGCACGTTGGCGTCGGTGTCGACGACCAGCTCGAGCTCGGTACAGGCCAGCACGATCGCCTCGGCGCCGTCCTTTTCCTTCATCGTGATGATCGTCTTGAGCGCACGCTCGGCATCGCGGGTCACGCGGCCGAGCATCAGTTCCTTGTAGATGATCCCGTCGACCAGTTCGACATCATTGGGATCGGGCGGGAGCAGATCGACGCCGTGGCCGACCAGCCGCTGGCGATAGAAGCTTTCGGTCATCACGAAGCGCGTGCCAAGCAGTGCGGCGCTCTTGCAGTCGGCGTCTTCCATCGCCTGGCCGACGCTGTCGGCGATATGCAGCACTGGGATCGAGACCGCTTCGGTCAGCCGGTCATAGACCTTGTGCATGGCATTGGCCGCGATCACCAGGCCTTCGGCCCCGGCGCTTTCGAGCCGCCGCGCGGATTCGACCAGCGTGGCGGCGATCGCGTCCCAGTCATCGGCATTCTTGGCCGCGGCGATGGGCGCGTAATCGAGGCTTTCGATCAGCAGCGGCGGGCTGGCCAAGGGGGCCGCCCGCTTCTGCACCGATTTGTTGATCCGTTCGTAATAGGCGCGGGTCGAGATCCAGCTCATCCCCCCGATAATGCCAAGCTTGCGCAACCGTTTGTCCCCTATTCCGCCCTGATGTTCGCACGATCGCGGTGTGCCCGCGTATCAGGGCCTTACAACGGGCGGGTCACGAGGCGGTTCCTTCGTCCGCGACATCTTGCGAGGCGAGCACTTCGCCCAGCCAGATCCGCAGGTCCGCAACGCTTTGTTCGGGCGCTTCTTCCATCGGGATATGGCCGACGCCGGGATAATTCGCGAGCGTCGCATTGGGCAGGTGTTCCATGTACCAACCGGCCGCCGCATAGGGGATCAGGCTGTCTTCCTCGCCCCACATCACCAGCGTGGGAACTGTCACCGCCGCGATCTGCGCAGCGTCGAAATTCCGGCGCGGCGTTGCAAAGCGCTGGCGCGTCGCATTGCGGTTGCCGGGATAGCGGGCAAGCTCCCAATAGCGGTCGACCGTGCCGGGGGTCACGACCGCCTGGTTGGAAACGCTTTGCGACAGGCTGCGCTCGACCAGCGAACGCGGCAGCAGCTGGCTCATCACATTGCCCACACCGGGCATGGCGGCCAGCTGGAAGGCGAGATTGCCACCACCGTCGCGCTCGACTGGCGCGCCGGCGGCATCGACCAGCACCAGTCCATCGAGCCGGTCCGGATTGGCGATCGCATAACCCATGGCGATGGCCCCGCCCATCGAATTGCCCGCCAGCGTGAAGCGTTCGACATTGAGCGCGTCGGCGACCGCGTCGATATCTTTCACGAAGGCATCGAGCGCGTAATCGCCATCGGCCGCAGGACCGGTCAGCCCATGCCCGCGCTGGTCGAAACGGATCACGCGGTAGTCGCTTTTGAGCGCGTCGGCCCAGGCCTGCCAGGTGTGGAGATCGGCATTCGAGCCATGCAGCAGGATGACGACCGGTGCATCGCGCGGACCTTCGTCGCGGACATGCACGCGGCGGGTCCTGTCGATTCCCAGCATCTGCGATGGCGGGGTGCCATATTTAGCATACATGGCGCCGGCATCGGTATCGGGTACGCGCAGGACGAAGAATGCGGCCACAAGGACGAGCGCCAACCCGCCCAGAATGCGCCAGAACCATTTCACGGGGCCATCTCCTCGATCCAGCGGCGCACGATGGTGAGCCCTTCTTCATCGACCGTCGCCTTGCCCAGTTCGGGCATCGCCACACCGGGTTCGGGGCTGGCCATGCGATAGGTGAGGATCGACGCATCGGGCGATCCGGGCACGATATCGAACAGGTGTCCGCCCGCCCCGCGCCCGGCCGCCACGGGTCGCTTGCCGATCCCCAGTGCCTCGGGCGCCTGTTGCTCCCACCTCAGGTCGAGCCCGCTGTTCGAGGCGGTCGCGCCAGGCTGGTGACAATGCGCGCAGTTCACGTCGAGATAGGCGCGCGCGGCGGCGGACAGCGGCGCGCTTTCACGCTCCTCCCACAGCGGCAACTGGTCGGCATCCTGCGGCATGGTATCGAGATGCCCGTCCGCGACCATCCGGCTCAACCAGGCGTGCGACAGATTGCGCGCCTTGGGGCCGATGGGCACCACTTCACCGCTCAGCCCGTGACATTCCTTGCACTGGTTCTTGTTGGGGACGCGGTAACTGATCGCCTGCCCTGCCGGAGTGGTCAGGGCGATCCGCGCACCGACCACTGCCAGCCGCGCATCGGTCTGCGCCTCGTTCCACAGATAGGGCAGCGCCAGCCAGCCGTCCGCGCGGTGCAGCAGCACACGCGTTTCGATCAGCCGCCGGTCGCTGCCCTCGCCGAAGGCAAAGGTCTTGATCAGCGCCGTACCCACCGGCAGGTCGAGCAAGCCTTCACCCTGCGCGCCGAACTGCGTCCCCGCTGCGCGGTAGACAAACCGCAGTTTCTCCGCGCCATCGGAATAGAGCGGCGTGTTCAGCCGGTACGGATAGACATGCGGCACGGGCACCTGCGCGCCCGGATCGTCGAAAAAGCCGTAGTCCGACAGCAGGCGCGGCATCCCGTCGCCCATGATCGCGGCATCATTGACGTATTCGGGCGGCGGCGGGGTCGCGCGCGCGACCATCGCGCCCGAAAGCGCGACAGCAGCACAGGCGAGCCAGCCGGCTGGCCTCACCCGCCAAGCCGTTGTTCGAGTTCGGCGGGTGCGCCGATCCCGCTGCGATCGAATTCGCTGGCGGGGGTCCCGACTGCCAGCGGACCGGGCTGCGCCGCGCCGAGGCCCTTGCCCGCTTCGGTCAGGTTGAGGTTCCAGCCCGCGGTCCCCTCGACTGCCGACAGCGACCCGAGGCCGTCCCACAGCACCGGCGGCAGTTCGCCGCCGAAGGCCGCGAGCAGCATGTCCGCACCCTCGAGCTGCGGATCGTAGCCGCCGCCGTCATAGCGGTTTTCGCCCACCACCACGTCGCGCGGCAGCGGATTGTACCGCTCGTCCTCGAACTCCTGCGTGTAAGCGATGACCATGATCGGCGCGGTCGGATTGCGCGACAGGATGTTGTCTTCGATCAGCACCTTGTCATTGGCCATCACCATGATCCCGGTGCCGCGCGGTACGCCTGCCACGATATTGCCCGGGGGCGCGAAATTGGGCGTGTCGTTGGCGATCACCAGGTTGTTCGCGACCACCACATTGCCGCCGCCCATCACGGGCAGATTGGGCAGGTCGAAGACCAGGATCCCGCCGGTGTTGCGCGTGACGAGGTTGTGTTCGACCAGCGCATTGCGGCTGTTCTCGATCTCGATCCCGGCGACATTGGCCTCGGCAATCGAATTGCGCACGGTGATGTTGTACGACTGGCCGACATAGATGCCCGCATCCGATGCGCCGGTGACCTTGACGCCATCGACCAGTACGCCGTCGCTTTCGACCGGATAGACGCCATAGGCGCCGTTTTCGGGATGCGGACCGCGCGTCCAGGTCACGCGGATGCGGTAATAGACGATATTGTCCGCGCCCTTGGATTTCACCCCGTCGCCCTTCGGGTTCTCGAGCGCAAAATCGCGCAGCGTTACGCCGTCGCTGGTCACCAGCAGCCCTTCGCCCGCGCCCTGCTGGGCGGTGAAGTCGAGCACGGTGCCATCCATCCCGGCGCCGCGCACGGTCACATCGTCGACATCGAGGCTGAGACCATCGGTCAGCGTATAGCGGCCCGCGGCGAGCACGATTTCGTCACCCGGCTCGGCAAGGATCAGCGCTTCCTGCAAGGCTTCCTGCGCGCCTTCACCCGGTGCGACATTATGCGTGGCGGCAAAGGCAGGCGCAGCGCTTGCAAGTAGCGCGGCGGCAATCGACAGTCTGATCATCATGAGTCTCTCCCTTGCAACCTATAGTGCCGCAAGGACCGGCGATTGCAAGCGTAGCGGACGCCTCAGCGTCCCGCGAAGGCACAGACGGCGGCAGAGCTGGCCGCGACCTCCAGCACCTCGCTGTCGCCCACGCGGCGAACACGTTCGAGCAATTCGGCGATGCTCAGCGGAACGTCCGCTTCGCCGTCTTCGGCGCGCAAGTTTTCCAGCTTGCGCAGCTGGGTAACCGAAAGCCGCTGCGCCATTCGTCCGGCCATGCATTCGGCCATCGGCTGCGGCAATCCGCGCGCGACGAATTCATCCTCCAGCCGGTCCTCGACCGTGGCCTGCAGCCCGCCGCCCACAGTCGCCCAGAGGACCAGCCCGCCGACGACCAGCAGCGCGAGTACGATCAGGATGCCTTTCATCTCAGTCGAGCGCTTTCACGATTTCCTCGACCATCTTCTTCGCATCGGACAGCAGCATCATCGTCTGATCCATGTAGAAGACGTCGTTATCGACCCCGGCATAGCCGACACCGCCCATGCTGCGCTTGATGAAGAACACCTGCTTGGCCTTGTCGACGTCGAACACGGGCATGCCGTAGATGGGCGATGACTTGTCGGTCTTGGCCGCGGGATTGACCACGTCGTTGGCACCGATGATGAAGGCGACGTCGGCCTGCGCGAACTCGCTGTTGATGTCCTCCAGCTCGAACACCTTGTCGTAATCGACCGATGCTTCGGCGAGCAGCACGTTCATGTGCCCGGGCATGCGGCCCGCCACCGGGTGGATGGCGAACTTCACTTCTACACCCTTTTCCTCGAGGATATCGGTCATCTCGCGCAGCGCGTGCTGCGCCTGCGCCACCGCCATGCCGTAGCCGGGGATGATGATGACCTTCTCCGCCTGTTCGAGCATGAAAGCCGCATCCGCCGCGCTGCCCTGCTTGTAGGGGCGCTGTTCGCGCGGTTCGCCGCCAGCCGCCCCGCCGTCCTCCGCGCCGAAGCCGCCCGCGATCACGCTGAGGAAGCTGCGGTTCATAGCGCGGCACATGATGTAGCTGAGGATCGCGCCCGAAGAGCCCACCAGCGCGCCGGTAATGATCATCGCGCTGTTGCCGAGCGTGAAGCCCATCGCCGCCGCGGCCCAGCCCGAATAGCTGTTCAGCATCGACACCACGACCGGCATGTCCGCCCCGCCGATCGGGATGATCAGCAGGAAGCCGATCAGGAATGCCAGCACGGTCAGCGCAATGATCAGAGGCATGGTTTCCGCAGGCCCGCTCGCCATCGCGAACAGCGCGGTCAGCACGATGATCGCCGCCAGCGTGCCGAGATTGATGACATGGCGCGCAGGCAAAAGGATCGGCGAACCGCTCATGCGACCCGAGAGCTTGGCAAAGGCGATGACAGAACCGGAGAAGGTGATCGCGCCGATGGCGATGCCGAGACCCATCTCGACCTTTGACACCGCGCCGATGCTGCCATCGACCAGCAGTCCGAAAGCACCCGGATTGAGATAGGCCGCCCAGCCCACCAACACTGCGGCCAGGCCGACCAGCGAGTGGAAGGCCGCGACCAGCTCGGGCATCGCGGTCATGGCGATGCGGCGGGCGATGGTGATGCCTACGATTGCGCCGATAGCGATGGCGGCGAGAATCTCCAAACTGGTTCCTATGTCGGGATAAACACTGCAATCGAAGCAGAACTCATTTCCGGTTTCATCAATAAGTGGGAAATGGGTCACAAGTGTTGTGATGACCGCTATCGCCATCCCGAGAATACCGTAGCGGTTGCCTGCACGGCTGGTAGCAGGACTTGAAAGGCCACGCAGCGCGAAGATGAAAAGCACACCTGATAAAAGATAGAGAAGCGGGACGATGTTGCTGTCACCGAAACTCGGGTGCGCACGTACCGCTTCAGTTGACCCAGCCATCAAAAAAGAAAGGACGCTCACTTTGAAGCCTCCTTTTCAGCGTTTGGTTTTTCCTTCTTCTTGTACATCGCGAGCATTCGCGCGGTCACCGCAAAGCCGCCGAAGATGTTCACGCTCGCGAGCACGATGCCGAGCAGCCCAAGCCACTTCGCCCCTGGTACTTCCGCCGCCGCCGCCGCGATTAGCGCGCCGACGATGATCACCGAGGAGATCGCATTGGTCACCGCCATCAGCGGCGTGTGCAGCGCGGGCGTGACCGACCAGACCACGTAATAGCCGACGAAACACGCCAGCACGAAGATCGACAGGATCGAAATGAAGTCCATGTGCGGCCCCTCCCCGGGCCCGGATTACGCGGTGGTCAGTCTCTCGTTCACGACCTTGCCGCCCTGCGTCAGCCGCACGGCATCGCCGATTTCTGCGTCGAGCACCGGCTTGCCGACCTCCTCGTCCCAGAAGGCGGACAGGAAATTGTAGAGATTGCGCGCGAACAGCGCCGAAGCGTCCGCCGCCAGATGTCCGGCGGTGTTCGAATAGCCGACGATCTTGACGCCGTGTTTCTCAACCACTTCGTCGGGCTTGGAGCCCTCGACATTGCCGCCTTGCGCAACGGCTAGGTCGAAGATCACGCTGCCCGGCTTCATGCTGGCAATCTGCGCATCCGAAATCAGCCGCGGCGCGGGCCTGCCCGGGATCAGCGCGGTGGTGATGACGATATCCTGCTTGGCAATATGGCTAGAGACCAGTTCGGCCTGCGCGGCCTTGTACTCGTCGCTCATTTCGGTGGCATAGCCGCCCGATCCTTCGCCTTCGATGCCCGCGACATCCTCGACGAAGATCGGCTTGGCGCCGAGCGACTGGATCTGCTCTTTCGTCGCCGACCGGACATCGGTGGCCGAGACCTGCGCGCCAAGCCGCTTGGCCGTGGCGATCGCCTGCAGGCCCGCCACGCCCACGCCCATCACGAAGACCTTGGCCGCCTGGATGGTACCGGCAGCGGTCATCATCATCGGAAAGGCGCGGCCATAGACATTGGCCGCAGTCAGCACCGCCTTGTACCCGGCGAGGTTCGACTGGCTGGAGAGCACATCCATGCTCTGCGCGCGGGTGATGCGCGGCATGAATTCCATCGACAGCGCTTCGAAGCCGCCCTTGGCATAGGCTGCGACCAGATCGCCATTGCGGAACGGGTCGAAGGTCGCCGCGATCAACGCGCCGGGTTTGGCCCCCGCGAGCGCCATGACCTCGGGTGCCTGCACGCCGAGCACGATATCCGCCTCCGCGACCGCCTGCGGCCCGGTGAGCACTTCGGCCCCGGCGTCGCGATAGGCCTGGTCGGTGATGGCGGCGGCCAGACCGGCGCCCTCCTCCACTGCGACTACAGCCCCGAGAGCAGCAAATTTCTTCGCCGTTTCGGGGGTCAGCGCGACCCGGTTCTCGCCCGGTGCGCGCTCTTTCAGCGCCGCGATGCGTAGCGCCATGCGGCTAGTCGGCAATCAGGATGACGACGACCAGCGTGATGATGGCGATCAGCGGGACCGACCATTTGAGCGTGTCGATGAACGAGCCGTAGGTCTGGTTGTGCGCCTTGTGGTCGTTGGCGGATTCCATGTCGATAAGTCCCTGTGTGGCAGTGATGTGTGAACGGGTGTTGCGGCGGGGTCTATCGCGGCGGGGCCGGGTGCTCAAGCCCCGCAATCACCGCCATCATCGAAACAGGCTTAATCCGGTCTTTACCCGTTTCGGTTAGGGCACTTTGCACAAGGGCGTGGTCTGCATGCCCGAGGGGTCCAAGGGAGTTTGGCGAGACAGATGGCGACACAGCAATCACGCGTGTTGATGCTGATCGACGACGAGCCGGCACAAAGCCGGCTGTTGTCCGCGCTTGCCGCGCGCGACGGCTGGCGCACGCTGACCGTTGCCGATGGCGAACAGGCGCTCGCGCTGCTCGCTTCGCCCGAAGGCCGCGACATCACGGCGATCCTGCTCGACCAATGGGTGCCGGGCGACCGCGCCTGCGACCTGATCCGCGATTTGCGCGCCGCGCGGCCCGATGCACCGCTGCTGATGCTTACCGCCAGCGCCTCGCCCCGGCTCGCCGTCGAGGCGATGCGCGCGGGCGCTACCGATTACGTCGTCAAACCGGTCGAACCCGACCGCCTGCTGCAGGCCTTGGCAAGCGCCACGCGCGCCGGACGGCCCACCGCCGAACTCCAGCCGCTGGCCGAGAAGCTTCCCCACCCGGTGGACTTCGACGGCATGGTCGGCACCGCCGCCCCCTTCCGCACCGCGCTCGCCAAGGCAGCAACCGCCGCGCGCGGGCACGCGCATGTGCTGGTCGAGGGCGAAAGCGGATCGGGCAAGGACATGCTCACCAATGCGATGCATGCCGCCAGCACGCGCGCCAAGGCCGCGATGCGCAAGGTCCATTGCGCCGGGATGCCGCCCGCCTCGCTCGAATCGCTGTTGTTCGGTCATGAACAGGGCGCCTTCGCCGGGGCATTCGACCGCCAGCGCGGATTGATCGAGCATTGCGACGGCGGCACGCTGATCCTCGACGATGTCGACCGCATACCCGCCGACCAGCAGGAGCGCCTCGCCGAAGTCCTCGCCACCGGGATCGTCCGCCCGACCGGCGCCGCGCACGGCTTTCGCGTCGATTTGCGCATTTTCGCCACCAGCGATTTCGCGCTGGCCGAGCTTGCCGCGACGGGCGGGTTCTCGCAGGCCCTTTACGACCAGCTTTCGGCCACCCGCATCCGCATGCCCGCGCTACGCGAGCGACTGGGCGACCTCCCCGGACTGACACGCTATTTCCTCGCCAAGATTGGCGAACAGCCGGGGCTCCAGCATCATTCGATCGCCGACAGCGGGCTGAGCCTGCTCGAAGCCTATGACTGGCCGGGCAACGTCCGCCAGTTGCAGGCGGTCTTGTTCCGCGCCTGCGTGTTCGAACAGCGCGAGGCGCTGACCGCGCACAGCTTCCCGCAGCTGGCCGAACTGCTCGGCGACCAGGCCGATCGCGGCGAGAGCCGCGCGCGCGGGCTCGGCGTGCTACTCTACACCGATGACGGCAATGTCCGCCCGCTGGAAGAGATCGAGGCCGACATCATCCGCCTCGCCATCGGCCATTACCGCGGGCGCATGACCGAAGTCGCACGCCGGCTCGGCATCGGCCGCTCGACGCTCTACCGCAAGCTCAGCGAGCTCGGCATCGACAACGCCGCCTGAGCGGACTAGCCCTTGGCCATGGGCAAGCTCGACGACATGCTGTGCGTGGTCACCGGCGGCGCACGCGGCATCGGCAAGGCGATATGCGCCGCATATATGGCCGAAGGCGCGCGCGTCGTGCTCACCGATATCGACGAGGACGAAGGTAGGAAAGCCGCCGCCGAGCTCGGCTGCAGCTTCCACCGCCTCGACGTCGCCAGCGAAGCCGAATGGGACGCGCTGGCTGCGGCCTTCCCCGCGATCGACGTGCTGGTCAACAACGCCGGGATCACCGGGTTCGAGGACGGCCCCGCGCCGCATGATCCCGAGAACGCCAGCTTGGCCGAATGGCACCGCGTGCACAGCGTCAATACCGACGGCTGCTTCCTCGGCTGCCGCTATGCCCTGCGCGCGATGAAGGCCAAGGGCACGGGGTCGATCATCAACATGTCTTCGCGCTCGGGCCTCGTCGGCATTCCCGGCGCGGCGGCCTATGCCGCGAGCAAGGCGGCGATGCGCAACCACAGCAAGTCGGTCGCGCTCTACGCCGCGCAGCAAGGCTGGGCGATCCGCTGCAATTCGGTCCACCCCGCCGCGATCCTCACCGACATCTGGGAGCCGATGCTGGGCGACGGGCCCGACCGCGACGCGAAGATGGCCGCGCTGGTCGCCGATACGCCGCTGAAGCGCTTCGGCACGGCCGAAGAGGTCGCCGCGGCCTGCGTCTACCTCGCCAGCGCCGACAGCGCCTATATGACCGGCGCGGAACTCACGCTCGACGGCGGTCTGCTCGCCGGCAGCGCCGCTTCGCCCGGAAGCTAGCCAGGCAGCTAGGCGGGCAGGTCGGCGAAGTCGGTCAGCGCGGCATCGCGCAGGCCGCGCCAGACATTGCGCGCCTGCACCGTCTCCGCGACATCGTGGACCCGCACCATCTGCATGCCCGCGCGCATCCCCTCGAGCGCCAGCGCCACGCTGCCGCCCAGCCGCTGTTCGACCGGCGCTTCCTTCGACAGCGCGCCGATTATGCGCTTGCGGCTGGCCCCCAGCAGCAGCGGATGGCCCAGCGCGTGGAACAGCGGCAGCGCGTTCATCAGCGCGAGGTTCTCCGCCAGGCTCTTGCCGAAGCCGATCCCCGGATCGAGCACGATGTGCTGCGCCGCGATCCCCGCTTCGAGCGCCGCGTCGCGCCGCGCGCGCAGCGCGTCGAAGACGTCGAACACCACGCTGGCATAGTCGGCGCCCGTGTGCAGGTCTTCCTGCGCGGCACCCGGCGCATGCATCAGCACCACCGGGCAGCCGGCGCGTGCGACCACTTCGGCGCTGCGCGGATCATGCGCGAGGCCCGAGACGTCGTTGACCAGATGCGCGCCCGCTTCCAGCGCGGCCTCCATCACCGCTGCCTTGCGCGTGTCCACGCTGACCGCCGCGCCCATTCCGGCGCAGGCCTCGATCGCGGGCACGACGCGCTTGATCTCGTCGCCTTCCCACAGCGGCTTGGCCCCCGGCCGCGTGCTTTCGCCGCCCACGTCGATCAGCGCGGCACCGGCCTCGACCATGGCGGCGGCGTGGTCACGGCCGGCCTCGGCATCGTCGAGGAAGCGCCCGCCGTCGCTGAAGCTGTCGGGGGTGACGTTGAGGATGCCCATCACCTGCGGCTGGTCGAGCGGCACGGTCCGCGCACCCAATTGCAATGGCGGATGCGCGAGCGTCAGATTGGCCCATTGCGCCTCGCCCTCGGCGCCAAGCTCTTCGGGCAGGCGGCCGAGCGCTTCGGCCATGGTGTCCGGCGCCGCAAGCCAGCGCTCGACCACCTCGCCATCTCGCCGCTGGATCACCGCGAAGCGGCTGGCATAGACCATGGTGCCTGCCAGCCGGATCGCATTGCCATGTTCGGACTGCGGTCCGGGGACGAGACCGATCGGCCGGATATAGACCTGCCCACTCATTGTTGGACTTCCCCAGAACAAGCACCGCGACATGGACCGGGTGTTACACGGTCCAATGCGAAAAAAGCCGCGGAGGGGTTTTGCGGTGCGAGGCGGAACGGGGCGTGAGCTGTGAGGCGCTGGATCATGCGCGGAGTGTTAGCGCGCGAATGCACTGTAGGACAGTCACCCTATGGCGGTTTGCTACTCCCCTGCCCCGGTACGGAGCGCAGTTCCTGCATGAAGCGGGCGCTTCATTTGCGGGAAAGCAGGCAATATGAGGGTTGGCGCGACGACTTCCGTATCGTTTGTGAAGCCTCCCGAATACCTAAACCGACTTTCCGAACACGGCCAGCCACTGGATGCGCACTCGAACGCTTCCGTTTTCTGGCAGCCGTGTAGCCGTCGCGATCATACGGTAGGGATTGTCCCACCATCGATGACATACTCGGATCCAGTGATCGTCGCCGCTCGATCGGAAGCAAGAAAAGCAACCAGATTTGCGATCTCCCCGGGTTCGGATGGGCGACCGATCGGCACGCCCCCAAGCGAGTCCATGATCAGCTGCTTTCCCTGCTCTACGCTTACGCCATGATCAGCTGCGAGGCGTGCTGCGAGAGCGATTGAGCTTTCTGTCGCGATCCAGCCGGGCGAGACGCGAACAACGCGAACGCCCTTGGGCGAAACCTCCTTCGAAAGCGCCTTGCTATAGGTCGATAGAGCGGCCTTGGCTGCAGCGTAGGCGGTTGTAGCCTCGGGCAATGGCAGCTCGTTCTGGATCGACGTGACGTGGATTACGACGCCGGATCCTCGCGTCGTCATCGAAGGAAGCAATGCCCGGTCGAGGCGAACTGCGGGCATCAAGTTGAGGTCGAGTTCTCGGTACCATTCTTCATCGGTGAGCGCTTGATACCCACCGGCCGGTGCAGAAGAACCGCCGAGCATGTGCACAACGATATCAACCCCGCCAAGGCGATCGAATACGGCGCGCGCCACGCGAGCGCATCCATCCGGAGACGTGAGGTCGGCCGCCACGAAGTTCGCCGCCTTCATGTCCTCTGGCTTGCTCCTCGCTGTAGTCAGGACGCGGGCGCCGAGTTCGGTTAGAAGTGCGACGGTCGCGGCACCTGCTCCGCGGGTCCCCGACGTAACGAGCGCCCGCTTGCCGCAGAGCGAGAGGAAGTCGCTCATGGCACGATCTCAAGTCGGGCGATCTTGTCGTCTGCGAAGGCGAAGATGTAACGCAGATCGACCGGGCTACCGGGGAAATTGCCCGCCAGATGTCCTGTCACGACAATCCGACCGTGCTCGGGAGCGATGGCGATCGGCTTGACGGTGTAGGTATATTGAGTGGAGGCATTTGCCATCCACTGGCGGATGGCTTCGCGTCCCGTGTAGGTATTCCCTTCGTCGATCACGACCGCGTCTTCGGCGAAGCATTGGGCGATCGCATCGGGATTTGAAGACTTGTCGGCCTCGAAATACTCGCGGACCACGTCAGGCAAATGAATAGGCATTATCATTCTCCAGATTGGTTTGGTGTTCGGCGAAGAGCACCGGCCTGTTCGGCACCATCCGAATAGGCCTTTACCTGCATCCCGATAATTGAGATAAATCTGGATGAGCCATCTGGATTTTGAGGACAATGAGCGGCTACAGCTTGAGCGATTTCGAAGCCGTCCTTGCGATTGGTCGCAAAGCATCGTTTCGCGCAGCAGCGGTCGATCTGGGGATCTCGACTAGCGCATTGAGCAGCGCAATCGCCAAGCTGGAGAGCCAGTTGGGTGTTCGCTTGTTCAATCGTACGACCCGTAGCGTTGCTTTGACAGAAGCAGGCCGCCGGTTTGTCGATCAGGTCACCCCCGCCTTACGGGACGTCCATCAAGCGCTCGACACCGTCCGATCGCAGCAGGACACACCTTCCGGGACATTGCGGATCAACACTTTCCCCACTGCCGCTCGCGAGATCATGGCACCACTCGTCTTGGAGTTCCTGAGACGCTTTCCCGAGGTCCATATCGATCTGGTCACGGAGGGCAATCTTACCGACATCGTCGCAGCCGGCTTCGACTTCGGTGTAAGGAGCCGGGACCTGGTTCCGTCAGACATGATCGCCATTCCGATCACTCCAGCCAGGCGGTACGTCGTGGTGGCTTCCCCAGCATATCTGGCTGAACGAGAACGCCCGCAAGTACCGGCAGACCTACTCTCTCATGTATGTATCCGCATACGCCTTCCGAACGGAGCAATGTACCGCTGGCATTTCGAATCCCAGGGCCAGCCAACGCAAGTCGATGTCCGAGGTCCGATCATCCTCGATGAGGCAAGCGTGGCTCGCATGGCCGTCCTCGAGAATGTCGGCTTCGGGTTCTTCATGGAATCGGATGTCCGGTCCGACATCGATGCGGGGAGGATGGTGCAGGTTCTGGAAAACTGGACCCCCGCGCTTGCGCCCTTGTGCCTCTATTATCCTAGTCGTCGCAACCCACCTGCGGCGGTCAAGGTCTTTGTTGATCTCGCCCGCGAACTCGCACGCGCGGCAAAACAGAACTAAAAGCCAGAAACCATGATTCAAGGCCCGAATGCCCCCTCTTGCAGGCTAGCGGCCCAATGACGTTCGGCCACCGGCATGGGCCTCTGCCGAGCGGGGACATGCAACTCCCGTTGGGTCTGCCTAATCATATTTCACCACCGCCAGTTGAGCTGGCGCGCGCGGCGCCGATGGGTTTGATTACGACGTCCTGTGCGAAGTGCCAGAAGGCCCAGCCATATCCGTTTCACGCGCTGCTTGGTGCTGTGCATTCGTAATTACTGCGCGCGCCGACAATTAGCCGCGGAAACGACACCCGACAGGCGTATCCTGCCGCCTGCGACTCGGGCCGACAGCGGCCGTTCGCCACCCATGCTTGCCGTATTTCACCCTCCCACACGCAAAGGAGACCGGAAATGCCGTTTGTCACCACTCAGGACGATGTCGAAATCTTCTACAAGGATTGGGGCCCCAAGGAGGCGCAGCCGATCGTGTTCCATCATGGCTGGCCGCTCAGTTCCGACGACTGGGACGCGCAGATGCTGTTCTTCCTGTCGCATGGTTTCCGCGTTGTCGCGCATGACCGCCGCGGGCATGGCCGCTCGGCGCAGGTCGATCACGGTCACGACATGGATCATTATGCCGCGGATGCCGCAGCCGTGGCGGCCGCGCTCGACCTGCGCAATGCGGTGCATATCGGCCATTCGACCGGCGGCGGCGAAGTCGCGCGCTACGTCGCCCGCCATGGCGAGCCCGAGGGGCGCGTGGCCAAGGCGGTGCTCGTCGCCGCGGTCCCGCCGCTGATGCTGAAAACCGACGACAATCCGGAAGGCACGCCGCGCGAAGTGTTCGACGGTTTCCGCGCCGCGCTGGCGGGCAATCGCGCGCAATTCTTCCGCGACGTTCCCGCAGGCCCCTTCTACGGCTTCAACCGCGAGGATGCGGAGACGATGGAAGGCGTCATCCAGAACTGGTGGCGCCAGGGCATGATGGGCGGCGCCAAGGCGCATTACGACGGGATCGAGGCGTTCTCCGAGACCGACCAGACCGGGGATCTGCAGGCGATCACCGTGCCCACGCTGGTGCTGCACGGCGAGGACGACCAGATCGTGCCGATCGCCGCCTCGGCGCACAAGGCGGTTGGCTTGCTCGCAAACGGCACGCTCAAGACCTACCCGGGCCTGTCGCACGGCATGCTGACGGTGAACGCCGAGCAGCTCAACGCGGACATGCTGGAATTCATCACCGGCTGAGGCGTGGCGCCCCCCGGTCCGCCAAGCGGCCGGGGGATGCGCGCGCTATCCGGCGAGGCCGCGCAAGAGGATCAGTCCTCCACCGCCAGCAGGTATAGCTGCCGCGCGGCGTCGATCGGCTTGGCTTCTCCTTCGACTTCGTAGTGCCAGAAGGTCCAGCCGTTGCAGCTGGGCGCGCCTTGCAGCTCCTTGCCGAGGCCGTGGATGCTGCCGGTCTGTTTCTCATGCGCGAGCGAGCCGTCGGCGCGGACGGTGGCGGTCCAGCGGCGTTTCTTGTCGAACACTTGCGTGCCGGGCTTGATGAAGCCGTTTTCGACCAGCGCGCCGAAGGCCACTTTGGGCGCGCTGCGGCCCGCCTGCATCGTGGTGAGCGCGCTTTCGTCGAGCGGGAGTTCCTTCTCGATCCGCTTGATCGCGGCGTCACGGTAATTGCCTTCGCGTTCGCAGCCGATCCATTCGCGGCCCAGCCGCTTGGCCACCGCGCCGGTGGTGCCGGTGCCGAAGAAAGGGTCGAGCACCACGTCGCCGCGCTCGGTGGTGGAGAGCAGCACGCGGTAGAGCAGGCTTTCGGGCTTCTGCGTCGGGTGGACCTTGTGGCCGCCCTCTTTCAGCCGTTCGGCGCCGTTGCAGATCGGCAGGACCCAGTCGCTGCGCATCTGCAGCTCGTCGTTGAGCGTTTTCATCGCGCGGTAGTTGAAATGGTACTTGGCCTTTTCGCCCTGGCTGCACCACAGCAGCGTTTCATGCGCATTGGTAAAGCGCGTGCCGCGGAAATTGGGCATCGGGTTGGACTTGCGCCAGACGATGTCGTTGAGGATCCAGAAGCCCAGGTCCTGCAGGATCGCGCCGACGCGGTAGATGTTGTGATAGCTGCCGATCACCCACAGCCCGCCATCGGGCTTGAGCACGCGCTTGGCCTCGGTCAGCCATTCGCGGGTGAAATCATCGTAGATCTTGAAACTGTCGAACTGGTCCCAGTGATCGGTCACCGCATCGACATGGCTGCCGTCGGGCCGGTTGAGATCGCCGCCGAGCTGGAGATTGTAGGGCGGGTCGGCGAAGACGAGGTCGACCGAAGCGGTGGGGAGCGAGCGCATGGCTTCGACGCAGTCGCCATCGAGAATGCGCCCGAGCGGCAGCAGTTCGCGCGGCGTTTCGGCCGGTTTTACAGCCGCTTTCGCGCGACTCTTCGTGGTCTCGATGACCCCCATCATATGCATCCCTGTCCTGAGTTATCCACAGGGTGAGTCCAAACGGAGTCGCGGTCAAGCACCAATATTCCGCGCGCCGCGAGGTGCGGCGGAATGCCCAGAGAGAACAGAAGGTGTCCGCTACAACATGTTGAGTCCCCCGCGAATCTGCGGACTCAAGATGCTGCGGTGTGGCCGCGAGGACTCTATCGCGCGGCCTTCGCAGCATTTCTTAGGCGATCGGCCTGCGCTGTGGTACAAGCGCTGCTGCTACCGGTCGCGAACGACGGGTCTGGGGGTCCCCTGGCAAAGGGCACCCGCCTCCTTTCCGCCTTCTAGCTACAGCCCCCGCCACTCGGGCCGGGTTGTTGTGCTATCCGCAAGGAGCCTGCCCATGAAACTCGCCGACCGCCTGTCGAACCTGTTCCGCGTCTCGCGTCGCAAACAGGACCCCGCGCCCGCCAACGATGCCCTGCCGTGGGTCGGCAGCGATCCGGAAATCGACCGCCAGATCGCCGAATGGCATGCGCTGATCGAACAAGGTCAACCGAGCGCCGGAGCCACCGGCAGCGACCAGCCGCGCAAATAAGCGTTTGGTATCGGCAGGCGCGCGTGCTAGTGCATAATTGCTGACGTCGAATTATGCGACGGACTTCGGGTTTTGACGACCGCCGCTTGCTTTCAGTAGCCCCGGCGCAAACCAGACGACGACTTCCTTTCATTGGACGATTTTAAGCACGACCGCTCCACATGTTGTGGCGCGGCAACCTCTCGCGTTCTCGAAAGGAACCATCATGAGCAAGACCGGAACCGTAAAATTCTTCAACACCGACAAGGGCTATGGCTTCATCCAGCCCGACGACGGTTCGGACGACAGCTTCGTCCACATCAGCGCAGTGCAGGCCGCCGGCATGCAGTCGCTCGATAAGGAACAGCGCCTCAATTACGAAGTCGAAACCGGCCGTAATGGCAAGGCAAGCGCCGTGAACCTCTCGGCTGCCGATTGATCTCACGCGGCCGCGCGGCGTCGTCCCCACGGATGACGCCGCGCAGCCCATCCCTTCTGCAGCAACGGAGATGATCGATGGCGAATCCGACCTACGAATTCTATTCAACCCGTGCTGCCGAATCCGCAGCGGAGGCCAAGGCGGCGACGCTGGATAATGTCCGCGATCGCGCCTTGCGGTCCGAAGCGACCTGGCAGGCGCTAGCCGATCAGGCCCGCGCCGTAGCGCGGCAGCGCAAGAAGATCGAAACCGCCAAGGCCGAAGCGCGCGAAGCCGAAGCCCGCGATCTCGCCGAGCGCGAAGTCGGCGTCCCTACGCCACCCTACTCGTAAACAGATCCGCCTGCGCCACGGGCGCAAAACTGCGCCTGTGCAAGGGCGTGGGCCCATGCACGCGCAGTGCCTCGACATGTTCGGCGGTGCCATAGCCGGCATTGCGTTCCCACCCGTAATGCGGGTGCCGCGCGGCCGCAGCGCGCATCAGCGCATCGCGATGTTCCTTGGCGATGATCGAGGCGGCGCCGATACACCTCTCCTTGCCGTCACCGCCGACGATCGGCCGGGCCTGTGCCCAGCGCCACTCGGGATGACGCCCGTGCGGGGTCATGTTCCCGTCGATCAGCACCGCTTCGGGTTCGCACCCCAGCGCCGCGACCAGCCGCGACACCGCCACGGTCATCGCCAGCATGGTCGCGTTGAAGATATTGAGCCGGTCGATCTCCGCCGGCTCCACCACCGCCAGGCCCCACGCACAGCGCGCCATGATCTGCGGCTCGAGCGCCGCGCGTTTCTTGGGTGAAAGCCGCTTGGAATCGTCGAGCCCGCCAGGGCATGGCTTGCATAGCACCACCGCGGCTGCGACAACCGGACCGGCCAGGGGCCCGCGCCCCGCCTCGTCGACGCCGATCACCAATGGCGCGGCACCAAGCCCTCGTTCGGGAGTTGCACTGAACATGAAAAAGACCTCAATCCTTGCCGCCACTTTATCGCCCCTCCTGCTCGCTTCAAGCTGCGGCTCCACCGGATCGGGGGATAGCCCGCCGACGCAGGCATCGCCTTCGGGCGAGACCGGCGGCACATGGGACGGCGGCTTCGTAACCACCGAACACGGGAGTTTCGCCGAACCATGGGCGGCGGCCTTCGTCCCGGGTACCGCGATGCTGTTCGTCACCGAAAAGGCGGGCACGGCGAAGATCGTCGATACGGCAAACGACCGGGTCATCCCCGTCACCGGCCTGCCCGAAGTCGATTACGGCGGTCAGGGCGGGCTTGGCGATGTCGCCTTCCTGCCGTCGCAAAGCGCCTCCACCATCGGTCGCCGCGCGATCTATCTCAGCTGGGCGGAAGCCGGCGAAGGCGATACGCGCGGCGCGGCCGTGGGTCGCGGCGAACTGGTCTGCGCAGCATCGGACAGCTGCCGCATTGACGGCCTCGAGGTCATCTGGCGCCAGACCCCCAAGGTTTCCGGACGCGGTCATTATTCGCATCGCCTGGTGCTGAGCCCCGACGAGCAGCACCTGTTCGTCGCCAGCGGCGAACGCCAGAAACAGACCCCCGCGCAGGACAAGCAGAGCCATCTGGGCAAGATCGTCCGGCTCACCCTCGATGGCAGCCCCGCAGGCGATGGGGCGATCGGCGGGGCGCTGCCCGATATCTGGTCGATGGGTCATCGCAACATCCTCGGCATCGATTTCGATGCGCAGGGGCAATTGTGGGAAGTCGAGCACGGCCCCAAGGGCGGTGACGAACTCAATCTCGTCCGGCGCGGCCAGAACTACGGCTGGCCGGTGCGGTCGAACGGGGTGAACTACGACGGCTCGGACATTCCCGACCATTCGGCGGATGACGGCTTTGCCAAGCCCGCAGTAAGCTGGACGCCGGTCATCGCGCCCGGAAACATGATCTTCTACACCGGCGACCTGTTCGACGGGCTGGCGGGCGATCTGCTGATCGCGGGCCTCAAGACCGAAGCGATCGTGCGCGTCGCAACCGATGGCGACACGGCGCGCGAGACCGCCCGCTATGATATGGACAACCGTATCCGGCAGATCGTCGAAGGACCCGATGGTGCGCTGTGGGTGCTCGAAGACGGCGACGGCGGACGGCTGCTGGAACTTCGCCCCTGATAAGGCGAAATTGATCGACACCGGCCATGGGCAGCCCTAATCGGCGCGGCCCATGGCTAGCCTCGTCCCCCTTTCCGCAATCGATCCGGCGCTGGTCGAGCAATTGCTCGACGCGGCGTTCGGCGAGGAGCGGCATGCACGCACCGCCTATCGCATCCGCGCGGGGATGGACTGGCTCGAAGGCGCGAGTTTCGCTGCGCTCGACGACGAGGATTACCTCGCCGGGACGATCCAGCTGTGGCCGGTGGCGCTGACTGACCCCAAGGGCCGCGCACACCCGATGATCATGGTCGGCCCCGTCGCGGTCATGCCCGGGCGACAGGGCGAAGGCTTCGGCAAGGCGCTGATGGCCGCCAGCCTCGGCGCCATCGACGCAGGCTTCGAAGAGGGCGCAGCCCCGCTGCCGCAAGTGATGATCGGCGATCCCGACTATTACGACCGCTGGGGCTTCTTGGCCGATCATACGGGCGGCTGGCACTGCCCCGGCCCCTACGACCGGGACCGGCTGCTGGCGCGCACGGGCAATCCGGCGGTGCTGCCTGCCGAGGGCATGCTGGGGCCGTGGAATTCCTGATGCGTGCGTGAAGCGCAGCCGCGCTTCCCTTGGCTGCGCAGCGACTGACGCAGTCAGCCGCGAACAGACGCCATCTTTGCGCCGTCATCCCTGCGCAGGCAGGGATCCAGATAACCTCGCCTGATGAGCTGACGTGAAGGCATCCGGGCCCCCGTCTGCGCAGAGGCGACGGGGTATTGAGTGAGCGGGAGTGTTCTGCCATCGCTCGCGTCGTGCCCTATACTCCGCCCCCCGAACTTGCCGGAATGTCGCTGGCCCAGATCGCGGAAGCGGTTGCCGCGCGCAAGCTGCCCCCGGTCGAGCAATGGTCGCCCGACAATACCGACGACAGCCATATGCGCATCGCCGCCGATGGCACCTGGTATCACGAGGGCTCGCCGATCAGGCGGGGGGGCATGGTCCGCGCCTTTGCCGGCCTGCTCAATCGCGAGGACGATGGCAGCTACTGGCTCGTCGTGCCCTATCAGAAGCTGTCGATCGCGGTGGACGATGCCTGTTTCATCGCGACCGACGTGTCCGAGACCGAAGGCGACCTCGCCTTCCGGCTCAATACCGACGAACTGGTGGTGGCGGGTCCGGGCCATGCGATCCGCGCGGCGGGCGATCCCGATAGTCCCGCGCTCTATCTGCACGTGAGGCGCGGCTGCGAAGCGCGGCTCAACCGTTCGACCTATGAACAGCTCGCGCGCATTGCGCTGGCGCGGGGCGACGACTGGACCGTGGCCAGCGGCGGCGAAACCTACTCGCTCCTGCCCGCATGAGCGCGATCTTCGATCGGCTGACCACGCTGTTCCAGCAGGGGCATACGCGCGAATTCGACGATTTGCTGTCCGACAGCCGTTTTGCCGATGCCAGCCGCACCGCCGACGCGGCGGTGCTGATCGCGGTGACCGAGCAGCCCAATCCGACCGTTCTCCTGACCCAGCGCCCACGCACCATGCGCGACCATCCCGGCCAGGTCGCCTTTCCCGGGGGCAAGCTCGACCATGGCGAGGACGCAGTGCAGGCGGCGCTGCGCGAAGCATGGGAAGAACTGTCGATCGAGCCTGAGCACGTCCGCCTGATCGGGACCACCGACCGCTACCAGACCGGGACCGGTTTCGACATCACCCCGGTGCTCGCCACGGTGCCGCATGACCTGCCCATCCGCCCCGATCCGCGCGAGGTCGAAAGCTGGTTCGAATGCCCGCTCGACAAGCTGATGGATGCATCGCAATGGAGCCGCAATTCGGTGTTCTGGAAAGGCGCGATGCGCGAATATCTCGAAATGAACCATGACGGCTACCGGATCTGGGGCGTTACCGCGGCGATCTGCTGGAACCTGTCGCGCCGGGTCGAATGGCTGCGGGCGCAGGATGACTGAGCACCTTCCGCAGGCCGAATGGACGCAGCGTGCCAGCCTCGCGAAGCTGGTCGAGGCGCTGGGCGCGGAGGATCTGCGCTGGGTCGGCGGCTGCGTTCGCGACACGCTGCTGGGCTATCCCGCCAACGATATCGATGCCGCCACGCGCCACCTGCCCGCAACCGTGATCGATCGCTGTCGGTCTGCGGGTATCCGCACCGTGCCCACCGGGATCGACCACGGCACGGTGACCGCCATCCTCGAGGATGGCCCGGTCGAGATCACCACCCTGCGCCGCGATGTGGCGACCGATGGCCGGCGCGCGACGATCGCCTTCTCCGAAGATTGGCGCGACGATGCAGCGCGGCGCGATTTCACCATCAACGCGCTCTATGCCCACCCCGAAACGCTGGCGATCGACGACTATTTCGGCGGGCTGGACGATCTGGCCGCGCATCGCGTGCGCTTCATCGGCGATGCCGCAACCCGGATCCGCGAAGACCATCTGCGCATCCTGCGCTATTTCCGCTTCGCCACGCGCTTCGGCGACGATTGGGATGCGGAAGCGAGCCGCGCCTGCAGCGAGCTGGCGCCCACGCTCAAGGGCCTCAGCCGCGAACGCGTGGGCTGGGAGTTGCAGAACCTGCTCGCGCTGCCCGATCCCGCGGCCACGGTGGACCGGATGCGCGAATTGGGCGTGCTGCAGGAAGTGCTCCCCGAAAGCGGCCGGCGCGAGGTCGCGCAGCTCGCCCGGCTTGTCGATGCCGAACGCAGCGCCGCAATCGCCCCCGCAGCCATGCGCCGGATGGCCGCGCTGCTGCCCCCCATCGTTCCGGTCGCGGAGACAGTGGCTGCACGCCTGCGCCTTTCGCGCAGCCAGCGCAGCCGGCTGACCTGTATCGCCCGGCGCGAGCCGCAGGACGCAGCGCATCCGCAGGGGCTTGCCTATATGGTCGGGCGCGAATGCGCGGTGGACCGCCTGCTGATCGGCGGGGCCGATCCGGCCCCGATCATCGACTGGGAGGCCCCCGCCTTCCCGCTCAAGGGCGGCGAGATCGTCGCCCGCGGCGTCGCCAGGGGGCCCGAGGTCGCGCGGATGTTGCAGTGCATCGAAAAGCGCTGGGTGGCGGAGCGTTTCCCCTCCCGCGAACGGGTCGAGCAACTGCTCGACGAAGAGCTGGCCGCGCGCTGAACCCCGCCTTCGCACGGCTTCAGCGTGGCTTAAGGTGCAATGCACCATAAATGCCCCGCGGTTGCGAAATGATGCAATCCGTGAAATAGAGAAGCCGTTCTCCCCTGGGGGACTGCGGGGGGCGCAGATCACCATTCTCGTCCGCTCTTTCCAGTTTAGTCGGCTCGATCGCGCGTTTCGCGTGTGGGAGAGCCGCGAGTTCCGAATAACAAGCCTTGGAGTTGCATATGAAAATCGCGAAACTGGCGCTCGCCGCCGTTGCCCTCACCACCACCGCCGCTGTCGCCCCGGGCGTCGCTACCGCGCAGGAAGCTGCCGCCGGTGTGACCGCCGGCGCCACCGTTTATGGCAATGACGGCGTCGAAATCGGCACGGTCGAAAGCGTCGAAGGCGAAACCGCGGTCCTCGTGGTCGACGGCATGAAGGCCCCGGTCCCGGCGGCTGCTTTCGGCACCGGTGAACAGGGCGCCACGCTCAACGCCACCAAGGCGCAGATCGTCGGCATGCTGGAGGCCGCGCATCAGGAAGCCATGGCCAAGCGCGACGCCGCGCTGGTTGTCGGCGCCGAAGCCGTGACCGCCAAGAATGCGCCGCTCGGCACCGTGCTCGAGATCGAAGGCGACAATGTCATCATCGCCCGCGGCGGTGACGAAACCAACAAGATCACGCTGCTGCGCGAACATTTCGCCGCTGCGCCCGACGGCGCGCTGATGGCGTTGATGACCAATGCCCAGATCGATGCCGCGATGGCTGCATCGGCCCCGGCTGCCGAAAGCGCTGGCGAATAATACGACAGCCCTTCAAGGGTCGCATGAAGGCCGGGGACGAGCGATCGTCTCCGGCTTTTTTGTTGGGTGCGTCTCTTCTGCGTGCGCTAGCGGCATCCGCCGCCAGCTTGCGGCTGTTCCGTCCCACGCCCCCCCTCCCGGCCACCCATAGAATACCGTGCCGTGGGTGGCCGGGAGGGGGCGTGGGACGGAACAGCAAGGTCAGGACGGATGTCCTGACCGCACCCGACAAACCTCAACCAAACTTGTTATCCCGCGGGAAGCCCTGCGGCGGGAGGCGGCCGGCGCCGCCGCGCGCGACTTTCCATTGCCACATCTCGCCCTCGGTACGGGTGCGGTCGCCCTTGCCGCCCATCTGCCATGACAGGCCGTCCTCGAGCCGGAAGGTGGTCGCATCAGCCAGCCCGCCATCGCGATAGCGTTGCAGCGTCACCCCTTGTCCGCGGGCGAGTTCGGGCAGTTCCTCGAGGTTGAACACCACCAGCTTGCGATTGTCGCCGACCACGGCGACATGATCGTGCCCTTCGGCGATCGCGCGCGCGACGACCAGCTTCGCACCGTCCTTGAGATTGACCACCTGGCGCCCCTTGCGCGTTTCGGCGAGCAGATCGTCGGTGGTCGCCCCAAAGCCCTTGCCGGTATCGGCGGCGAGCAGCAGCCGCTGCCCCGGCTTGTGCACGATCACCGTCATGATCTGCGCGCTGGCGTCGATATCGAGCGTGTTGCGCACCGGTTCGCCAAAGCCGCGCGCGCCGGGCAGCTTGTCCGCGCCCAGCGTGAAGAACCGGCCCTTGTCGGTCGCCAGCAGCAATTTGTCGGTCGTCTGCGCGTGGAAGACGAAGGCCGGCCCGTCGCCTTCCTTGTATTTGAACTCCTGGTCGAGCGGCAGATGCCCCTTGGCCCCGCGGACCCAGCCCTTTTGCGACAGGATCACCGTCACCGGCTCCTTCTCGATCATCGCATCCATGCTGAATTCCACCGCGGGCGCCGCTTCCTCGATCGCGGTGCGGCGGCGGCCGAGCGCGGTGTCGGGGCCGTATTCCTTGCGCAGCGCCCCCAGATCGCGCTTCAGCCGCGTGCGCTGGCGGGCGGGCGAACCGAGCAGCTTCTCGAGTTCGTCCTGCTCCTTGAGCAGATCGTCCTTCTCGCCGCGCAGCTGCATTTCTTCCAGCTTGCGCAGCGACCGCAGCCGCATGTTGAGGATCGCCTCGACCTGCCGGTCGGTCAGCTTGAACTCCTCCATCATCACCGTTTTGGGATCGTCCTCGGTGCGGATGATCTCGATCACCCGGTCGAGGTTGAGGAAGGCGATGATATAGCCTTCGACCAACTCCAGCCGCCGCGCGATCTGGTCGAGCCGGTGCTGGCTGCGCCGTTGGAGGATATCGATCTGGCTGGCGATCCAGTGGTTGAGCAGCTCCTTGAGCCCCATCACCATCGGCGTGCGGCTGGCGTCGAGCACGTTGAGATTGAGCCCGAAGCGCGTTTCCATATCGGTCAGCTTGTAGAGGCTTTCCTTGAGCAGGTCGGGATCGACATTGCGGCTGCGCGGGACCAGCACGATGCGGATCTGCTCGTCGCTTTCATCGCGCACATCCTCGAGGATCGGCAGCTTGCGATCGCCGATCGCGGCGGCGATCTGCTCGATCAGCTTGCCCTTGGCGACCTGGTAGGGGATTTCGCTGATGACCAGCTGCCATTGCCCGCTGCCAAGCCGCTCGATCCCCGCCTCGCGGTCTTCCGCCTTTTCGGCTTCGGCGGCGTGGAAGCTGCCGCGCACGCGGAACGACCCGCGCCCGGTCTCGTAAGCGGCGGCGACCGTCTCGGCGCTTTCGGCAACGATCCCGCCAGTGGCGAAATCGGGGCCCTTAAACAATTCCATCAGCCGCGCATGTTCGACATGCGGATTGTCGATCACCTCAAGCGTCGCATCGACGATCTCCGCGACATTGTGGCTCGGGATATTGGTCGCCATGCCCACCGCGATGCCGCTGGCACCATTGGCCAGCAGATTGGGGAACAGGCCGGGCATGATCTCCGGCTCTTCTTCCTCGTTATTGTAGGTCGGGATGAAATCGACCGTGCCCGCGTCGAGACCTTCCATCAGGCGCATCGCGGTCTTCGTCAGGCGGGCTTCGGTATAGCGGTAGGCAGCCGCGTTATCGCCGTCGATATTGCCGAAATTGCCCTGCCCTTCGACCAGCGGATACCGCAGCGAGAAATCCTGCGCGAGGCGGACCATCGCGTCATAGGCCGCGGTGTCGCCATGCGGGTGGTACTTGCCGATCACCTCGCCCACCACGCGCGCCGATTTCTTGAAGCCGCTGGAAGGGTCGAGCTTGAGCTGCCGCATGGTCCACAGCAGGCGGCGATGGACCGGCTTGAGCCCGTCACGCAGGTCGGGCAGCGAGCGCGCGGTAATCGTGCTCAGCGCATAGACGAGATAGCGCTCGGACAGCGCCGAATCGAACGGGGCATCGACAATCGCGTCGAACGGGTCTTTTTCACTGTCGAGAGTGGTGTCGTTAGCGGCCATGCGATCCGCCCTATCACCGCCACGCCCTACCTAGAAGAACGGAACGGTGCGCTTTCCCCACGCGTTGCAAGGGCAACATCAAATCAAGGAGTTCCCCTATGACAAAGCGCGTAATGATCCTCGCCACCGATGGCTTCGAACAGTCCGAACTGATGAAGCCCAAGGCCAATCTCGAAAAGGCCGGCATCGAAACCGAAGTCGTCAGCCTCGAGGAAGGCTCGATCCGCGGCTGGGACCAGAAGGATTGGGGCGAAAGCGTCGCGGTCGACAAGACGGTCGATGCGATCGAGAATTGCGATGGCTACGATGCGCTGCTGCTACCGGGTGGCCAGATGAACCCCGACATCCTGCGCATGAACGAGCGCGCAGTCGCCATCGTCCGCGAATTCGCCCTGGCGGACAAGCCCATCGCGGCGATCTGCCATGCCCCGTGGCTGCTGGCCGAAGCCGGCCTGATCGACGGCAAGACCGTCACCAGCTGGCCCTCGATCCGCACCGATCTCAAGAATGCGGGTGCCAATGTGATCGACCAGGAAGTCGCCACCGATGGCAAGTTCATTACCAGCCGTAACCCCGACGACATCCCCGCCTTCAGCAAGGCGTTGATCGACATGCTGGGCGAAACCGTTGCGGATGACGAGCTCGAAGCCGCCTGAGCCATACGACAATTTGAAGCATGACCCCGCTGCGCTCGCGTAGCGGGGTTTTGTTTGTTCGGGACCAATCGCAGCCGCGGTGCATTCGGACCGCATGGGCAATCGTCACACCAGCTTCATCCGCGCGCTCATCGCGCTGTTCTACGCGCTGTTCGCCTTACAGGCGGTCGCCCAATCCGATCGCACGGTCGCGGAGGATTCGAAAGCCTTCGTCTATGAGGTGGAGCGGCTCGACAACGGCACGCCCGCCGGCCGGATCCCGCTCGATCTCGATACACCGATGGGGCTCATGGAAAGCTTCATGGCCGCAGGCGCGGAGGAGGACTGGACGCGCGCCGCCGCGGCGCTCGATCTGGCGAATGTCGATGCGGCGGAGCGCGATCCGGACCGCTTCGCTGCGCGGCTCTACGACCTCATGCACCGGTCGGTCGCGTTCGACTGGGCCTTACTGCCCGACCGCCCCGACGCGGTCGACACCACCACCACCTCGAAGGACCCGATGGCGGGGGTTGCGCGCCGTTCGCTGACCATCGGCCATCTCGAACTGGCCAATCGCACGGTCCCGATCCGGCTTGCCCGCGTGCAGGCGCCGGGAGGCGAACCGGTATGGGTCTTCAGCCGCCAGACGGTCGAGAATGTCCCCGCGCTCTACGATATTTACGGGCCGACCCGGTTCGAGAAGAGCCTGCCCCCCGTACTCCGCCAGCAGGCGTTCTGGACGCTGGCGTGGTGGGAAGCGATTGCGCTGCCGCTGATTCTGTTCGTGGCGGCGCTGGCGGCAGCGCTGACCTATCTGGGCATCGCTCGCTTGCGGCGCCGGCAGGAAGAGGATTCGCGGCTCTATGGCGTGTGGCAGGCGATCCACGTTCCCGCCACGCTGCTGGCCTTCGCGGGCACCTTTGCGCTGGTGCGACTGACGCTGTTCCGCCTGTCGGGCCCGGTCAAGGACCTGCTCGATCCGCTCCAGCTGGTGCTGATCATCGCGGCCATCGTCGGCATCGCGCTGTCGGTGATCGAGGCGCTGTTCGATTTCGCGACCTCGCAGCGCACCGATGAACTGGAATCCCCCGAGAACAATCCCGACCGCAATTTCTACACCAAGATGAGCGCGATCCGGCGGATCGTGACCGTCATGATCCTGCTGGCCGGCATCGGCTTCCTGCTGGTCGCCAGCAATCTGTCGAGCACGCTAGGGTTCTCGATCATGGCCTCGGCGGGCATCCTGGGCCTCGTGCTGGCCTTTGCCGCGCGCAAGGTGCTGGGCGATATCATGGCGAGCGTGCAGATCGCTTTCGCCCAGACCGCCCGGATCGGCGATGCGATCCGCTATGACGGGCAATGGTGTTATGTCGAAAAGATCGGCTTCACCCATCTGCGGCTGCGGACCTGGGACGAACGCCGCCTGATCGCGCCGGTCAGCGATTTCACCAGCGACAGTTTCGAGAACTGGACCAAGCAGGAATCGCGGCTGATGATGCATGTCGAGCTGGAATTCGACAACCGTGCCGATGTCGAGGCGCTGCGCCGGCCGTTCCGCGAGTTCGTGGAGAATGACGAGGATGTCGTCGATCCCGAAGACGCGAAATGCCAGGTCATCGCGCAGAACGCGCAGGCGATGACGGTGCGCTTCATGGCCCGCTCGACCGATCCGAAATGCGGGTGGGACATGCATTGCCGGCTGCGCGAACACATGCTGCGCGCCGCTTCGGAAATGGATGCTGCGGCCGAGCGCGAACCGGTCCCTGCCTATCTTCCCCGCGAACGCGAAGTGCGGATGGATCTGACGGCGGCCGAAGAAGCCTGACCGCCGGCCTAGCGGCTCATATCGTAGCTTTCGGCAGGGATGCGTACTTTCAGCCCGTCGAGTTCGGGGGTGAGGTCGATCTGGCAGGACAGGCGGCTGGTGCGCGCGACGCCGGCGGCGAGGTCGAGCATGTCCTCTTCCTCCTCGCTGGCTTCATGGAGCAGGTCGAACCAGTGGGGTTCGACGATCACATGGCAGGTCGAACAGGCCATCTGGCCTTCGCAGGTTCCCTCGAGCGGGAGCCCCGCGGCCTGCGCCACACGCAGGAGGTTGTCGCCGGGTTCGGCCTCGGCGGTCACCACCTCGTCGGTCGCGGTAACGAATTCGATCTTCACAGCCCTTGCGCCTCCGCTGCAGCGTTGATCTTGCCCGCCGCTTCCTCGATCTCTTCCATGGTGGTGTAGCGCCCGAAGCCGAGCCGGATCGAGCTTTTCGCCTCCCTGTCGGACAGGCCGATGGCCTTCAGCACGTGGCTGGGACGGCCCGAGCCGCTGGCGCAGGCACTACCGGCGGAAAACATCACGTCGCGGACATCGCTCATCAGCCGGTTCACATCGAGCCCATTGCGGCGGATGTTGAGATTGCCGGGCCAGCGCGCGTCCTCGCTGCCGTTGAGCGTCCAGTCTCCGAACAGGCTGCGCGCGCGCGTCCACAGCGCATCGATATGGTCGCGGTCCTGCTCCACCCGGTCCCTCGCCTCGGCAGCCGCCGCGCCCATTCCGGCGATCAGCGCGGGGCTGAGCGTGCCCGAACGCAGGCCGAATTCCTGCCCGCCGCCGGTCTGCACCTCGTGCAGATCGACCCCGTCGCGCAGCCACAGCGCACCGACGCCCTTGGGGCCGTGGAACTTGTGCGCCGAAATCGCGATCATGTCCGCACCGGTCACTGCGATCCGGCCATAGGCCTGCACGGCGTCGCACAGGAACAGCGCATTGTGCTGCTTGGCCTTGCGATGCCATTCGATCGTCGGCTGGATCGTGCCGATCTCGTTATTGACCTGCATCACGCAGACCAGCCGCGTGTCGGCGGGCAGGTCCTGCTTCGTGTTGCACTGGCCGTTGCTCGCGACATTGAGCACATGGCTCTTGCCCGCAGCTTGCGCGGTATCGCCGACCGCCGAATGCTCGATCGCGGAGTAGGATACGGTGCCGCCCTCGCCCGACCCGCGGATCGCGAGGTTGAGCGCCTCGGTCGCGCCCGAAGTGAAGATCACGCGGCCACCCGCGGGCAAGAGCGCGGCGATTTGGTCGCGCGCCAGCTCGATTGCCGCCTTCGCCTGACGCCCCATGCGGTGCGCGCTGTGCGGATTGCCGAAGCCGGTCCCGCCGGGTCCGTCGAGCCAGCGCAGCATCGCATCGCGCGCTTCGGGCGCAAGCGGGGTGGTGGCCTGGTAGTCGAGATAGATCACAGGGCTCTCATACAGTCATTGCGCGCAAAGCGAAGCCATCCAGTTCTGGCCGGGCTGGATTGGCGCGGAGCCTGCGGCCACCCGCAAGGGCTGGTCGGCTATGCACCGGCCAGATCAAGCCAGACCTCGCAGAAGCGCTCCACCTCCGCGCGGGTGGTATTCCAGCCCACCGACACGCGGATGGTATTGGCGGCGATGTCCGGTTCGACCTGCATCGCTTCGAGCACGCGGCTGGTCTTCATCGTCCCGCTGGAGCACGCGCTGCCCTGCGACACAGCGATCCCCGCCATGTCGAAGCGCATCACCTGCGCGGTGGCGCTCATCTTGGGCATGGCGATCGCGCGGATATAGGGGGTCGGGTCGGACAGGCGGTCGGACAGCCAGGTGCCGCCGATCCTGCGGCATTCCCCGGCCAGCGCGTCGAGCGGTTCGAGCACCTGCGGATCGACATAGAGATCACCGCAAGCCTCGAGCGCCGCCGCCATGCCCATCACCCCGGGCAAGTTCTCGGTCCCGCGCCGATAGCCGCGCTCCTGCCCGCCGGAAGGGGCAAGCACGGCATAGTCCTTGACCAGCAAGGCCCCGACGCCGATCGGCCCGCCGAATTTGTGCGCCGAGATAATCGCCATGTCGCAGGACGGCAGCGCGAAGCGGCCCGCACCTTGCGCGCAATCGGCGAGCAGCAGCCCCCCGGCCTGGTGGACGATACCGCCGATGGCGGCGAGATCCTGGCGATTGCCGGTTTCCGAATTGACCTGTTGCACCGCCACCAGCGGGCGCTCGCGCTGGACTGCCTCGGTCAGCACTTCGAGATCGAGCGCGCCGTCGCTCCGCACCGGCAGGCGTTCCGCGGCGAGAGCAGCCTGCAGCACGCAGTCATGTTCGACCGAGGCCACCAGGCGCGCACCAGCCTGCGCATGGCCCAGCGCCAGCGCCGCCGCCTCGCTTGCGCTCGAAGTAAAGATCACCTCGCCCTGCCAGCCGAGCGCCGCCTTCACCCGCTCGCGCGCGTCTTCGAGCAGGCTGCGCGCCTTGCGCCCGGCGGCATGCGGGCTGCTCGGATTGGCCCAGAGCGCGAAGCCGTCTTGCATCGCCTGCAGCGCTTGTGGGCGCAGCGGCGTGGTGGCGGCATGGTCGAGATAGAAGGGCGTGGAAATGGCGGATGCTCGAAAATATTGCGAAATGGGTGTTAATCACTATATAGCGCGCCACTTCGCGCAAAGCTTCATCCGGTTCAAGCCGGGGGTGCCCGCGCCCCGACATTTTCCGACAGGGTATACCTCTCCATGCCGACCGTGATCTTTCCCGGCCCCGAAGGCCGCCTCGAAGGCCGTTTCTCCCCCGCCCCGCGCCCGCGCGCACCGGTGGCGATGATCCTCCATCCGCACCCGCAGGGCGGCGGGACGATGAACGAGCAGATCACGCAGCGGCTCTACAAGACTTTCGTCAATCGCGGTTTCGCCACGCTGCGGTTCAATTTCCGCGGCGTCGGGCGCAGCCAGGGCAGCTTCGACAATGGCGTCGGCGAATTGTCCGATGCCGCCAGCGCGCTCGACTGGATGCAGCAGGTCCACCCCGAAGCGCAGGTGACCTGGGTCGCCGGCGTCAGCTTCGGCGCGCTGATCGGCATGCAGCTGCTCATGCGCCGCCCCGAGATCCGCGGCTGGATCAGCATCGGTGCGCCCGCGAGCATGTACGATTTCTCCTTCCTTGCCCCCTGCCCCGCCAGCGGCATCTTCATCCACGGCGCGCAGGACACGGTGGTCCAGCCGCAGGCGGTGACCAAGCTGGTCGAGAAACTGCGGACGCAGAAGCACATTACCGTGCATCACGAAGAAATTCCGCGCGCGAACCACTTCTTCGAAAACGAGCAGGAAGAGCTGATGAAGTCGGTCGACAATTATCTCGACTTCCGTCTCGACCCGAGCTGTCCGATCAAGTGATCGGGCGGCCCCGGATGCGGGCCACACCCGGCGTTCGAAACGACTAAGGTTGCGTAATGCAACGCGAAATCGCTTCGTCCAAGGATAGTAATGTTGTAACATCTTTCATGTGAGGAGGCATCAAAGCCTCCCGCATGGAAGAGGAGCAACACCATGTCCTATACCGACCAGACCCGCGGGCCCTCGCCCGCCAGCATGGCGGCGGTGATCGGGGTTCACGCCGCCATCGGCGCGATCCTTGTCGCCGGGCTCACCGTGAGCGGTACGGTGCCCGATATCATCACGCCGATCGACGCGACCAATATCCCGATCGACCCGCCCCCGCCTCCGCCCAAGCCCCCCGAACAGGTGCAGCCGACCCCCCGCGACACTGCCCAGCCAGTTCCGAAACCGCCGGTGCCCCCGATCGACATCACGAACACTGCGTCGACCCGGCTCAAACCGCTGCCCATGCCGACCTTCCCACCTGTGGATTTTCCATATGGCAAGGAAGCCGCCAAACCCGAACCGATCAGCAGCTTCACCCCGGTCGGGGCCAAGCCGAGAAACGATCCGGCGGCGTGGCTATCGACCGATGACTATCGCCCGAGCTGGGTCAGGCGCGAACTGACCGGCCTGGCGCGGTTCCGGCTCGAGATTGCGGCAAACGGGCGCGTTACCGATTGCACCGTCACCGGTTCGACCGGCCATGGCGTGCTCGATACGGCGACCTGCACGCTGGTCACGCAGCGTGCGCGGTTCGAACCCGCGCGCAGCGGGACGGGCGAGGCGGTGGCGAGCAGCTACTCAGGCGCAGTGCTCTGGCAGCTGCCTAAATAGTCGCGCTTTACCCGGGGTCCTGCTCGAGCTTGTCGAGCGGGGCCTCGCCCTTTGCATCGGGCAACACCCAGATCGCCACATTGGCCAGCGCAACCGCGGCCAGCAGCACCATCAGCAGCGCATTTTTTACGTTGCCGGTCCGCCGCCAGAGAAAGAAGGCGCCCACCAGCAGGAGGATCGCGGCCAGGACGGTGATCGAAAGCACGGTGTCGAGCATGCCTTTCCCATAGCCCGCTGCCCCGCCGCCGCAAGTCATCAAACCGGAACGCGGCGACGCTCTACCCGTTCGAACAGATGAAGGAGACGGCAGCATGAGCATTTTCGGCAAGATCAAGGACGCGGTTTTCGGCAAGAAGGCCGAAGCGCAGGACACCCCCAAACCCGCGCCCAAGCCGACCGGCAATGCCTGGGCCGATGCCCCGGTGGTCGAACAGAAGGCCAGGCCGGTGGTCGATATCGAGAACAATCTCGACAATATGCCCGGCGCCGACACGCTCAACTGGCGCACCTCCATCGTCGATCTGATGAAGCTGATCGGGGTCGATTCCGATTACGAAAGCCGCAAGGCGCTCGCCGTCGAGATGGGCCGCGAGGATTATGCCGGCAGCGCCGAGGACAATATCTGGCTGCACCGCCGCGTCATGAACGAGTTGGCCGCCAATGGCGGCAAGGTCCCGCCCGAATTCCTCGATTGATTTGACAGGCTTGCACGCGGGAAGCACACCCGTGGGCATGACCCAGACCAGCACCGCCATCACCCGCCGCCAGGCCCTTGCCGGCCTTGGCGCAACCTCCGCCCTTGCCCTGTCGGGATGCGCCGCCACCGCGCGGCCCGAGGCGATCGCCCGCGCGCAGGCGATCGGTGCGCAGCGCCTGCTCGAAGTGGTCGGCTACAATCTGCTCGCGCACGAACCCGAACGGGCGACCGCGCTGGGGGTGGACACCGGCCGCTATTATAATTTGCGCGGCAAGCTCGAAGACCAGTCGCCCGCGGGCCAGGCCGCCTATGCCGCGACGCTCAGGCAGGATCTCGACCGGGTGCGTGCGCAGCCGCGCGATGGTCTCGACAGCGCGACGGTGACCAGCCTCGATGTCGTCGAAAGCGCCTATGAACTTGCGCTCGACGGCTTTGCGCTGCCCTATGGCGATACGCCGGTCGGCAATTGGCGCACTGCGCCCTATGTGGTGATCCAGAACGTCGGCGAATATCTGGCGCTGCCGCGCTTCATGCAGTCGAACCACAAGCTCGAGCATGGCGACGATGCCGACGCCTATATCGAACGCATGGAAGCGATGCCCGCCACATTCGATGGCGAGCTGGCGCGGATCCGCCAGGCACGCGGCATGGGCGTGGTCCCGCCCGCCTTCCTGCTCGACAAGGCGCTGCGCCAGATGGAACAGACCATCGCCAGCGCTGGCAAGGGTGAGCTGTTCGCCGACGATCTGCGCACCAAACTGCAGGCCGCAGGCATGCCCGAAAGCCACGCCAATCGCGCGCTGGCACTCGAAAGCGGACCGATCGCCGAAGCGCTGACCCGCCAGCTCGAGGAACTGCGTGCCGAACGCGCCGTCGCCAGCGATGCGCCGGGCATGTCCGCGCGCCCACACGGCGAGGAATTCTATGCCTGGGCGCTGCGTTCGAGCACGACCACGCGCCTGTCGGCCGATGAGGTTCACCGGCAGGGCCTCGAGGAACTCGAAACGCTGCATGCGCGCATGGATCCGATCCTGCGCAGCATCGGCTATACCAGCGGCTCGGTGGGCGAACGCATGCAGGCGCTGGCCGCCGACCCGCGCTACAAATTCGCCGAGGGCGACCCCGGCCGCGCCGAGATCATGGATTTCATCGCCGAGCGGGTCGAGTGGATCAAGGCGCAGATGCCGCGCGCCTTCAACACGCTGGTCGATCCGAACATGGAGGTGCGCCGCATCCCCCCGGCCGAGGAAGTCGGTGCGCCGGGCGCCTATGGCGGCGCGGGCAGCAAGGACGGCAGCATCCCCGGCCGCTTCTGGATCAATCTGCGCAGCACCGATCTGCACCGCAAATACGACCTCGCCGATCTCACCTATCACGAGACGATCCCGGGCCACGTCTGGGAAGGCGAATATTCGAACCGCCTGCCGCTGATCCGCTCGATCCTCGCCTTCAATCCGTTCAGCGAAGGCTGGGCGCTCTATGGCGAGCAGATCGCAGACGAGCTGGGCGCCTATGACGGGTTCGAGGTCGGCCGGCTGGGCTATCTGCAGAGCCTCGCCTTTCGCGCCTGCCGCATGGTGGTGGATACCGGTCTGCACGCCAAGGGCTGGAGCCGCGCGAAGGCGGTCGATTTCTTCGTCACGCGCAATGGCAGCAAGCCCGCGGAGGTCGAGAGCGAGGTCGATCGCTATTGCAGCTGGCCCGGACAGGCGACCGGCTACAAGCTGGGCCACAGCCGCATCGTCGACCAGCGCGCGCGGGCACAGGCGGCGCTCGGGTCAGCCTATGACTTCAAGGCGTTCAACGACGCGGTGGTGCTGGGCGGCAATGTCCCGATGGATGTGCTGGAAAAGAACGTCGGCCGCTATATCGCAAGGGCGGGCGCATGATCTCTCGCGGGCCCGCGCAGCTCATCGCTGCATCATCGGTAGCGGTCGCACTCGCAACGGGAAGCGAGGCCACGGCCAGCAGCCCCTATCAGGTCGAGGTGACGTGCGCGGTTGGCGGCGAGCAATTCGAACACACCGCGACCGCCAGCTATTCGACCTGGGGATCGCGGCCCGATGGAAAACCCTATGGTAGCTGGGTCTTCCCCGGCCCGCTTCCCGAATGTCCCGGCAACAAGCTGGTTATGTACCGCGAGTTCACGCCGCAGGAGGTCGCACAGCTCGAGACGCTGATCGCAAGCAACGACTACCGCGCGTTGCACGATGAAACCGACTATTTCCGGGCGCAGTGGATCGAGGATCGGCTTGCCATCGAGCTGCCGGAGCCCTGGCTGCTCATGCGCGCAACCTGGCAGACCGATCGCGATCCGGCCTTGCGGAAGCGTTATCTCGAAGCCTTTATCGCACGGGCCGCGCTGGTCGAGGTCGATGGCGCAGACCTCGATACGCTTGCACTGCGCTACCTGCTCGCCAATGCATACCGCGAGACTCGGTCGTTCGACGAGGCACTCCTGACGCTGGAGACCATTCCGCTGGCCGTGCTCGCTGTCGAGGTTCCGGATAAGAAAGAGGCTGGCTGGAATGCCTATCGCGAAGCCAAGGACCGTTTGTGGTTGGCAAGGCAGATCGCCATCATGCGCGATGTGATTGCCGAAGGGAATGCTTCGCGCGAACCGCTGCGCCTGATCCCCGAGGCCATGGCGGCCTATCGCTGCAAGGAGATGATCGGGTCCGGCGAGCCTGGGATCGATGAATTCTGCTATTCAGAGCAGGTCCAGGCGGAAATCGCAGGAAGAGCATCGGGGTCCGGCGCCGCAAGCGAGGCCGCGGCGGCAGCCTCTGACGCTGCGGACGCGATGGCAAATATTGAAGCCGCTGGCGACTGGGAGTAGCGAACCGAGCCATGGAAGCATTGGGCGAAAACCTCGAGACCATGCCGCGCGTGCCGCTGGCCGACCATCATGTCGCCGCGTTGCACCGGCTGGGCCGGATCAGGACCTATGCCGAGGGCGAAGTGGTGGTCGAGGCGGGCGATCCGATGGACAGCTTCGTCTATGTCCTCGAAGGCGAAATCGAGGTGGTCGATCCGCGCTCGCGCAACCGGCTGATGGAAAGCTCGATCGGCCCGACGCAGTTCATGGGTGAGATTGCCTTCCTCAACGCAGGGGCGAACATCCTTCCGATGCGCGCGGCCAAGCCGACCCGTACGCTCGAAGTCCCGCGTCAGGCGATGCTCGACCTGATGGCGCGCGTGCCCGAATTGTCGGACCATGTCATCGGCGTGTTTTCCGCCCGGCGGCGGCGGCAGTTCGAGCTGAAGAACAGCGCGGTCAAGCTGATCGGCGCAGACCGCGACGGGGCGGTACAGAAGGTCGAACAGTTCCTCAGTCGCAACCGCATCCCGTTCGAGAGCCTCGATCTCGACGGGAGCGACAGTGAAACGCTGGCTGCCTGCAACCTTACCGGTCACCGCCCCAGCGTCATCCTGGGCCAGGACCGCGTGCTCGACGACCCCACTCCGCGCAAGGTGGCGCAATATCTCCATCTCGATTTGGATGTCTGCCGCGAGACGCTTTACGACCTGCTGATCGTCGGCGGCGGCCCCGCGGGTGTGGCCGCATCGGTCTATGCGGGTAGCGAAGGGCTGTGCGCGCTGACAATCGAAGACACCGCGATCGGCGGGCAGGCGGGCACCAGCAGCCGGATCGAGAATTACATGGGCTTCCCCACCGGGATCAGCGGGGCCGACCTCGTCTATCGCGGGCAGATCCAGGCAATGAAATTCGGCACGCGCTTCGCCATGCCGCGCAGCGTCGAGGGGCTGGTCCGGCGCGGCGACGGGACGTTTTGCGCGCAACTGGACGATGGCGACGAGGTTTGCGCCAAAGCGGTGCTGGTCGCCACCGGGGTGCAATACCGCCGCCTGCCGCTCGACCGGCTGGAGGCGTTCGAAGGCGCGGGGATATTCTATGCCGCGACCGATATGGAGGCACGTTTCTGCCACAACACCGAAGCGGTGGTGGTTGGCGGCGGCAATTCGGCGGGGCAGGCGGCAATGTATCTCAGCCGCACCGCGACCTGTGTCCACGTTGTCGTCCGCGGCGACAGCCTGGCCGCGTCGATGTCGAACTATCTCACGCAGCGGCTGGAAGCCGACCCGGCGATCCAGATCCATTACGACACCGAGATCACCGATCTGCATGGCGATAGCCATCTCGAAGCCGTGACCTTCACCACCCCCGCGGGCGACCGCGTGATCGACACGCGCGCGCTGTTCGTGATGATCGGTGCCGCGCCCAATACCGGCTGGCTGTCGGGCCTAGTGGAAACCGATGACCGCGGCTTCGTGAAGACCGGCGCGCAGGTCGGGCGCGAGACGCCGTACGAAACCGCCACCGACGGCGTCTTCGCGGTTGGCGACGTGCGCTCGGGATCGGTCAAGCGCGTTGCCAGCGCGGTTGGCGAAGGCTCGGTCGTGGTGAGCCGGATCTGGAGCTATCTCGACCGGCTGGCGGTGCCCGCCAGCACGGTCTGAGCCGCGGCTACTTCTTGCCGAACAGTCCGCTGGCCATTCCGGCGATATCGTCGAGCGGATTGCCGTCGCCATCGAGGTCGAGCATGCTGGCAAACTTGGCCAGCGAGCCTTCGCCGCCGATCGCATCGCGGATCTGTTCGAGCAACTGCGTGTCCATCCCGGTCTTGGCCGAAGCGACCTCGATCGTGTCGCCCGGATCCTGATGCGCCTCGCCCAGCGCCGCGACGGCCTTCGCCGCGAGTTCGGGATCGATGCCGAATTTCTCTGCCATGTTGGTCACGGTCGGATTGTCACCGACCTGGCTGAGGATGCTGTCGAAAAGGCCCATCGCGCGTATCTCCTGCGGTAAAGTGCGCGCACAATGGCAGCTGGACGGACAATATTAAAGCCCCCGGTCCGCATCGCTGCGGCCGGGGGCCTCCTCTCCGACTGGTGCGCTCCCGAGCGGAGCGAAACGGTTCAGGCGGCGACCGACTTGCTGGGCGCCGCGTCGCGCACGCCCTGGTCGACATGCGCTGCAAAGGGTTCAAAATTGTCGACGAAAAGCTGCACCAGCTTGCTGGCGGTGCGGTCGTATTCATCCTTGTCCGCCCAGGTCGAGCGCGGGTCGAGAATGCCCGTATCGACGCCCGCAACCGCGACCGGCACTTCGAAACCGAAGTTGGGGTCCTTGCGGAATTCGGCGTCGTTGAGCGACCCGTCGAGCGCGGCGTTGAGCAATGCGCGGGTGGCCTTGATCGGCATCCGGCTGCCGACGCCATACTTGCCGCCGGTCCAGCCGGTGTTGACCAGCCAGCAATGCACTTCGCCCTTGGCGATGCGCTCCTTGAGCAGATTGCCGTAAACGCTCGGGTGGCGCGGCATGAAGGGCGCGCCGAAGCAGGTGCTGAAAGTCGCTTCGGGCTCGGTCACGCCGATTTCGGTGCCCGCGACCTTGGCGGTGTAGCCCGACAGGAAGTGGTACATCGCCTGATCGGGCGTCAGCCGCGCGATCGGGGGCAGCACGCCGAAGGCATCGGCAGTCAGCATGATGACGTTGGAGGGCGGCGGGCCCATGTTCTTTTCGGACGTGTTCGGAATCGACGACAGCGGATAGGCGCCGCGGGTGTTCTCGGCGAGGCTGTTGTCGTCGAGGTCGATTTCGCCCGCATCGTTCATCACGACGTTTTCGAGCACGGTGCCTTCCATCTTGGTGGTGGCATAGATTTCCGGCTCGGCCTCGGGGTTGAGACGGATCATCTTGGCATAGCAGCCGCCTTCGAAGTTGAAGACCGCCGTATCCGACCAGCCATGCTCGTCATCGCCAATCAGCGTGCGGCTGGCATCGGCCGACAGCGTGGTCTTGCCGGTGCCCGACAGCCCGAAGAACACCGCGGTCTTGCCGTCGGGGCCGATGTTGGCGCTGCAGTGCATCGGCATCACGCCCTTGGCGGGCAGTAGGTAGTTGAGAATGCCGAAGACGCTCTTCTTCATCTCGCCGGCATATTTGGTGCCGCCGATCAGGATCAGCTTTTCTTCGAGATTGACCGCGATCACGGTCTCGCTGCGCGTACCGTGGCGTTCGGGGTCGGCCTGGAAGCTGGGCAGGTCGATGATCGTGTATTCGGGCACGAAACCGTCGAGCTCGGCCTCGGTCGGACGGACCAGCAGCGTGCGGATGAACTGGTTGTGCCACGCCAGCTCGTTGATGACGCGCACGTTGACCCGGTATTCGGGCTGCGAGCCGCCGAACAGGTCGGCGACGAAAAGCTCGCCCTTGTCCGCTACCGCTTTGAGGAAATCTTCCTTGAGCGCAGCGAAATGCGCCGGCGTCATCGAAGCATTGTTGTCCCACCATACGGTGTCTTCGGTTTCGGCGTTGCGGACGATGAACTTGTCCTTCGCGCTGCGGCCCGTGTGCTTGCCCGTTTCGACCACCAGCGGACCGTCCTTGGCGCGGCGGCCCTCGCTGCGCTCCAGCGCGGCGGCGGTCAGCTCTTCCGAAGTCAGGTTGGGGTGAATGGTAGCGGAAGTCTCGATGCCCTGGTCGGCAAGCGAATGGGAAAGCGAAAAGGTCACTGAATTCTCCAGCGCGGGATGCGGGTTCGTCCGAAAGTGGCCTGCGCATACGAATGCGCGGCTGTCCTCAAAGCCAATAGTCCGGCTGCCAGCCGCCGTCAAACCACTGGCTGCCGATAAGTGCGCAGCATGCGACCGCCCGCGTTGTTTTGCCGCGGCAATGCGGCTAGTCATCGGGGCATGGAGCACATGGGCGCAGAGGCGATGCCGCAGGGCGAGACGAACCGCACGGTCATCGCGCTGGTCGATGACGACCGCAATATCCTCACCACCGTGTCGATCGCGTTGCAGGCCGAAGGATTCGCCACCCGCGTCTATTCGGATGGCGAGGCGGCGCTGGGCGCGCTGCTGTCGAACCCGCCCGACCTTGCCATCTTCGATATCAAGATGCCAAAGATGGACGGGATGGAGCTGCTCCGCCGGCTGCGCGAACAATCGCCGTTGCCGGTGATCTTCCTGACCAGCAAGGACGATGAAACCGACGAGCAGGCCGGCCTCGAAATGGGCGCGGACGATTATATCGCCAAGCCGTTCAGCCTGCGCCTGCTGCTGGCGCGTATCCGCGCGATCCTGCGGCGCAGCGGCGGCGACCATCCGCTGCTGTTGTCCGAGCAGTTCGACGACAAGCCGGGCGAGCTGGTCGAACGCGGGCGCCTGTTCATGGACCCGGCGCGTCACCACGTGACCTGGGACGGGCAGCCGGTATCGTTGACCGTAACCGAATTCCTGCTGCTCGAGGCGCTGGCTGCGCGCCCCGGCGTGATCAAGAGCCGCAACCAGCTGATGGATGCCGCCTATCCCGACGACGTCTTCGTCGACGACCGCACGGTCGACAGCCATATCAAGCGCATGCGCCGCAAGTTCCGCAGCGTCGATGACACCTTCTCCGCCATCGAAACCCTGTACGGCGCAGGCTACAGCTTCAACGAAGGCTGAGGCGAAGCGCAATGTCCGAAACCGGCAGTGTTCTCAAAGGCGATCCGCGAATCGAGAAGCAGCGCTGGTCGCGGCGGCTCTCGCTCACCAGCCGCATCCTGTTCGTCAACGTGCTGCCGCTGGTGCTGCTGGGCGGCGGGGTCATCTATGTCGATGCCTATCGCAAGCAATTGCTCGACGAGCGTTTCAAGCTGGCGCTGGTCGAAGCGCAGATCACCGCCGAAGCGCTGGCCGGCGCGACGCCGCAGCGACAGGAAGCGCTGCTGATCCAGATCGGCAAGGAGCAACGCCTGCGCCTGCGGGTCTACAGCCCAGACGGCACGCTCGAATCGGATAGCTTCAAGCTCGCCCCGCCCAGTTTCGTCCTGCCAAGCGCGAAGGAAGTCGACCAGAGCGCCTTCGCGCTGCGGCTCGATCGCTGGTTCGACCGGGTGGTGGGCGCGCCCGCCCTGCCCGACTATGTCGAGCCCGAGACCGACGATGTCGGCGACTGGCCCGAACTGACGCGGGCGCGCGAGGACAGCTTGACCCAGATCGTCCTGCGCGATGCTCCCGACGGCACGCATGTGATCAACGCCGCCGCACCGGTCGGGCTCGACGGCGATACGCTGCTGCTGACGCGCAACCCGGTCGACATTACCGAAAGCGTGCGCGAGGCCCGCTCGACGGTGGCGCTGGTCGTGCTGCTGGCGCTGGTGATCTCGACGCTGCTGTCGTTCTTCCTTGCGCAGACCATCGTGCGCCCTTTGCGCGAACTGGTCCATGCCGCAGTGCGCGTGCGGCAGGGCCGTGACCGGCAGGTCGAAGTGCCGCGCCTGCCGCAGCGACGCGACGAGATCGGCATGCTCGCCCGCTCGATCTCGGACATGACCGCCGCGCTGCGGCAGCGGATCGATGCGGTCGAACATTTTGCTGCCGATGTCGCGCATGAGATCAAGAACCCGCTCGCCTCGCTGCGCAGCGCGACCGAATCGCTCAGCAAGGTCGAGGATCCGACCTTGCGCGCGCAATTGCTCGATATCGCCACGCATGACGTGCGCCGGATCGACCGGCTGGTCACCGAAATTTCGGACGCAAGCCGGATCGATGCCGAAATGTCGCGGACCGAATTCGAGCCGGTCGACCTGGCGCAATTGCTCTGCACGATCGTCGAAAGCCGCGAGGCGCGCGACGAGAACGAAGGCCGCACGCTTGAAATTACGGGTGCGGACCGCCCCGCACGAGTCATGGGCGTGCCCGTGCGGCTCGAGCGCGTGATCCAGAACCTGCTCGACAATGCAGTGTCCTTTTCGCCGCCTGCGGGCCGCATCTGGGCCGATCTCAGCCGCCGCGACGACTGGATTACGCTGACCATCTGCGACGAGGGTCCGGGCATCCCCGAGGAAAAGCGCGAAAAGGTCTTCCGGCGCTTCCATTCGGACCGTCCGGCGGAAGAAGATTTCGGCAATCATTCGGGGCTCGGCCTCGCGATCGCGCGGACCATCGCCGAAGCGCATGACGGGACGCTGGTCGCCACCTCGCGCATGGACGGCGAAAGCGGGGCGTGCCTCCACCTGGGCCTTCCGGCCAAGCGCTGAGCATGGCGGTGCTCGCCAATATTACCGCTGTGGCAGTCGCCGGGCGGGTGCTGCTGATCGAGGGGCCGCCGGGGTCGGGCAAATCGACGCTTGCGCTGGCGCTGATCGATCGCGGGGCCACCCTGGTGGGTGACGATGGCGTGTCCATTACCCGCGATCGCGACACGCTGTTGGCCGCGCCGCCACCGAATACCTGCGGGATGATCGAGATACGCAATGTCGGCATCGTGGAGCTGCCCGTGACTGAGGGTCCGGTCGCGCTGCTGCTTACGTTCGATCCCGCAGCACCGCGTTTCCCGATGGACATTCCCGTGCGCGACATCGAGGGCGTGCCCATCCCGGCGCTGCCTTTCGCCCCCGGTGATGCGGTGCAGGCGCTGCGCGCCGAATATGCGTTGGAACTGCACGGGCTTCCCCTCCCCAAAGGCGATGAAAAGGCATAGGCACCCCCGCCATGGCTGATGATTCGCCCCCTTCGCAGCGCATCCTGCTCGTCACCGGACTGTCCGGCGCGGGCAAGTCGACCGCGCTGCAAGTGCTCGAAGATCTCGGCTGGGAAACGATCGACAATTTCCCGATTCGCCTGCTGGGCGGACTGGTCGCGGGAAGCGATGCGAACACCCGCCTTGCGATCGGTTTCGATTCGCGCACCCGCGGCTTCGTGCCGCAAGAGATCATCGCACTGTGCAAGCAATTCGAAGCGCGCGACGATATCGAACTGACCACGCTGTTCATCGATTGCACCAGCGCCGAGCTCGAGCGCCGCTATAACGAGACCCGGCGGCCGCATCCGATGGCCCGCGGGCGCACCGCGCTCGACGGGATCAAGTCCGAGCGCGAATTGCTCGACCCGCTTCGCCGCTGGTCCGATACCGTCATCGACACATCCGATTACGCGGCCAACCAATTGCAGCAGGTGGTGCGCGAACGCTTCGCCGAGAATGCCGAACCGGGGATGAGCGTGACCGTGTCCAGCTTCGGCTTTGCGCGCGGCATGCCCCCACTCGCCGATCTGATGTTCGACATGCGCTTTCTCGACAATCCGCACTGGATCGAGGGCCTGCGCGAACAGACCGGGCTCGATGAAGCAGTCGGCACGCATATCTCCGCCGATCCGGCCTTCGACCCCGCTTTCGAAAAGATCACCGACCTGCTGCTCGAGGTCATGCCGCGCTACGCCGCGCAGGGCCGCAGCTATCTCAACATCGCCTTCGGCTGTACCGGAGGGAGACACCGCTCGGTCTATAGCGCGGAACGTGCCGCCGAGGTCTTGCGTGAGGCCGGATTTTCGCCCACGGTCATTCACCGTAACCTCGGTTCGCGTCCCGCCGATCCGCTCGAGCGCCGCTAGACCCGGGGGCAAGGAATGATTAAGCGCCACGCTGGCATATTCTTCGGGCATCGCAACGGAACTGAAGCTGCATGATCGGCATGATCCTCGTTACCCACGGCAAGCTGGCCGAACACTTCATCGATGCGATGGAGCACGTCGTCGGCAAGCAGGAAGCCGTGGCCACCATCTGCATTGGCCCCAATGACGACATGGAGCAGCGCCGCGCCGACATCGCCGACGCGATCAAGGCGGTCGACGATGGCCAGGGCGCAATTATCCTGACCGACCTGTTCGGCGGGACGCCCTCCAACCTCGCCATCTCGCTGCTCGATACGGGCCACATTGAAGTGATCGCCGGGATCAACCTGCCGATGCTGATCCGCCTCGCGGGCGCGCGCAAGAGCATGAACGTGGTCGATGCGGTCAACGCCGCGCAGACCGCGGGACGCAATTACATCACGGTCGCGAGCGAATTCCTCGGCCAGGATATCGCCGGCGCTCGGAAAGCCTCTTGAACGAGCTGCGCAAGAGCCTTGTGGTGGTCAACCAGCGCGGGCTCCACGCCCGGGCGAGCGCGAAATTCGTCAATGCGGTGGCCGAACTTCCCGAAGGCTGCACCGTCCGCGTCGCCAAGGGCGAGAACGAGGCTGCCGGCGGGTCGATCCTCGGCCTGATGATGCTCGGCGCGGCCAAGGGCGACACGATCGACATCGTGGTTGCAGGCGAGGATGCAGATGCGGTGATGGCGCAGCTTTCGGCGATGGTCGAGGATGGCTTCGGGGAGCCCTGACGTGAGCCCGACACGCCGCGAAATCACCGGCTTTTCCAATCCCACGGTCAAGGCGCTGCGCGCGCTACGCGAAAAGAAGCACCGCAAGGCCGCGGGCCGCTTCCTGGCCGAAGGGCTGCGGCTGCTGACCGATGCGCGCGAATGCGGCTATCTGCCCGAAGTGCTGGTGCTGTCCGACAGGCGCGAGCCGCACCCGCTGCTGGCCGCGCTCGAAGAGGCGGTCGAAGCCGAGGGCGGCGAGATTATCGAAACCACGCCCGACATCCTCTCCAAGATCACCGGCAAGGACAATCCGCAGGCAGTCGCGGGGGTCTTCGCCGAATTCGACACCTCGCTCGCCGCGCTTGATCGCAGCAGCGCCGATATCTGGCTGGTTGCGCAGGCGCTGCGCGATCCGGGCAATCTGGGCACCATGCTGCGCACCGGCGATGCGATCGGTGCGGGCGGCGTGATCCTGCTCGACGACTGCGCCGATCCCTTCAGCGTCGAGGCAGTGCGCGCGAGCATGGGCGCGGTGTTCACGCAGCGCCTTGCGCAGGCGCGGTGGGAGGAATTCGAACCCTGGCTGCGCAGCGGCGCAGGGCAGCTTGTCGCCGCCAGCTTGCGCGATGCGCAGCCCTATCGCGGCGCACCCTATAGCGCACCGTGCTTCGTCATGGTCGGCAATGAAAGCCGCGGCCTGCCCGAACCATACGAGATGGCCTGCGACCTGCGCGTGACCATGCCGATGAAGGGCCGCGCCGATAGTCTCAATGCCGCGGTCGCCGCGGCGGTGCTGGGTTATGAGGTATTGGCCTCGCTCTGAGGGGCGTGCGGCGGCCCGCGACGGGACGAAGGGGATGTTAACCACAGTTCCCTAGTAATGGGCTCGACGCCCATGACCTCACCCGATCGCTTTGTCTCCCTCGACGGATTGCGCGGCATTGCGGCGATCGCGGTCGTGTTGTTTCATGTTTCGCTGGGGTACATGCCCGGCGGCTATCTGGCGGTCGATTTCTTCTTCTGCCTCAGCGGCTTCGTGATCGCGCTGGCGTTTGGCAAGCGGTTCGCAGACGGGCTGTCGTTTCGCGCTTTCGCCACGGCCCGCTTCGCGCGGCTCTACCCGATGATGTTCATCGGCGGCCTGCTCGGCATTATCCTGCATGGCGGCAATCCCAACATCCTGCTGCTCGTGCCCGATTTTCTGGGGCTGAGCCTGTTTCCGACCAACCCGCCGTTCTGGTCGCTGCTCGCCGAAGTCCTCGCCAATATTGCCTTCGCGCTGGTCCTCGTCGGATTGTCGACCCGCAAGCTGGCGCTGGTTGCATTGGTTTCCGGGTTACTGCTCGCCTTCGCGATCCTGTCGGGGCCGTGGCCGCGCGAGCTCGGCTCGCATTGGGACGGGGCCGGATGGGCGGTCCCGCGTACGCTCTATTCCTTCACCGCGGGGATGCTGATCTATCGCTGGCATGCGCAGGCTGCGCCGGTGCGGCGTATCACCCGGCTTGCATTGTTGCTGCCAGCCGCGCTGCTTGCCCTGACCTATTTCGGCGGACCCGACCGCGCGCTGTGGGACACCGCCGCGATCCTGTTCGGCCTGCCTGCGATCGTCTGGCTCGGCACGCGAATGGAGATGCCGTTCCAGCCGCTTTGGCGGCGGATGGGCGCGCTGTCCTACCCGCTCTATTGCATCCATGTGCCGCTCATCGCGCTGGCCGACGATCCGCTTGTTCGGCTGGCTATCGCGGCGCTGCTGGTGCCCGCGGCGCTGGCGCTCGATGCGTGGTACGACAAGCCCGTCCGGACGCTGCTCGCCAGGCGGTTTTCGCAAGCCAAGCCCGCCGCCATGCCCGCCCCTTAGATACGGGGGTGCCCTACTCCGCTGCTTCGCGGCCGTCGGCGATCTGCGCGGCGTCTTCAGCATTGTAGCGCGGGGTCGCCTCGACCTGGGGCACTTCGTCGATCTCGCGCTTGCCGATCTCGATGCCCTTGTCATGCAAGCGGCGCCCGGCGGAGAGCACGTTGCGCTCGAAACTGCCGACGAACTTGTTGTAATTGTTGACCGCAGTTTCCAATCCGCCGCCGACGCGCTTCATATGTTCCGCCGCGACCGCGAGGCGATCGTAAAGCTCCGCCCCGGCCTTGCCGATCTCGACCGCTTCCTGCGCAATCGTATCCTGCCGCCAGACCTGCGCCACGGTGCGCGCGATGGCGACGAGGTTGGTCGGCGTGGCGAGCAGCACCTTGTTGCGGAAAGCAAAGTCCCACAATTCGGGATCGTGTTCGAGCGCGGCGGCAACGAAATGCTCGCCGGGGACAAACATGACGACATAGTCGGGCGTGTCGTCGAACTGGCTCTGGTAGCTTTTCGAACCCAGCGTCTGGACGTGCCCGCGCATCGATTTCGCATGCAGGTCGAGATGCCGGATGCGTTCGTTCTCGTCATCGGCCTCGAACGCGGCCTGATAGGCGTTCAGTGAAACCTTGGCGTCGATCACCAGCTTCTTCTGGCCCGGCACATGGACCACCGCGTCGGGGCGCAGACGCCCTTCGTCGGTCTCGATCGAATGTTCGAGAATGAAATCGGTGTGTTCCGAAAGCCCGCATTGTTCGAGCACGTTCTGCAGCGCGCGTTCGCCCCAGCGGCCGCGCGCCTTGGGCGCATTGGTCAGGCTGTTACCGAGCCGCTGCGCCTCGCGCCGGACCTCTTCCTGGCCCAGCCGCATCTGTTCGATCTGCGCTGCGAGCGAGGAGAACGCATTGGTGCGCTTTTCCTCCAGCGCGGCGACCTGGTCCTCGTATTTCTTGAGCCGGTCGCCCACCGGCTGCAGCAATTCGCGGATCTTCGCTTCGGAGGTCTTCTCCGAATGCCCCAGCCGCTCGGTCGCGCGTTCGAGAAAGGCATCCTGCGCCTTGGTCAGCACCGCCGAACCGGTGTTCTGGAATTCCTTAAGCATTTCCTCCCGCGCTTCGATCAGCAGGCGTTTCTGCTCTTCGAAATTGGCGGTCTTTTCCTTCAGCGTCGCAAGCTCGGCGCTGAGCGCCCCGTTATTGCGGCGCATTTCATCTAGCACCGCCTCGTGCTGGCGGCGCGTTTCGCGCAATTCGCCGTCGAGCGCGTCGGCCCGCTCCGCCCGGACCGTGGCATTTTCCAGGTCGACGATCGCCTTGCGGAACTTCGCGTCGAGTTCCTTGGCCTCCGCATCGCGCTCGCCGTGGCGCGCCTGCCAGTCCTTGACCGGCGCGGAGCCGAGACGGTGACCGAGGAAATATCCCAGCGCGAGGCCGAGGACGAGCACGATGATGGCGATGAGGGTCGGATCCATGGCGCGACCCTACGCAGAACGGAGCGGGAACGCTAGGTGCACATTGCCACAATCAACACATGCGTCGCCCCTGCGCAGGCAGGGCCCCAGATAACTTCGCGAAAGAAACCCAACTCAGCTGGATCCCCGCCTGCGCGGGGATGACGCAATTCTGAGGGAGGTCCTTACGCCGCTTCGCGCAGCTTCTTTAGCTTCTTGAGCGCCATGTTGCGTTTGAGACGGCTGAGGTGGTCGATGAACAGGATGCCTTCGAGATGGTCCATCTCGTGCTGGATGCAGGTGGCCATCAGGCCTTCCATGTCCTCTTCATGCGTTTCGCCCTCGAGGTCCTGATAACGCACGCGGCAGGTCGCCGGGCGGTCGACATCGGCGAAGATGTCGGGGACCGAGAGGCAGCCTTCCTGGTAGCTGGCGAGGTCTTCCGCGGGATCGAGGATTTCGGGGTTGATGAACACCCGCGGTTCCTTCTTCGTCGGATAGTGGACGTGTTCGTGCCCGTCGTGATTGCACGGTTCGGGTTCCGCATCCTCGTCCTCGGGCTGGAGGTCGATCACCAGCACGCGCTTGGGCACGCCGACCTGGATCGCGGCAAGGCCGATACCGGGCGCGGCATACATGGTTTCGAACATGTCGGAGACGAGTTCGTTCAGCTCGTCGCCGAATTCGGTGACGGGTTCGGACACGGTCTTGAGCCGGGGATCCGGCACTTCGAGGATTTCACGGATAGCCATGGGTTGCCAGATAGTCGCGCCATGCGGATTCTTCAATTGTTCGTTGCGCACAGGCCATACCCCGTCTGCACGCGCCGGGTTTTACCCCAGCGGCCGCCGCGCGCGTAGCGCCTGTGCAAGCGTGCCTTCGTCGAGATAGTCGAGTTCGCCGCCGACCGGCAGGCCGTGGGCGAGCTGCGTGATGCGCACGGGATGCTCCTCGAGCCGTTCGGCGAGGTAATGCGCGGTCGTCTGCCCTTCGAGCGTGGCGTTCATCGCCAGCACCACTTCGTCCACCCCGCCCGCCTCCACGCGCGCCAGCAATTGCGCGATATTGAGGTCTTCGGGCCGCACACCGTCGAGCGCGGACAGCTTGCCGCCGAGCACGTGGTACTTCCCGGTGAACAGCTTCGCGCGGTCGAGCGCCCACAGGTCGGCGACATCCTCGACCACGCAGAGCGATTTCAGATCGCGCCGCGGATCGGCGCAGATCCCGCACGGGTTGGTGGTGTCGACATTGCCGCAGGTGTCGCATTCGACCAGCGCTTCGCCCACCGTGGCGAGCGCTTCGAGCAGTGCGGGCAGCGCGCTTTCGCGGCGCTTGACCAGCCACAGCACCGCGCGCCGGGCGCTGCGCGGTCCGAGCCCGGGCAGGCGCGCCAGTGCGGCGGCGAGGGTTTCGATCTCTTGCGATGCCATGGGGCGACAGATAGGGGCCGCAGCCAAACAGAGAAAGGCCAACCGCCCAATCATGCGCATAATCTTCATGGGAACGCCCGATTTCGCAGTGCCGACGCTGCAGGCTCTGGTCGATGCGGCGCATGAGGTCGTCTGCGTCTACACCCAGCCGCCGCGTCCGGGTGGCCGCCGCGGGAAGGAACTGACCCCCACCCCGGTGCACCAGCGCGCCAGCGATCTGGGGATCGAGGTCCGCCATCCCAAATCGCTGAGATCGGCCGAAGAGCAGCAAGCCTTCGCCGCACTCCACGCCGATGTCGCAGTGGTCGCTGCCTATGGCTTGATCCTGCCGCAGGCGGTGCTCGATGCGCCCGAACATGGCTGCCTCAACGTGCATGCCTCGATCCTGCCGCGCTGGCGCGGTGCGGCGCCGATCCACCGCTCGGTGATGGCGGGCGACAAGGTGACCGGCGTCACGATCATGCAGATGGAGGCCGGGCTCGATACCGGCCCGATGCTGGCGATGGCGCGCACCCCGATTGAGGGCAAGACCACCGGCGAGCTTACCGGGGAACTGGCCGAACTCGGCGCGCAACTGATGGTCGGCACCTTGCGCGACCTCAATATCCATGTGCCGATCGCGCAGGACGATGCCGATGCGACCTATGCCGCCAAGATCGACAAGGCCGAGGCGCGGATCGACTGGGACCGTCCGGCGGTGGAGGTGGTTCGGCACGCCCATGGCCTGTCGCCCTTTCCGGGAGCCTGGTTCGAACTCGATGGCCAGCGGGTGAAGCTGCTGCGCGCCGAGGTGGTCGAGGGGTCGGGCGCGCCTGGCGAAGTGCTCGACGAGCGGCTGGCGATCGCATGCAGCGAGGGAGCGATCCGTCCGCTCGAACTGCAACGCGCGGGCAAGCCGAAGATGGACCTGGACACCTTCCTGCGCGGCAACGCGGTGGCCAAGGGTGTCGTTCTCGAATGACTGCCGACCCTGTCCGTCACCCCCACAAAGGCGGGGCCCCAGATACCCTCTCGCCTGCCGCGATCGTCGGCTGGATTCCCGCCTGCGCGGGAATGACGGATGGGAGCGTAACGCCAGAATGACTCGCTTCGCGCTCACTCTCGAATTCAACGGTCCTACGCGGCAATGCGGTGGTGCCGGGTACAATCCTCGAATGACTGTCGCCTCAGCCCGTCACCCCCGCGAAGGCGGGGGCCCAGATACCCTCTCGCCAGTGCGCATGGTTAGCTGGATTCTCGTCTCAGCGGAAATGACGGGTGCGGGGAGCGTAACGCCAGAATGACCCGTTTCGCGCTTACTCTCGAATTCGACGGGACGCCCTTTTTCGGCCTCCAGCGGCAGAAAGACGGGCCGAGCGTCCAGCAGGCCGTCGAGGAAGCGGCCTTTCGCGTGCTGGGCGAAGAGGTGCGGCTGCACAGCGCCGGCCGGACCGATGCGGGCGTCCATGCGATCGCGATGCGCAGCCATCTGGATGCCGAGAAGGACATCAAGCCTTACCGCCTGATGGAGGCGCTCAATGCGCACCTCCGCCCCGATCCCGTCGCGGTGACGCATTGCGCGATCGTCCCCGACGACTGGCACGCGCGCTTTTCCTGCACCGGGCGATCCTATGTCTACCGGATTGCCAACCGCCGCGCGCCGCTGACGCTGGAACGCGGCCGCCTGTGGCAGGTGCCGCAGGATCTCGACGTGCAGGCCATGCACCGCGCGGCGCAGGCGCTGGTCGGGCTGCATGATTTCACCACTTTCCGCTCGGTCCATTGCCAGTCGGACAGCCCGGTCAAGACGCTCGACCGGCTTGATGTCGAGCAGGTGGCGACGCCGATGGGCACGGAAGTCCGCGTTCACGCTGAAGCGCGCAGCTTCCTCCATCACCAGGTCCGCTCGATGGTCGGCTGCCTTGCGCTGGTCGGCATGGGCCGCTGGCCCGAAGAGCGCATGGCCGAAGCGCTGGCCGCGCGCGACCGGCAGGAATTGGGATTGAACGCGCCCCCGCACGGCCTGTATTTCGTATCGGCGAGCTACCCCGCGGATAGTTGACCCAACGTCACCCTAGCCAAGCGCCACGAGCGCGCCTAGCGATAGGCCGGTTAGGTCCAGAATTGAATTGGGAGAATGCAGATGACCACAACCGGAAAGCAGCTTTTCACCACTCTTGAAAGCGACGGTACGCTGACCGTCGAGATCGCGCAGAGCGAATTTCCCGATCCCACCGGCAATCAGGTGCTGGTCAAGATGGAAGCGGCGCCGATCAACCCGTCGGACCTCGCGATCCTGACCGGCGCGGCCGATTTCGAGAATGCCGACTATTCCCCCGGCAAGGTCGTTGCCAAGATGCCCGAGCCGTTCAACTCGGGGCAGAAAGCCCGCCATGGCCAGCGCCTGCCCGCAGGCAACGAAGGCGCAGGCACGGTCATCGCAACCGGCGACAGCGACATGGCCAAGGCGCTGATGGGCCAGCGGGTCGCCTGCGTGCCCGGCACCGCCTACAGCGAATACGCGATTGCCGATGCCGCCATGTGCCTCCCGCTGGGCGATAACAGCGCCGAAGCCGGCGCGTCGAGCTTCGTCAATCCGATGACCGCGCTCGGCTTCGTCGAGAACGCCCGGATGGATGGCCACAAGGCGATCCTGCACACCGTCGGCGCATCCAATCTCGGCCAGATGCTCAACCGCATCTGCCTCGAGGACGGCATGGGCCTGGTCAATATCGTGCGTAAGGACGAGCAGGCCAAGCTGCTCAAGGATCAGGGCGCGACGCATGTCGTGAATTCTTCCGACGACGATTTCCTCGACCAGCTCAAGGCGGCGATCGACGATACCGATGCTTTCTACGGCTTCGATCCGATCGGCGGCGGCAAGATGGTCGACACCTGCTTCAAGGCAATGGAACAGGTCGCGGTCGGCAAGATGACCGAATATTCGCGCTACGGCTCGAACCAGCAGAAACGCATGTTCATCTATGGCCGCCTCGACTTCGGGCCGACCACGCTGACGCCCAGCTACGGCTTCGGCTGGACGCTCTCGGGCTGGCTGCTGACGCCGTTCCTGCAGAGTGCGGGAATGGAAACGGTGATGCGGATGCGCAAGCGCGTGCTCGACAACCTCACCACCACCTTCGCCAGCGGTTACAAGACCAAGGTCGATCTCGAAGGCATGCTGACCAAGGATGCGATCCTCGATTATCGCCAGATGAAAACCGGCGAGAAATATCTCGTGATGCCGCACCGCTGATCTACGAACATGCCCCCTCCTCTTCAGAGGAGGGGCAACGAGACTTGGCAAGCCGCAGGCGAGCCTAGTCGCAGTGGGGTGGTGATAGCGGCAAGCGCGACGCTGGCGCGTCGCCACCACCCCCAACCCCCTCCTCTTGAGAAGAGGGGGCCTTAACGCCCGTCGAAGGCGCGCTGGATGGCGGCGGGATCGCGCTCGCCGCCCGCCAGCAGCAGTTGCAGCAGGATGCGTGCCTTTTGCGGGTTGAGCGCCCGCGCCGCGACAAAGCCATTGGTTTCATCCTCGGGCTCGCGGTCGACCAGCCCTTCGTCGGCCCGGCTCGCGCGGACCACGCAGATGCCGCGCGCGGCCAGCCGTGCCAGTTCCTGCCGGACGCTCTCGGGCATATTGCCCTCGCCCACCCCGGCCACCACAATACCGCGCGTGCCCTCGGCCAGCTGCCGCGAAACCGCGGCGGCATCCAGCCCGGCATGGGCGTAGAGGATCACCACCTCGGGTAGCTCATCGGACCAGGCGAAGGCCGCGTCGGTTCCGCTGCGCCAGGGCGCGCCGAACCATTCGAGCGAAGCGGGTGTGACCAGCCCGACCGATTCGCGCGGGAAGCCGCGAAACGCCTCGGTCCCGCGGGTGCGGACCTTGTAGACGTCGCGCGCGCCGAACACGCGGTCGCCCATCACCACCAGCACCCCGCGCCCCGCGGCATCGGGATCGCTCGCCACCCGCACCGCATTGGCAAAATTGCGCAGCCCGTCATAGCCCACCGCATCGGCGGGCCGCATCGCGCCGACCACCACCACGGGCTTGTTCCCCGGCAGCGTCAGGTCGAGCAGGAAAGCGGTTTCTTCCAGCGTATCGGTGCCGTGGGTGACGATGATCCCGTCGCATTCCGGGTTGCTAAGCGCGGCCATCGCGGCGGTATGCAAGGCCTGCCACACCGCTGGCCCGATGTCGGCCGAATCGATATTGGCGATCTGCGTGCCCGACAATTCGGCCTCGAGCCCCAGCCCGCCGACCTTTTCAAGGTAATCCTCGATCCCGATCTCGCCCGACCGATAGTCATGCGCGATGGCGGAACCGGCGATCCCGGCAATCGTGCCGCCGGTGGCGAGGACGGTAAGCTTGGTCATGGGCGGGGCGAATAGCGGCCACGCGGCATTCTCGGCAATTGATTTTCAAGGAACAGCCGCTATGTGCGCTTCCACCCCGATGGACAGGGGGGCGCTTAGCTCAGTTGGTAGAGCATCTCGTTTACACCGAGAGGGTCGGCGGTTCGAGCCCGTCAGCGCCCACCATCTCCGTCCGCAAATCCGAGCGCTGCCGGGGACTGCCCGATTATTCCGCGATCGCCGCGTCGATGGCGGCGCGGGCTTCTTCGCCCGACCAGTCGTAATCGCCCTGCACGCGCCAGACTTCCTCCCCCGCCGCATCGTAGAGCACGGTGGTCGGCATCACCCCGCCGCCGAGCGTGAAGCCGAGTTCGTTGTCCGGGTCCATCCACGGTTCGAGCATGGCGTATCCGCCGGTAGCGAAAAAGGGTTCGACCACCGCGGCGCCCTGCATATCCTGGCTGACCGTCAGCACCCTGAGGCGGCCGTCATATTCGCTCGCCAGCGCGTCGAGCAGCGGCATTTCCTTGACGCAGGGCGCGCACCAGGTGGCCCAGAGGTTGAGCAGCACCGGCGTGCCGCGCAGGGCGGCGAGATCGAGCGTGCGCCCTGCCGGATCACTCACCGTCATCGCAGGCATGGGCGTACCCGCCTCGCTCGGGTCGATCTGCGCGGTTGGCGCGGATGAAGCGCTGCTTTCTTGCACCGCACCGGGTGCGCCCCTATCGCAGCCCGCGACAGCAAGACCGAGGACAAGTGCAAGCGTGAACGACAATCGGGACACGAAAAGCTCCAACAGCATGTGGGGCGGCAGGTTCGCCGAAGGGCCTAGCGCGATCATGCGCGAAATCAACGCCTCGATTCCGTTCGACAAGGCGCTGTGGCGCGAGGATATCGCGGGCAGCCGCGCGCATGTCGCGATGCTGGCCAAGCAGGGTATCGTCTCGCCCGAAGATGCCGCGACGATCGACAGCGGACTGCAGCAGATCGCGGGGGAATACGAACGCGATGGCGTCCCCGAGGACTGGGATCTCGAAGACATCCACATGACCGTCGAAGCGCGGCTGACCGAGATCGTCGGCGCGGTCGCGGGGCGGCTGCACACCGCGCGCAGCCGCAACGACCAGGTGGCGACCGATTTCCGCATGTGGGTGCGCACCGCCAACCAGCGCGCCATCGCGGGAATCGAAGCGGTGCTGCGCGCACTGGTTGCCCGCGCGGAAGAGCATGCCGACAGCATCATGCCCGGCTTCACGCATTTGCAGACCGCGCAGCCGGTCACGCTGGGCCACCATTTGCTGGCCTATTTCGAAATGCTGATGCGCGACCGCTCGCGCTTTGCCGATGCGCTGGCGCGGATGAACGAATGCCCGCTGGGCTCGGCTGCACTGGCGGGGACCGGCTTCGATCTCGACCGCGAGATGACCGCCGAGGCGCTCGGCTTCGCGCAGCCCACGCGCAACAGCCTCGATGCCGTATCGGACCGGGATTTCGCGCTCGATTACCTCATGGCCGCGAGCCAGTGCGCGCTCCACCTCAGCCGGCTGGCGGAGGAGTTCATCATCTGGGCCAGCCAGCCCTTCGGCTTCGTCAAGCTACCCGATACGCTGTCGACCGGCAGTTCGATCATGCCGCAAAAGCGCAATCCCGATGCCGCCGAACTGGTGCGCGGGCATGCGGGCCGCGTGATCGGCTGCGCCACCGCGCTGATGGTGACGATGAAAGGCCTGCCGCTCGCCTATTCGAAGGACATGCAGGACGACAAGCCGCCGGTATTCGAGGCCGCGGGCCTGATCGATCTGAGCCTCGCCGCAATGGCGGGCATGGTCGCCGATAGCGGGTTCGAGACCGCACGGATGCGAAAGGCCGCCGAAGCGGGCCACGCCACCGCGACCGATCTGGCCGACTGGCTGGTGCGGCAGGCGGATATCCCCTTCCGCGAGGCGCACCATATCACCGGCGCCGCAGTCAAGCTGGCGGACGAGCAGGGCGTCGCGCTGGACGGCTTGTCGATTGGCGATCTGCAGAAAATCGACAGCCGTATCGATGCGCGCGTGTTCGATGCGCTGTCGGTCGATGCCTCGGTCGCTGCGCGCGGATCCTATGGCGGGACCGCGCCGGTTCGCGTAAGGCAGCAGGTAGCCGCGGCGAAACAGCGTCTCGGCATGGAGGTTTGATGCGCAAACGGGTCGCCCTTGCCGCTTTCGTGATGCTCGGCGCCTGCGGGCAGAAATCCGCGCTCCAGCCGGTCGAGGGGGCCGCCCTGCCGCCTGCGCCCTATGGCGCGGCGGTGCAGCCGACGGCGGACGAATTGCTCGCGGTCGAACCCACCGCGGCGCCCGACCGCAGCGTGGAACTGCGTACGCGATCGGAAGAGCGCGAGGATGACCCCTTCGAGCTTCCGCCCGAGTAATTTCAACGCCGCAAGCAAGCCTTGCTCGACATGCAGCGGGGCTTTGGGCAGAGGCGGTGCCCATGGATCATTTTGAGCTGAAAGACGGCGTATTGCATGCCGAGGGCGTGCCGCTGCCACACATTGCCGAAGAGGTCGGGACGCCGGTCTATATCTATTCGCGTGCCACGCTGGAACGGCATGCGCGCGTGTTCCGCGAGGCGCTGGGCGCGCTCAAGGACCCGCATATCGCCTTCGCAGTGAAATCCAATCCCAACCTCGCGGTGCTCAAGATACTCGCCAATGAAGGCTATGGCGCCGACGTGGTGTCGGGCGGCGAACTGACCCGCGCACTGGCCGCAGGGATGAAGCCCGAGGACATCGTCTTCTCGGGCGTGGGCAAGACCCATGCCGAGCTGCTGCAGGGGCTCGAGGTGGGCATCGGCCAGTTCAACATCGAGAGCGAGGAAGAGGGCTACGAGCTGGCTGCCATCGCCGCGCGGCACGGCAAGCGCGCCGCCTGCGCGCTGCGCGTCAATCCCGATGTCGATGCGCGCACGCATGAGAAAATCTCGACCGGCAAGCGCGAGAACAAGTTCGGCGTACCGCTCGACCGGGCGGCGGAGATCTATGCCCGGCTGGCCGAGGAAGACGGCCTCGATATGCGCGGCGTGGCGGTGCATATCGGTAGCCAGCTGTCGACGCTCGAGCCGCTCGAGACCGCCTTCGGCAAGGTCGGGGCGCTGATCGCCGAATTGCGCGCGCGCGGCTGCACCGTCACCCATGCCGATCTCGGCGGCGGGCTGGGTGTGCCCTACAAGGCGGGCGAGGAACTCCCTTCCCCGGCCGAATATGGCGCGATGGTCGCGCGCGTCACGAAGGATTGGGACGTGCGCCTGATGTTCGAGCCGGGCCGTGTGATCGCGGGCAATGCGGGCGTGCTGCTGACCCGCGTGATCCGCGCCAAGCGCAGCGGCAACGGCCCCCCCTTCGTGGTGGTCGATGCGGCGATGAACGACCTCGCGCGGCCCGCCATGTATGGCGCATGGCACGATTTCGACGCGGTCGAACCGAGCGGCGAGCGGATGACCGCGCATATCGTCGGGCCGATCTGCGAAACGGGCGATACCTTCGCGATGGACCGCGACTGCGATGCGCTGGTGGCGGGCGATCTGGCGGTGTTCCGTACGGCCGGGGCCTATGGCGCGACCATGGCCTCGTCCTACAATTCGCGCGGCTTCGTGGCCGAAACGCTGGTCGATGGCGATCGCTATGCCGTGGTCGCCGACCGCATCGCCGCCAGCGCGATCATGGATGCCGAACGCGTGCCCGAATGGCTCGACTGATGCGACGCCGCGATGCATAGCCTGCCGCTGTTCCACCGGATCGCCGGGCGACGCGTCGTGGTGGTCGGCGATGGCGACATGGCGGGCGCCAAGGCGCGGCTGGTCGAACGCGCGGGCGGAATACCCTGCGCCGAAACCGAAGCGCATCACGCCGCGCTGGCTTTCGTGGCGCTGGACAACCCCCGCGCGGCCGAGGCCGCGGCATTGCGGCTCAAACGCGCAGGCCTGCTGGTCAATGTCGCCGACCGGCCCGAATTGTGCGATTTCACCCTGCCCAGCCTGCTCGACCGCGATCCGGTGCTGGTGGCGGTGAGCACGGGCGGTGCCTCCGCCGGACTGGCGAAGCATCTGCGGCTGCGGCTCGAAGCGATCCTGCCGCAATCGCTGGGCGCGCTGGCCAGTACGCTGAGCGCGGCGCGCGAGCATATTCGCGCGCGGTATCCCGATGGCGACACCAGGCGGCGCGCGATCGACGGGGCACTGCAGGAAGGCGGCGCGCTCGATCCCTTCGCACCCGGCAGCGCGGCAGCAGTCGAGACATGGCTCGATCGCAAGACAGCCACCGAAGAAACGCGCGTACTCGACTTCACGCTCACCAGCGACGACCCCGAAGACCTGACCATCCGGCAGGCTCGCGCGCTGGGCCAGGCGGATACGGTGCTGCACGATCCCGCGATTGCAGAGGCGATACTGGTCCGTGCGCGCGCCGATGCGGTGCGCCAGCCGCTTCCCGCAGAGCCACCCGCGAGCGGGCTGACAGTCTTGCTGCGGCGCGGCTAGACGACCGCGAGTTCGGTCGCGCCGACTGCCGCGAAATAGCGCGCCAGCGCATCGGCAGTGCTGTCCGCCAGCGCGATATAGGCACGGCGGCGGTCATGCGGATCGGATACGCGCACCAGCAGATCGGCATCGACCATCTGCCCGATCCGGCGCAGGGCGGTGGTCGCAGGAACGCCCGCGGCGATGCATAGCGAGGTAACGCAGACCTGCTGCCGCTCGGCCCGCGCGGCGGCGAGATCGAGCAGGATATCCCACGCCGGATCGGCAAACAGCTCGGCATCGAGAAAGCGCATGCGCAGCTGGCGCGCCTTGATCAGCTTGCGCAGCACCGCGGCCTCGGGAAGACGCGGGCGATCGACCCCGTCTCGCGCGGCTTCATAGTCCTCCCCTTCACCGCGCCACGCAGGTGCGGGCGATTCGAAGCGGAACGCGCCGCCGCCTTCGCGCTGGCCGGGGGACAATTGCTCGAGCCGCTCGGCGATCTGGCCAACCTGTTCGGTCAGGCGGAGCAGCATCAGCCGGTCTTCCTCGCCCATTTCGCGCAAGCGCAGATTGGGCACCCGCGCGAGCACGCGTCCGATGGCGATGATGCGTTCGGCCCGGCCCGGATCGACGAGGATCTGCGGCGCCGACATCGAGAAACAGCCGAACACGCTGTCGAGCGCGCCCATGGTGGTGGACACCACAAGCTGCGCGCCCGCCTTGCCCCCGCGCATATCCAGCCGCGAGAGCAGCGCCAGCGCATCCGCGCTCGCTTCCGCGCAATCGACCAGCACGAGATCGCCCAGCGCACCGAGCGGCCCCTGCGCATATTCCTCGAGACTGCAGCATTCGCGCACGCGGAACCCCGCCGCCGCCGCATCCTCGCGCATTTCGGCGCGGATATGCGCGCGATCGGCAAGCACGGTCACCGCCAGTTGGCACCCGGCGGCATCGCGCACCGGTGTTAGTTGACAGGAGGGATTAGAGTGTCGGCAAGGCGGGAATATCTGGGATTTTCCGGGGCTCGGTGGGATGGAAACCGCTGAATTCCGCCGTTTCGGGCCCTTGGGCAACCCCGGTAACATCTGTGTTCAGTGTCTAGAGTCCGCGCCCATTTAGACAGTCGAGCGCCAAGAGCGGCTGGAGTGCCCGGTTCTGAGAAGGCACTTTTGAGAATGCGCGGAAAGCCTTCTAAATCGCCATTCAGAGGCCCTTGGGGTGGAGAATACGGCTCGTCGCGCGGGCCCAGAAGTGTAACCGAACTGGGGCAAACGGTGTTACTCTTCGGCCATGGGACCGCAGAACTGGGCAACCATTGAAATACAACCATAATTAATGCGCCACGGCGCGCGCTTGGGGCGCGAGCAACAGGGCGAACTGGGACAGTTATTCCGGCTGCTTCAGCAGGCGATAGGTCGGCCGGCCCGCGCCGCATTCGGAGCAATTGAGCGAGCTGGGGATGTATTCGAGCCGTTCGCCGCCGCACTTTCGCCAGAGTGCTTCGCGCAAGGCGAGCAGATCGGGATGCGCAACATGGCCGCAGCTGCACTTCACCTCCAGCACCAGCCGATCGCGGATCAGGTGCGAAATGCAGTTCGGTCCTTCCCAGCCCATGGCTAGGCCCCTACCCGGCGATCCTGTTCGCTATCCAGAACAGAACAGCCCTCGCCGGCTGCCGCCTCCAGCTCGCGCATGATGGCGAGATAGTCCGCACGCGATCCGCAATGCGCCAGATAACGGCGCGAGCCGGGGATTTCCCGACCGCTTTCGTCGGCAACGAAAAGGTAGCCCTTCACAGTGCCAAGCCGAGCGAAAGACCGACGACCAGGATGATCAGCCAGGCGGCGAATTCGCGCCATACAGATCGCTGTTCGGCTGACCGGGCTTCGCGATCGGTCCAATCCCGCAAGGTCATCGCCTTGCTTCTTTCACGCGCAGTCGCGAAAACGGTTACGCCATTTCCCGGATAGTATTGATCCGCCCCAGCGCATTTCGGCCCTGGTCGGCTCCGACTCGTAGATCGTGATTGTCCACATGGTGAGGCCGCCGCTGTTGAAATCCATAATCCGGCGCCCATCGCCGCGGATTACGTTGGGTGTACCTGCGCTCGACAAAGCAATGGAGATGCACTCCTCTAATTGCGCTGGCGTTTTTACTGTTTCGTAAGTGATCTTTGCGGGTTCTTTGTCCAGATCGCCCACCGTGGCGCACCCGCCCAATCCAGCTGCCGCAACCGAGACGATAAGCGCAGCACTGCTCATTTTGGGCAACATCGACAATCTCCCATCCTACTCTTGCTCATATCCGGCGCACCACGGCCACGACGCGGCCGATGATCTGCAGTTCATCATCGCCGGGATCGTAATCGGGCACGTTCTCATTATCCGACAACAGCGTGATCTTCCCTCCGCCCATCCGGACCCGTTTGACCATGCCGATCCCACCAACCGAAAGGACCCATATCTGATCGTTGACATTGATCGTGTCGCGACTGCGGTCGATCAGCAGCACATCGCGATCGCCGATCGTGGGATACATGCTGTCACCAATGCCATGGGAGAAGCACAGCAGTTGCTCTGGTGCTTTGGTAAACATACGCACGAATGAGCGTGGGAAGTGTTCAATGACTTCGCCCGGATCGATGCCATCTAGGAAGGTGCCTCCCATCCCATAGCCTAGCTCGAGCATTGGGATCGCTAGCGTTTCGCTACTGCGCTCTCCCTTGCCGCCTATCACCAGCGACGCATGAAGGTCGGGATCTCCGCGCAGATAGGCGCTCCAACCGGGATAATCGGGGAAGCGCCTGGTCAGCTTCTCGATCGTCGGCTGGCTGAGCCGACTTGTGGCCTTACCAGTGTATGGCCGGTGGATCGTGGATGCGGACAAGCCGGCCTCCTTAGCCAACGCATTGGCAGTGAGGCCAGTGAACGTCGCCAAGCCCTCCAGCAACTTACGATCTAGATCGAGGCCATTCATGGCAGGCGAGTTATCAGCAAAAGTGCAAAACGCGGTTTTGCATTTTTTCTATTGTCATATCGAAATCTTTCGATACTTTGCCGCTCATGGAGCAGCAGCAGATCATTCGCGAAATCGAACACCGTGCTTGGGAAGAGCGGGTGTCGATCAGCTTCCTCTGTCAACGAGCGGGCATTCACCCGACCACGTTCTGGAAATGGAAGAAGAGCGCCCGAAACACGAACCCCGGGGGCGCTAGCCTCACCAGCCTGAACAAGCTCTACGACGCGCTCGATCAGATCGCCGCCGAGAATAAGCGCCGCCGTACGCGCAAGGCGGTGGCGGCATGACTGCTGGAAAGAACAGCGGGAAAGCAACCGTACAAGCCACCGTCCAGAACGACGGCAAGGTCGAGGCCATGGGGCAGCTCTACTGGTCCCCGTCCATGCAGAAATTTGCGGGCTGGAAAGTCGAGCTTCGCGTATTCGGAGACGGTGGGCCCGTGCAGGTGTGGAGCGGACACCACTTCCTGTGTTCCGCCGATGTGATCGCCGATCCGGGCTTCGCCGATCCCGCGACGGTGCGGAAGATCGCTGCCGAGATGGGCGAGCGGGTCGATCGCAAGCGCGCATTAGTCGTTCGCGGGCAAGCGGCGCTGGTCATGGAGCTGCTTGGCGATGCCATTGAGGATAGCCGCTTCTGCAGAAAGGCCAGCCTGTGCGCGCTGCTGACGCATGTGTTCGATCGCGCGATCGATTTCCTCGGAATACCCCTGAACGGTACGATCGAGCGCAAGCGCAATCGCGACCTGGAACGTACCCAAGGCCGCGAGGCGCGCCTGCGCCTCGCCCAGAGCATCTTCGATCTTCCCTATACGATCAACGGCCATCGGCCTTCCTCCGAAATCGATTGCTGTGGGAAGAAGGCTAAGCCCGGTGCCGGAGACGGTCACTGTCTAAGTGAGGTGGCGAAATGAGCAGCCACCAATCGCTGTTGTCGAGCGCCGAAATCATTGCGCTCAATCCAGCCGACGTTTTCGTGCCTGATCGCATTGGGTTCTACCATGAGGACAAGGCAATCGCCCTGGGTCGCCTGATCGCGGTGGATGGCCAACGCGATCCGATCAAGGTGAAGGCGCGAGGTCATGGCGAGAAGGCCTGGGAGCTGATCACCGGCCTGCACCGACTACGCGGCTGCGCAAACGAGGAAATCAGCGTCTTCGCGCTGGTGGTGGATGGTGAGGCTGAAGACTTCGCCGACCTGGAAGCCAGTGAAAACCTGCACCGACGTCCGCTGGGGCCGATCGAGCGCGCGAAGTTCACTGCCGCACTGGTGCAGGCCGCTCAGGATCGTATCGCGCGCGAGCATGGCGGGCTGAAGCAACAGCAGCTGGCGATCAAGGCGCGCTGGGAACGGGTGAAGGCGGGCGAAACCACCCACGAACAGGCCTTGCGCGACGAAACCGAGGATACGTGTGCAAAGATTGCACACGTATATGGCTGGGAAGATTCGGTGGGCGAGGCACTGGGCCTTTCGCGCCGCACCATCCACGGCGACCTTTCGCTGTTCCGCCTGCTGATCGAGCCGTTCCCCGACCTGATCGAGGCGCTGGCAAAGCACCCGGTGATCGGAGAGAACGCCAGCCAGCTGAAGGCGATTGCGGCCGTCAAGGACGAGGCGCAGCGGCGACAAGTGATCGAGCTGGTACTGGATCAGCCGAGCATATCGGTGGACGGCGCGCGCATTCGCCTAGGCATCGACAGCGGCAAAGCACCCGCGCCCACGCCCGATGTAAAGTTCACAAGCACGATCAGCGACAGCTGGGGTCGCCTGTCGACCACGGCGAAGCGCGAATACCTGCCCCGCTTCGTCACCATGCTGACGCCCGACATGCGCAGCCGCCTGCGCGAGCTGCTCGACGAGGGGGGCAGCTGATGCGCGCCTCCTATCTCCGCGCCGTTGCGTGGCTGGCGCTGCATGACGATTGCAGCTGGGCCTATTGCACCGATGGCACGCTGAGCGTTGCGGCACAGCTGATTGCCGAGTTGTTCGGCAAGTCGCCGCGCATCCTGGCATTCGATCTGCGCGCCAAGCGCCTGGCCGAGGGGATTGCCCATGGCCGGTGAAGTGACCCGCACCCCCAAGAGTATGCGCCACCCGCTGGATTGGTGCGTGGAGCAAGGCTGGGAATGGGACATGATTCTGGGCGCGATCGGCGCGGAACCGGAGCTGGGCGAAGGCGTGGCGATCTGGGACCCTTGCGCCGGCTTCGGCCACAGCGGTTCGCGTCTGGAAGGCTGGGGCTTTACCGGGCGCATTTACCTGTCCGATTTGGTCGAGAACGTGGCGTGGGATGATTTTCATCTCCGACCTACCTTCTTCCTCGCCGATTTTCTGACACTGACAGAGCCGCCGAAGAGCCCGATCAGCGTCTTCTTCAATCCGCCCTTCAGCTACATCGACGGAATCTGGGAAGACTGCGTTCGGCATGCGCTGAAGCTGGCCACGCACCGCGTGGTGGCGATCGCCCCGCTGAAATACACCGCTGGCGGCCTGAAGCGCGGCAAGCTGTTCCGGTTCGACCATCCGCCGCAGCTGCAGCTGATCTTCACCCAGCGGCCCAGCATGCCGCCGGGCGACATGATCGATGCGCTGGGCAAGGACGCGTATCGCAAGGGGCAGATCGACTACTGCGCCTTCGTTTGGGATGTGCGCGAGCCCACCCTGCACGGCGAGACACGCACGATCTGGCTGCCCCGTTTCGACGATCCGATCGAGGGGATCGCGTGATGGTGACGCTGACCGCAAAGCAGGCGGCGCTGCTGCGCTACATCGCCGGGTATCAGGCCGCCCACGGCTATTCGCCCAGCTATCGCGAGATGTGCGACGGCGTGGGCATTCGCAGCAACCAGCGGATTTTCGAGATGGTAGACGCGCTGGAAGAGCGCGGCGCCATCAGCCGCCTGCCGCGCAAGGCGCGAGCCATCACCATCAATATCCCCGTGCCACTGCCCCGCGCACCCGATGGCGCGCCGCTGCGCGTGGTGAATGCGGCCGAAATGGAAAGGGGAGCAAGGTGACCTGCCTTTCCCCCCGCCAGACAGAAACGCTGAATTTCGTGGCGGGCTTCATCGCGCGCCGCGGCCATGCCCCCACCCTGCGCGAGGTTGCCGATGGCGTCGGTCTGGGCGCGCCCACCAGCGCGCGCGAGGTCGTGATGCAGCTGGAGGATCGCGGCCAGCTGCGTCGGCTGCCTGGCAAGGCACGTGGACTCGAAGTGATCGAAAAGGCCGGCAAACCTGGCGAGATCTTGCTGTACCGCAACCTCGACAGCTTCCTTATCGCAAAGATCGACCTGGTGCGCGCGGCGCATTTCACCTGCTTCCCGTGGCGGTTTGACCAACTGTGTTGGGCGAAATCCCGCGTCCGCGTGAAGCGCGCCACCGTGGCGGCGATCATGCCCGAGGGCAGCGACCCCACCCTGCTGGGCGAAACCATCCAGGCGCTGAAGAACCAGCGCGACGCGCGGCGCATGCGCGCCGACCAGGACTTCCACCAAGCCGTGGCCAAGGCCGCTTTGAGCAGGAGGGAAAGCTGATGGGAACCCGCGCCGAAGAGCTGCGGCGCCACCGTAAATGCTTCGAATACGGGCTGCAGCACGGAATCACCCCGCGCGAGGCGGAGCTGGAGTTGCAGCTGCAGGCAGCGCGTGACCGCGCGCGCGCACTGACGGCGGACATGGAAGCCAAGAACCGCGCCGCCCGCGTGGCACCCGCGCCGATCGCAATGCCCGACGAACCAAGATCCGAACCTTGGATGATGAGGGACTGACCATGACCGAAATACCGAACGAAACCGCCCGCGTCAGCCTGCATGGGCTGCGCCTCGAGAACGACCTGCCCATGGGCGCAACCGTGGGCGAGCCCGCGGAATGGGATGCAATTCTCGTTCACTATCGCGCCGCAGCGCGCGATATGCGGGACAGCGCCGGCGAGTATGTGGAAGCCGACCCCTACCATGCCGAATGGCATCAGCTGGAGGGCGCGGTCGAGGATGAGCGCGACAGCGCCGGGGCATGCCTGTGGGCCGTTGCCGCCAATGTGATCGCGGTTGGCGCGCTGATCGGGTGGGCGCTGTCGTGAGCGACCGAATCCACCCCTCCACCGCACCGCGTCCAACCATCCGGCCGCAGATGCGCCGCAAGCGCTCTTTGCAGATCGACCTGAACAGCGTGCCCAGTTCGATGGAGCAGCTGGCAGAGAGCTGGAAGGGCAATCGGTGAGCGACGGCACCAAGATCGAATGGACCGAGGCGACGTGGAACCCGATCACGGGCTGCAGCGTCACCAGCCCCGGCTGCACGAATTGCTATGCCATGAAGTTGGCGGGCACCCGCCTGCGCAACCATGCAAGCCGCGCCGGGCTAACCGCCGAGAGCCAGGCCGGCCCGGTATGGACGGGCGAAGTCCGGTTCAACGAACAATGGCTCGACCAGCCCCTACGGTGGAAGCGCCCGCGCATGATTTTCGTCTGCGCGCATGGCGACCTGTTCCACGAAAGCGTGCCCGACAAATGGATCGACCGCGTGTTCGCGGTGATGGCGCTTTGCCCGCAGCACACCTTCCAGGTGCTGACCAAACGCAGCGCGCGGGTGCGGGAGTATCTAACAGACAATCTGGCAGTGCGTGTCCAAAATGCTGTCGACAACTTGGAGCCTGACGGATTGTGGAAATTCAAGGGTCACGAGCCCTGGGTAATCTCCGATATCAGAGATAGCGAACGAGGCGACTACCTCCCGAACCTCTGGCTGGGCGTCTCGGTCGAGGATCAGGCGCGTGCCGACGAGCGCATTCCCGATCTGCTCGCCACCCCCGCTGGCGTGCGCTGGCTCTCATGCGAGCCGCTGCTGGGGCCGGTCGATCTGCGCAGTTGGCTGCCTGACTGCTACGAGTGTGGAGCATCCTGTGGCTTGCGGCTGCCAAGCCCGCCTAAGGTGGAGCGATGCACAGAGTGCGGCGAAGAATGCGGTCCTGAAACCGAACCAATGTTCTCTGAAGGCTGCCCAAAATGCTCGGGCGAGCTGGAATTTATCTGCCCCGATTGCGGGCATTACATGGTCTATCAACACCCCGACACGCCTAACCTCGACTGGATCGTGGTCGGCGGCGAAAGCGGACCCGGCGCCCGTCCGATGCACCCCGATTGGGCCCGGAGCCTGCGCGACCAGTGTGCAGCGGCAGGCGTACCGTTCTTCTTCAAGCAATGGGGTAATTACCGCCCGACCAGCGATGCCAATGGCGAATACATGATCCCGGTAGCGAAGAAGCAGGCCGGACGCCTGCTGGACGGCGTACAACATGATAGAATGCCGAGGGGGCAGGATGCCTAAGGCAAAGGCTCATCCCGACCAGGTCGCGTTCGATTTCGAAGCGCCTGCGCCGCGGCGCGGCCGTGCCGAACTGGCCGGGCTGGAGCGGCGCATCAACCAAACCGTAGGCACCATGCTGAACAGCGATCCGCGCCCGCGCGAAGTGATCGCTGCGGAAGTCAGCGTGCTGCTGGACGAGGAAGTCAGCGTGGCAATGCTGAACGCATATTCGAGCCCCGCGCGGATCGAACACCGAGTGCCGATGAGCCGATTCTTCGCGATCGCCGTGGTGACCGCCCGGCAGGATCTTCTGGACCCCCTGGTACGCGAAATCGGCGCCGCATTGCTGGTGGGCGACGAGGTCAAAACCGCGCGCCTGGGCCAGCTGCAGCAGACGATCGCCGCAGCCCAGGCGGAAATGCGCAAACTGAAGGGCTCTGCCCCGAAAATGAGAGGGGACGAGTAAGTGGGGACCGGAAGGGCAACACAATTGGCGCCGATCGAGGAACAGGATCTGTGGCTATCCGCCGCCGACCTGGCCGAACTGGCGCTGCCCGGGCTGCCCGGCGACAAGCGTTCGATAGCGCGCCGCGCGAAGGACGAGCGCTGGCACCGCAAGGCAGACGCCCGCGGCCGGATGCTGGTGCGGCCGCGCCGCGGCCAAGGCGGGGGCCATGAATTCCACGCATCGATCCTGCCGCCGCCCGCGCAGCTGGAGCTGGCACGGCGCGGGCTGATCGAAACGGCAAGTAAGAGCGAACCGCGCGACGAGGATCGGCATGGCTGGCGCTGGTTCGAACAGCAGACCGCCAAGGTGCGTAAGGTTGCCGAATTCCGCCTGCAGGTGGTGGGCGAGATCGAGGTGCTGGAAGCGGCCGGAGCGACCCGCACGGCCGCTTTGGCCGAGATCGCCGCCGAACGATCGCTGGGCAAGAGCACGTTGTGGAACTGGCTGCGCGCGGTGGACGGCATTGCGCCCGCCAATCGGCTGCCGGCACTGGCGCCGCGCCGCAAAGGCGGCGGGGCGCAGGCGGACATCGATCCGCTGCTGTGGACGGCATTCAAGAGCGATTACCTGCGGCCGTCGAAGCCGACGCTGACCAGCTGTTACGAACGGACCGCCGCGATCGCGGCTGCCAAGGGCATTTCCATGCCTTCTGAACGGACCTTCAGAAGGCGCCTCGACACGATCGATCCGGGCATCATCATGCTAAAGCGCAAGGGCGCCGAAGCGCTGCGCCGATCGATCCCCGCCCAGCGCCGCACGATCGAGCATCTGCATGCGCTGGAGCATGTGAACGTCGACGGCCACCGCTTCGACGTGTTCGTGAAGGATGCCGAGGGCCGCGTGTTCCGGCCGATGATGGTGGCGATCCAGGACATCTATTCCAGCAAGATCGTGGGCTGGCGCCTGGCCGAGGCGGAAAGCGCGGTGCTGACGCGCCTGGCCTTTGCCGATTGCTCCCGCGAGTTCGGCATTCCCAAGCACTGCACGCTGGACAATGGCCGCGCCTTCGCCAGCAAATGGATCACCGGCGGAGCAAAGACCCGGTACCGTTTCAAGATCCGCGAGGAAGAGCCCACCGGCCTGCTGACCGGGCTGGGGATCGAAATCCACTGGGCGCTGCCATATCGCGGGCAATCCAAGCCGATCGAACGCGCGTTCCGCGATATGTGCGATCGCATTGCCAAGCACCCGGCGATGGAAGGCGCCTATACCGGCAACAGCCCCATGGCGAAGCCGGAGAACTACGGCAGCCGCGCGGTGCCGATGGACGAATTTATCGTGCATGTGGCGCAAGGCATTGCCGCGCATAACGCCCGTCTGGGCCGCAGGGGCCGCAATTACGCCGGCCGCAGCTTCGACCAGGTATTCGAGGAAAGTTACGCCGCCGCGCCGATCGGCAAGGCGACGGCAGAACAGCTGCGCATGGCGTTGCTGAGCGCGGAGCAGGTGCTGGTAAACCGGACGACCGGCGAGGTCAGCCTGTTCGGCAACCGGTACTGGAGCGTGGAATGCGGGAGCCTGCATGGCCAGCGCGTGACGGTGCGCTTCGACCCCGACAATCTCAACGAAGATATTCACCTGTACGCGCAGGACGGCCGATATCTGACCAGCGCGCAGGTGATCGACGATACCGGGTTCGACGATGTGGCAGGCGCGAAGGCGACGGCCAAGCGCCTGAAGGGATACCGCCAGCTGATCCGCGATGCCGCCGCAGCCGAAGGGCTGATGGATGCCGAGCAGGTAGCGGCGATGCAGCCGGACACGCCGATGCGCGCGGTGCCCAATCCCGGCGCGGTGCGCCCGGTGCGCCATCGCGGCACGGCCGGTGCCGCAGCCGCCGCGGTCAAGACCCACCACGAAGAGCAGGAAGATCGCCAGAGCCGCGTGTTCAACGCGCTGCGCCTGGTGACGGACAACGATCAATGAATTCGGCACGCGGGGATCGATTGGAAGCCGCCCCCGCGCGCCGTGCCCATCAAAGGACGGAGACCAGGGTAGCATGAACGATCCAAAGAAACAGCAGATCGACGTAGAGCAGCAGCGCGCGTGGCTGAACCAGCACAAGGAGGAGACGGGCCTGAGCTGGAAGCAGCTGGAAGCACGCATCGGCCGGTCGGGCAGCACGCTGAGCCTGTTCGCCAACAAGAAGTACGGCGCGCCGGGCGACCTGATCGCCGAAGAAGTGTTCGTTTACCGCCAGACGCTGGCGGCGAAGGCCGCAGCGGCGAGCAAGGCGGTGGAGCTGCCCGATTACTACGCCACCGAAACCAGCCTGCAGCTGATCAGCCTGCTGACCTGGGCGAAACGCGGCCGCATCACCATGGCGGCAATGGGCCCGGGGATGAGCAAGAGCATCACCGCCTGCCATTTCGACGCCTGCAATTCCAACGTGTTCATGGTGACGATTTCGCCGGCGACATCGGGCATCCGCGCGCTGCTGCGCGCCGTGCTGCACGCGATGGGCGTGGCGAGCCCGACGGGCGACATCCAGAGCATGTCGATGCAGATCAAGGATCGCGCATCAAAGCTGCAGGACCCGCTGCTGATCCTGGACGAGGCGCAGCACCTGACCGTGCAATCGATCGAGGAAGTGCGGCATTGGCACGATGCCACCGGAATGGGGATTGCCCTGCTGGGCAACGAGCAAGTGCAGCAGAAGATCGATGGCGGATCGCGCGCCGCAGCCTTCGCCCAGCTGTTCAGCCGCGTGGCGCAATCGATCGTGCGATCGCGCCCGCTGCAAAGGGATGTCGAGGTACTGCTGGATGCCTGGGGCATCATGGATCCGGCGATCGCGCGCGAAGTCCACCGCATCGCCCAGCTGCCGGGTGCGCTGCGCGGTGTGACCTTCACGCTGGAGCTGGCGAAGATGCTGGCGATCTCCGAGCATACCGACCTGAATGTGAAGCATGTCGAAGATGCCTGGGCACAGCTTTCGCGCCGAACCGTGGGTGCGTGACGATGCGCACCAGCATCCGCCGAGCAATCGCCGACTTCATCGCACTGCAAGGCCGGGAGGCTGCCCGGCGTGAAGCGATCGCCCTGCCCCAAATCCTTGCCGCTGCCGCGATCGTCATGGTCGCAGCGGCGGCCATGCTGGAGAATTGAGATGCGCATCATAGGATATGAAGACCAGCGGATCGGCGACCTGGCATTCGTCTATATCCGGATGCAGGTGGGGATCGAGCGCATCGAGCTGATATCGAAGCGGCGCGCTCAGAAGTTAGTGGAAGCGCGCATCCTGTTCACCTGGATAATGCGCAATCATACGGGTCGGCGCCCAGCAAGCTTTGCCGCTATTGGCGAGATGCTGGGCAGCCGTGACCCTTCGAGCATTCGATATCTGGATGTGAAGGCCGACATCCTGCGCGAGCGAAATGTCGGGTTCAATTCCCTTTGCGCCGGCTTTGCCGATTTCGAACGAGAGCGCCGCGGAGAGCCGGTATGACCGCCGCACCCGCACGCCCAGCAACCTTCGACCGAAGCAACCAGGCACGGCGATCGATGTTGGGCAAGATCCATATCGCCAAAAAGCAGTTGGCCATGGACGAAGATGATTACCGCCAGTTGCTGTTCGACGTATCGGGCAGGAGCAGCGCTGCCGATTGCACGGAAGCGCAGCTGACGCGCGTGATCGACCGGATGAAGCGGCTGGGCTTCAAACCGCTGCCCAAGGCTGGGAAGAAGGCGGCGACGCACCCGATGGCGCGCAAGGCGCGCGCGCTGTGGATCAGCCTGCATCACCTGGGCGTAGTGCAGAACCCGGCCGAGGAAGCGCTGGAGGCATTCGCCCGGCGCCAGCTGAAGTGCCAGCGGCTGAGCTGGGCCAACCAGCGCGATGCCCACAAGCTGATCGAAGCGCTGAAGGCGATGGCCCTGCGCCATGGCTGGCGGCAGACGGCTGCGCATGACGGGCACCAGCTGAGCCCGAAAGAGCTGCAGATGCACCTGTGCGAGGTGATCCTGGCCCGGCTGAAGGATGGCGGCCACGTGCCCGACGACTGGTATCTGGATATCGCAGCAAAGCGACTGTGCGGCATCGATACCACAGCGACCGAAACTGGATACACGGCCGAAGATTACGGCCGTCTGGCCAAGGCGCTGGGCGACAAGCTGCGCCAGCTGGCCAACCCGGTACCCGAAGCATGAGCGGCGAGTTGAAAGCCGCGCTGACGCTGGTCGAGCGCCGGGGGATCGCGCCGCTGAATCGAGTGGCCGCGTTCCAGACAGGTGCCGACTGGTCAACCTACATCGCGCGCCGGCGCGAGGTCGAAGGACAGGTGATCGAGGCGCTGGAGAAACAAGGGGCGAAAATCACGCCTCAGGCAACTGGCACGCAGATCCGCATGTGCGGGCTGGCCGCACGATCGACCACCGGCCTGCTGGGCGCGCTGCAGAACTGGCGCAGCCAAGCCGAAGCAAAACTGAAGGAGAACCGCCGTGTTCGACCGTAACGACCGTCCGCTAAAACGCGAATACGAGACATTGGGCTGGCTGGACCTGCCCGAGCTGGGGCGCCGCGAACGGACGGCGACCCGCCGCACGGGGCCCGCCATCCTGATCGCGATCGGCGCATTCATCGCAGCCATCGCGATCGCGATCACGGCAGCGGGCTGATGACTGGGCTGCACATGACAGATCATGCGATGCTGCGGTTCCTCGAGCGCGGGGGTGGCATAGATGTCGAGGCGCTGCGCGGCGCGATCGAAGCGTCGCTTGCACGTGCCCACAATGCCGCCAGAACCGTCAGCGATAGCGATTATCTGGTTCGGGTGGACGGCATGACCTTCGTCGTCCGGGGCGCAGCGGTCACGACCGTGCTTCCCGATGATCATCCCGGCCAGCACGCGGCCGCACTGCGCCGATGAGCGAAGAGCTGACCGCCAGCCTCAGCGCGTTACTGGGCGAGGAAGGGCTGATCGCCCTGGCCGAGAATTTCGGCGGGCGGCGGCTGTATGTGCCTGGCGACATCAAGCCCGACCACCCGATCGCCAAGGCGCTGGGCGAACAGCGCGCGCGCAAGCTGGCCAGCCTGTATTCGCCCGCGCAGATCCGCGTACCCCTTGCCCGGACGATCCGCGCAAGGCATTACCGCGCCAACGGCGATTCCAATGGTGTGATCGCCACGAAACTGGGCATGACCGAAACCGGCGTCGACAAGATGTTCGACCGCATGGATTGCCCGCCTGACAAGGGCAGCGCCCAGCTTTCCCTGCAGATCTGACGCCCATGCCCGCGCCCGCGGGCATGCACTCCACGGCGCGGCGACCGTACACCGGGCGCCATGAACGCCGAGAATTCAACCCCAGAACCCATTGTGGTCACCGCCTTCAGCGAGCGGTTCGAGCATGCCTTTGCCGAGCTGCTGGGGATCGAAGGCGGTTTCGTTGACGATCCGGTCGATCGCGGCGGCGCGACCAAATACGGCATTTCGCTGCGCTTCCTGAAGGCCGAAGGCGCGATCGACGACGATCTGGACGGCTACGCCGATTTCGACCTGGACATGGATGGCGATATCGACGGCGCCGACATCCGCAAGCTGACCGTGGGCGATGCGAAGAGCCTGTACAAGCGCAGCTTCTGGCAGGCGCTGGAATGCGAGAGCTTCCCCCGGCCGATCGGCGAAATGCTGTTCGACCAGGGCGTGAACGGCGGCAACCACGCTGCGAAGAAGCTGTTGCAGCAGGCGATCAACGCCGTGCTGCGCGCCGGGCGATATCGCACCATCCCGCTGAAGGTTGACGGCCAGATCGGCGACCTCACCCGGCGGTCATTCCAGTCGATGTGGGAGCGACATCCCGAACAGTTGGTGATCGAATACCGCGAGGCTGTGAAGGACCGGTACGTCGCGATCGTGCGGCGCAATCCCAGCCAGGCCAAGTTCCTCAAGGGGTGGCTGAACCGGGCCGAAAGGCTGGGGAGATAACGATGTTCGCATTCCCGAGCCTTTCGACTGCGCGCGTTACCTTCAAGGCATTCTGGCTGGCAATCGCGGCAGCCGCGTTCATCGCGGTGGCCGGCCTGGCCGGTGTGCAGACCGTGCGGCTGTATGGGCTCCACCTGTGGCCGATATCGATCACGGGCTGGATTGCCACCGCGAAGGCGCGCGAGGCCGAACGCGACGCGGAGAAGCGTGCGCACCAGCAGACCAAGACCGATTACCGCGGAGCCCAGGTGGAGGCCGCGCGCCTCGAGCAGACGCGCCTGGACCGCGTGAAAGCCGAACAACAGGAGATCACCGATGCGGTGGAAGCAGACTATCGCCGCCAGCTTGCTGGCCTGCATGCCCGCGCTGAGCGCTTGCGCGAAGAGCTACGAACCAGAGCCGGCGCTGCCGGTGCGGGCCGAGGTATCGAAATGCCCGGCCTTCCCGCTGCCGGCAGCGGATCTGCTGAAACGGCCGGCGATCCTGGATTTCCTGCCGCCTTCGACCGCGACCCAGCCGAACAGCTAGAGCGGGACGTAATCGCCACCGAACAGGCGATCCAGCTGAATGCGCTGATCGACTGGCTGCTGAAGCAGCACGCGATCGATCCCAACGCCGACCTCTCCAACACAGCGGAGCAGCGCTGATGGAACTGGGGGAAAGGGCGATCGAGAGCAGCGGCGCATTTGCCGATGCCGAGCGCGATCGCGAGATCCAACGCACCAAGGCCAAGCTGGCGCAGGAGGGCGACGCCTTCTGCCAGGGCTGCGGCGAGGAAATACCCGCCGCGCGCCGGGCTGCCCTGCCCAGCGCGACGCGCTGCATCGAATGTCAGGCCAAGCTGGAAAGGCGGCCACGATGATCGAGGGGCCCGTTGCCTTCCACAAGTTCGCTGCCAGCTGGGTGCTGGCGGCCATGGCAAGCGTGCCGCTGGATCAGGCGGCACCGCAGGCGGAAACCGTGCTGCAGCTGGGCGGCGCCGAAGTGCCCGTGGTCACCGCAGCGCTGGGCCTGCTGGGCGTGCTGTGCGCACGGTTCCTGGCCCTGCCCAAGGAACGATCGCTGGGCACGCCCCGGTTCATGGTGGTGAGCCTGCTGATGGTGGTGGCGGTTCAACTCTGGATCGTGGAGGCACGGCCGGGCTGGCTGTTCGCTTTCGTGCTTTCGATCGGGCTGGGATTTTCGGGATATTCGCTGATCGAGCTGCTGGGCGACCAGGTGAAGGAGACGGTGACCGCCGGTTTCGAAGCCGCGCGCGGGGCCTTCGGCAAGCTGTTCAAGACATCGAAGGACGGGGACGCGGACAATGGATAGCGGCAAGCTGATGGAGCTGGCGATCATCGCCATCATCCTGGCCGGAATAGGCTATGTGATCTGGCGCGGCGGCGCTGCGAACCCGGTGGGGACCGGGCACCTGCAGCAACGCTTCAGAAGCTTTTCCACAGACCTTGCCACGATGAGCTCCGGCATGGAAACGCTGGGCGACCAGATCAAGGCCCTGGAGCAGAGCGGTGCGTCGGCCCATGAAGTCAAGCGCCTGCAGGGCGAGTTCGAGGCCGAGAAGGCGCGAACCGACAAGATCTACGCCACGCTGGAACGGATCGACGGTGATGTGAAGGGCATGCGCGAGGACCAAGCCGCGCGCAATCAGGTGATCGCTTCGCTTTCCGATAGCGTGCGGTCGGTGGCCAACAGCCTCGAGCAGCACCGTCGCGACATTACCGAAAAGCAAAGTGCCGTGGCTGAAACATGCGCGGCGACGTCGAGCGACCTGAAGCTAATTGGACGGCAGCTCGACCGGCTTTACGATGTCATAGTCAAGAAGGGATTGGCCAAATGAGCATCGGACACGAGTTGAAAGAGAGACTTGCCGCCGATGCCCGGCTGCAGATCCTGCGGGAGCTGGCGGCGCAGACCGACGGCCGCCTTTCGATCCTGCCGCTGCAGCGCGCGCTGGACGTTTACGGAATCAAGCGCGACCGCGACTGGGTATTCACTCAGCTGCGCAAACTGGAAGCGCTCGATGCGATCAATATCCAGATGGCGGGCGAGATGCCGATCGCCCGGATCGCGCGTGTCGGCCGCGATCACCTGGACGAACGCGCGGTGATCGAAGGCATCACCCGCCCGGCGGAGGCGGAATGATATGGGCGCGATCATCGCAGGCATCGTCTATCTGATCGGCGCGGGGGTGGTTTACCTCCTCGCGATAGATCTGCTGAACGTGAAGCTGCATCTGCGCAAATTCGTGGCGCTGGCGATCGCCGCGATTTGGCCGGCTCTGCTGGTGCTGGCAGTTATCTTCCTGAGCACCGACGCGATCGAACTGGCCTGGCAACGGCGCAACCGGCGGAGGGGCGAATGACCAACCCCACCATCGACGCGATCGACCGGCTGATCGCCGCACTGACCTATGATCGTATCGAGCATATCGACATAGAGAGCGGTGACACGATAGCCGAAGGCGAAGGGGTGCCGCTGCTCCAGCGCAGCATCGCCCAAGATCTTCGCCAGATCGAAGGCCGGCTGGGCGTCCACGCTAAGGGCCGCACCATTCTGGGCGCGACTGCCGATGCGATCGACGAAGCGCTGCTGGCCGCGGCCGAGGCCAAGGCCGAGCTGGCGGGAGGGGGCGCATGACGCGCGAGGCACGCGGCCGCGGGCACCTGTCGTCGATCGACATGCTTCCCGAAGAAGCAGAAGAGGATATTGTCTGGGCGCTGGAGCAGCTGCGCGAGAGCAAGCTGCCTCAGACCACGATCCTGGAAGAGTTCAATCTGCGCCTGGCTGACAAAGGGATCGATCCGATCAGCAAGAGTGCCTTCGGTCGGTATTCGATCCGCAAGGCCCGGCAGTTCCGCCAGCTGGACGCCGTTCGGCGGATGAGCGCCGAGCTAGTCGAGACGCTGGGGCCCGAAGGCCCCGACGAAGTGACCGTGATGGTGGCCGAGATGATCAAGACCGCGGCGTATCAGGCGTTGGAAGGCGGCGAGCTGAGCACCAAGGAGATCATGGAGCTTTCCCGGTCGCTGCAATCGGCCGTGGGCGCGCAGTCCAAATCCGACGAATACCGCAAGCAGCTGGAGCAACGCGTTTCGCAACAGGTCGAGGCCGCCGCCGATCGGGCTGAGCAGGTGGTACGCGAGGCCGGCTTGTCGGCCGAGGCGATCGCACAGATGCGACGCGAGTTCCTGGGCGTAAAGTGATGATCGAGCCAGATACCCTGCCCACGGCCGACCAGGCGCCGCCGCGATCGCCGATCGACGATTGGGTGCCCGGCATGGTCCCGCCGCCCGAGCTGGACCCGCTGGCGGACGGGATCCTGATGGCGCACCAGAAGGCGTGGATCGAGGATACATCGCCGCTGAAGCTAGCCAAGAAAGGCAGGCGAACCGGCATCACCTTTGCCGAGGCGCTGGATACCACGCTGATCGCGGCCGCCGCGAAGAGCGCTGGCGGGGATTCGACGTACTACATCGGCGATACCAAGGACAAAGGCCTGGAGTTCATCCGCACCTGCGCCAATTTCGCGCGCCACGTTGCCAAGGAAATGCTGACCGTCGACGAATTCCTGTTCGACGATGTTCAGCCCGATGGATCGAGCAAGCAGATCGCCGCCTATCGCATCCGCTTTGCATCGGGGCACGAGGTGGTCGCGCTGTCGAGCAACCCGGCCAATATCCGCGGCCTGCAGGGGCGTGTGATCATTGACGAGGCGGCATACCACCGCAATGTGGCCGCCGTTATCGATGCCTGTAACGCGTTGCTGATCTGGGGCGGCGTGATCCGCATCATTTCCACCCACAACGGCAATCTCAATCCGTTCAACGAGCTGATCCGCGAGAGCGAGGCTGGGCAGTACGACTATTCCATCCACCAAATCACTTTCGACGATGCGGTAGAGAACGGGCTGTACGAACGCGTCTGCCTGATGAAGGGCGAAAAGCCGACGGTCGAAGGCAAGGCCGAATGGTATCGCATGGTGAGGCGATCGTATGGCAGCCGGGTGGAGGCCATGCGCGAAGAGCTGGACGCCATCCCGCGCGAAGGCGAAGGCGTGCTGCTGCCGCTGGCCTGGATCGAGAAATGCAGCACCGACCGGTACCAGGTGCGGCGCTGGACTTCGCCAGCGAAGGACAGTGCGCTGGGCGAATTCGTCCACTGGCCCGAGCGCATGCGCCGCGCCGAAATGCTGATGTGGCTGGAAGACCAGGTGCGCCCGGTGCTGAAGGCCTTTGCCGGCCAGGGCTTCACCTGGTTTCTGGGCGAAGACTTCGCCATGCGGCAGGACCGCACCTGCCTGGCGCTGGGCTTTACCGACCAGCAGTTGAAGCGGCACGTGCCGCTGATCATCGAAATGGCGCAGTGCCCATACGATCAGCAGAAGCAGGCGCTTTTCTGGGCGGTCGATCTGGTAATGGATCTGAACCGGTTCGGCGGCGGCATACTGGACGCAAACGGCAACGGCATGGCGCTGGCGCAGGAAGCGGCGCAGCGATACGGGCCCGAGCGCATCGTGGAGCTGATGCCATCGGACGCCTGGCGACGCGAGACCGGGCCGCGGTTCCGCGCGGCGTTCGAGGACGGGACGATCCTGATCCCAGCCGATGCCGATATTCGCGGCGACCTGCGCCAGCTGCAGACGATCGGCGGGGTGGCCAAGATGCCCACCGATATCCGCACCAAGGGCACCGATGGCGGCAAGCGGCACGGCGACGGCGCGATCGCGCTGTGGAATTTCCACGCCGCCACCATGAACGAGACCATCCCCGACTATGCCTATCGCCCGGTCAGATCGGGCACCGGCACGGGCCACGGCGCGGATGACGACGACGATGGCGATCGGCGCAGCTGGTGGCGGCCGCCACTGGGCGCCGGCCGCGGAATGGGCGCCATATGAGAATTTGCGCGAGAATGGCCGCTGAAGCCGCCCAAGGCCCGGTGACAGCCAATTTTCCGGCGCCTGCCTTCTCAGGGCCTTTAAAATTGCCGCTACGGGGCATTTCAAACCGAAGGGACAATCGAAAATGACGGCGCTGGTCGATCAATGGGGCAAGCCGCTGCGCAAGGCAGTGCTGACCCGCGAAGTGGCCGGCCCCACGCTGGCGGGCGTGCGCCAGCCGATCGCCGGCTATCCGGCCGATGGGCTGAACCCTGTTCGCCTGGCCAATATCCTGCGCGAAGCCGACCAGGGCGAACCGCTGAGCTATTTCGAGCTGGCCGAGCAGATCGAGGAACGTGACCTGCATTATGTGGGGGTGCTGGGCACGCGCAAGCGGGCCGTCAGCCAGCTGGACATCACGGTGGAGCCGGCATCGGACAGCGCCGAGGACCAGCGCCGGGCCGACATGGTCAGCGATTGGCTGAACCGCGACGAGCTGGCCGACGAAATGTTCGATATCCTCGACGCGATCGGCAAAGGCATTTCGTGGACCGAGATCATCTGGGAACACAGCGAGGGGCAGTACCGCCCGCAACGCCTGGAATGGCGCGACCCGCGATTCTTCCGTTACGATCGCGACGGCGCCACCCCAATGCTGCGCGGCGGCGAGGACGGCCACGCCCAGGACAGCCCGCTGCCGGCGTTCAAATTCATCCAGCTGCAGATCAAGGCTAAGAGCGGGCTGGCAATCCGATCGGGGCTGGCGCGCCTGGCGGCGTGGAGCTGGATGTTCAAGGCGTACACGCAGCGCGACTGGGCGATCTTCACCCAGACCTATGGCCAGCCGATCCGCGTGGGCAAGTACCACGCCGGCGCCAGCCAGGACGATCGCGACACGCTGTACCGCGCAGTGGCCAATATCGCGGGCGATTGCGCGGCGATCATCCCCGAAGGCATGAATATCGATTTCGTCGAGGCGGACAATATCAGCGCCGGCGCCGACCTGTACGAGAAGCGCGCCGATTGGCTGGACCGGCAGGTGTCGAAGGCGGTGCTGGGCCAGACCAACACCACCGATGCGCAGGCAGGCGGGCTCGGATCGGGACAGGCCAACGCGCACAACGATGTGCGCGAAGATATCGAGAAAGCGGATGGTAAGGCAGCGGCCGCCGTGCTGAACAGGGACCTGGTGCGGGCCTGGTGCGATCTGGAATTCGGGCCCGGCACTGCATATCCCAAGGTCACGATCGCGCGGCCGGAACAGGAAGATCTGAAGCTGCTTTCCGAAAGTCTGAAGGAGATGGTGCCGCTGGGCCTGCGCGTCAGCGCCACCGAGATCCGCGGCAAGTTCGGCCTGAGCGATCCGGGTGAGCAGGACGAGATCCTGACGGCACCGACATCGGCGCCGATCGCATTCGATCCCGCGCGGACCGGCGCCGATCCCAGCGCGTTGACCCTGCATGCGCGGCAGAGCCCGAAGCATCCGGCCGAGGTCATCGCCCTGCAGCTGGCGGACAAAGGCGATGCCCATGTGCGCGAGATGGCGGGCACCATCGAGACGATGCTGGAGCGCGCCGGTGACCTGCATGAATTCCGCGCCATGCTGGCCGGCGCATTCGGCGATATCGACAGCATCGCCCTGGCAGAGGTGATCGCCGGCGGGCTTGCGGCTGCGCACGCCGCAGGACGGAGCGACGTGACCGACGAGAGCGCCTGATGTCCGGCGAGAACGAGCAGCACCCATCCAGCGTTTCGGGTGCGCTGGGTCGCCCGTTCACCGAACAGGTAGCCTTCTTCCGCAACAAGCTGGGCAACCAGGTGCCGACAAGGCGGTGGGACGATATCACCGGCGCCGCGCACGACGATGCGTTCATGGTGGCCGGCGCGGTAAAGGCGGATCTGCTGTCCGACCTCGCGGCCGCGGTAGACAAGGCGATATCCGAAGGGCGCGGGATCGAGGAGTTCCGCCGCGATTTCCGCGCGATCGTCAAGCGTCATGGCTGGACCGGGTGGGCGGGCGAAGGCAGCACCGGCGGTGAGGCCTGGCGGGTAGGCGTGATCTATCGCACGAATTCGTACACGAGCTATGCCGCAGGCCGATACGCCCAGCTGCAGGCGGGTAATTTCCCCTGGTGGGTCTATCGCCATGGTGGCAGCCTGGAGCCGCGGCCGCAGCACCTAAGCTGGGACGGCACGCCACTGCCCCCCGATCACCCTTTCTGGAGAACGCATTATCCGCCCAGCGACTGGGGCTGTTCCTGCTATGTCGTAGGCGCACGGAGCGCGCGGGGCATCAAGCGGGTGGGCGGCACGCCGGGCAAGCAGCTGCCCGATGGCTGGAATTCCCGCGATCCCAAGACGGGAGCGCCGCCCGGCATCGGCAAGGGGTGGGATTATGCGCCGGGAGCAAGCGTTTCGGAAACGGTACAGGCGATGGCCAGCAAGGTGGGCGCCTGGGAATACCAGATTGGCAAGGCTTTCATGGCCAGCCTGCCGGCCGGAACCGCCGACGCCCTGGCAGACAGCTATCGCGCACTGCCCGGCACCGCAGCCGATACCCGCCGTTATGCCGCCCAGGTTCTTGAGCCCAGGCCCGACGTGCCGGCGCCGCCCGCGCGCACGCTGGGCCGGCTGCGCAGCGACCAGGCGCGCGCGCTCGAGGCGGAACTGGGCCGATCGGTCGATGGGTTCGATTTCAGCCTGGACGCATCGGCCGTGGGCCACGTGCGCGGCGAACATGGCGACCCGCTGAAGGAATGGCGCAGCAATCAGCGGGCGGTGACGATCGCCGATTTCGCGCAGCTGCCGCGCATCGCCAGTGCGGGCGAGCTGGTACGCCTGCCGCACAAATCGGACATGGGCGAGGATCTGTTCGAACAGCGAGTGACAATCGGCAACGATACTTTCGTGGCGCGTTGGGTGGCGCGCGGCCGGCTGCGCCGTACCGTGGCGCTGAAGACCCTGTTTATCGAAGTGAAAAAGCGCGGCCCGAAGCCAACGTCCTGATCCGTTCCCGGTTATTGGCCGGGCGGCCCGATCCGCGCCAGGAGAGATATAGGCATGTTCGATTACGAACTCAACGGCGAGGCAGCCCGCAAAGCCTTGCGCGAAGCGGCGGCCCGCCTGGACGACATGACGCCGGTCTATACCGATATCGGAGAATATCTGCTGGAACAGCGCCGCGCGCGCTTTCGCAGCGGGACCGATCCCGAAGGCAAGCCCTGGGCACCCAAGCGGCAATCGACGCTGGATCGATATAAAAGGCTTGGCTACGGCACGCTTAATCGCCCTCTCATCGGCCCTTCAAAGGCGCTTTCGCGTCAGATCCACCGCATCGTCAGCAAGGACGGCGTGGTGATCGGGTCATCGCTGGCATACGCCCGCACGATGCAGGAAGGCGCGGCGAAGGGTGCCTTCGGCAGCGACAGCCGCGGAAACCCGCTGCCTTGGGGCAATATCCCGGCGCGGCGCTGGCTGGATTTGTCTGACCAGGAAGAGCTGGAGATCGTGGCGATCGCCGAAGAGCACCTTGAAGGATTGCTCGAGCAATAGGGGTGACACGCCCCTTGCCCAGCACAAGCGCATTGCCAGCAACCCCGAAGCTGTGGCAGCCAGATGGCGACCGCGCGGCGAATCGCCGCAGGCCCATCCCCCAACGATAATTGCTGTACTGCCCGCCGCCGCGGGCATGCCATCACAGTGCGCACGGTGCCAATCAGGCTTTCGTGACGACGAGAGCCGCCCTTGCCCTTTGTAATGCACTTCCGCTCAGCGAGCCCGAGGGGGATGGCGCGAGCGAATGGCTGCACCTGCTGCCCGGGGGCGGCGAGATCCGCACGGGGGACGGCCGCGGCCCTTACACGGTCGACGATTACGAGGCGCTGGCAGCTGCAAGCCTTGGCGAAGGGGACCGCCTCGTACTGGACGAGTGCCATTCCACCGATCTGGCTGCGCCCAAAGGCCACAGCGCCCCTGCACGTGGCTGGATCGTCGAGCTGCAGGCCCGGGCCGACGGGATCTGGGGTCTCGTGGAATGGACGGGCACAGGCCGCCAGCTGCGCGCCGACAAGGCATACCGGGGCATTTCGCCAGCCATCCTGCACACCAAGGACAAGAAGATCGTCGGGATTGCCCGCGCGAGCCTGGTCAATGTCCCGAATCTCAAAGGGCTCACTGCCCTGCACCAGAAGGAAACGAGCATGAACTTTCGCGAATTGCTGATCGAGCTGCTGAAGCTTGACAAGGATGCGGACGATGCCGCGATCGAGGCGGCGCTGCGCAAGGCCATGGAAGGCGCGGGCCAGGAAGCCGATGTCGAAACCGCCGTGCAGAGCGCACTGGCCCCGATCCGCCAGCAGCTGCAGCTGGAAGACGGTGCCGATATCGCCGCCACCATCACCGCGCTGCAGGCAGCCGGCAATGACGATCGCCAGACCGAAATCATCACCTCGCTGCAGGGGCAACTTACCGCCGTCAGCACCCAGCTGGCCGAAATGCAGACCGATCAGGCGCTGCAGGCGGCCACTCGCTTCGTCGACAATGCGATCGCCGAAGGCCGCGTGGGCGTGAAGCCCCAGCGCGATCTGTACATCGCGATGCACCAGGAAAACCCGCAGCGCACCGAAACGCTGATCGGCGCGATGGCGAAGGTCGGCGGCATTTCGCTGCATGCCCAGCGCGACGTGCCCGCCCGCACCGCCGAACTGGACGATGCCGATCGCCAGGTGATCGCGCTGATGGGCATCGATCCCGAAGAATACAAGAAAGTCCGCGCCCAGGAGCTGGGCCTGGAACAGGAGGCAATCTGACATGGCCCTTTCCGCAGACCGCAACACACCGCTGAAGGGTGGCGATATTCGCCAGTTCGATGTGGCGGCCGACACCAAGATCTACGCCGGCGCGCTGGTGTGCCTCAATGCAGCGGGCGCCGCAGTTCCCGGTGCGGTGGCCACCACGCTGACCGCAGTCGGGCGTGCCGAAGCACCGGCAGACAACACCGGCGGTGCAGCTGGCGACAAGCGCGTGGACGTTCGCAAGGGCATCTTCCGCTTCAACAACAGCGCGGCGGCTGACGAGATCGGAGCCGAGGATATCGGCGCCACCGCCTACGTCGTCGACGACGAAACTGTCGCGCTGACCAACGGCACAAACACCCGTTCCGCCGCCGGAACCATCTACGATGTGGACGCCCAGGGCGTCTGGATCGAATTCTAAGGGGATCGATCAATGCTTCTCAATACAGGCAACCTGGCATCGCTGCGTACCGGCTATTCGGCCAGCATGCAGAAGGGCCAAACGATGGCCGCCAAGCCGCAGGCGGACAAGATCGCCACGCGGGTCAAGGCCACCCAGAAAGAACAGAAGTACGGGTGGCTGGGCAAGATGCCCGACGTGCGCGAATGGATCGGCGACCGTGTGATCCAGAATATCGCCGAACACGATTACGCCATCCGCGAAAAGAAGTTCGAGCTGACGCTGGGTGTCGATCGTGACGATATCGAGACCGACAATCTGGGCCACTATGCCCTGCTGTTCGAACAGATGGGCGAAAGCACGGTGACCAAGCCCGAGCGCCTGATCTGGGAGCTGCTGAAGGCGGGCTTCGCCACCGAATGCTACGATGGGCAGTATTTCTTCGACACCGATCATCCGGTGCTGGACGCAGACGGCGAACAGACTTCGGTCGCCAACACCGATGGCGGGGCCGGCACGCCGTGGTTCCTGCTGGACACCCGCCGCGTGATCAAGCCGATCCTGCTGCAAGTTCGCCGCGATTTCGACCAGTTGGTCGCGAAGGACAAGGTGACCGACGACAACGTGTTCGATCGAAACGAGTTCGTCTACGGCGTCGATGCCCGCATGAACGTGGGTTACGGCTTCTGGCAGCAGGCCTGGGGATCGAAGCAGGATCTCGACGCCGACAGCTATGCTGCCGCGCGTGCCGCGCTATCCAGCATGAAAGGCGATTACGGCCGCCCGCTGGGTATCATGCCCAACCTACTGGTCGTTCCCCCCAGCCTGGAAAGCGCCGGCCGCAAGATTTTGAACAGCGAGAGCGCCGCCGGCGGCGAGACCAACGAATGGAAGGGCACGGCCGAACTGCTGGTCGTTCCCTGGCTCGCATAGCCTGCGCGCCATCGCGCCATAAACGGCCCGCCGCTTTCGGGCGGCGGGTCTTTTCGAAAGGGACAACACCCCGCCCTTTCCGAAAGGACCCGAAGGAGATCATCATGGGCAACCCCGCAACACTTACCGACATCGGCGGCATCGGGCCGGCCACGGCCACGAAGCTGGAAGCTGCCGGCATCAAGACGGTTGCCGATCTGGCTGCTGCCGAGGCCGCAACGCTCGAGGCGCTGGACGGAATGCCGCCTGGTGCGAAATTCGCCGACTGGATCGCTGCTGCCCAGCCCGCGCCGGTCGCGAAGACGCCCGCACCTGCACCCCCGGCGCCCAAGGCGGTGAACCAGCCCACTGCCAAGCCCGCCGCAAAGGCAGCGAAGGCAGTGGCGGTCGATGAGATTGCGGCCGGTCCCATGATCGTGGTGACCGGGCCGAAGAAGGGCTTCCGCCGGGCGGGCTTTGGTTTCGGCCAGCAGCCCCGCGCTATTCCGCTGCAGGAATTCGGCGAAGGGATCGAGGCGCTGCGCCGGGTGCTGGCCATTCTCAGCGAAGATCGCCTGACTACCGTTTGCATCGATCTGGACGGGGCGGAACACAAGCCCGATCGCAATGCCGTGCAGGATCTGGCCGCGCTGGCCGCAGCGGGCGGCAATTGCGAGGTCGACCCCGAAGATCTGCACGCGCTGGTTGCTCGCGTTTTCGGCAGCTTCTGATCCATGCCCTACACCGACCTCGGCAAACTGACCGCGCGCTTCGGCGAAGATCTGCTGCTGCAGCTCGCCGATCGCGACGGATCGGGCGCGGTCGATGACGGCGTGGTGGATGGCGCGATCGCCGATACCGACGCGGCGATCGATGGCTATCTGGCGGGGCGGTACAAGCTGCCCCTGGCCACGACGCCGCCGCTGCTGGCGGATCTGGCCGCGGCGATCGCGATCTACAAGCTGCATACCTACGAGCCCGACGCCAAGATCGCCGAAGATTACAAGGATGCTATGCGCCAGCTGCGCGAGATCGCGGCCGGCACCATCCGCCTGCCCGCCGAAGGGGTAGAGCCCGAAGGCACCGGCGCCAGCGGCGTGCGCGTGACCGATCGGGAGCGCCCCTTCACCGAGCAGAACCTGAAGGGCTTCATATGAACGCGCCCTTCCGCATCGAAGAGGTGGCCGCCCGCATCGAGGCCGAAGTTGCAGAGCTAACCGGCCAGCTGGGCGAAGCCGCCGATTTCGCCGATCTGGTGGAACGCAAGAAGCTGCCGGCGAAGACGGGCGGATTCGTGTTGCCAGGCGGATTGCGGGGCGGCGCGGCCGATGCGGCCAGCGGCCTGTTCCGTCAGAGTTTCGAAGAGATCGTGAAGGTGGTGCTGGTGGTGCGCGTGGCGGGCGATCCGCTGCGCGCCAAGGCCGTGGCCAGCCTGGTGCCGCTGGCGCGCGCCACGATCAGCGCCGTGGCCGGTTGGGCGCCCGACGATGCGATCGGCGTGTTCAAGCTGGTCCAGGCCGAGCTGATCGGCGCGAGCGGCGGTGCCCTGATCTTCGAAATCGATTTCGCCCTGGACGACCAGCTGAGGATCACGACGACATGACCAAACCCAAGAAACCCGCGCCGACCGCGCTGCCCAAAAAGGGCGGCAGCTACGTAGCGGATGCCGGCACCGGCAAGCTGAGGCGCACCGCACACACCGAGCCGGCCAAGCCGCGCCCGGCCGCGCCGCAGGTGGATGCCGCGGCGCCGACCAAGCCCGAAACGAAGGAGGGGTAAATGGCCGATCCGATCAAGTGGAAGACCAAGATCATCCTGGCGAAGATCGAGGGCGCATACGGCACTGATGCTGAACCGGTTGCTACCGACGCCATGCTGATGACCGATGTCGAGCTGCGCCCGATGGAAGGCCAGGACATCGCGCGGAACATCGAGCGGCCGCACCTGGGGGCGCAGGAAACGATCCCGGCCGGGCTGTACGCCACGTTGACCGGATCGGTGGAGCTGCAGGGATCTGGCGCGGCCGGAACAGCACCGGGCTGGGGCATACTGATGCGCAGCTGCGCGGCGGCCGAGACGGTCGTGGCTGCCACTAGCGTCACCTACAACCCGGTGAGCGACGGGCACGAATCGTCCAGCATCTATTTCTGGATGGGCAACACCCAGCACAAGCTGACCGGCGTGCGCGGCACGGCCAACATCACATTGAACGCGCAGGGCATCCCCGTGGCACGGTTCACCTTGATGGGGCTGTTCAACACCCCTGCCGAAGCGGCGCGCGTCACGCCCGACCTGTCCGCCTTTCAGGTGCCGCAGGTGGCCAGCAACAAGAACACCCCGGCCTTCAGCGTGGGCGGGCAGGCCATGGTGCTTTCGCAGTTCGGCTTCAATTTGGGCAACGACGTGCAGCAGCGCCTGTTGATCGGACGCGAGGAAATGCTGATCGTCGATCGGAGCGAGAGCATTTCCGCGCGGGTCGAGGCCCTGCCGCTGACCACCTTCGATCCTTACACTATCGCGGAGGCGCGCACGCGCCAGGCAGTGCAGCTGGTGCATGGCACGGCGGCCGGCAAGACCGTGACGATCGGCGCGCCGAGCTGTTCGCTGGGACGCCTGCCGGGATACGAACAATCGCAGAATGTGGCCGAATGGCCGCTGTCGCTGACCCCGCTGCCCACCGACGACGGCGACGATCAGTGGACCATCACCCTGACCTGACCACCATCTGCGGCCGGGCAGCGCCAGGCGCGCCGCAGGCCGTTCTGAGAAGGATCTACACGCATGTTCAAACTGGCCGAAGAGCCGACCTTTCGCCACACGGTGACCGCCAAGGTGCCGGTGGACGGCGGGTTCGAGGATCAGAAGTTCGAGGCGACCTTCCGCGCGATCGGCATGGACGAGGCCGAAGGCTTCGACATGATGGATGCCACCAGCGTGAAGGCGTTCCTCGCGCGGATCATCGTGGAGCTGCACGATATCGGCGACGTCGAGGGGCAAGCGCTGGAATATTCGGACAAGGTCCGCGACCAGGTGACGCGCCTGCCCTGGGCGCGCAAGGCGATCGTCAAGGCATATTTCGCCGCGTTGAACGGGGCGAAGGAGGGAAACTGAAAACGGCGGCGCGTGCCCTAGTGGGCGGCGCCGCCGGGCCAAGCGAAGCGGTTGCGGATGCTGAAGCCTTCGGTTTCCCGGCCGAGGTGATCGAACAGCTGCGCCAATCGGGCAGCGCCCCCGACAAGCTCGAGGTCTGGCCGGAAAACTGGCCGATCATCCATGCCTTCACCGCCATATCCACCCAGTGGCGCACCGCGCCGATCGGCATGGGCGCCTATCGCTATCTCGGCCTGGATTACACTGCGGCCAAGGCCGGGCTGGAACTGGCGGGCATTACCGTGACCAGCGAACAGTGGAAGGGCGTGCGCGTGATGGAACGCGCGGCGACGATCGAACTGAACGGCGGGGAAGGATAAGGCGATGACGCTGCGCACCGCCCTTGTCATTTCCGGCGACAGCCAGGGTGCACAGCGTGCCCTGACCGATCTGGACCGCGCGATCGAGCAATCAGAAGGCGAAGCCCGCGCCTATGCTCAGGCGTATAAGGATGCTGACGCATCGATCAGCCGCTTGGCAACCAGCCAGGCAGCCGCAAAGCGCGAGATCGACCAAGCGAAGGCCGCCCTGACGGCAGGCGAAATCTCAGTCGAGGAATACAATCGCTCGCTTCTCGAGACTAAGACCGCGCTGGGCCTGGTGCAGGATGAGCATCGCCAGCAGATCGCCACACTGAAGCAGGCCAAGGTAGCTTACGAATCTTCGATAGCCCCGCAGCAGCAGAATATCGAGCTGACCAATGCGCAGCGCGCCGGGTCGCAGCAACTGGCCATGCAGCTGGGCGATGTGGCGACGATGTACAGCTTGGGCGCGCGGCCCATGCAGATCTTTGCCAGCCAAGGCATGCAGGTGGTCCAGGCCATCGGTCTGATGCGTGGCAGTGCCGGCGGGTTGATCAGCTTCCTCGGCGGGCCCTGGGGCCTCGGCCTTATGGCGGCGACCACCGTACTGGTGCCGCTGGTCATGGAGCTGTTTGAAGCCGAGGAAGCCATGGAAGCGGTGGAGATGGCCTCAGATGGCATGGCGGATGCCCAAGGCGATCTTGCCAAGATGTTCGATCTGGCGACGGGCGCGATCAAGGATCAGAACGCACAGCTGCGGCTGAACCTCGCCCTGAAGGCAATGAACCTGCGCAGCGAGGCGGCGGAAGCCCGTAGCGAAGCGCAATCGGGGGCGGTCGATTCGGGGCAGATGAGTTGGGGCGCTGCCCTGCGGCGTCCCGGCTCGCTCTATAGCGGTCTCGCTTTTTCGTCGCGGGAGACCGCCGCCCGGTCGCGCATCGACGCCATCCTGGCAGAGAGAGATCCGACTAAGGCGGCCCAGCTGGGGTTGAGCGCGGTTCAATGGGCACAAAAGGCAGACTTCTCTCGCGTGGATATCTCGCGCGAGGAATTCATGAACGCGGTCACCAGCGCGGTTTCGGCCGCAAGCAAGGATAACACCGCTGCCGGGATCGAACGATCGCTCGCTGTTAACGAGCTGGACCCCATGTTCCGCGAGGAGCCGAAGCCCGGCCGAGGCAGTCGATCACGCCGATCGGGCCGCAATGCCGCGGACCAACTGGCCAAGATCGAGGATCGCTACCTGTCCGATCTGGCCCAGCAGCAGCAGGAAGAGCTGCGCGCCCGCCTGCAGCTGGCAACCAACATCGATGATGAGCTTGCGATCCGCATGGATCTCCTTGGCGCCGAGCGCGATGAACGCGAGCGCCAGATACAAAACAACAAGGATTTCACCACCGCGCAGAAGCAAGCGATGCTGGCGCATCTGGATCTGCTGTACGGCAAACGCGAGGCCGTAGGCTCCGATGGCGCGATCGTGGTGCAGAAGCCGGGCCTTCTGGGCCAGGCAGAGTTGCACCGCATTGCAGAGCGCGAGAATGCGATGGCGCTGGATATGCTGGCGATGCAGGCCGATGCGCTGGACGCGCAGGCAGGCGTGGCGCTGGGGCTGGATGAACGCTTCGCCCTGGAGAAGCGCGCACTGGATCTGCAGCAGGAGATCGAGCGCAAGCTGCTGGAACAGGACATTGCCCAAGGCCGCATCCTCGATGCCGCCCAGGCGCGCGCACTGCTGGAGGAACGGCAGGCCGCCCAGCGCGAAGGGGTGCGCCTGGACCAGCGCGGCCCGCTGGAGCGCTACACCGACGATCTGAACATGGGCCCCGAGGAAATGCGCCGCTGGGGCGAGCAGCTGGTGGTCGACGAGCTGGAGCATCTCCGCAACGGCATGCGCGAGGGCATCACCGATGCGCTGGGCGTGGACGATCCGTTTCTGAGCGGCATCATCGATATGTTCATCCAGCAGGTCCTGATCGCCCCGTTCGCGGAAGCCTTGCAGAGCGCTGGTGCCGGCGACTGGGTCAGCGGACTGTTTTCATCGGTTCTTGGCATCTTCGGCGGCGGCCGCGCCGAAGGCGGCCCCGTGTCGCCCGGGAAAATTTACGCGGTAAACGAGCGCAGCACCGCGCCTGGCCTGTTCCTGCCGCTGGCACCGGGACGGATCGATCCCGCCGGCGCCAACGACAATGGCAGCATGCGCGGCAGCAGTGCGGGTTCATCCAATTATTTCGATCTGCGCGGGGCCGTGGTGACGCAGGACCTGCTCGACCAGATGAACCAGATCGCCCGGGGCGAAGCGCAGGCCGCAGTGGCTGGGTACGACCAAGTCGCCGCGGCGCGCGTGCAGGATACGCTGGAGCGGCGCCAATGATTTTCGACTGGCCTGCCAGCCTGGTACCGCAGGATATCGCCGTGCTGCCACCGCGCGCGACCGTGGGCTTATCGCGCAGCCTAAACGGCTTCACGCAATCGGCCCCGACGATCCGCCCGCCCTTCGGGCTGAAGCTGACCTTCGGCAATCTGTTCGGGGACGAGGTGAAGGCCTGGCGCGCGATGATGGCGCTGTTCGAAGGTCGCGCCAATGCTGTGCGAGTGCCGCTGTTCGACCTGTGGCACCGGGCGAACGATAAGGCGATCGCTGCAGGGATCGTGGGGCATTCGGACGGTTCGTACTTCTCCGATGGGACAGGCTATTCGACGCCCGACTTGTCCGGAGTTCTGGTAGCCGGTGTCCAGGGCCAGCGGACGATCACAGCGGACTTCCGCGCCTACGGACAGCTGCTGGAAGCCGGACTGTATTTCGGCCTGGGGGAGCATCCCTACATCGCGCGGCGCGTCTGGTGGGATGGAAGCGTGGCGAGGATCGAGACCACACCGACCCTGCGAAAGGCCTATGTGGACGAACCGCTGAGGCTGAAGCCCACCATGATTGCCGGCCTGATCGATGATGACCAGGGCGAGCTGATGCTTCGCCGCGCGCGCTTTGGGGCGCCGTCGCTGGAGCTGGTGGAGCGGTTCGTATGAGCCTGTTCCCCGAAACCATCCGCGCATACATGGCAGGCGCGAAGGTCGAATGTTCGTTCCTGTTCGCCTTCGAATTTGCCACAGATACCGTGCGCCTGTGGGCCGAGAACGGCCGCCTGGACACCAATGACGGTGAAAGCTGGTTCGGCATCGGATCGCTCGGCGATGCAACGGGCATCGAGCAGGCGATCAACGGTGAAGCGCCGGAGGCGAAATTCACCCTGTCCGGCATCGATCAGGACATCCTGACCAAGTGCCGCGAGGAATGGAACACCGAGGCGCGCGGACGCTGGGTGCGCGCATACATCCAGTTCCATGGCGAGCCCGACGAGGCCGACCCTCACAACCAGCGCTGCTGGGACATGCCCTTTGCCATCGCTGCCTTCCGCATGCTGCGACCCAGCTTTTCCTTCACCGAAGAGGGCGAACGCTCAATCGACGTGACGGCGGAACAGATCTTCGCCCTACGCAGCCGGCCGCGCCATGCGATGTACACCGACGCCGATCAGAACGCGCGTTTCCCCGGCGATCGCGGGTTCGAATTCGTCGGCCTGCTGGCGGGTGGCATCACCACCACATGGCCCGATTACTGATGGCGGCCGCACAGACCATATCGCCCATGGAGGCCGCGATCGCAGCCGTGCTGCAGCGCTGGCTATCTGTGCCCTTCAGCTTGCCGGATGCCAATTGCGCGATCGATCTGCTGGATTATGCCGAAACGCTGACCGGCCGCCGATATGCCGGGCGCCCATCGCGCGTGCAGGTTCTGCGCATCGCCCGCGATCCCCATGGCGTGGTGGAGATTGCAGCCGAGGCCCTGCACACGCTGGGCTGTGAACCGATCGCAGGCGACATCGCGCGCGGCGATCTGGCGATCGTTGCCAATGCCGAGCATGGCCCCACGTCCAGCCTGTGCCTGGCAGCTGGCGCAGGTGCGCAAGCCCCGATGATGGCCGCGCGAGGGCGCGAAGGCATCGAGATCGTGCGGATCGAGCCCGACTTTGCCTGGAGGGTGCCATGCCTCAGGCAATAGCCGGCGTGCTGGTGAAGTGGGGCCTGTCCAAGCTGGCGGCTACCATCATCGCGCATGTCATCACCTTTGCCATCACGTTCGGCCTATCGCAGCTGTTCAAGCCCGGTCGGCCCAAGCCTGAAGACGGCCAGATTGAAACGCGCGCGGCGGTGGGATCGCGCAAGAAGAACTGGGGCATCGTCCATACCAGCGGACAGGTCAGCTTCGAAGCCAGCAAGAACGGCACGCTGGGCAAGGTGCTGACGCTGGGCACGGGGCATGAGAACGACATCATTGAGCACCGACTGCACGATGAAGTGGTGAACGTGGATGGCAGCGGCACCATCAGCGATGCCAGCTTCAAGGGCGCGGTGCATATCATCACCCGCCCCGGCGATCCCAATCAGACCGCGATCGGCGAGCTGACCGCCATCTTCCCGGAATGGACAGCCAACCACCGCCAGCGCGGGTGTGCGCATGTCGCCATCATCTGCGACCCGGTGGATCAGGAAGATTTCAACACCGTCTATAACGGGCGGGTGCCTGAATATTCGCAGGTCCGCAAAGGGTGCTCCTGCTACGATCCGCGCCAGGACAGCACGGCCGTGATTTACGACGATGGCGAAGGCTTCGTTGTCATGGGCGCCGGGCCGCAGCGGGTGGACGATCCCACGACCTGGCCGTGGTCGGACAACTGGGCGCTGGTGACGGCGAATTACTGGGCCGACAGCGATGGCTATGGCGGCGGGTACGACAATGTAAACTGGACCAATATCGCGATCGAGGCAGCGATATCGGACGATCCGGTGCCTGCTGCTGGGGGCGGTACGGTTACCCGCTGGCGCTGCTGGGCCAGCTATTCGCTGGTCAATGAAGACCGCAAGGATGTGTTCGCCGACATGCTGAAGGCGGCCGATGGCTGGGCCTTCCAGGATGCCAATGGCAAACTGAATATCCGGGCGGGCCGGTGGGAAGAACCCGACGTCACCATTACCGACGATGCCATCAAGGCGCTGAGCGTGGAACAGGGGCCGACCACGCGCCACCGCACCAGCGCGATCAAGGTGCTCTATACCGAAAGCGCGATCGGGTACCGGCAGCAGGAAGCAAACACGCTGACCGTGCCCAATAGCAATGCGGACCCGAACAGCGATCCGCAATCGCTGCCGGCCAACTACATCCCGCACCACAACCAGGCCATTCGCGTCGGCTATCGCCATGCCGAAAGCCTCGATCCTGATCGCTGGCATCTGACCGCGCTGCTGGATCTGCGCGGCCTCGATCTGCTGGGGCGCAGGTTCTGCCGTCTCGAGACAGAGGTGATGGGCATCTACGCCTGGTTCGAGATTAAGCGCCTCCGCCTGATTGTGCGCACCAAGTCGATCGAGGCAGAGCTTTCGGAAGTGAAGCCGGGCGACTGGCTGGATGATGCTACCGAGGTCGAAGGTAGTCCGCCTGGCAGCACTGCCCCACCCAAGGGCGACCCCACGCTGGCTGTGCCGACCGGGCTGACGCTTTCCGCCGTGGCCCTTTCCTTCGGTGACGCAAACGGCGTGGCGATCGCCGCCATCTGGGATGATCCAGGCCGCAAGGGGCTGACCTTTGAAGCGCAGCTGCGCGAAACACCCGATGGCGAATGGGTGACCATGGTGGTCGACAACGCGGCCTTCAGCGCCCGAAGCGGCCCGGTCAACAGCGGGATGGAGCACGAAGTGCGTGTCCGCGCCCGGTCGATCGGGGGGCGCACCAGCACTTGGAGCGCGCCCGTTACCATCACACCATCGGCAGCCGCCAGCGTGCCTGCGCCAAGCAATCTCGCCGCCGCACCGGGCGCCGCGGGCGAGGCGGTGATCGACTGGCGCAGTCCGCAGGCCGCCTTCGATCATGTGGAGCTGTTCGAAAACACGGCCGATGATTTGGATACAGCGACCCAGATCGGCGGGGAATTCGCCGGCAGCCTGGGTGAATTCAAGACGCACACCGAAACCGGCCTTTCCGCCGGCACCCACTATTTCTGGGCGGTCGCATTCGACGCCGCCGACAACCCCAGCGCCGCCGCCGGCCCGGTGACGGCCGTGGTGACCTGACCAGGAGGACGAGACGATGGGCGTGATCAAGGACAAGGGTGACTGGGTTTACCGCGATTTCAGCGCCGATGGCATGGAGGCAAGCGGCCCAAACGCGCCGCCGAAGAAGGACGTGCGTGACCTGTTCGCCCTGATCGAAACGGTTGTGGCTGCGGTGAGCAGCGGCATCGGCAAATACGAAACGGTCGCCGATCTACCGGCCGGCGCAACCGAGGGCACGTTGGCGCGCGTCTATGGCGACCCGGCGCCAGAGAATAACACCTATTACGAATGGAACGGGGCAGCTTGGACCGTCGCCGACTGGTACGTCGACCTGATCACCGGCCCGGCCGGTGCCGATGGGGCGGACGGCACGCTGCAACCCAGCGAAGTGCGCCAGGCAGTCGCTAGCGACGGTGTGCTGAGCGCCGATGGCGGACTGTTCCTGCTGGCGCGCACCGCGAACGTGGTTGCCACGCGCGCGACCAGCGGATGGGCTGTCGGCAACGGCATGATGGCTGGGGTCAAAGCCGACAATCCGCGCGTGTCCGATCGCGGCCTTCTGATGGCCGCTGCCCGCACCCAGAAGATTACCGAGAATGCCGATTATTCGACCTGGGCAACCGCCAGCGGCGCGGTGAAGGCGGCATCGCCCTACACCGCGCCCAATGGGATCGTGGCGACAAAAGTCACCGGTGCCGCCTCGGCTTTCACGCGCATTTCCAAGGCCTACAATCTGGCGCTGGCGGCCAGCCATGTGGCGATCGTGCTGGTCAAGAACGACCCGGCCGCGCCCGCGCCGCGATCGTCCATCTATATCGACAAGGCCAACGATGCCGATGCCGAACTGGAATGGCTGTGGAACGGTGCCGAATTCGCCGCCTATCGGACCGAGACCGGCTTCACCGGTTTCCGACCGATCCATGTGGGCGATGGCTGGTGGATCATCGGCGGCAGCTTCATCTCGGACTCGGCGACGGCGGCCCATACTGTCCAGCTGCGGCCCGATACCAGCGGGACTGCCAAGTCCGTACACCTGGGGCAATACGATGCCTATGAAGCGGTGCAGTCCATGGGGCCGATGCGAAATGCCGCCGATGCTGCCGATGTCTGGCGCGTGCCGGTGGCGATGGACAAGGTTTTCACCGCGTCGGCCGACTTCGAAGTGCCCAGCGCCGTTTCAGCCATGGCGAGCCCAATCCTGACGCTGGACAACGGCGATGGCGACAATGACGACGCGTTGAGGATCTACCTCGACAATGCGGGCAAGGTGCGGTTCCGCGCGACACTGGCCGGCGCGACGATTGCGGACGAGGTCTGCGCGAACGCTGCGCTGCCGGCAACCGACATGCGAGCGACATTGCTGGTGAGCCCGACGCACTATCGCTTCTGGGTGGGCGACAACCTGATCGGCGAAGGCACTTTCACTGGGGCCCTGCCATCGATTTCCCGCCTGCTGTTGGGCGAAGACGGCGCGGGCAACAAACTCAACTCTTCGGTGGGCGCGGTGACCCTGGCCAATGGCGATCTGTCAACCAAGGCAATCGACGGCGCGCCGGTGGCCAAGCTCTACCGCCTGCACGGGCAAAGCAACGCGGCCGGGCGCGGTGCCTTTGCCGAGGTGGCTTCCGCACAGTACACCTACAAGCAGATGGATGCCCGGCTGTGGGTGGCGCCCAATGCATTCTCGCTGGACGATTTCAGCACCGACGCCAGCTTCAAGCGGATCAACTGGACCTCTGGCGGCAGCGCGGTGACCATGTCGGATGTCGGCGCTGCTCTGGGCATGGAAGGCCCGCTGATGCACGGGGTCGATCGCAACACCTTCCTGGCCAAGTACGCAATCGGCGGAACCCAGCTGGCGCAAGATGCGGGGATCGAAGACTGGGACCCCGACAGCGCCGGCGAACTCTACGACCTGGCCAACGAATGCCACGATGCTGCGAGGGCATATCTCACTGGAGCCGGCTACAAGGTGCGGTGCATCGCGACGGTCTGGTACCAGGGCGAGAAGGACGGCGACAGCGGGGCATCGACGGCCGCTTATGAAGCCAACCTGTCGGCGCTGGGCGATGCCTGGAAGGCGTATCACGATGCCCTGGGCGATACCGACATGAAATTCGTGGTCTGCCGCCTCGCCGCTGGCCAGACGAATGTCGTCAACCTGGCTGCCATGCGCGCTGCGCAGGCGGCGATGGTCGCGGCGCGGCCCGATTATGCCCTGCTGGCCGATCTGGATGCCGCAGCGGTGCAGGCCGACAACCTGCATCTGACCGGTGAAGGGCAGGTGGCAGCGGCGGCCGCCGTTCGCGCTGCGCTGCGCAGCGCGGGGGTATTCAGCTGATGGTCTGATCGAAGCCCCGGCAACGGGGGAGGCCGGGCGGTTGCAGCCGCCCTGAACCGCGAGAATACAGCTCGCACCTACGGCTGGCGCGCCAGCCTTCAGTTCCCCCGGCCGCGTACGGCGGGGGTCGCGATAGGTGCCAATAATGAAAAAAGGTTTTAGGTGCGCGAATTGCACGGCTCTGCTATTCAAGGCTGAGCCCGGAGCGATCCGCGGCGTAGTCGAGATCAAGTGCCGCCGCTGTCGGCAACTTATTCAATTGAGGCCCGTGAGCCCTACCGTGAGCGCCAGAAGAGCAGCCTGCGGAGACGGGAATTGTGGCTGTTCATACCAGAAATGAAATCCGAGGAATCGGCCTTTGCTCAGGATATGGCGGGCTCGAACTCGGTGTCGAAATCGCCATCCCCGAGTATCGAGCTGTTTGTCACGTCGAGCGGGAAGCCCACGCCGCGGCCGCTCTCGTGGCGAGGATGGAAGACAAGGCCCTGGCTTCGGCACCTGTATGGGACGATCTGCGATCCTTCGACGGCAGAGCGTGGCGCGGAAAGGTTCATCTCATCACTGCCGGCTATCCCTGCCAGCCGTTCAGCAACGCCGGGAAGCGACGTGGCGCGGCCGATCCAAGGCACTTATGGCCCGAAGTCGCTCGCATCATCGATGAAGTCAGACCACCCGCTGTCTTCGTCGAAAACGTCGAAGGCCACATCAATTTGGGATTTGCCGATGTCATTGGACAGCTTCGCGGCCTGGGCTACGAGCCAAAGGCGGGCCTGTTCTCGGCGAGAGAAGCAGGCGCTTCACACAGGCGCCGCCGACTCTTCATCTTGGCCTACTCCGACGGCAGCCGACGGAGGTTACGTGCCGGATATTCTGATCGACCAGGACGGGATCAGTTTCGCAAAGCCTTGCTGGATCCAAACTGGTGGCGGCCAATATCCACTGATGAATGCGGCCCGCGCTTGGACAGCTATTTGGATGTTGATGGAGGCATTGGGTTTGGAGGCGATCCGAAAGGGATCTTCGCACCAGGTCCGGCTGAGCTTGCGGCTTGGCGGCGGGTCCTTTCTCAGCAACCTGCAGCCCAACCCGCTCTTCTACGAACTGATCATGGGCTGGCCGACGAACTGGAGCGCACCCGAGGGGCAGGTAACGGGGTTTGCAGTCTGGTTGCAGCGCTCGCGCTTACAACTCTGGATGCGGCTTTCAGCAATGAGTGAGCATCTTCACGGGAAGATCCATTAAGCAGCTTCTGAGAGGGCGCTGAGGCTATCCAGCGGTGCTCCAATTACTCTTGTCAAAGACTCTAGAACCTCGCGCCGCGCTACAACCGGCTCATATTGGAAATCCGCCTCCATCGACTCGTCCTCCCTTGCTCGAATACAGGAACAGGATGAGAACAAATGTGGATCACGTCAAGAAGACGGGCAAAATTCCCGTTGGCGATTGAACCATTCCCCACCCTGCTGCGACTATCGGATCATGGCAGCTATCGAAGCCTCATCGCCCGATGCCGGGCGGCTGTATGACGAGTTGCTCGTCACGCTGGTGCAGACGGGTGACCGGCGCGCGGGCGAACGGCTGGCGATCCGCTGGCAGCCGCGCCTGGCTCGAACCGCGCGCCGCCTGCTGGGCGATGACGAGGCGGCGCTGGTCGCGGTGCAGGAGACATGGCTGTCGATCCTGCGCAATATCGCAGGGCTGCGCGACCCGTCACGCTTCGCGCCCTGGGCCTTTGGCATCCTGCGCCGGCGCTGCGCCGACCGGATCCGACAGGCGCAGGCCGACCGTACGCGCCAGGGAGAAAGCGAGGACGAGCCCGTGCTCCCCGCCGCGGCGGACGACGCGCTGGCCATTCGCCAGGCTTTCGCCGCGCTGCCGGGGGACCAGCGGCTCGCCGCGCAATTGTTCTTCGTCGAGGGGCTGACCCTCGCCGAAATCGCCGAGGTGCAGGAGGTGCCGCCGGGCACCGCCAAGACGCGCCTCTTTCATGCCCGCCGCAAATTGAAGGCGGCCCTGTCCGGAGACGAAACATGACCGATATCGACACCCGTATCCGCGGCGCGCTCGACGCGGACGACGAGGCTTTCCTCGCCGCGCTCGATCCCGACCGCGGAATGTTCCAGCAGATCGGCGACAGCATGCGCGGTCCGCTCGGCGGCTGGGCCAAGCTCAGCTTTGCCACCGCGATCGTGATCGGCGTGGCGCTCGCCTATGCCTTCTACCGCGCGCTGACCTTCGCCAGCATGGAGCAATTGGTCGGCTGGGGCCTCACCTGTATCGCGCTGCTGGTGATGCAGGGCTTCCTCAAGGAATGGATGTTCGCACGGATGAACATGCTGACGCTGCTGGCGGAAGTGAAGCGGCTCCAGCTGCAGGTCGCGCTGCTCGCTGACAAGCGCGGCTAGGGGCGGATCTCGATCGGCGTGCCGTCGGGGATCAGGCTCCACAGCTCGGCGATCTCGGCATTCGACAGCGCGATGCAGCCATCGGTCCAGTCCCCGGGTATCCGCGTTTCATAGGGCAGGCCGTTGGGCTGGCCGTGGAGGAAGATCAGCCCGCCCGGCGACCGCCCGCGCGATCGCGCATAGGCGCGGTCCTGCGCATTGGGATAATCGATGTGCAGGCTGAGGTAATAGCTCGACTGCTCGTTGCCATAGGTGATCGTATAGCGCCCCTCGGGCGTGCGTTCGTCACCCTGGAAGCGTTTGTGGCCCTGCGGCGCATCGCCATATTGCAGGCCCGAATAGGTGCGGATCGCCCGCCCACCCTGATAGACCCACAGCTTGCGCTCGGACTTGTCGATCAGGACGAAATCGGCCCGCTCACCCGGCCGCGCCTGCTGCGCCTGCGCTGCCGGCACCGGCAGCACAGCGGCGCAAAACAGGACGGCGAGGAAGACGGCGAGAACGCGCATGGTGCCGGCACCATAGCGCGGATTTCTCATCAATCCATAAACGGATCGCGCATCAGGATCGTATCGTCACGCTCGGGACTGGTCGACACCAGCGCCACCGGGGTTTCGATCAGCTCCTGCACGCGCTGGATATACTTCACCGCATTGGCGGGCAGATCGGCATAGCTGCGCGCACCCGCGGTCGATTCGTGCCAGCCTTCCATGCTTTCGTAGATCGGCTCGACCGCAGCCTGGTCGGCGGCATGGCTGGGGAAATAATCGTAGACATTGTTCCGCAACCGGTAGCCGGTGCAGATCTTCACCTCGTCCAGCCCGTCGAGCACGTCGATCTTGGTCAGCGCGATCCCGGTCACGCCGCTGATCGCGCAGGTCTGGCGCACCAGCACGGCATCGAACCAGCCGACGCGGCGCTGGCGCCCGGTGACGGTACCGAATTCATGACCGCGCTCGCCAATGCCCTTGCCCACATCGTCGTCGAGCTCGGTCGGGAACGGGCCGCTGCCGACGCGGGTGGTGTAGGCCTTGACGATGCCCAGCACGAAGCCGGTGGCATTGGGCCCCAGCCCGCTGCCTGCCGCGGCCGTACCGCTGACCGTGTTCGAGCTGGTGACGAAGGGATAGGTCCCGTGGTCGATGTCGAGCAGGACGCCCTGCGCGCCTTCGAACAGGATCTTGGCGCCGGCCTTGCGGACCTTCTTCAGCCGCTTCCACACCGGCTGCGCATATTTGAGCACGAAGGGCGCGATCTCGCGCAGTTCGGCCAGCAATTGCTCGCGGTCGACCGGGTCCTGCTCGAACCCGGCGCGCAGCGCGTCGTGATGCGCGCACAGCCGGTCGAGCTGGGGTTCGAGATGGTCGAGATGCGCGAGGTCGCACACGCGGATCGCGCGGCGGCCGACCTTGTCCTCGTAAGCCGGACCGATACCGCGCCCGGTGGTGCCGATCTTGCCCGATCCGGCGGCCGCTTCGCGCAGCCCGTCGAGATCGCGGTGGATCGGCAGGATCAGCGGGCAATTGTCCGCCACGGCGAGGTTGTCGTCATTGATGGTGACGCCCTGCGCTTCGAGCTTCTCGATCTCGGCCTTGAGCGCCCACGGGTCGAGCACCACGCCATTGCCGATCACGCTGAGCGTGCCCGAAACGATACCGCTGGGCAGCAGCGAGAGCTTGTAGGTGGTGCCGTCGATGACCAGCGTGTGGCCCGCATTGTGGCCGCCCTGGAAGCGCACCACGGCATCGGCGCGGCTGGCCAGCCAGTCGACGATCTTGCCCTTGCCCTCATCGCCCCATTGGGCGCCGATCACGGTGACGTTGGCCATTCGATAGTTCTCGCAAATGTAAGGAAATCAAACGCCGCGGGCGTTAGGCTGATCTCAGGCACGGGGCAAGGCGCTTTGCCGGAAACATGGGGGCGCAAATCCGTTGGTACGGCAAAGGAGATCTTATGGCCGATTATCCCACTCTCGCGCTCAATGACGGCCGCCAACTCCCGCAACTGGGCTTCGGCACCTACAAGATCGACGAGGACGATGCACCCGAAGCGGTCAAGACCGCGCTCGATGTCGGCTACTGGCTGGTCGACACCGCAGCCATCTACCAGAATGAACGCGGGGTCGGCAAAGGCGTCGGCGACTGGTCCGACATTTTCCTGCAAACCAAGATCTGGAACGAAAGCCAGGGCTTCGAGCGGACCAAGAAGGCTGCCGACAAATGCCTCGAACGGTTGGGGCGCGACCATGTCGACATGCTGCTGATCCACTGGCCCTGCCCCGAAAAAGACCTGTTCGTGGAGACGTGGAAAGCGTTCATCGAACTGCGCGACGCAGGCAAGGCGAAGTCGATCGGCGTGTCGAACTTCCGCGAGCAGGACCTGCGCCGGATCATCGACGAAACCGGTGTGACGCCCGCGCTCAACCAGATCGAACTGCACCCCACCTTCCAGCAGCGCGAACTGCGTAAGCTGCACGAGGAACTGGGCATCGTCACGCAGTGCTGGTCGCCGCTGGGCCAGGGTGCGGGTATCGAGAACGAGACCATCGCCGTCATCGCCGAGGAAACCGGCCAGCCCGCCAGCGCCGTGATCCTGCGCTGGCACATGCAGCACGGACTGTGCGCGATTCCCAAGGCATCGAGCCGCGATCACATCGAGGCCAATTTCGCAGCGCTCAAGTTCACCCTCACGGACGACCAGATGGACCGCATAGACTCACTCGACGATCCCGAGGGGCGGATCGGTCCCGATCCGGGCGATTTCGAAGGCTGATCGCCGCTAGAGGATCGAACCCGACTTACTTGACTGTATTATATGGACATGACACCTCCTCCGGAAATTTCAGGAGAGTGTCATGTCCATTTTTCTTGCCCTGCTCGCTGCCACGCTGCCCGCCGCGCCGGTTGCGGCCGAGGCGACGGATCCGGTCTCCATCGTCGACCATGCGGCGCGTGAACGCGGCGATCCGAGCGAGGTGCTGGTGCTAGGCACCGCGCATCTCAGTTCGCTATCGGCGGATTTCGACACCGCCCGCTTCGATCCCCTGCTGGGCCGCCTCGAGGACTGGCAGCCGGATGCAATCGCGATCGAGAACCTTGATGGACCGCAGTGTGATTTCCTGCGCGCCTATGCGCATGCCTATGACGACACGGCGGAGACCTATTGCCCCGATCCTGCACCGGCACGCGAGGCGCTGGGCATGAACGCAGCGCAGGCGCACCGCGAGATCGGCGCACTGCTTAGCGAGGGGGCAACCTAGCGCTCGGCATCGCAGCGGCGGCGGCTGGCCGCGCTATTCCTGGCGATTGGCGATCCGAACTCGGCGCTGGTCCAATGGCTCCGCCTATCCGAAGCCGACCGCATTGCGGACGACGCGCTCACCGCCGAGCTGGTCCAGACGCTTGCGAAACGGATGGCACGCCTGAACGAATCCAGCCTGATCGCCGCGAGGCTGGCGGCCCGGCTTGGCCATGAACGGGTCTATCCGGTGGATGATCATACCGGCGACATCGCGGGGCATCCGATCAATGAAGAGACCTTCGGCACGCAGATGCGCCAGATCTGGGACAATCCCGCCAGTGCCGAGCGGCTGGCGGCCTATCAGGAATGGCAGGAGCAGGTGGAAGACGGCACGCTATCGGTGCTCGAATGGTATCGCCACCTTAATACCGATGAACAGGCGCGGCTGGCGATGAGGAGCGATTTCGGCGCCGCGGCAGGGTCGCCGCTGCCGGGCAATGCGGGGCGCAAATATCTCGCGTATTGGGAGACCCGCAATCTGCGCATGGTCGCGAATTTGCGCCAGGTGATCGGCGACGAGCGCCGCGTGCTCGCCATCGTCGGCGTCTCGCACAAGCCCTATTACGAACGCTACCTACGCATGACGAGCGATGTCAGACTGGTCGATACAAGCGTGGTTCTGAAGATCGACTGATCGGCGGGGGTGCCTGCACGGCCAAGCCCTGCTAACGGGACGCGGTGATGTCCAAGCCCCCGATCCGCATCGCCGCGCTCTATCAGTTCGCGCGGTTCGACGACCCGTCCGCGCTGCGTGCGCCCTTGCTCGCCGCGTGCGAGAGCAACGCGGTGCGCGGGACGCTGTTGCTGGCGCGCGAGGGGATCAACGGGACCATCGCCGGCAGCGACGAGGGAATCGCCGCGGTGATCGCGCATATCCGCATGCTGCCCGGCTGCGGCGCGATCGAGGTCAAGGAATCGCGCGTCGCCACCATGCCCTTCAACCGCACCAAGGTCCGGCTGAAGCGCGAGATCGTGACCATGGGCCAGCCCGATCTCGATCCGCTGGCAGGGGTCGGCACCTATGTCGCGCCCGAGGACTGGAACGCGCTGATTTCGGATCCGGAGACGATCGTGATCGACACGCGCAACGATTACGAAGTGCAGATCGGCACCTTTGCAGGCGCGATCGACCCGCAAACCACCAGCTTCGGCGAATTTCCCGAGTGGTTTCGCGCCAAGCGCGCCGAATTGGAGGCCGAGGGGCGCAAGCCCAGGATTGCCATGTTCTGCACCGGCGGGATTCGCTGCGAGAAATCGACCGCTTTCGCGCGCGCCGAGGGGGTGGACGAGGTCTATCACCTCAAGGGCGGCATCCTCAATTATCTCGAACACGTGCCCGAGCAGGACAGCCTGTGGCGCGGCGAATGCTTCGTTTTCGACGAACGGGTCAGCGTCGGCCACGGACTGGCGGCGGGCACCCACGGCCTGTGCCGCGCGTGTCGCAGGCCGCTGAGCGAAGCCGACATGGCGCATGCCCACTTCAGCGAAGGCGTGTCCTGCCCGCGTTGTCATGACGAGCGCAGCGACGAGCAGCGCGCGCGTTATGCCGAGCGCAACCGGCAGGCGCGGCTCGCACGAGAACGCGGCGAAGAACACATCGGGCGGCGCGGCGAAGCTGGGCGCGATGGCTGAACCGATCCTCTACAGCTTTCGCCGCTGTCCCTATGCGATGCGTGCACGCATGGCGCTGCGGATCGGCGGGGCATCCTACGAACACCGCGAGGTCGTCCTGCGCGACAAGCCGCCGGAAATGCTCGAGGTGTCGCCCAAGGGCACGGTGCCGGTGCTGGTCGCCGGACCGGGCGAGGTGATCGAGGAAAGCCGCGACATCATGCGCTGGGCGCTGGGGCGCAGCGACCCCGAAGGCTGGCTCGAGCGCGACGATCCGGAGTTGGTCGAAACCAATGACGGGCCGTTCAAACACCATCTCGACCGCTACAAATACGCTACCCGTTACGACGATGTCGATCCGGCGCAGCATCGCGCGGCGGCGCTGGAGATACTGCGCACGCTGGACGAGCGGCTTTCCCGGTCAGCCTATCTGCGGGGCGAGACGCGCGGCTTTGCCGATATCGCGATCTTTCCCTTCATCCGCCAGTTCGCCAATGCGGATCGTGAATGGTTCGATAGTCAGGCGCTGCCGCACCTTCAGACCTGGCTCGCAGGCCTGATCGATTCCGACCTCTTCGCCGGGATCATGGCCAAGCACCCGCAATGGGTGGCGGCCTAGAGCGGTTTGGGCTCGGTCCCGTCGAGCACATGCGAGCAGCCGAGCGCGCGCGCATCATCGCTGTCCGACACCGCTGCCACGGTCCGCCAGCCGATCGCCCGCAGGCGTGCGCCGACATCGCGGTCGTGGCCCAGCGGCAGGAACAGGATCTCGCGCTCATCGGCCTCGGGTCCGCCCAAGGCATCGAGCAGCGGATCCATATAGAGCGAGAACCCGGTCGCGGGTTCCTCGCTGCCCTTGATCGTATAGGTCCCCCCACGGCCCAGCGCGCCCCGCGCGCCCTCGCCATAGAGTGTGAAGCCGAACCAGCTCTGGTATTCGAACCCGTGCCGCTCGGTCGGGTCGAGCGTGACCCGCGCGCGGTCGCCGATGGTCGCGGCAATTTGGCGTAAGCCGGTGATCCGGCTGCCCAGCGCGCCGTCCACATCGATCTCCGCCAGCGTGTCGATCGCCTGGTCGAACGGGCCGGTGGCATACAGCAGCGGGAGATAGGCCTCGCCGCCTGCGTCGCGCAGCCCGCCGGCATCCTTGGTATCGAGCTCGCGGCGAACCGCAGCGCGGCGTTCGGCATCGAGCGGCAGCGTGTCTTCGGCCAGCGTATCGACCAGGTCGGGCAGCGTGAAATCGACCGAGATATTGGCCACCCCCGCCGCCTTGAGCGCCGCGATCGCCACCGAGACCATTTCGCTGGCAGCGGCAACACTGTCGGTGCCGATCAGTTCGGCCCCCACTTGCAGCCGCTGGCGTGCCGGGTCGAGCTGGTCCGCGCTCAACAGCGCGATATCGCCCGCATAGCACAGGCGCAGCGGACGCGGCGCGGAGGCCATGCCGGTGGCGGCAATGCGCCCGACCTGAACGGTCATGTCGCTGCGTAGCGCCAGCGTGCGCAGGCTTTCGGGATCAGTGAAGCGCACCATGCGGCGCGTCGCGACACCATCCATCCGGCCTGCCAGCGAGTGTTCGAATTCGACCAGCGGCGGACGCACGCGGTCGTAGCCATGGCTGTCCATCGCATCGAGCATCGCGCGCTTGGCAGTGGTGATCGCGCGGGCGCGCGCCGGCAGCGCGTCTTCGAGGCCGACGGGCAGGAGGTCGTCTTGATTGGTCATCGCGCCGCGCCCCCTGCCCTATCGTTTGTCAGAATGCCAGTGGCATCACGACCTTGACGCCTTCGAGTGCGCAGGCCTGCTCGACCACCTCGGGCGGGATCGGCGCATCGACGCTGAGCAGCACGGTGGCCTCGCCCCCGGCCTGGCGGCGACCGAGGTGGAAGGTGCCGATATTGATACCCGCCTGCCCGAGCAACGAACCGATCCGGCCGATGAAACCGGGCGCGTCTTCGTTGACGATATAAAGCATGTGGCCCTCGAGTTCGGCCTCGATCCGCACGCCGAACAGCTCGACCAGCCGCGGGGCATCGGCCCCGAACAGCGTACCCGCCACCGACCGGTCGCCCTGGTCGGTGCCCACCGTCACGCGGATCAGCGTGTTGTAGACGCCTTCCTTCTCGTGGCGGATCGAGCGGATGTCCAGCCCGCGTTCCTTTGCCAGATAGGGCGCGTTGACCATGTTCACCGTGTCCGAATACTGGCGCATCAGCCCGGCCAGCACCGCGCCTTCGATCGGCTTGCCCGACAGTTCGGCTGCCGCGCCTTCGCGCTCGATCGAGATCTTGGTCAGATTGCCATGCGCCAGCTGGCCCACCAGGCTGCCGAGGTCTTCGGCCAGACCCATATAAGGGCGCAGCTTGGGCGCTTCCTCGGCGCTGAGGCTGGGCATGTTGAGCGCGTTGGTGACACCGCCGCTGACGAGGTAATCCGCCATCTGTTCGGCCACCTGCAGCGCGACATTGACCTGCGCTTCGGTGGTGCTGGCACCGAGGTGCGGCGTGCACACGAAGTTGGGCTTGCCGAACAGCGGGCTGTCCTTGGCCGGTTCGCTCTGGAACACGTCGAGCGCGGCCCCGGCAACCTGCCCGCTGTCGAGCGCATCGGCCAGCGCCGCCTCGTCGATCAGGCCACCGCGCGCGCAGTTCACGATCCGCACGCCCTGCTTGGCCTTGGCGAGGTTTTCCGCCGACAGGATATTGCGCGTCTCGTCGGTCAGCGGCGTGTGCAGCGTGATGAAATCGGCCTTCGCCAGCAGCGTATCGAGATCGGCTTTCTCGACCCCGATTTCGACCGCGCGTTCCTCGGTCAGGAAGGGATCGTAGGCGACGACCTTCATGCGCAGGCCGAGCGCGCGGCTGGCGACGATGCTGCCGATATTGCCCGCGCCGATCAGGCCCAGCGTCTTGCCGGTCACTTCGACCCCCATGAAGTCGTTCTTGGGCCATTCGCCCGCCTGCGTGCGGACATTGGCGGCGGGGATCTGCCGCGCCAGCGCGAACATCATCGCGATGGCGTGTTCGGCTGTGGTGATCGAATTGCCGAACGGCGTGTTCATCACCACCACGCCCTTGCCGCTGGCATAGGGTATATCGACATTGTCGACGCCGATGCCCGCACGGCCGATCACCTTGAGGTTTTCGGCAGCGTCGAGGATTTCGGGCGTGACCTTGGTCGCGCTGCGGATGGCGAGGCCATCGTACTGGCCGATCACGGCCTTGAGTTCATCGGGCGTCATGCCCGGCTTCACATCGACATCGCAGCCGCGCTCTTCGAAAATGCGCGCGGCGTTCGGGTCCATCTTGTCGGAGATGAGGACTTTGGGTTTGGTCATTTTTCGTCACTCCCGCGACGGCAGGAGTCCATCCCACCTGTCGCTCATATACTGACGTTATCTGGATCCCCGCCTGCGCGGGGACGACGGATTAGCTCGCGGATTTGACCTGCTCGTAGGCCCACTCGATCCACGGTAGGAGACGCTTGAGGTCTTCCTGCTCGACCGTGCCGCCGCACCAGATGCGCAAGGACGGCGGGGCGTCGCGATAGCCGTTGAAATCATAGCCGACGTCGCGATCTTCGAGGAGCTTGACGATCTTCTTCGGGACCGCGGCCTTATCGTCGTCGGAAAGGCCATCGTACCACTCGCCCTGGAAGACAAAGCACACGCCGGTGTTGGTCCGCTTCGCCGGGTCGGCGACCATGTTGCGCAGCCAGGGGGTCGCCTCGATCCAGTCGAGGACGATCTTGGCATTGGCATCCGCGCGTTCGAACATCGCCTTGCGCCCGCCCATCGCCTGCGCCCATTCGAGCGCGTCGATATAGTCTTCGGTCGCCAGCAGCGAGGGTGTGTTGATCGTCGCGCCCTCGAAAATGCCGGTGTTGATCTTGCCGCCCTTCTTGAGGCGGAAGAGCTTGGGCAGCGGCCATTCGGGATCGTATTCCTCGATCCGCTGCACCGCCTTGGGGCTGAGGATCAGCATGCCGTGCTGCGCTTCGCTGCCCATCACCTTCTGCCAGCTGTAGGTCGTGGCATCGAGCTTGGCCCAGTCCATCTCCATCGCGAAAACAGCACTGGTGGCATCGTTGATCGTCACGCCTTCGCGGCCCGGCGCCAGCCAGTCGGTGTCCGGGATCTTGGCGCCCGAAGTGGTGCCGTTCCAGGTGAAGACGACGTCATTGTCCTGCGGGATGCTCGCCAGATCGGGAATCTCGCCGTAATCGGCGTCCATGACCGTAAGTTGCGGCAGCTTGAGCTGCTTGACCGCATCCTGGATCCAGACATTGCCGAAGCTTTCCCATGCCGCGACGGTCGCCGGGCGATCGGGGCGCAGCATGGTCCACATCGCGCATTCGAGCGCGCCGGTGTCCGATGCCGGCATGATGCCGACGAGGTAATCCTCGGGCACGCCGAGCATTTCCTTCGACAGGTCGATGGCATATTTCAGCCGCGACTTGCCGAGCGCGCTGCGATGCGAGCGGCCAAGCGATTCGGTTTTGAGATTGGCGGCAGACCAGCCTTTGTGCTTGGCGGTCGGACCGGACGAAAAGAAGGGGCGCTCGGGTTTGAGCGTAGGTTCGGCAGTCATGTATTCTCTCCTTGCAGAGAGCTCGCGCGGCGTTGGGACCGCGTGGCCCGCCGCCCGCACTAATGTTGCGCCGCAGCAAGTCAATGCGAAATAGCTATGCATCGGTGAAGCGCCTTTGCGACACGACCGGCGCCATCGCCCGACCGGCTGGCTTGGCGGCGCGTTTTGCGCGCCTTTCCAGCATCGTAGGCGCGGCCCATGCGGCGGATGGACGGCATCGGACAACTTCCCTAAAGCCTCGCGCAATGGATGTGACCGATCTCCGCATCGCGCTTTTCAGCGGGAACTACAATTATACCCGCGACGGGGCCAACCAGGCGCTCAACCGGCTGGCTGACTATCTGCTGCGCCAAGGCGCGGCGCTGCGCGTCTATGCCCCGGTGGTGGCCGAACCCGACTTCCCGCCGACGGGCGATCTCGTCGATGTGCCCAATGCCCGCATGCCGGTGAAGGGCCGCGGCGAATACCGCCTGCCCCTGCGGATCGACGCCAAGGTGCGCGCGGACCTGGCGGAATTCGCGCCCAATATGCTGCATCTGTCCTCGCCCGATCCGGTGGCACATGGCGCGCTCAAATGGGCGCGCGAGCGCGATTTGCCGGTGCTGGCATCGGTCCACACGCGGTTCGAGACCTATCCGCGCTATTACGGGCTCGGTTTCCTCGAGCCCGCGGTCGAGGGGATCCTGCGCCGCTTCTATCGCCGCTGCGATGCGCTGGTCGCGCCCTCGCAAAGCCAGATCGCCGAACTGAAGGCGCAGGAGATGCATGACGACATCTCGATCTGGTCACGCGGCGTGGACCGGACGGTCTTCGACCCATCGAAGCGCGATCTCGAATGCCGCCGCGCGCACGGCCTTGCCGATGACGATGTGGCGATCGTCTTCCTCGGCCGGCTGGTGATGGAAAAGGGCCTCGACGTCTTCGCCGAGACGATCGTGCAATTGCGCAAGCGGCAGGTGCCGCACAAGGTCCTGGTCATCGGTGACGGTCCGGCGCGCGGCTGGTTCGAAAAGGCGCTGCCGGGCGGCATTTTCGCCGGATTCAAGACCGGCAAGGAGCTTGGCCGGGCGCTCGCCAGCGGCGACATCTTCTTCAACCCGTCGATCACCGAAACCTTCGGCAATGTCACGCTGGAGGCGATGGCCTGCGGGCTGCCGGTGGTGGCCGCGGGCGCGACCGGCGCCGCGAGCCTGGTCCAAGAAGGCGAGACCGGGCGGCTGGTCGCGCCGGGCCGGCCCGAAGTGTTCGCCCCGGCCTGCGCCGATGCGCTGGCGCCTTATTGCCTGGATGACGCGCTGCGGCTCGCCCACGGCGCCAATGGCGAGCAGGCGGCGCGCGCCTATTCCTGGGATGTGATCAACCAGGCCGTGGTCGATACCTATCTGCGACTGCTCGAAGCGCGCACGGCCGCGCGCTAGGCCCTCAGCGCAGCACGCCCGCCGCGCCCATCCAGCGCGAATACCACAGCGAGAACAGCGTCGAGATCCAGATCGCCGCCATCAGCCCGGGGTTCTGGAGGCTGTCGGGGATTTGGGACACCACCAGTTCGAAATAGGTGGTGGCGATCAGTCCGATGGTCGCCACGACGAAAGCGGCGAACGCCAATTTGCGGCGCAGCAGCAGCAGGACCGAGCCGGTGAAGGCACCCCATACTCCCAGCGCCCATGCCGCATCGGCCCAGGCGGGGAAGCCATCGAAATAGGCGATCTGGTCGGGGGTCATGCCCAGATCGGCCAGACTTCCTGTTTGCGTCATCGTATAGCTGTAGCAGCCGATCGCATTGAACAGCAGCGTCGCGATGCCCACGACCCACAAATGCCACGGCGTTTTGATTGCCTGTTCCATCGAACTCTCTCCCCAAATGAGACCCGCGAGCGAAGACTAACGCTTCTCCCGCGGATCGCCAAATGGGTCGGGGTCAGAGCCGTTCGATCTTCTTCGCCAGATCGTCGACCAGATCGACGATTTCCTGCACCGTCTCCTCATCGAGCTTGCCCGAGCGGGCGCGGTTCTTGAGCACATTGGCGAGATTGCCGACCGCACGGAACATTTCCGGCGTGGCATAGGCGCGGCGATGCTCGCCATGACCCGACAGGCGTTCGAACAGCGCCGCGACCTCATCGGCGCGCTCTTCCAGCTCGGTCCGGCCGGCGGCGGTGGCTTCATAGGCCTTGCGGGTCTCGTCGCCCGCGGCCTGCGCGATCGCGCCTTCATCCTCGAGCAGCGCGAGCGTGGGATAGATCGTCCCCGGGCTCGGCGCATAGGAGCCTTTGGTCAGCTCCTCGATCGCCTTGATCAATTCGTAGCCGTGGCGCGGCTCGTCGGCGAGCAGCTTGAGCAGGACGAGCCGCAGCTCGCCCGAACCGAACATGCGGCGGCGGCGGCGTCCGCCCCCGCGCGGGCCGAAATCGAACGTCCAGCCGGGGCCGCCGAACTTGGCCGAAGCGCCCAAGCCATCGCGGCAATCCGCCTCGTTCATCATCGCCGCCACGAAGGGCCAACCGCCCATTCGGCGCATCCTGCGCCATTTGTGTGCCTTGTGCATTGTCATATCCTCGTATGATCTTCGATAGCTCTAAGATATATCTTAAAGCCGAGTCTGCAAGAGGGCACTGCAAATCCTCGGCGAACACCCTATGTCAGCCGACCAATGGCCGACCTGTTTCCCGACGACCTGCCCCAGGCAGCTGCACCCGACACCCTGCGCGAGGATGCGCCGCTGGCCGACCGGCTGCGTCCCGCAAGCCTCGACGAGGTGATCGGGCAGGACCATCTGACCGGGCCCGAAGGCGCGATCGGGCGGATGGTCGCGGCTGGCCGCCTGTCGAGCATGATCCTGTGGGGGCCGCCCGGCACCGGCAAGACCACCATCGCGCGGTTGCTGGCGGACAGCGTGGGGATGCGCTTCGAAAGCGTCAGCGCGGTATTCAGCGGCGTGGCCGACCTCAAGAAAGCCTTCGCCGCTGCCGACAAGGCCGCGCAAGCGGGTCAACGCACGCTGTTGTTCGTGGACGAGATCCACCGCTTCAATCGCGCACAGCAGGACGGCTTCCTACCCTTTGTCGAACGCGGCACGGTGACGCTGGTCGGGGCGACGACCGAAAACCCCAGCTTTGCGCTCAATGCGGCATTGCTCAGCCGCGCGCAGGTGCTGATCCTCCAGCGGCTCGACCATGAAGCACTCGGCCAGTTGCTCGACCGCGGCGAGACGCTCGAGGGGCCCCTCCCCCTCACGCCCGAAGCGCGCGATGCGCTGGTCGCCAGCGCCGATGGCGATGGGCGGTTCCTGCTCAACCAGGCCGAAACGCTCTACAATGCGCAGATCGCCGATCCGCTCGACCCGGCGGCGCTGGGCCGTTTCCTCCAGCGACGCGTCGCGGTCTATGACAAGGACCGCGAAGGGCATTACAACCTCATCTCCGCGCTGCACAAGGCGGTGCGCGGAAGCGACGTCCAGGCGAGCCTCTATTACTTCGCGCGCATGCTCACCGCGGGCGAGGAACCGCGCTTCCTCGCGCGGCGGCTGATCCGGATGGCGGTGGAAGACATCGGCATGGCGGACCCGCAGGCGCTGGTGCAATGCATGGCGGCGAAGGACGCGTTCGAATTCCTCGGCTCGCCCGAAGGCGAACTCGCGCTGGTACAGGCCTGCATCTACCTAGCCACCGCGCCCAAATCGAACGCTGCCTACAAGGCGCAGAAAGCCTCCTTCAAATCGGCGAGAGAAACCGGCAGCCTGATGCCGCCGCAGAATATCCTCAACGCGCCGACCAAGCTGATGAAGGACATAGGCTACGGGTCGGGCTACAGCTACGATCACGACGCGGAAGAAGGCTTCTCGGGCGACGATTACTGGCCCGAGGAGATGGAGCCGCAGAATTATTACCAGCCCGTCGAACGCGGGTTCGAACGCGAGGTAAAGAAGCGGCTCGACTATTGGGACAAGCTGCGGCGCGAGCGTGGGCAGGTTTAGCCATTTCCTCGCGATCGACTGGTCCGGCGCCAAGGGGCCGGTGCAGAAAGGCATAGCGCTGGCGCTGGCCGATGCGGCTGGCGGCCCGCCCGTGCTGGTCGAGCGGGGCCGCGGCTGGTCGCGCGCCGATGTGCTCGCGCTGCTGCGCGAGGACCTGCCCAACGATACGCTCGTCGGCATGGACCTCGGCATCGCGCTGCCCTTCGCCGATTGCGGCGCCTATTTTCCCAAGCGCGACGTGCTGCTGCCCGACGCGCGGGCGCTCTGGGCGCTGATCGACGATATCTGCGCTGGCGATCCCAATCTGGGCGCGCAAAGCTTCGTCGATCATCCCGAGTTCGCGCCCTATTTTCGCAACGGCAGCGATACCGGCATGCATTTCGGCTGCGACGGCGCCGCGCATGGACGCGGACGTTTCCGGGTCACCGAACGCGCGCAGGCGGAGATGGGCTGCAAACCCTATTCGAACTTCAATCTCGTCGGCGCGGCACAGGTGGGCAAGTCGAGCCTGACGGGGATGCGGGTGCTGCACCAGCTCCGCGGGCGATTGCCCGTGTGGCCGATCGACCCGCTGCCGGAACGCGGCTCGGCACTGGTCGAAATCTACACCAGCCTTGCCGCGCTGGAAGGCGGGAGAAGCGCCTCGAAAGCAAAGATGCGCAGCCATGAAGAACTCGACGCGGCGCTGGCCCGCCTGGGCAGCCCGCACGTCGGCGGTGAGGGGCCGATCGACGACCACTCCTCCGACGCACTCCTGACCGCGGCATGGCTGCGGCGTATAGCGGACGAACCGGGTCGCTGGACGCCGTCGGCGCTGACCCCCGAACTTGCGCGGACGGAAGGCTGGACCTTCGGCGCGCTCTAGATTTCGGGCAATTGCCCGCTGAAAACCGACCAGCCGGTCCTCCGCGCAATTTCTGCCAGCGCCTTGGCGCCGAGCAGGCTCGTCCCCGCGCGATTGAGCCCGGGCGACCAGACCGCGATCGCGGCACGGCCCGGAACGCTGGCGAGGATTCCTCCACCCACGCCCGATTTCCCCGGGAAGCCGACTTCGAAGGCGAACTGGCCCGAATTGTCATAGTGACCGCATAGCAGCATGAGTGCATTGATGCGCCGTGCGCGGCTAGCGGAGCACATTTTCTGCCCCGTCACCGGGTCAGTGCCGTCCAACGCCAGGAACAGCGCACTTTCGGCCAGCTGCCGACAGCTCATCGAAAGCGCGCATTGACGAAAATAGACCGACAGCACCTCTTCCACCGGGTTCAGCAGCCTCCCGAAATCGGCGAGGAACCATGCCAGCGCGCGGTTGCGTTCGCCCGCCTCGCTTTCGCTGCGCGCGACATCCTGGTCGAAATCGATCTGTGGGTCGCGGCCCATCCGCCGCAGGCGATCGATCAGGTCGCGCACCGCCTCGTCCACCCCGCGCCGGCCGATGAAACGGTCGGTGGTGACGATGGCGCCCGAATTGATGAAAGGATTGCGGGGTATGCCCTTCTCCTTCTCGAGCTGCACGATCGAGTTGAAGGCATCGCCCGACGGTTCGCGGCCCACCGCGTCCCACAGCGCCGATCCCTCGCGTTCGAGCGCTAGTGCCAGTGCAAACACCTTGGAGATCGACTGGATCGAGAACTTCTCGTCCGCATCGCCGGCGCAGGCGACCTGGCCGTCATCGGTCGCCAGCGCGATCCCGAACTTGCATGGATCGACCGCCGCGAGGGCGGGAATGTAACGCGCGGGCGTGCCCCCGCCGCGCTCATCCGCAAGGGCATTCCACGTATCGGTGACGATTGCCTGCAAATCCATGCGCGCCGCGATAGGCGGGGCCGGTGTACAGGGCAAATGGTGAAAGCATCCTGGTGGAGCCGAGCGGGATCGAACCGCTGACCTCGTCATTGCGAACGACGCGCTCTCCCAACTGAGCTACGGCCCCGTTCCAGGTTTGCGGCACACCCGCAGAGGGGATGCGCGGCGCGCCACCTAGCGAATGGCGGCGCGCCTGAAAAGCATCAATCTGCCTAGTTCTGCGAGCTGTCGTCCCCGTCGCCGCTGTTGGGGATCGGCTGGACGACGGGCACCGAGGCGCGCGTTTCGTCGACCGGCACGATCGGTATCTTCGCTCCGGTATCGGGGTCGATGACCTTGGTTTCCTGCAGCGGGGTCGCGCTCAGCGATGCCGGATCGGCACCCGGCTGCGGCGTCTGGAACGGACGTGCGTTCTGGACCGCGACATAGCCCGGCTGCGAATCTCCATAGCGATCGCCATAGCGGGCATCCCATGCGGAGGATTCGCGCTGGTATTGCTCATAGGCGACGAAGAACCGTTCGAACGGTCCTTCGAGAGCGGAGAAATTCGCCAGCGCGAAGCCTGCCGGGTCGACTTTTTCCGAAGCCAGATATTGCTGCGAGATGCCCAGCGCGGTGCGACAGAAGTCCGACCGTGCGGGCGGCAGCGCGAAGTAGTTGTAGACCATCGTCATCTGGCTCTCGCGCGCCATGATGGCGGGCCGGCCCCGGCCGTATTCCTGCCGGTACTCGGCATCGATGCGGTCGTTCACCTGCTTCAGCGGGCGGGCGTGATCCTTGATGTAGCTGCTGTAGGCATCGAGGATCGGCTGGTATTGCGGGTCGAGGCAATTGAGCGCGGCGACGTTCCAGGCCGAGCGGAAGTGCCAGACCTTCTCGTCGTCCGAAATACCGAGATTGACCGTTTCGCGCAGGCCCAGCGAATTCACCGGCGGGATGGCCATGGCATAGGATGCCTGGCCCGGAGGCAGTGGGCGATACGGCACCGCTTCGACCGCCGGGGGCGGCGGTGGCGGTGGCGGCGGTGGCGGCGCGGCGCAGGCCCCCAAGACGGCGAACCCGGCAGCTGCGGCTGCCATGCGAATGGTGATGTTTGAACCGCGACTCATAGCGCGTGGCACTCCTCGATAAATCTGGCATTCATCCTGCGCTGCCGTCCCTTGACGGAGGATGAAGACACGCGTCCTAGCCCTCGCCGGGTGCAAAGAAAATGCCCGAGGCGCTGGTTACGCCCCGGGCACGTTCAAACGATTCCTGTGTGCGACGAGTGGTTTACTCGCGGCTGCCCATGAAGCGCAGCAGGAACAGGAACATGTTGATGAAGTCGAGATAGAGGCTCAGCGCGCCCATGATCACGGCCTTGCCGGCGAATTCAGTACCGCGCAGGTACTGATATTCGCGCTTGAGCCGCTGCGTATCGTAGGCGGTAAGGCCTGCGAAGATCAGCACGCCGATAAAGCTGACGGCCAGCGCCAGCGTGCTCGACTGCAGGAACATGTTGATGACCATCGCGATCAGCAGACCGATGACGCCCATCACCAGGAAGGTACCCATGCCCGACAGGTCCTTCTTCGTGGTGTAGCCGAACAGGCTGAGACCGGCGAAGGCACCCGCGGTGGCGAAGAACGTCGCGGCGATGCTTTCACCCGTGTAGACGAGGAAGATCGTCGAGAGCGACAGCCCCATGACGGTGGCGAAAGCCCAGAACATCAGCTGCAGCGTCGCCTGGCTGAACTTGTTCACGCCGAAGCTCATCGCGAAAACGAAGGCGAGCGGCGCGAGCGCGACGATCCACATCAGCGGGCCGCTGGCGAAAGTCAGCGCCAAGCCGCTGCGGGCAGTCAGCAGCGCGACCAGGCCGGTCAGCAACACGCCCGAAGCCATGTAGTTGTAAATCTTGAGCATGTGGGCGCGCAGGCCCGCATCAAAGGTTTCCTGCCTGGCAACGGCGTCGCCAGCGCGTGGCACCGAGCCGAAGCCCTGCCTCTGGTCGGTGTCGTTCCAATTGGCCATGTCTATGCAACTCCTTTTGGCGGCGCGGTCATACGCGCCGCTCGTGAGGGGAATATCGGCACTTTACCGCTCGATTTCAAGCGAAACCGGAATTTGTAAGGCTAACGCGATTTAACCGATCGGAAGGGCGGCTCAGGCCTCGCCGACGGCATCCACCATCGCCGCCTCGAGCGCCTCGCTCGGGGTGCGCCCGCCCCACAGCACGAACTGAAACGCCGGATAGAAACGATCGCATTCGTCGACAGCGATTTCGACCAGCGCCTGCGCCTGGCCCAGGCTGAGCATCCCGTCGTCGCCCAGTATGGTGGCATTGCGATAGAGCAGGACGCCGCCATTCGACCAGATCTCGAAATGGCCAAGCCACATCTGCTCGTTGATCATGCTGACGAGCTCATACGCAGGGGTCAGCTTGTCCTTGGCAATACGGATGTCGGGCAGACACAGGATCTGGAGCACCATGTCTTCCGGACGCCAGATGCCGCGCAACTGGTACTTGGTCCAGCTTCCCTGGATCTCGCCGCTCATTTCTGTCGCGGTCGATTCGCATGGCCAGCCACGCGCTTCGAACAGGGCTACCAGCAGGTCGAGCGGCGCAGCGTCCTCTTCGACCTCGTAGCGATCTTCTGATGGTCTCATCGGAGCTGTTCCATGCGCGTCATGACTTGCTGGATGCAGAAACGCGGGGCCGCTTGGCAATGCATGCACGCCTCGACGCTGGGGAGAACCGTTAAGGGTTGTGCAAAGCTTGTGAACAAAACCGCCGCGCGCGTTAACCTTTGCGCGGGTTTACAGCTTTTCGATCACTTGGCCCTCAGCGCTGGTGAAGGTGAAACAGTCGACGCCCAATTCCTTGAGTTCCTTGACCATTTCGCGCGCTTTGGCGGCACTGTCATAGGGACCCGAAAGCAGGCGATTGGCCTCGACCCAGGGGGTGACGAACGGCCCCTTGCCGTCGAGCTTGCCCTCCGCCTTGCGCGAAATCCGGCGCCAGTCGAACTTGAGCGCCGAAACATCCTTGCCGGTCGCGACCTGCACCCAGTGCCGTGCCGGATGGGCGGGCGGCGGCGGCGGCTTGGGTTCCTCGCGCTCGCGCGGGATGGCGATGCGCGTGATATCCACCGCGCCGCTGGCCGAAGGCGTCGGCGTGCCGGGCGCCAGCGTGAAACCATCGAAGGCATCGGCGACCGATGCGGGCTGCGGCTCGGGCTCCGGTTGGATGGGCGCGGGCGGTGGCGGTGGCGGTGGCGGTGGCGGCGGGACTGTCGTTCCCATCGGAACCGATGGCGGTGGGTCTGCGCGCGCTATGACGACCGGGGCAGTGTTCGGCTGCGGCGCGGGTTCTGGTTCGGTAAGCGTTGTCGTCAGCGAAGGCGCAGGGCTCGGCGCGGGGATCGCTGACGCGGTCGGAGCAGACGGGGGCACATCATCTGGCGCTGGTGCTGCTACAATAGCCGATGCGCCGACGCTCGCCCCTGCGCTCGTCGCCCTGCTGCCCGTCAGATCGGGACGACGCCGGGTCTGGCGCGTGCGCGGATCGGCAGCGGCGGGCGAAGGCGTGGAGGCCTGCCGTACAGGCGGCGGTCCGGCACGCGCGATCTGCACCGCATCGCCCGCATAACCGGCAATGCCGGCATCGTCCGTGCCGATGCTGGCGGTGCGCGGGAAGACGCCCAGATTGCCCGCTGCCGCCTGCTGCGCCTTGGTCAGCCGCGGCATATATTCGAAATAGGCCGCCATGCGTCCGCCGATCCCTGCGGGGAGCATGGTGTTGGCGATGTCCTTCGCCTCGCGCGCGTCACCCAGGATCGCCAGGCCGAAAGCGCGGGTGCGGAAGGCGGCGACATCGCGCTGTTGCAGCAAGGGAAGCAAGGCGCCTTCGAAGCCCTCCCGATCGCCCGAAATTGCCAGGCTCAGGGCCAGGCGGCGGGTCGCTTCGGGACCGGCCCCATTGGCCAGTGCGAGCCGGTACAATTGCTGCGCGCTGGCGGAATCGCCGACGAGGTCGAAGGCCAGCCCGCGATCCTCGGCCATCCGCGCATTGGCGACACCCGCCTGCTCGGCCTCGGCGAACAAGCGCAGGGCCTCAACCGGACGGCGCGAGCGGGTGTAGGCCTTGGCCAGCCCCACCTTGCTGCGCGAATTGCCCGGCGACAGCTCGTTCGCGCGGCCGAAAAAGCCGATTGCCGCGTCGATGTCACCCAGTTCCAGCGCCGCTTCACCCGCATCGAGCAGTGCCGTGACATCGAGCGAATTGCGCGCCAGCCGCGACAGCGCGTCACCCAGCCGGCGCTCGCCTTCGGCGGGCAATGGCTGCACGATCTCGCGCTGGGCCGAGACACGCTCGGCCTGCGCTGCCAGAGCCAGCAACGCCACGGCAGCAGCAAGTCGCCCGGTCGAAATCATGTCCTGTTCCTCGCCGCGCGGGCGTTAACCCGCGCTGACGCGGCCTTACCTACTGGTTGTTCTGGCGTCCGAGGAAGCGCGGGATGTTGAGGCCGCCACTGCTGCCGCCATCATCATCTTCGTCTTCGTCATCCGCGCCTTCGGGATTGCTGGCCCCGCGCGATAGATTGGCCATCCGTTCGAACAGCGTGTTCCCGGGCAGCGAGCCGGAGCCCGCCCCGCCGCTGGAACCCGAACCGCTGCGCGCCGGCTGTTCGTCGCCAGCGCCTTCGCCCGGGAACAGCGGTTGCTTGCGCCCCGGCTTGGTCGCGAGCGGGCTGCCCGTGTCGCGCTGGTCGTCGCCGAGCTCGAATTCGTCCTGCGATCCGCCTTCGGTTTCGCGCATTTCGCCCGACAGGTCGAGCGGGGGGCGGTCTTCGTTCCAACCATCCTTCGCCGGCGTGCTGCCGAATTCGCGGTCATCGGCAGGCGCCGGGACGCCATCGTCATCGTCATCGTCGCCTTCGAAGCGTTCGGTATGTTCGTTGCGCAGGCCTGCGAGCGGATCGACGATGCCGTCGACATCGTTGTAGCCTTCCTCGTCATCCTCGTCGAACGATCCGGAAGTCGCCGGCGAGAGGCCGAAGCCCTGGCCGACATCCTCTTCCTCGGCTTCGTCGGTGAGATCGAACGCATCCGCATCGGCCGCAGTCGGCTCCGGTTCGGGAGCGGGCTGCGGCTGGTAGGACGGCTGTTCGGGCTCGGGATCGGCCGAAAGGCCTTCGTTGAGTTCGAACGGCTCTTCCTCGGCCACGTTGTCGCTCGGCAGGTCGAGCACCGGACGCCGCGGCGCGCTGCTTTCGCGCATCGAGAATGCCCGCGCGGGCGCTGCTGCAACCGAACCGTCGGGTTCGATCCCGGTAGCGACGACCGACACGCGGATCTTGCCGTCGAGGTCGGGATTGAAGGCCGAACCCCAGATGATGTTGGCGTCTTCGTCGACCAGCTCGCGGATATGGTTCGCGGCTTCGTCGACTTCGAGCAGCTTCATGTCTTCGCCGCCGATGATCGAGATGATGACACCCTTGGCGCCGGCCATCGACACGCCGTCGAGCAGCGGGTTGGCGATGGCGCGTTCGGCGGCTTCGAGTGCGCGGTTATCGCCTTCGCCCTCGCCGGTGCCCATCATCGCCTTGCCCATCTCGCTCATCACCGAGCGGACGTCGGCGAAGTCGAGATTGATCAGGCCGGGCATGACCATCAGGTCGGTGATCGAACGCACGCCCTGCTGGAGGACCTCGTCCGCCAGCATGAAGGCTTCCTTGAAGGTCGTTTCCGCCTTCGCGACCAGGAACAGGTTCTGGTTGGGGATGACGATCAGCGTGTCGACGTGCTTCTGCAATTCGTCGATGCCCGCCTCGGCTGCGCGCATGCGGCGCGTGCCTTCGAACAGGAACGGCTTGGTCACCACGCCGACGGTCAGCACGCCGCGCTTGCGCGCCGCTTCGGCAATAACGGGTGCCGCACCGGTGCCGGTGCCGCCGCCCATGCCTGCCGCGATGAACACCATGTTCACCCCGTCGAGCGAATCCTCGATTTCCTCGACCGTTTCCTCGGCCGCGGCCTTGCCCACTTCGGGGCGCGCGCCTGCGCCAAGTCCGCCGGTAATGTCGGGGCCGAGCTGGATGCGTTTTTCGGAGGGCGACGTACTCAGCGCCTGGGCATCGGTATTGGCGACGATGAAGTCGACGCCCTCGATCTCTGCCTGCATCATGTTGGCGATGGCGTTGCCGCCCGCACCACCGACACCGACGACCATGATCTTGGGACGAAGATCGTCGTCTGATGCCGGTCCGATATTGATACTCATCAAGAGTCCCCTGGGTATTCGAAAAGTCGCTTACTGGCTTTATGTCACAACTTTGGCACAAAGCGAATCGCACGTCGAAGTCATGATTGCCTTATCCACAAGGCCTAAAGGCGTGTTTGCGCGGCGGTTCAACCCTCAGAAATACTCGCGCACCGCGAGTAAGACACGGTTGATCAGACCCATGCCGCGATAACGCTTGGTGGGCTGGTATCGCGGACCCACCGAACGGATGTCGACCGGGTCGTCGGACGCATACAGGCACAGGCCCGCAAGCGTGGCGAAACCAGGCGTGGCATGCGCCTCGGGCAGGCCCTGCAATACGGGCGGTTTGCCAATGCGGACCGGGCGGCCGAGCGCGCCCTGCATGAATTCGGCGATCCCGTGCAGTTCCGCCCCGCCGCCGGTGAGCACGACTTGCCCGCCCTGCGCACCGGAGAAGCCCATCGCCTTGAGCGCCTTGCCCACTTCGGCGGTAGTGATGCCCAGCCGATCGGTGACGATCGAAACGAGTTCGGCACGGGCAATGCGATTGTGTTCGTCCGCGCCGCGGGCCAGCCGTCCGCCGGGTTCTTCGCCGGGGCCGTTGACGGCGATCATCTCGCGGTGGTCGGTCGGCGTCGCGATGGCCGAGCCCGACACGCATTTGAGCCGTTCGGCCTGGCTCCGGCGAATGCCGAGCGAAGAGGCGATCGCGTCGGTAATGTCGTTCGACCCGATGGGGATCGATTTCAGCCCCAGCAGCATGCCCGCCGCATGGACCGAGACATTGGTCACCTGCGCGCCGATTTCGACCAGCGCGACACCCAGGTCGCGCTCTTCCGCAGTGAGGCAGGCATAGGCCGCCGCCAGCGGGCTGGCGACCACACCTTCGACATCAAGATGCGCGGTCTGCACCGCCTCGATCAGATTGCGGACGGGTGGACCTTCGGCCAGCGTGACATGGACATCGACCCCCAGCGCCTCGGCATGGAGGCCCTTGGGATTGGCGACGCCATGCGCCCCGTCGAGCGTGTAATGCGCCGGCTGCGCATGCAGCACCATGCGTCCGTCGGGGTGCAGGTGGTCGCGCGCGGCATAGAGCAGGTGCTCGATGTCGTCTTCCTCGATCCGGCGCCCGCCGATGGCGATCTCGACACTGGAAATCTTGCTCGACAGCCCCGCCCCCGCGCAGCCGATCCACACGCTCTGGATCGAGGTGTTGGCATTCGCTTCGGCCTTCTCGATCGCGGTGCGGATAGCATGGCTGGCCGCGCGCATATCGGTGACATAGCCGCGCTTGATCCCGTCGCTCGCGCGGTGGCTCGAGCCGAGCACGACCATCTCGCCGCCTTCGGCCTGGCCCATGATCATGGCCGAGACGCGGAACGACCCGATGTTCACGGCGCCGAAGACACGGGTGATGCGTGGCTGCTCGGAGGCCATTATTCGGCCTTCCCGTTGAGCGCCATCTGCTTGGGACACGGCCCGTCCGCACAGCGCAGATAGGCACGGTCGGGCACCCGCATGTCGATCGCGATGGGCTTGCCCCCGATGAGCCGGTGCATCCCGTCGAGCTGGGCGAATTTCACCAAGGCGGGCGCGCCCAGATCGCCTTCGGGCAGCGCGAGCAACTGGCCGGTCTTGAAGGTCAGGTTCCACCGCCGGTTGCCGACCCATTCGGCAGACGCAATCTGCGGCTTGAGCGCAGGTGCCGCATCGAGCAGCCGCCCGAGTTCCTCGACCTGGCGCGCGGCGCCGGGCCCTTCGATCAGCAATTTGCCTTCTGCATTCTTGGAGCTGATCGGTTCGAGTTCGTTGCCCCGCGGGTCGATCAGCACCAGCCGGTCGGGCTTGCGCAGCACCGCATGCGGCACGCGCTCGACGATATCGATCTTGAGCGTATCGGGTAGCTGGCGCGATACCCGCGCATCGGCCACCCACGGCAGGTCGAGCAGGCGCGCGCGCACCGCATCGAGCTCCACCAGCGGCATTGGGCGGTCCTGCTCCGCCAGCACCCGCTCGTAAACCTGCTGTTCGTTCATCCGCTCGACGCCCGAGACGCGCACCCGGCTGACCTCGAACCCCGAGCGAGAGGCCGACTTGGCCAGTTCCGCCTTCGCCATTTCGGGCACACCGGCGTAGCTCGCGATCGTCCAGGCGATACCCAGCCCCGCCGCGATGATCACGAACAGGAAGAACCTGTGCCACTGCTCCTCGGTGAAGGGCAGCGCGGCCATGGCGCGGTCGAACAGTCCGCTCGTATGCTTGCGCGCGGCATGCGCCTTCTGGCTGCGATTGCGTGCCGCCGCAGACCGGCGCACGCCCGTGGGTGAGCGTCTGACCTTAGCCATCCTTGCCCCCGGAGCGGGCGGCGTGATCGCGCAGCGCCGCAGCCACGATCAGCTCGCACAGCGTCGCATATTCGATCCCGGCGTAACGGGCCTGTTCGGGCACGAGGCTGAGCGGGGTCATCCCCGGCTGGGTGTTGGTTTCGAGCACGAACAGCCCGTCCTCGCCTTGTTCCTCGTCCCAGCGGAAATCGGTCCGGCTGGTCCCGCGGCACCCGAGCACCCGATGCGCGGTCAGCGTATGTTCGAGGCACAGTTCGGCGATCCGCGCCGGGATCTCCGCCGGGCAGATGTGATCGGTCATGCCGTCGGTATATTTGGCGTCAAAATCGTAGAACCCGCTCTTGGGCTTCAGTTCGGTAACCGCCAGCGCGCGCGGGCCGTCGGCGAAATCGACCACTGCCGCGGTCAGCTCGCGGCCCTTGATATAGGGTTCGGCAAGCAGTTCGGCGAAATCCTGCCACGGCCCCTTGGCATCGGCTGCGATGGGATTGCCGTAATTGCCTTCGTCGGTGACGATGGCCACGCCGACCGAGCTGCCTTCATTGACCGGTTTGAGAACGTAGGGGCGCGGCATCGGGTCGCGCTGGTGCAGGTCCGCGCTCTTGACGATCCGCCCGCCGGGCATCGGGATGCCGCGCGGCACCAGCGCCTGCTTGGTCAGCTGCTTGTCGATCGCGACGACCGAGGTGGCGAGGCCCGAATGCGTATAGGGCACGCCCATCAGGTCGAGCATGCCCTGCACGGTGCCATCCTCGCCGGGCACGCCATGCAGCGCGTTGAACACGACATCGGGCGCGGCCTCGGCGATCCGCGCGGCGACGTGGCGGTCCATGTCGATCCGCGTTACGCGGTGACCGCGCTCTTCCAGCGCCGTGGCAATGCCTTCGCCCGACATCAGCGAAACCGGGCGCTCATTGGCCCAGCCGCCCATCAGGACGACGATATGGAGTTTGGGGAGATCGGTCATTGTCGGTCCTTAGGGTCGCCCCACACGCTGGATTTCCCATTCGAGTTCGACACCCGAATGTTCGTAAACGCGGCGTTTCACTTCTTCGCCCAGCCCTTCGATATCGGCGCTGGTGGCATTTTCGACATTGAGCAGGAAATTGGTGTGCTTCTCGCTCACCTGCGCGCCGCCCTTGCGCAGGCCGCGGCAACCCGCTGCATCGACCAGTTCCCACGCCTTCCTGCCCGGCGGGTTCTTGAAGGTCGATCCGCCGGTCTTGGTGCGCAAGGGCTGCGAGTTTTCACGCGCTTCGCCGATCGCATCCATCTTCGCACCGATTGCGGCGGGATCGCCCGGTTCGCCCTGAAACCGCGCCGAAATCACCACCGCGCCATCGGGCAGTGCCGAATGGCGATAGGTATATTGCAGGTCCGCGACGGGCAGCGTGAGGCACTGGCCACCGGGCATCACCACAGTGCAATCGATAAGTACGTCACTGACTTCGCGGTCATAGGCGCCGCCGTTCATGCGCACGAAACCGCCGACCGTGCCGGGGATACCGCGCATGAACTCGAGCCCCGCCACGCCGGCATCGCGCGCCGCGCTGGCAACAAGGATGCCATGCGCACCCGCGCCGCAATCGACCACGCAGGTCGCTTCGTCGATCGCGACATCGGCAAAGGACTTGCCCAGCTTGACCACGACGCCGGGCACGCCGCCATCGCGAACGATCAAATTGGAGCCAAGCCCCAATGCCATGACCGGCAGATTGCCCTCGAGCCGCTGGAGGAATTCCTTGAGGTCTTCTGCGTCGGCGGGCTCGAACAGCCAGTCGGCCTTGCCCCCGGCCTTGAACCAGACGAGCTTGGCGAGCGGCGCATCGGGGATCAGCTTGCCGCGCAGGCCCTGCGTGTCGATCGGCGCAGCCACACCGCCCTCGACTTCGCAATCAGGGGCCATGCAGCTGTCGCGGTTCCACACATCGCCCGGCTGGTCACCCGCGCTCATGCAGTGCTCGCTTTCGCAATGCCATTGGCGAGGCCCGCTGCCCATTGGGTGATATCGCCCGCGCCGAGGCATACGACCAGATCGCCCGGTTGCAGATCGGCGGCCAGCTTTTCGGCCAGGTCTTCCTCATCTGCGACCGTCTGCGCGGCGCGGTGGCCGCGCGCCTTGAGCCCGGCGACCAGCGCCTCGGCATCGACCCCCTCGATGGGATCCTCGCCCGCGGCATAGACCGGCGTCACATAGACCTCGTCCGCCTCGTTGAAGCAGCTCTGGAAGTCTTCCATCAGATCGCGCAGCCGGGTGTAGCGATGCGGCTGGACAACCGCGACGACGCGGCCCTTGCCCGCGCTTTCGCGCGCGGCGGACAGCACCGCCCTGATTTCGACCGGGTGGTGACCGTAATCGTCGATGATCGTCGCCACACCGTCGCCGCTGGGCACTTCGCCCACTCGCGTAAAGCGCCGCCGGACCCCGCCGAACGCGGAAAAGCCGTTGCAGATAACATCGTCGGGGCAGCCCATCTCGATCGCCACCGCAATCGCCGCCAGCGCGTTCTGGACATTGTGGCGTCCCGGCATCGGCAGGCGCACGCCCTCGATCCGGCGATCCTCCTGTCCGCGGCGACGCACGATGACGTCGAACACATTGCCGCCTGCATCGGGGCGAATGTTCACGCCGCAGATGTCCGCCTGCAGGTTGAAGCCATAGGTCACGACATTGCGATCGCGCACCTTGCCGATCACCGCCTGCACTTCGGGGTGGTCGATGCACAGGATCGCCGCGCCGTAGAAGGGCACGTTGTGGATGAACTCGACGAAGGCGTCCTTCACCCCGTCGAAATCGCCGTAATGGTCGAGATGCTCGGGATCGATATTGGTGACCACCGCAATGGTCCCGTCGAGCCGCAGGAAGCTGCCGTCGCTCTCGTCGGCCTCGACCACCATCCATTCGCTGTCGCCCAGCCGTGCGTTCGAACCATATTGTTCGATGATCCCGCCATTGATCACGGTGGGGTCGATATTGCCCGCATCGAGCAGAGCGGCGATCATGCTGGTGGTCGTCGTCTTGCCATGCGTACCGGCCACGGCAACGGTGGATTTCAGCCGCATCAGTTCGGCCAGCATTTCCGCCCGGCGGACCACGGGGATGCGGTTTTCCAGCGCGTAGGCGACTTCGGGATTGGTCCGCTTCACCGCGGTCGAGGTAACGACGACCGCCGCGCTTTCGACATTTTCGGGAGCGTGGCCGATCGCAACTTCGATCCCGCGCTGGCGCAGGCGTTCGACGGTCGCGCTGTCCTTCACGTCGGAACCCTGGACCGCATATCCGAGATTGTTCATCACTTCGGCAATACCGGACATGCCGATGCCGCCGATGCCAACGAAATGTACGGTGCCGATATCGGTAGGGACGCCCCTCATTCCGCAGCCTCCCGCACCGCGCCCTGGCCGGCGGGCACACCCTGCGACGACCCGCGCGCATTGTTGCCGCCGACGCGGATGACATCCATCAGCTCCGCCCCGCCGAAGCTCTCGACGAGATCGGCCAGGTCCTCGACCGCCTTGGGCCGTCCGCAATTCCACGCGGCATGTGCAGCCTTGGCGAGACCCTGCGGATTTTCCGCCAGCACCTTGATCTGCTTGGCCAGTTCCTTGCCGGTGAAACGCTCCTGCCGGATCATCCGCGCGCCGCCCGATTTCGCCAGTTCACGCGCATTGGCGGCCTGGTGGTCATCGGTCGCAATCGGCAACGGGATCAGGATTGCCGGGCGACCGACCGCAGTCAGCTCGGCAATGGTGGATGCGCCCGCGCGCCCGATGAACAGGTGCGCATCGGCAAGGCGGGCGGCCATGTCTTCGAAATAGGTCGCCAATTCGGCGGGAATGCCATGCGTGCGATAGCGTTCGCGGACCGCGTCGAGATCCTCGGGGCGACACTGCTGCGTCACCTGCAACTGCTGGCGCAGCGCGGGCGGGAGCATGGAAAGGCCGTCGGGCACCACTTCGGACAGCACCCGCGCGCCCTGGCTGCCGCCGGTGACGAGCACCCGCAGCAGACCGTCTTCGGTAAAGGGAGGGAACGGTTCGTCGCGCAGGCTGAGCACGCCCGCGCGCACCGGATTGCCGACAAGGTGGACCTTCCCGGCGTGTCTCGCGTCGAGCCGCTCGACTTCGGGATAGGCGGTGGCGATGGCGTCCACCCGTCCGGCGAACAGGCGATTGACCCGGCCGAGCACGGCGTTCTGCTCGTGTACGACGGTGGGCACGCCGGCGCTGGTGGCAGCGAGGATCGCGGGCAGCGAAGGGTAGCCGCCAAAGCCGACCACCGCGCTGGGCTGGAAGCTGTCGAACAGCCGCAGCGCCATGCGCCGCCCTTCCCATACCGCCTTGAGGCCCTTGAACCAGCTGAGCGGGTTCTTGCCGAACCGGCCCGCAGGGATGACATGCGCGGGCAGGAAATCGGGCTTGCCGGGGATTTCGGCACCGCGCTTGTCGGTGATCAGCGCGACATGATGACCGCGCCTGTGGAGCTCGGCCGCGAGCGCGAAGGCGGGCAGCAAATGCCCGCCGGTGCCCCCGGCAGCGAGGACGAAATGGCGGCTGGCGCCGGTCATGGGTGAATCTCCCGGCGTGCGGAACCCGTAGTGTCTTTCATCGGGGCCGTCTGCCCGAAGCCGAGCCTGTCGCCAAGTCCAATGGTCCGGCTTTTCAGGAACGGGTTGCGGCGGGTGATCGCCAGCATCAGCCCGACATTGAGGCAGATGGCGATGGTCGAAGAGCCGCCATAGCTGACCAGCGGCAGCGTCATCCCCTTGGACGGGAACAGCTGCAGATTGACGAGGATGTTGATGAACGCCTGCCCGCCGAGCAGGGCGATCAGCCCCGCACCGGCCAGCAATGCGAACAGGTCCTCCTCGTCGATCAGACGCATCAGCACACGCACCACGATGGCGAGATAGAGCAGCACGATCAGGCCGCAGACGATCAGGCCGAATTCCTCGCCGATGACGCTGAAGATATAATCGGTATGCGCCTCGGGCAGGCTCATCTTGCGAATGCCGAGGCCATAGCCTGCGCCCGTCCACCCTCCGGCGAGCAGCGTGCGGCTGGCGAGGTCGACCTGGTCGAACGCGGTCCCGCCGCCGAGGAAGGCGTCGATCCGGTGGCGCGCATTGTCATAGAGGAAATAGGTCGCGGTCAGGCCGATGATGCAGCCGCCGACCACGCCGCCCAGCCGCTTCACATCGACCCCCGAGAGCACCACCATGACGAACCACACGCCGCCGAACAGGATCGTGCTGCCCAGATTGGGCTGCATCATCATCAGCACCGCAATGAGCGCGAGATAGGCGGTCGCGATGCCCAGAACCGGCAGGTTGGGATCCCGCATGCGCCACGAGAGGATCCACGCCATGGCGATGGCGAAACCGGGCTTGAGGAATTCCGACGGCTGGAACTGCATGCCGAGATTGATCCAGCGCCGCGCGCCGTTGATCTCCACCCCGATCAGCGGGACGAGGAACAACAGTCCCGTCATCACCGCCGCGAGCACGATGGCAAGCCGCCGCGCATTCTCGCGCGTGAGCATCGATATGCCGAGCAGCGTCCCGATGGCGAGCACCTGCCAGGCGAGGTGGCGGTAGAAGAAATACAGCGGGTCGAGCGTCTCGCTCGCGGTCGACAGGCGATCCGCGCTGGCGGGCGAGGCGGCGGCGACCGCGATGGTGCCGAAGCTCATCAGCAGCAGCACGAGCAGCAGCAGCACGCGGTCGATCTCGCGCCACCAGATCTTGATTTCGGACCAGCGCGACAGCTTGCCCTTGGGCATGTGCGCAGGCTGGCGCTTGCCGGGGACATAGGGCTGCATCGTGTTCATGCCAGCCGCTCCACCAGCGCGCGAAAATGATCGCCGCGCTTCTCGAAGTCGGCATATTGGTCGAAGCTGGCACAGGCGGGCGAGAGGAGGACCGTGTCGCCCGGCGCAGCGCTTTTCGCAGCGTTGGCGACCGCACGGTCGAGCGTCTGGCATTGTTCGACCGGCACGCGGCCGTCGAGCAGCGCCGCAAAGTCCGGCCCGGCCTTGCCGATGGTGTAGGCGGCTTTCACATGGCCCAGCTCGGCCTCGCATTCGCCCAGCCCGGGCTCCTTGGCGAGCCCGCCGACGATCCAGTGGATATTCTCGAACGCCGCCAGCGCGGGGGCGGAGGCAGCGGTGTTGGTGCCCTTGCTGTCGTTGACATAGGCGACGCCGGAAACTTCGGCGACACGCTCCATGCGGTGCGCAAGGCCGGGGTAGCTCTTGAGTCCGGAGCGGACCTGCTCGGGCGCAATCCCCAGGATGTCGCAGACTTCGATGGCGGCTGCCGCGTTCTCGCGATTGTGCGGTCCTTGCAGCGATGGCCAGTCGGCTTGCTCGCCCGGCGCGATGCCCCTGTTCTGGAGTACATCTTCGAGAATGCTCGCAATCGAGCCTTCGGCGAACTGCCCCAGCACCCGCGCATCGGTGAACCGGGCGATCGAATTCTGGCCCCGCGCCTGCATTCCCAGCAGACGCGATTTGCTGGCGGCATATTTGCCGAAATCCCCATCGTACCGGTCGAGATGGTCGGGGGTGATATTCAGCAGCACCGCCACATCGCAATCGAGCGAATAGGTCAGGTCGATCTGGTAGCTCGACAGTTCGAGCACATAGACCCCAACGCCTTTGTCATTGGGGGCTAGCGGTTCCTGCTCGAGGATCGGCAGCCCGATATTGCCGCCCATGGTGGTCGGCACGCCCGCCTCTTTGAGGATGTGGTGGACCAGCGCCGTCGTAGTCGATTTGCCATTGGTGCCGGTGATCCCGACGACCTTGTGCGGCGGCAGGTCGGCCCGCGCTTGCGCGAAAAGTTCGATATCGCCGATGACCGGCACGCCGAAACTGTCGGCATGCGGCTTGATCGGATGCGTGTTGAGCGGCACACCGGGGCTGACGACTACGCCCGCATAGCCGGTAAGGTCCGCCGCCAGCGGGTCGCCGATGGCGCAGCGCCCGGCATAGGGTTCGCGCGCTTCACCACGGTCGTCCCACACCAGCACATCGGCGCCGCTCGCCAGCAGCGCCTCGACCGTCGCCCGGCCGGACCGCGCGAGGCCAAGCACCGCGTATTTTTTGTCCTTCCAGGCAGGTGAGGTGATCATCGTAGCTTGAGCGTCGCGAGCCCCAAGAGTGCCAGCACGATGGCCACGATCCAGAACCGGATCACGACCTTGCTCTCCGACCAGCCAAGCTGTTCGAAATGGTGGTGGATCGGTGCCATGCGGAAGACCCGCCGTCCGGTGCGCTTGAACCAGACCACCTGGATAATGACGCTCAGCGCCTCGAACACGAACAGCCCGCCAACGATGGCGAGGACGATCTCGTGATGCGTCGCCACGGCGATCGCGCCCAGCGCGCCGCCGAGCGCGAGGCTGCCGGTATCGCCCATGAAGACCGCCGCGGGCGGGGCGTTGAACCACAGGAAGGCGAGACCCGCGCCCATGATCGCCGCGCAGAAGATCGCCAGTTCGCCCGCACCCTCGACATGGGGAATGCCGAGATAGGTCGAGAAGTCGACGCGGCCGACGAGATAGGCGATCAGCGCGAAGGTCCCCGCGGCGATGATGACCGGCATGGTGGCCAGCCCGTCGAGCCCGTCGGTGAGGTTCACCGCATTGCCCGCGCCGACGATGACGATCGCGGCGAAGGCGTAGTAGAAGACACCCAGCTCGACCCCGAAGTCATTGACGAAAGGGACATAGACGAAGGTGTTGATCTGGCTGACGATAATATAGCTGGCGATACCCGCGACCGTGAATTCCATCAGCAGGCGGATGCGCGCCGAAACGCCCTTGTGGCTGGCCTTGGTGACCTTGTCGTAATCGTCGAGGAAGCCGATCAGGCCGAAGCCCAGCGTCACGGCGAGACAGGCCCAGATGAACGGATTGCGCAAATCCATCCAGATCAGCACCGACAGCGTCAGGCTGATCAGGATCATCAGCCCGCCCATGGTCGGCGTGCCGCGCTTGGCGAGGTGGGTCTGCGGCCCGTCCTCGCGGATCGGCTGGCCCTTGCCCTGGCGGATGCGCAGCATGGCGATGAAACGCGGGCCAATGACGAGGCCGATGACCAGCGCGGTCATCAGTGTCGCTCCGGCACGGAACGTCTGGTAGCGCACGAGGTTGAAAAAGCCTTCGAAATTCAACCATTCGGCGAGGATGTATAGCAAATCGGCCTCTCGTCGCGCCTAGCCGGCGCGGGTGAAATGATCCACGAGCCGGCCAAGACCGACCGAGTTGGAGCCCTTGACCAGCACAGCATCGCCCGCGACGACGCCGAAGTCCTCGAGCAACCCGATCGCCTCGTCGGCGGTATGGCAATGCGCCCAGGCGATGGGCTTGCCAAGGACGGAGCTTTCCGGTTTCCCCAGTTCGCGCGCCAGGGCGAGCATCTCGTCGCCGACCAGCAACGCATAGTCGACATCGGCGGCGAGGATGGGTTCGGACAGCGCGGCATGGAACTGCGGACCGAAATCGCCCAGCTCCTTCATCGCGCCCAGAACGGCGATGCGGCGGCCCGAGGGCGTCTGCCCGAGCTGCGCGAGGGTGGCGCGCATGCTGGCGGGATTGGCATTGTAGCTTTCGTCGATCAGCAGCGCCTTGCCGCCGGGAACGTCGATCCCGTGGCGCGCACCGCGTCCCTTGAGCCCGCCCATTTCGGCCAGCGCGAGACCGGCAGCGGCCATATCGCCGCCCGCCGCCCGCACCGCTGCCATCACTGCGAGCGAGTTGACCACCCAGTGATCGCCGGGCTCGGCGACGGTGTAGCACAGCCGCCCTTCGGGAAATTCGCAAGTCACGAGGCTGCCGCCGTTGGCGCTGGGGATTGCATCGAGCAAGCGGACATCGGCGAACCGTGCGCGGCCGAAGCTGACGACATTCGCCCCCGCCCGCAGCGCGGCCAGCTTGAGCGGTTCGTAATGTTCGCTGTCGGCGGGGATCACCGCGGTCCCGCCCGGTTCGAGACCAGCGAAAATCTCGGCCTTGGCGGCAGCGATCGCCGCCATGCTGCCGAGGTTCTCGATATGCGCCGGGGCGATGGTCGTGATGACCGCGACATGCGGGCGGACCTGCGTGGTCAATTCGGCGATCTCGCCGGCATGGTTCATGCCCATTTCGAACACGCCGAACCGGCTGCGCGCGGGCATCCGCGCCAGGCTGAGCGGCACACCGACATGGTTGTTGTAACTGCGCGTGGAGCGATGCGCCGCGCCGCGGCTGGCACGTTCGAGACTGGCGAAGATCGCTTCCTTGACCCCCGTCTTGCCGACCGATCCGGTCACCCCGATAATGGTTGCCTCGACCCGGCTGCGCGCCGCACGCGCCAGCGCCTGCAGCGCCTTGGTGGTGTCGTCGACGAGGATATGCGGCCAGTCGACGGGCCGGTCGACGATCGCCCCCGCTGCGCCATTGGCGAAGGCGGTGCCGAGGAAGCGGTGGCCGTCCATCGCCTCGCCCTTGAGCGCGACGAACAGGTCGCCATTGACCACATCGCGGCTGTCCATCTCGACGCCCGCGACCTGGAAATCATGGCTGGCAGTGCCGCCCACGGCCTCGGCAATGCTGCGCGCGTCCCACAGCGTCAGCGGCAGGCGGTCGCGCGGGTCGGCGGGCCATTCGACATAGGCCGGATGGCGCAGGATTGCCGCGCTCATGCATCACCTCTGGCGATCTGCGCGGCGCATTCGCGCGCGACCTCTACGTCGTCGAAGGGTAACACCCGCATGTTCTCTCCCGATCCGATGATCTGACCCGTTTCATGTCCCTTGCCGGCGATCAGGACGATGTCCTGCGCACCCGCTTCGGCAATGGCTGCGAGAATGGCTTCGCGACGCCCGCCTATCTCGCGCGCCTGCGGCGCACCTGCAAGCACCTGGCGGCGGATTTCCGCAGGATCTTCGCCGCGCGGATTGTCGTCGGTAACCATGACGAGGTCGCTCGCCTTGGCCGCTGCCTCGCCCATCGGCGCGCGCTTGCCATGATCGCGGTCGCCGCCCGCGCCGAAAACGGTGATGAGCCGCCCGCTGACATGCGGGCGCAGCGCCGCGATGGCGGCTTCAAGCGCGTCGGGTGTATGCGCGTAATCGACATAGACGGGCGCGCCCGAGGGCGCGATCACCGCACGTTCCAGCCGCCCGCGGACCGGCTGGAGCCGCGCGACCGCATCCCAGACCAGCCCGGCGTCGCTGCCGGTGGCAAGCGCCAGCCCGGCGGCGGTCAGCGCGTTGGAGACCTGGTAGGCACCGATCAGCGGCAGGTTGATCGTCCGGCTCTGCCCCGCATGCTCGACCGTCAGCGACTGGCCCAGCTGGGTCGGTTCGCGGCGGGTAAGGCGAATGGCATCGCCCTGCTCGCCGACGGTCATCACCGCAAGACCGCGCCGTGTCGCATGGTCGACCACGCGCGCATTCCAGCCGCAATCGCCCGCGCCCATCCAGATCACTGCCGTCGCGCCATCCGAAACGACTTCGTCGAACAGCCGCATCTTGGCGGCGAAATAGTCTTCCATGTCGGCATGGTAGTCGAGGTGGTCGCGGCTGAAATTGGTGAAGCCTGCGGCCTCGACGGGCACGCCTTCGTTGCGAAATTGCGAGAGGCCGTGGCTCGACGCTTCATAGGCGACATGCGTCACGCCTTCGCGGGCCAGCCCGGCGAGGTTCGAGAGGAAGGTGACGATGTCGGGTGTGGTCAGCCCGGTGGAAACGCTTTCGTCGGGCGTGGTGACGCCCAGCGTGCCGATGCTCGCCGCGCGCTCGCCCGCCATGCGCCAGATCTGGCGCGTCATCTCGACGGTGGAGGTTTTCCCATTGGTGCCCGTGACCGCAACGATATGGTCAGGCACGGGGGTGAAGAACCGTGCTGCCAGCGCAGCGAAGGCCCGGCGCGGCGTATCGTCGGCGATGTGGATCGCGCCTTCCACCGTCGCTTCGGGCCGCGCGACCACCGCCACCGCACCGCTTTCGATCGCGGCGGGGATGAAATCCTCGCCATTGACCTGCGCGCCCTGGAAAGCGCCGAACACGGTGCCCGGTGCAACCTTGCGATTGTCGATGGCGAAGCCGGTCACCATAACGTCGGCATCGCAAGCGACCCCTGCCGCGGTGCAGAGCTTGGCGAGCTTCACTTGTTCGCCTCCGGGATCAGCGGCTTGATATCCGAAATGTCTACATCGCGCGTATCGTCGGGGCGCACGCCGATCAAAGGCCCGATGCGCGGTACCAGCCGCCCGACGATAGGCGCCGCGTTCCATGCGGCAGTGCGCTGGTAGGAGCTGGCCAGCGTCCCGCGCGGCTCGTCGAGCATGGCGATCACGACATAGCGCGGGCGGTCCATCGGGAAGGCAGCGGCGAAGGTCGAAACCAGCGCGGTCTTGCGATAACCGGCGCTCCCGCCGGGCTTTTCGGCCGAGCCGGTCTTGCCGCCGACGCGGTAGCCCGGGGCATCGGCATTCTTGCCGGTGCCATAAACGGCGATCGCGCGCAGTAGCTGGCGCATCCGGCTCGAGGTCGAGGCCTTGAAGACGCGGCGGCCCTTGGGTGCTTCGCCCGGGCCGAGCTTCTTCAGCGTCGCGGGGCGCCAGATGCCGCCATTGACCATCGCCGCATAGGCACTGGCAAGATGCAGCGGCGTGACCGCGATACCGTGGCCATAGCCGACCGTCATCGAGCGCAGCCGCGGCCATTTCTCGCCCGGCCAGATCGGGAAGCCCTTGGCGGGCAGTTCGATATAGGGCCGCTCGTTCATGCCGAGGTCCATCATCGTGCGGCGCATGCGGTCGGGGCCGAGTTCGTCGACCAGTCGCGCGGTGACCGTGTTGGACGAATGGATCAGCGCCTCGACCGCGTTGAGATCGGCGCCCAGATCGTGGCTGTCCTTGATGCTGAACCGTCCAACCCTGACCGGGCTGGCGTCCCAGCGCTTGCCCAGATTGCGGACGACGCCGGCATCGATCGCAGCGGCGACCGACAGCGGCTTGAAGGTCGAGCCCAGTTCATAAACCTGATTGGTCACGCGGTTGAACATCAGCTTTTCGCCGCGCGCATCGATCTTGTTGGGATCGAATTCGGGGAGCGATGCCAGCGCCAGCACTTCGCCGGTGTCGACATCGAGCACGATGCCCGCGCCGCCCTGCGCCTGGACCAACTTCATCCCGCGGCGCAGTTCGTCCTCGAGCGCGCCCTGCACGCGGGAATCGATCGACAGCGCAATCGGCGTACCGCGGGTCGAAGGGTTGGACAGGTGATCGTTGAGCACCTGCTCCATGCCGACCCGGCCATTACCGTCGGCAGCGACATAGCCGAGCACATGCGCGGCCATCGAACCCTGCGGATAGTGGCGGTCGTTTTCCATCGGCATTTCAAGCGCGAGCTCGCCGATTTCCTGCACCCGGTTGGCTTCCTCGGGCAGCACGCGGCGGCGGATATAGCCCTGCTTGCCCGCGGCGAATTGCGCAGCAACTGCCTGTTCGTCGAGATCGGGGAAGATCGCTTTCAGCTTGCCGATGACCGTCGCGGGATCGCGCACCAGCGGCGCTCCGTCTTCGCCCAATGCTTCCGGGTTGAACCACAGCGCATAGGCGGGAAAGGCGCGCGCCAGCGGCACGCCATTGCGATCGGTAATCTCGCCGCGCGGCGGCAGGAGGGCTTCCTCGAGCGAGGTGCCGCGCAGGCCATCGTCGGACATGCCGAGATAGCCGATCCGCACAAGCGCGAGCAGCGCGACAAAGGCAAAGCTAAGCGCGATCCACAAGACCCGCCAGCGGGCGAGCGTGAGCGATTGCTGGCGAATGGTGACGAGCTGGACGCGACCCGAAGCGACCGCCATGCTCACCGCCCCCTGCCCGCTCCTGCTGCCCGCGGCGATGGCGGGGCCGAAGCCGGAAAAGGCGTTCACTGGCTCACCTCGGCGACCGCGGCCATGCCGACCGCGGGACTGGCCAGCCGTTCGGCAAGACCGCCGGCAGCAGCAAGCTCGCGGCGTTCGGGACGCGAGGCGCTGTCCGCGCCCTCGTCATCCATCCACTCGGCAAACAGGCTCTCGCTTTCGGGCGCGGGCCGGTTGAGCGCGACGCGGACCGGCGCGGGGGCATCGATCCCGCGCGGCGTCCCGAGCACGGCAAGTTGGCGCTCGCTTTCGAGATATTGGTCGGCGCGCGGGGCGGCATAACCGAATTCGACCGCATTCCAGTCGGACAGCTGCTGCTGGCTGGCGCGGGTCTCGAATTCGGTGTCGAGCATGAGCTTGGCCTGCTGCGCGGCAATGATCTGGCGCTCGGCGAGGCGCACGTCGCTTTTCACCGCATTGACCTTGAAGGTCAGCGCGAGCAGCAGCGCGAAGCAGATGCCCAGCACCAGTGCCCAGCCGATCTGACGGATGCGCGAGCCCCCGACCATCACGCGGCTTCCCGCGCCGGTGTGGCGGTACGCGTGGCATGGCGCAGCACGGACGAGCGCGAGCGCGGATTGCGCGCGATTTCGGCTTCGCCCGGCTTGATTGCCTTGCTGACATTGGAAAAGACCGGATCATCCTGCGCCGCCAAGGGGACATGACGCGAGGCACTCGGGGTTGAGGACGCCTCGCGCAGGAAGCGCTTGACGATCCGGTCTTCGAGGCTGTGGAAGCTGACCACCGCGAGGCGGCCCCCTTCGCGCAGCAAATGCTCGGCCGCCGACAGGCCATGAGCCAGTTCGTCGAGTTCGCCGTTCACATGAATCCTGACCGCCTGGAAGGTCCGCGTGGCGGGGTCCTTCTTGTCATGCGGCTTGTAGCCGAGCGCCTTGCGCACGACCCGCGCCAGCGCGCCGGTCGTCTCCAGCGGACGCGCGGCAACGATGGCGCGCGCGACGCGGCGCGACTGGCGCTCCTCGCCATAGAGATAGAGCACGTCGGCAATCGCTTTTTCGTCCGCCGAATTGAGGAAATCAGCCGCGCTTTCGCCGTCCTGGCTCATGCGCATGTCGAGCGGTCCATCGGCCGAAAAGGCAAAGCCGCGCTCCGCCTGGTCGAGCTGCATCGAGGAGACGCCGATATCCATCACCACCCCATCGACCCGCGCGACGCCTGCCGACGTCATGACGTCAAGCATTTCGGAGAAGCGATGCGGGTGGAGAACGAGGCGCGGCGGGCTCTCGCCCGTTTCGTCCCAGTTGCGACCCGAAGCGATGGCATCGGGATCGCGGTCGAAGGCATGCACGATGGCGCCGCGCTCGAGCAGCGCGCGCGTATAGCCGCCCGCCCCGAAGGTCGCGTCGACGATCACGTCGCCCGGCTGCGGATCGAGCGCGTCGATCACCTCGTCGAGGAGCACGGGAATATGCGGCGCGGCGCTCATTTGCCCTTCGCCTTCGCATCGGCGAGGAAGCTTTCGCAGGCCGCCTTCGCGCCCGCCCAATCGTCGCCCATCTGAGCGAGTTCACCCGGGTTCCACAGCGTGAAGAACCGGCCACCGCCCTGGAAGTAGAGCCCGTCCTCGATCTTGCCGAGCATCCGCAGATGGTCGGGCATGACAAAGCGGCCGCTGTCGTCGAACGGCATTTCCTGGAAGCCGAAAAGCTGGCTGGAGCGCGTATCGCGGTCGAATTCCTTGCCCAGGCGGACGGCGAGTTCCTCCTCGCGGTCGAGCTGGGCTTCGAGTTCGGGTTTGCGCGAGAGGCCGAAGCCGACGAGGCAGTTCCAGCCGGGGTGCTTCATCAGGCACAGCACGCGGCCATCGCTGCTGTCCTTCACCGCCTTGCGAAACAGGGGCGGAAGCACAAAGCGGCCCTTATCGCCTGCTGGCGAATAGGCCTGACCGCTGTACCCTCCGAACGACACTGTCTCCAAACCCCAATACCGGTTTAATTTGCCTCCTCACCGGGCAAAACCTTCCTCCCTCGCCCAAGCATGGGGGCGAGCCGCTTGGCCCACGGGCCGAGCGCGCAGAGACAGTCCTTGTCCGATGTGATTGCGGTTTATCGCGGGTCAGCCGGGGATGGAAGGGAAAATTGCGGGATTTCACGGGATAAGCCCGTAGGATATTGTTTTACCGTCATATTTTTCCCGCGTCCGGCCTCGAATTCGTTACCAGTTCCTTAACGAAGGGACTGGAAACGCGTGGCTTTGTGCGGAGTCGAGCGAAGAATCCCGCAATTTCCCCGGGCCTCACCCGTGAAATCCCCGGTCAGTCGGTATCGGCTGGTTGGTCGAGGCTCACTGGCCCGAGCACGGCCCACAAGGCGTCCTTGCGCTCCTGCGGAACGGGGCTGCTGCCGTCCCAGTCGAGCACCGCCGCATCGGCGAACAGGACCGCCACCCCGCTGCCGCGCGCGCAGCGGGCGAGCAGTCCGTCGGCAAGAACCGCGCAGGAACTGCTTTCCTGGCGCACAAAACGGCCGCGCAGCGCCACCGGGACGGCTTGCCCCTGCACTTCGGCCATCCGCTCCCCGCCGGGCTGGCTGTCGTCGAACAGCAGTTCGACCCCCCAATGCGAGAAGATCGGCGACAAGAGCACGACATCCTGTGGCCGGCGCCGGTCGCCGATCGGGTAGCGCGAGTGGCGCGTCAGCATCGGATCGGCGAGGATCACCGCCTGTCCGCCCTGCGTCACCCATTGATCGAAAGAGACATTCTCCGATGGTGACAGCGCGCGTGGCTGCGCCAGGATCACGCGGTCGAGCCCGGCCAGCGCCTCGGGTTCAAGCGTATCGAGCGGGACCAGTTCGAAGCGCGTCTCGAGTTCCTCGCGCACCCAGTCCTTCTGGTCCCCGCCTTCCAGCATCGCGCCGAACTCGCCCTCGCCCCAATAGAGCGGCAGGCTTGAGAACAGCCCCACGCGCGGCTTGGAAACCGCATCATGTCGCGCCTCCCCCGAAGAGCAGGCCGCGGCGAGCAGCGCCATGAGCAGGGAAAGCGTGCTAGTTAGCAGCGGGAGGCGGCGCATCGGTCGTGGTCTGCGGCCCGGAGGTCGGCGCGGCATTGGGCGTCGCGCTGGGTTCGGCCGGGAGATCGGGAACCACGCCCGCCTCGACCAGCGGGTCGTTCTGCGGCGCGGCCTGCGTCGGTTCGGTGGTCGGCGCGGCAGCGGGCACGGTCGTCGCATCGGTTTCCGCGGCGCGGTTCTGGATGATGCTCGCCAGCCCGACGAGCAGGATCATCATGACGATGCCGGTGATCCCGATCTGCAGGCGCTGCACGGTGCGCTCGCGCCGGGCATCGCTACCCGGCACTTCGGGCAGCTCGCCCACCGGCGGCTTGCGGCTCATGTCGAAAAATTGGTGCACGCGCATAAGCGTAGGGACCCGTGGCGGGCAGTCAATCGCCGCTTTGCAACCAATCGAACACCGGCAGGCCCTTCGCGGCCAGCCATTCGGCGCTGTAGAGCGTCGAGAGATAGCGGAAGCCGGTGTCGCACAGGATGGTGGCGACACGCGGGTTCTCGCGCCCTTCGGCCACCAATTGCTTGCCCAGCGCAATCGCGCCGGCCACGTTGATGCCCGAGGACAGGCCGAGGCACAGACCTTCTTCGCGAAGCAGGCGGGCGACCCAGGTCAGGCCTTCCTCGTCCGAAATGCGGAACTGCGTATCGATCGGCGCACCTTCGAGATTGCCGGTGATACGCCCCTGCCCGATGCCTTCGGCAACCGAAGACCCTTCGGCCTTCAGCTCGCCATTGGCGAAGTAGTTATACAGCGCCGCGCCATGCGGGTCGGTCAGCGCGATGGTGACGGTTTCGTCCAGTTCCTTCAGCCCCATGCCGACGCCGGCGATAGTGCCGCCCGTGCCCGCCGCGCAGGTAAAGCCGTCGATCCGGCCCTCGAGCTGGTCCCACAGTTCCTTCGCCGTGGTTTCGATATGTGCCTTGCGGTTGGCGGTATTGTCGAACTGGCCCGCCCAGACCGCGCCGTCGAGCTCTTCCGCCATGCGGCGCGAGACGTGCTGGAAATGGTTGCAATCGGCATATTTGGTCGGCGGAACCGTGACCAGTTCCGCACCCAGGGCGCGGAGCGTGTCCATCTTTTCCTTCGACTGGTTGTCGGGCATCACGATAATCGTGCGATAGCCCAGCGCATTGGCCACCAGCGCGATGCCGATCCCGGTATTGCCGGCGGTCCCTTCGACCACCGTGCCACCGGGTTTCAGTTCGCCGCGTTCTTCCGCATCACGGATGATGTAGAGCGCCGCGCGATCCTTCACGCTGGCGCCGGGATTGGCGAATTCGCATTTACCAAAGATGTCGCAGCCGGCTTCCTCGCTCGGTCCTTGGAGGCGGACCAGCGGAGTGTTGCCGATGAGGTCGAGCGTATGCTCGCGTACGGGAATTGCAGTCATGGGTCGGGAATTAGGCGCGCCGGCCCGAACCTGCAAACAACATCAGTCTTCAGGCGCGATAGTAACCTTCAACCCGTCGAGTTCCGCAGTGAAGGGGATCTGGCACGACAGGCGCGAAGTCGGCTGGCGGTGATCGGTGGATTCGAGCAGGTCGTCCTCGTCCTCGCTCAGTTCGGGCAGCTTGTCGGCAAACGCCGGATCGACATGCACATGACAGGTCGCGCAGGAACAGCAGCCGCCGCACAGCGCCAGCAGCTCGTCGAAGCCATTGTCGCGGATCGCTTCCATCACGGTCAGGCCGTCGGCGACGTCGATCTCGCTGGTTTCGCCTTCGCGGGTGGTCACGGTCAGTTTCGGCATTGCGTGTTTCCTCGGTTGCAAAGGGCTACTGGTCGACCCTATGCGTCGCGCTGCTATTCAATCGCGACGGGGAAGGCAAGCGCACTCGCCATGGGGCTGACCAACGCACAATTGCGCACGCACCTCGATACGGTCGCTGCATCCGACCCCGTTGTGGCCGGGGCGCTGGAGCGCTGCGGCTATCCCGAAGAACGCATTCGCCCCACCGGCTACCGCACGCTGCTGCGGACGATCGTCGGCCAGCAGGTCAGCGTCGCATCCGCGAATGCAGTGTGGACCAAGCTCGAAGCCGAACTGGGCGAAGCCATGCCCGCGCACGAAGTGCTGGCGCGCGATTTCGACACGCTGCGCGCCTGCGGCCTGTCGCGCCAGAAACAGGGCTATGCCCGCAGCCTGTGCGAACTGGTGGCCAGCGGCGAACTCGACCTCGCGAGCCTTCCCCAAGACGATGAGGAAGCGATTGCCGAGCTGACCCGGATCAAGGGGATCGGGCGCTGGTCGGCGGAAATCTATCTGCTGTTTGCCGAAGGGCGGCCCGATATCTGGCCCGCGGGCGATCTGGCGGTCCAGGAAGCGGTTGGCCGTATGCTCGAACTGGCGGCGCGGCCGAGCGAGAAGGAAACCCGTACCATCGGCGAAGACTGGCGGCCCCATCGCGGCGCAATGGCCATCTTCACCTGGCACGCATACACCAATGCCGCGCTGTAGCGCGCACGAGGGAGAGAGAGACAGTGAGCGAGCGCAAGGCGATTTTCATCACCGGCGGCGGGTCGGGTATCGGGCGTGCGGTCGCGCTGTATTTCGGTCAGCGCGGCTGGTTCGTCGGCCTGGGCGATATCGACAAGGCGGGCATGCGCGAAACCGAGGACATGATCGGCAACGGCTTCGTCTATGGCCACGTCCTCGACGTGCGCGAGCGCGCGGCATGGGACGAAGCGCTCGAGGCGTTCTCGGTGGCGGCGGGCGGCCGGATCGACGTGGTCTTCAACAATGCGGGCATCCCGCTTGGCGGCTCGCTGCTCGAAAATAGCGCCGAGGAAATCGAGCGCTGCCTCGATATCAATCTCAAGGGCGTGCTGTTCGGCGCGCAGGCGGCGCATCCGCATCTGGCGAAGACTGCGCCAGGATCGTGCCTGCTCAACACCGCCAGCGCGGCGGGCATCTATGGCACACCGGGCGCGAGCGTCTATTCGGCGACCAAGTTCGGGGTGCGCGCGGTGACCGAGAGCCTCGATGGCGAATGGGCCGAAGACGGCATCAATGTCCGCTCGCTGATGCCCAGCTTCATCGACACGCCGCTGCTCGATCACAATCCCAACGCCCGGTCCAATGAAGGCATCCGCCAGCGCGTGACCGATTCCGGCCTCGAGATCACGCCGGTAGACGACGTGGCGGCGGCGGCTTGGGCCGCGGTGCATGGCGAAAGGCTGCACACCACCGTCGGCAAGACCGCCAAACGCATGGCCTTTGCCGCGCGTTGGTTGCCGGGTCGGGTGCGCAAGGGAACCCGCGCTGGCGGGCGCCCGATGGGCCGGTAAGTCCTAGCCGAGCAGCGCGTCGATCTTGCGCGCCATTTTGACGTCGCGCAGCGACAGCCCGCTGGCGTCATGCGTGGTCAGGGTGATCTCCACGCGGTTGTAGACATTCGACCATTCGGGATGGTGGTCGCGCGTCTCGGCGATCATCGCGACGCGGGTCATAAAGGCGAAGGCTTCGGAAAAGTCGGCAAATTCGAAGTTCCGCACGATTGCCTTGCCATCACGGGCGAGGCTCCAGCCGGTCAGCCCGCGCAGCCAGCTGCCACGCTCTTCCTCGGTCAGCTGTTCAACGGTCATGGCTGCGATTCTCCTCTACTTGTCGGTGGCGCGCCTTTTGCCTATCGCCACCGCCCATGCAACCTCGCCTCGTCGCAAAGGATATTGCCTGCCGCCGCGGCGAAAGGCTGCTGTTTCGCGGGTTTTCGCTGACCTGCGATGAAGGCGCTGCCGTGCATGTGACGGGCGCGAACGGGATCGGCAAATCGAGCCTGATCCGCATTCTCGCCGGATTGCTGCATCCGTTGACCGGCTCGGTGGACCACGCCGGGGCGATGGGACTGGTCGACGAACGGCTCGCACTCGATGCCAATTTGCCGCTGGGCAAGGCGCTGGCATTCTGGGAAGCGCTCGACGGATGCACCCAGCCGGGCCGCGCGCTCGAACTCCTCCAGCTCGACCCGCTGATGGAGGTACCGGTGCGCTACCTCTCGACCGGGCAGAAGAAGCGCGGCGCGCTCGCGCGATTGCTCAACCGCAACTGCCCGATCTGGCTGCTCGACGAACCGCTCAACGGTCTCGACAGCCAGGCACAGGCGGCTTTCGAGGCACTGATCGCGCAGCATTGCGCGGGCGGCGGGATCGCCGTGGTCGCCTCGCACCAGCCGATCGCCCTGCCCGCGCCGCAAGTCATCCAGCTTGCCGGGTATGCCGCATGATCGGCACGCTGCTCAGGCGCGATCTCGGGCTGCTGCTACCCGGCGGGCGCGGCGGCGGCGGGGTGCTGCCGCTGCTGTTCTTCCTCGCAGTGGCGATGCTCTATCCGTTCGCGGTCGGGCCCGACGCGCAATTGCTCGCGCACACCGGCGGCGGCGTGATTTGGGTGGCGGCGCTGCTTGCCGCGATCCTGCCGCTGGACAAGCTGGTTTCTGCCGATCTCGACGCGGGCATGTTCGACCAGCTGCACTTGCGCGGGGTGAGCGAAGAAGCGGCGATGGCGGTGCGGCTGCTCGCGCACTGGCTGGCCTTTGCGCCGCTGCTGCTGCTCGCCACGCTTCCTGCGGCGGCTTTGCTGGGCCTGTCTGGAGAGACGGTGCGCACCGTCCTGCTGGGCCTGCTGGCGGGCACCCCCGGCCTCGCCGCGGTCGGCCTTGCGGTGGCCGCGCTCACCGCGAGCCTGCGTGGCGGTGCGGCGCTCGCGGGCCTGATGGTCATTCCGCTGGCAGTGCCGATCCTGATCTTCGGTGCAGGCGCACTGTCACGCCCCGATCCGGGCGCGTTGCTGCTTACCGGCGCAATCAGCCTGGGGCTGTGCGCGGTGACACCCTTTGCCGCCGGGGCGGCGATACGCGCCGCGCGCGAAGGCTAGTAAGGCGGCTTGTGCAGCCCCTTGGGGCTTTCGGTGAAGATCTCGACGCCGTCATCGGTAATGCCGATCGAATGTTCGAACTGCGCCGAGAGCGACTTGTCACGCGTCACCGCGGTCCAGCCGTCGCCCAGCACCTTGGCATGCGCGCGCCCGGCATTGATCATCGGTTCGATGGTGAAGAACATGCCCGGCTTCATTTCCGGCCCCGTCCCGGCGCGCGCCGCATGGATCACCTCCGGCGCATCGTGGAACAGCCGGCCCAGACCGTGGCCGCAAAATTCCTGCACCACGCCATAGCGGAACTGGCGCGCATGCGCTTCGATCGCCGCGCCGATATCGCCCAGCCGCGCGCCCGGCTTGCTCGCCGCATCGATCCCCAGCATCAGGCATTCATAGGTCACCTCGACCAGCCGCTTGGCCTTGATCGAAGGTTCGCCGGCGAAGAACATGCGGCTGGTATCGCCATGCCAGCCGTCGAGCAGCGGGGTCACGTCGATATTGACGATGTCGCCGTCCTTCAGCGCCTTGTCGGACGGAATGCCGTGGCAAATCACATGGTTGATCGAGGTGCAGCAGCTGTGTTCATAGCCGCGGTAGCCCATCGTCGCGGGCACCGATCCGGCATCGAGCATCATGGTGCGGACATAATCGTCGATCGCGCCGGTGGTTACGCCCGGCTGCACGAAAGTGGTCAGCTCGTCGAGAATTTCGGCAGCCAGCCGCCCCGCCTTGCGCATGCCCTCGAAACCTTCGGGGCCATGCAGCTTGATCGTGCCGTCGCGATAGACGGTCTCGACCGCCTCGATTACCTGATATTCAGTCATGCGGCCCACATAGGCGCTTTGCGCGGCAATTGCGAGATGCCTAGCGGCTCACGCTGAAAGCCCTGGCATGCGCGGGCTTCACTGCATCGACGACCGAGGCGGTGACGGGGAAATCAAGCTCGTAATCGCCCTCGGCATAGGCGCCCGCGACATAGGGGCCGAAATACACCGTGATCCGGTCGAAGGTCTTGCCGTTGGACGACCCGACCAGCACGCTGGCCTCGTCGAGCCCGGGGCATTTGTCGAACATGTCGTCGCTGCCCTCCTCGATCTCCATGCCGCGCCGTTCTTCGCGCGCGGTGTTGAGCGTGTCGCACAATCGGTTGCCCAGCGCCTGTTCGAGCGCGACGGGCGAGTTGAACAGGTCGATCCCCTTCATCGCCGCGCCCGCTTCGCGGTCCCAGACCAGCGATTGCATGCCGTACATGCCATGCGCCCCGCCCGAATAGGTCGCCAGATGCCCTGACAGGCTCAGGTAACCGGGCAGATCCGCCACCACTTGCCATTCCTCGCTGGCGCTGTGCTGGCGCGGCGTCCACTCGCTCCCCTGCGACGAGTTCCAGTCCTCGTCGGCTTCCTGCTCGAGTTCGGCGCGCATCGCGTCGGCCTTCTGCCCGAGAAACGCCGCCAGCGCCGGTTCGGCGGCGACTTGGGCGGGCCAGGAATAGGCGAACTGGTACCGCTCGGTTTCCTGCTCGACCGCATAAGCTTCTGCCGCCGGCGCAGCGGTGGCCGCGGCACTTGCGGTCGCACGCTCGCTGACTCCCGCCTTGTCGGCATACTCGGCGCTGTCGGAACAGGCCGCACTCGACAGCGCGAGGGAAATCAGGAACAGGGGCGCACGCATCGCGGTTTCCTTTGCGAAAGACGAATTCATTAGAGGCACCTCCGATATGGCCGACAAACAGCCACTGATCCAGCCCGACCGCGGGCAGGATGCGATTTCCATTCACCTCGTCAACCGCGACGGCCTGGGCGACTGGCTCAAGCAGCTTTCGACCAGCCAGCGGGCCGCGCTCGAGGCGCAGAAATTCGACGGCGGCGGCTACCAGACCGCGATCGTGCCCGACGGTGATAGCTGGTTCGCTGTGGGCGGCGTGGCCGATCCCGAAAACCTCTCGAGCTGGTGCATGGCGAAGCTGGCAGAGAGCCTGCCTGCGGGCACCTATCGCCGCGCGAAGGGCGCACCCGGTCCCGCGGTACACGGCTGGCAGACCGCGCAATATGTCTTCGACCGCTACAAGCGGCCCGAACGCCCGGTCGGCCCGCGGGTGCTGCTGACACAGGATGTCGGCGCGATCGACGGCGCAATCGCCGAGGCGCAGGCCGTGTGCCTCGTCCGCGATCTCGTCAATACGCCTGCCGAGGATATGGGCCCCGCCGCGCTGGAAGAGCAGTGCGAGACGCTCGCCAAGCAGCATTCGGCCACGCTCAAGGTGACCATGGGCGATACGCTGGAGCAGGAATATCCGATGATCCACGCGGTCGGCCGCGCCGCCGCGCGCCATCATGCCCCGCGGCTGCTGCATCTGACCTGGGGCAAGGAAGGCGACCCGGTCCTTGCCATCGTCGGCAAGGGCGTCTGCTTCGACAGCGGCGGGCTCGATGTGAAAAGCTCGACCGGCATGCTGTTGATGAAGAAGGACATGGGCGGCGCGGCGCATGCGATTGCGCTGGCCGGCCTGGTCATGGGCAGCGGGCTGCCGGTACGGCTGCACCTGCTGGTCCCTGCGGTCGAGAACGCGATCAGCAGCAACAGCTTCCGCCCCGGCGACGTGCTGCGCTCGCGCAAGGGTCTGAGCGTCGAAATCGGCAATACCGATGCCGAGGGCCGGCTGGTGCTTGGCGATGCGCTTCAGCGCGCCAGCGAGGAAGGGCCCGCGCTGATCCTCGACTTCGCCACGCTGACCGGTGCCGCCCGCGTCGCGCTCGGCCCCGATTACCCCGCGCTGATGGCCCGCGAGGACGCGACCGCCGCGGCGCTGATCGACGCCGGCCGCGCGCATGACGACGAGCCGTGGCGCCTGCCGCTGCCCGATGCCTATCGCGAATGGCTCAATTCGGACATCGCCGATACCAACAACGCGCATGGCAATGCCTTTGCCGGGGCGAGTGTCGCGGGCCTGTTCCTCGACAAGTTCGTCGGCGACGGCATCGACTGGGCGCATTTCGATACCTTCGCCTGGCGCCCGCAGGCCAAGCCGGGCCGTCCCAAGGGCGGCGATGCCTATGGCCTGCGCGCTGCATGGCACATGCTGAAGGGCCGTTTCGGTGGAGCCTGAGGCCCCGCCGTCTTGCGGGAAAGCGCGCGCGGGGTTAAGCGCCCGCAACGTTCACAACCGGATTTTGCACACAGCGTGACTGCCCCTGCCCGTTACTCCCTCCCCGAAGGTATCGTCGGACTGAAGGGCCCGGTCGACAAGCCCGCCCCCGGAACGCTGCCGCTGCGCGGCGATCTGGCGCATGTCGCATTGGCGGATCGGTATCTCGCCGCGCACTATGTGATCCCGCATGTGCGGACCATCGGCAGCGCGCCTGCCACGCTCAAGCTGACCATGCGCGACGATGCCGACGACGGCGCGACCCTCGCTGCCGGTGAGGAGATCGAACTGCTCGACTGCGCGGGCGATTGGGCATGGATCGCCTGCGGTCCCGAGGGGCCGAGCGGCTATGTCCGGCTTGGCATGCTCGCGCCCGGCCAGTGACGCACACTGTCTTCATCGACGGTGCCGCGGGCACCACCGGCCTCGAAATCGCCGAGCGGCTCGAAGGGCGCAGCGAGTTCACCCTCATCCGGCTCGACGATGCGCAGCGCAAGAATGCCGAAGCGCGGCGTGAAGCGCTGAACGAAGCCGATATCGCCATCCTCTGCCTGCCCGACGATGCCGCCCGCGAGGCGGTGGAACTGATCGATCCGGCCAATGGCACGCGCGTCATCGACGCTTCCAGCGCGCATCGCACCACCGAGGGCTGGTGCTATGGTTTTCCCGAACTGGTCGGCAGCGAGCGGGTCGCCGATGCGCGGCGGGTGAGCAATCCGGGGTGCTATCCCACAGGCTTTCTCGCGCTGGTCGCGCCGCTGGTACGCGCAGGTCTCCTCCCCGCGGACTGGCCCTATACCGTCAATGCCGTCAGCGGGTATTCGGGTGGCGGCAAGGCATTGATCGAACGGTTCGAGACCGAAGGCGCGCCGGCATTTCGCGCCTATGGCTATGATCTTGCCCATAAACACCTCCCCGAAATGAAAGCGCATGCCGAGCTTGCGCATCCGGTGTTGTTCGCGCCTTCGGTCGCCGCGGCCTATCGCGGGATGATAGTGGAAGTCCCGCTACATCTCGGTGCGATGGAAAACGATCCGCATGCCGACAGCCTGCGGGATGCGCTCGCCAGCTTCTACGAAAATTCGCCAGTAGTGGCGGTGCACGGCAACGCTCCGGTCGGGGAACTCCTGCTCGACAGGCAAGCCCCACCGTCGGACGACATGGAACTGTTCGTGTTCGGCAACGAAGGTGGCTGGAACGCTCGCCTCGTCGCGCGGCTCGACAATCTCGGCAAGGGAGCCAGCGGAGCCGCAGTGCAGAACCTCAATCTGATGTGCGGCCTGCCCGAAACCGCCGGCTTGCGCTTGCCCGTTGCCTAAAAAACAGGCATCGCCTGTCTGCGCTTCGGGCACGATTGCCCGGACGCGATGCTCGAACCTGCGCACTTACGCCCTGCCGCCCAATTGGCACGGTTCTTGGAACACGGGCGAGCGCGACGCGTAAATTACGTGCATTACGGCTAGCAGAACTCTCGGGGGGACACCGCCAGGTGAAAAAGATCGAAGCGATCATCAAGCCATTCAAGCTCGACGAGGTGAAGGAAGCCCTGCACGAAATCGGCGTGTCGGGGATCACGGTCACCGAGGCCAAAGGCTTCGGGCGGCAGAAAGGCCATACCGAGCTTTATCGCGGCGCCGAATATGTCGTCGATTTCCTGCCCAAGGTGAAACTCGAGGTGGTCGTGCCCGAAGGCATTGCCGACCGCACCGTCGAAGCCATCGCCGCCGCCGCCCAGACCGGGCGCATCGGCGACGGCAAGATTTTCATTTCGTCGATCGAAGGCGCGCTGCGGATCCGCACGGGCGAGCGAGACGACGACGCCATCTGAATAATCGCGGGATCAACCCGCTCCAGCAGTTCCAGTTCAAACGGAGGCAATACCAATGGCAAGTGCAAGCGACGTCCTGAAACAGATCAAGGACGAAGGCATCGAGTGGGTCGACCTGCGGTTCACCGACCCCAAGGGCAAGTGGCAGCATTTGACCATGGTCGCGGGCGTGCTCGGCGAAGACGAACTGGAAGACGGGCTGATGTTCGACGGCTCGTCGATCGCCGGCTGGAAGGTCATCAATGAAAGCGACATGATCCTCAAGCCCGACCTCGAGCGGGTCTATGTCGATCCCTTCAGCGCCGAACCGATGCTGATCGTCTTCTGCGACATCGTCGAGCCCTCGACCGGCGAATGGTATGCGCGCGACCCGCGCTCCACCGCCAAGCGCGCCGAAGCCTATCTCAAATCGACCGGCGTCGGCGACACGATCTATGTCGGCCCCGAAGCCGAATTCTTCATGTTCGATGATGTCCGTTTCGAAGACGGCTATGCCGGATCGGGCTTCACCCTCGACGATGTCGAACTGCCGACCAACAGCGGCCGCGAATATGAAAGCGGCAACCTCGCCCACCGGCCGCGCGCCAAGGGCGGCTATTTCCCCGTCGCCCCGGTCGACAGCGCCGTCGACATCCGCGGCGAAATGGTTTCGACCATGATCGAAATGGGCCTGCCCTGCGACAAGCACCATCACGAAGTGGCCGCCGCGCAGCACGAGCTCGGCCTGACCTTCGGCACGCTGGTCGAAACCGCCGACAACATGCAGATCTACAAATATGTCGTGCACCAGGTCGCGCATATCTACGGCAAGACCGCGACCTTCATGCCCAAGCCGATCAAGGACGACAACGGCTCGGGCATGCACACGCATATGTCGATCTGGGAGGAAGGCAAGCCGACCTTCGCCGGCAACCAGTATGGCGGGCTGAGCGAGAATTGCCTCTATTACATCGGCGGGGTCATCAAGCACGCCAAGGCACTCAACGCCTTCACCAACCCGACCACCAACAGCTACAAGCGTCTGGTGCCGGGCTTCGAGGCGCCCGTGCTGCTCGCCTATTCGGCACGTAACCGCTCGGCCTCGTGCCGCATTCCCTATGGTGCGGGCGACAAGGCCAAGCGCGTCGAGTTCCGCTTCCCCGATGCGATGGCCAACCCCTATCTCGCCTATGCCGCGCTGCTGATGGCCGGTCTCGACGGGATCACCAACAAGATCCATCCGGGCGAAGCGATGGACAAGAACCTCTACGATCTGCCGCCCGCCGAACTGGCCGACGTGCCGACCGTCTGCGGCAGCCTGCGCGAAGCGCTCGAGGCGCTGATGGCCGACCACGAGTTCCTGCTCAAGGGCGACGTCTTCACCAAGGACCAGATCGAAGCCTATTGCGAGTTGAAATGGGAAGAAGTCCTGCGTGTCGAAACCACGCCCTGCGCGGCCGAATTCGACATGTACTATAGCTCGTGATCCGATTCCGCCGGTAACGGCAGAATGATTTTGACTGGGCGGCTGGAGCGATCCGGCCGCCCTTGTCTTTGAACTAAATCAAAAAGTGCGTCCCTTAAGCAACAATAAACCATAAAACATGACGGGAGGGGAGCGCAAAGCCCTTCCCTTTTCGTCCCCCCCGGTTCTAGAACATTCGCATTGCGCGGCTTGGGCGCGCCTTAACGAATATTTCCTGGAGGGACACTCGGAATGAAATCCACGTTCAATCGCACCGGAAGCCGCCTTTTGGCTGGCGCCGCAACCATCGCCTTGTCGACAGTCGCGCTGAGCACGCCGGCTCACGCCATCGTCCCCAACGACAATTATACGCCCGACGATATCGTCGATAACGACGAAGACTTCAGCGGCGTTGGCATGTTCTTCCGCAACGACGGCTTCGTCTGCTCGGGTACGCTGATCAATCCGCGGACGGTGCTGTTCGCCGCGCACTGCGTTAACGATGTGGCCGAAACAGATTTTCGCGACGATGCGCTCCGGGCGGCGTGGTCATTCAACGTCAATGCGCTGCCGGGCTTCCAGAACTGGATCGGCAACGCCTTCACAAGCAATCCCGATCTCGCAGTCTTCGACGTCAACCGTATCTATTACGATCCGAGGTCGGTCGCGCGTCCCGACGGCCAAGGCTTCCTAGAAGGTGATATCGCCCTCGCCAGCCTCGACACGCCAGCAGCCGACCTGCCGACCTGGTCGCTGCTGTTCTCGCCCTTGCCGACGCCCGAGGAAATCGACGACACCGATGGCACTGGCTATCACGTCAACATCACCGGCTACGGCCGCACCGGCTCGGGAACCGCGGGCGACAATCTCGGCATCGACTGGCGCCGCAAATCGGCCGAAAACATGCTCGGCTCGCTGACCTCGTTCGACGACCGCAACACTTTCCTGTTCGGCGCGGCCTTCGGCGATCTGCCGCAGGTCCTCTACCGGCTCGACTTCGACGATCCCAACAAGACCAATCCGTTCGACTTCAACCTCTACAAGGATGAACCGCGCGAACGCGAAGGCACGACCGCAGGCGGCGACTCGGGTGGCCCGCTGATCCTCGATGCCGCGAACAACACGCTGAGCGACGAAGACCTCGTCATCGCGGTGCTGTCGGGTGGTTCGCGCTTCTTCGGCCCGCAGGTCTTCTCCAGCTACGGCACCGAAAGCTTCTACCAGCCGCTTTACCTGTTCTGGGATTATATCGTCGCCACCAACCCCTATCGCTATGTCTCGGCGGTCGAAGGGGACGGCAATTGGGAAAATGCCGATCACTGGGTCACCACGCTTGATCCCGTCTACCGCATTATCGACGAGAACGGCGATGTGGTGAACGGCCTGCCGACCACGCCGGGCAACGGCGTCACCGGCGATGCGCCGCAATTCGGCGAAGTCTGCTTCGATCCCGAAGGCGACAACCCGGGCGACGGCTGCGAAGACTTGTCCACCGGCGATCCCACCCCGCCCGCGCGCACCGCCGACGGTACGGTCAATTCGGGAATCGGTGAAGCCGATGGCGACATGCTGGATGCGCTGGGCGGCGGGGAAACCCAGGCCTCGCCCGAAGCTGCGGGTGGCCGCGGCGCGCTGGCGCGCAACGGGCTGATCAATGCCAATGAAGCACAGAACGGCGCTCCCGAATTCGCCGAGGAAAACCCGCATGCCAGCGATGGCGGCAGCCCCGAATTCTCGGACGATGCGCTGCCCGATCCCACGCTCGACAACGGCCTGCCCGGGGCGACCGATTTCGTCCCCGACAACATCGATCCGGTCGTAAGCGCGGATGCTGCGGTCAATGTCGACCCGCGCTATTTCGATGTGACGCTGGCCAACGCGGGCACCACCACGCTGAGCAGCGACGTCACCATCGACCGGCTCACCGTACGGAGCACTGCGGGGCTCAACATTACCGCAGACGCCAGCCTGACCTCGCTGATCGACGTCACCCAGTTCGGCGGCACGATCACCGTTGATGGCGGCCTTACCTCGGTTGGCGACTACACCCTCTTCGGCGGCGCGCTGCAGGGCGGCGGGACGATTACCGCGCCCTTCGTGACGGCCTTCATGGGCGCAATCTCTCCTGGGAGGATTGGGACCATCGATACGCTGACTATCGATGGATCGCTGATCATGACTACGGCGTCGACGCTGATGATCGACATCGGACCGAATGGCACTTCCGACCTCGTCGCAGTCACAGGAGAGGCGGCGTTTGGCGCCCCGGCTGACCCTGACGCGGAGGAAGACGAAGAACCGACCGGTCCCATCGTGGCTGTTGGTGCAGGGATACTCGGCCAAGTTAACGGCCTTGGCCAAGTCTATACGATCGTGACTGCTGAGGGGGGCGTGATCGGGGAATTCGTACCCGACGATATTTCGCCGATCCTTCGCCAGTCGTTCACCTACACCGACAACGCCGTGCTGATGGAAATCCTCGCGGCCAGCTATCGTACGGCGGTAACAGCGAATCCGGTGCAGCGCAGCTATGCCCGGCTCTTCGACCAGAACCGTGGCAACGCCGCGCTGGCCGAGCTCTACCAGCTCGATTTCGCAGATGCGGCGACGATCCAGTCGACCTTCGACGGGCTGGCTCCGGTGGCCGAAACCGCGGTCCAGCAATTGGCGACGCAGTCCTTCCACAACCTCCAGTCGTTCAATGCTTCGCGCCTGCGCGAATCGGATCTCGCCAGTTCGGGCGGGACGATCGCCACGCTCGGCAGCCCGATCCAGACCGCCCAGATGTCGGTCTCGCGCGGAAGCCAGCCGATCACGGCGGGTGCGCTCGGGCTCGACCAGAGTGACGAGCCGACGCGGGTACAGGAAGGCGCCATCCGCGAGGATATGGCGATCTACATCGCCGGCGGCCTGCTCCGGGGCAGCGGGGCATCGATGCCCGGCTACACCCAGAGCGATACCGACGTCGATGGCTACTTCTTCGGCGGCGGGATCGAGTACTTCCCCAGCGAACGGTCGATGATCGGCCTGTCGGGCTTCTACTCGGACCTCGAGGCGGATGTGGCGCTCAACCAGCAGGCCGATGCGAAAGCGCTGGCGGTGTCGCTCTATGGCAGCGCCAAGACCGTCGACGGCTTCGTCGTCGATGGCCAGGTCAGCCTGATCGATCTCGATATCGATACCGAGCGGACCGTGTCGTTCCTCGGTGGTTCGCAGACGCTGACCAGCGAAAGCAGCAACCGCGGCTTTGCCGCCGCACTGGGCCTGGCCTACGATTTCGAAGGCCCGCTGGGCACGATCTCGCCGGGCATCGAACTTCGCTACGTCGATCATTCCTTCGATCCGGTGAGCGAAACGGGCGGTTCGCTGGCCCTGACGATCAACCGCGAGGACGTGGAAAGCCTGCAGGGCCGTATCGGGCTCGATTACCAGAGCGCGGGTGGCCCGATCCAGATCGATGCCAATATCGACTTCGTGCATGAGTATGAGGACGGACCCTCGGTCTTTACGGCGCAGTTCGCCAGCGGGACCGGACCGGCCGTTCCATTCCTTCTTGCCGACCAGGCCAAGGACTGGGGCGAAGCAGGCTTCTCGCTGCAATATGTCAGCGGGGGCGCACAGTTCGGCGTCGGCTTCGACACCACGATCGGACGCGACAACGCCGATGCGCAAACCTACCGCGCGATGGCGAGCTTCAAGTTCTAAGCGAAGCCGGACTTTCAGTTCCGACAAGATGGGCCGTCCGGGAAACCGGGCGGCCCTTCTCTTTGGATGAAAGCGTTTTCCTACTCCGTCCGCTTGTGCCTACTCGGTCGGCCTCATTCATCATGGAGGCCGTAGATGAACCGCAAACCGCTATTCGATGCCATCCGCAAGCTTCTGGGCCGCGGATTCCGGCCAGCCGAGGTAGAAGCGCTGGACAAGGCGATCGATACCGTCGCCGGACGCGCTCAAAGGGAGGGGCACGCAGCATGGGCCCCCAGGGGCTCGCGCTTATCCGGCAATTCGAAGGCTGCGCGCGCCTGCGCCCCGACGGAATGGTCGAAGCCTATCCCGATCCGGGCACGGGCGGCGAGCCATGGACCATCGGCTGGGGCGCGACCGGGCCCGGCATCGGTCCGGGCAGCGTATGGACACAGCAGCAATGCGATGCGCGGCTCGAGAGCGACGTCGCACGGCATGCACGGGATGTCGCATTTGTGCTGGGCGATGCACCGACCACGCAGGCCCAATTCGATGCCATGGTCAGCTTCCATTACAACACCGGCGCGATTGCGCGATCGACGTTGCTGCGCTGCCATTTGGCGGGCGATTACAGGGCGGCGGAGGAGGAATTTGCGCGGTGGAACCGGGCCGGCGGACGGGTACTCAAGGGCCTCGTCCGTCGCCGTGCAGCCGAAGCGCGCCTCTATCGCTCACGCTGAAATCCGCGGAATTCTGCCATCCACGCCGAACGATTAGCCGGAACCCGAATGCTCCCGCCGCCGTTAGGCGAGCAAAGGAGTATCCCAAATGCGTATCTTGGTCGCAGGAGCGGCCGCCATCGCACTCGCGACGAGCGGCGCTTACGCCGCGCCCGGCAAGGGGCAGGGAAACGACAAGCCGAATAACGACCGCGGGGCCGCCCAGTTGGAACGGGTCCAGCCAGACCTCGGGCGAGCGAACAGCGTCCGCCAGCGCGCAAAGCCCGATACCGAGCGACGCGAAAACCGCACACCCGGCAAGCCCATCGCACGCGATCGCGGCAATGGCGCGCGCGCCTTCCTCGATCGCGACCGCAACCGCACACTGATCGCCGGATGCCCACCAAGGCTTACGCGCAAGAACACCGATTGTGTTGCACCGGATCAGGCCGGCACCTCCCCGGTCCGCAACCGGCGGTGGAACGGCTACGCCTACGATCCGGGCCTGTTCGGGTTGAGCCATTACGATGCGGGTCGCTATCACTACGAAAGCGGTTACCTGCTGCGCCGCACGAGCGAAGGCCGGGTGACCGGCTATCTCCCCGTGCTTGGCGGGGCGCTGGCGATCGGCAATGTCTGGCCAGCGAGTTACGAGAGTTATGCGGTCCCCGACTATTTCGTCGACTATTACGACCTCGGCCCGATGACGTCCTATCGCTATGCCGAGAACGTCCTCTACCGGGTCGATCCGGAGGATTCCGCGATCACCTCGGTGGCGGGGCTGCTGACCGGCGACACATTCGCCGTCGGGCAGCCGCTACCGGCAGGCTACGATGTCTACAACGTGCCCTATTCCTACCGCGCGCGTTACGCCGATACGGCGGATGCCTGGTACCGCTATTCGGACGGGCATGTGTACCGGATCGATCCCGCAACACAGCTGGTCGCGGCTGTGATCGACCTGCTGGTCTGAAAGTGCACCCATGACACCCTTGGTGAGAACAGGTTTTGCAGCGCTGGCGCTGGCGGCGCTGTCGCTCGTGGGCGGTTGCAGCGAGGCCGAGGACAAGACATCCGCGCCGGTCACGCAAAATGACGCGACGCTGACGCTGGCCGCGGCATTGGGCGCGAACAAGGCGCTCGGCACCTTGCAGAGCGCGATCGAGCAATCGGAGCTTTCGGGCGTCCTCGACGGGCGGGCGAGCTACACGGTGCTTGCCCCCAAGGATCGGGCGTTCGCCGCGCTGGGCGAGGACGGCGCGGCGCTGCTGGAAGACGAGCAGCGCCCAGTACTGATTGCGATATTGCGCGACCACATGCTGCCCGGTCACCTGACACTCGAAGCGATCGGCGCAGCGATCGACCGGCGCGGCGGCCCGGTCACCATGACGACGCTCGGCCAGACCGAGGTCCAGTTCGCCAGATCGGGCGAAACGCTGACGGTTACCATGGACGGCGGCGCTAGCGCGCGTGTTTCCGGCACCGCCATTGCCGCCAATAACGGGGTGCTGATCCCGATCGACACCGTGTTGCTCCCGCCCCGCGGCTGAGCGGCGCCTAATAGTCGCGGCTGATTTCCGCGACCACGCTTTCCCGGCCCACCGTCGAAACCGCCGCCAGCAGCGATAGCCAGCTGGTCACGCGGAACTCCAGCTCGGTCGCGCTATACCCGCGTCCGTCGGTGATGATCTCCGCATAGAAGCGGCGTCCGAAGTTCTTGCCCAGCGCCACGCCGGTGCCGCGGCCCAGCGCCGGGTCGGCACTGACGATCCGCAGGCGATCGAGGCCGATGGCGCTGCGCAGCTGGTTGATCGGATCGAGCCCGCCGCCGCCGCGCAGGCTGGCAACCGCCGCCCCCAATTGCAGTGCATCGGTGGCCGACAGGCTGGTGACCGATCCGCCGAACAGTAGCCGCGCCAGCAATTCCTCTTCGGGCAAGGAGGGGTTCGAGCTGAAGGCGATTTCGGGCTGGGTCGCGCTGCCCTGCACCGTGGCTTCGACGGTCAATCCGTCGCGTTCGGTCTCCGCCACGATATCGAGCCGCGGATCGACCGGCACATTGGCATCGAATTCGATCTCGCCGCGGGTCAGCTCGAATTGCGTTCCGGCAAAGGTGTAGTCGCCGCGCACCACTTCGGCGCTGCCGCCAATGCGGGGGTCGTCGGTGGTCCCGCGCAGGATCACATCGGCCGACCATTCGCTGTCGAGACCCATGCCATCGACATTGATCCGGCTCGCCGCCGTGGCATCGATCAGATAGCGCCACGGCCGAGATGGGGCGACCTGCGGGGCGCGGTTGGCGGGGGCGTTGATCTCGCGCGTGGCAATCTGCGGCAGGCGCAGATCGTCGGACGCGGTGCCCAGCCGCCAGCTCGCCTCATTGACGCGTACGCGGCCCGCAATCGTCCCGCCGAGCCCGTTGGAAACAATCCGCAGCGGTCCGGTGATGGTGGCGCTGAGCCCGCCGGTATCGAGCAGGCGGGCATTGCGCGCCGAGGCACGCAGATCGATGATCGGTCCGCGGATTTCGAGCACCCGGCCTTCCACCGCTTCGCCCAGCGTGCGCAAATCGACGATCCCGCTGCCGCTCACGCTCCCACCGTTCACCGCAGTGCCGGCAAAGCGCGCGATCTGCAGGCGCGATCCGCGGAACCGCCCGCGCAGCGTGATGTCGCGAATATCGGTGCCCGACAGCGAGCTGCGTAATTGCAGCGTGTCGCCCGAGATCGAGCCGCGCACGGTGGGGTCCTGCAAGGTCCCGCTGGCATCGGCAGCGATCGCGATCGGGCCGGTGATATCGAAGGTGTCGAGCGCCGCCAGCCGCCACAGGCTTTCTGCCGCGCCGCGATAACGCAATTGGGCCAGCAGGCTACCGGCACGCAGCCGGTCGATCAGCATCCCCTGCGCGGGCAATCCGGTAATCTGCGCCTGTACACGGCCGCGCTGGATATCCTCATTCTGCAGCAGTGCGCGGGCCTCGAGCTCGCTTTCGGTCAACCGCGCAACCAGCGCCACATTGACCGGACGCGAAGTCAGCACGAGTCCCGAACGGGTGAGCCCGTCGATCTTCACCTTGGCGTCGCTGACTGGCAGACGGTTGGCGCCGATGCGATAGTCCACCGTACCCGAGATCATCCCGCCCAGTCCGGTATCGGGCCGCACGATATCGATCAGCGACAGCGGCATGCGTGCAAGCTTGAAGTCGAAATCGAGATCGCCGCCGCCAAAGCTGCCCGAAGCGATCATCCCGCCATCGCCATAGGACAATTGCGTTGGCGCAAGACGCCAACCGCCATTGTCGAGGCTGGTAAGCACCGCGCCGCGCGGCATGGAAATGCGGCGTCCGGCAAACTCGCCCTGTGCGGCCAGCGCGATCTGGTCGGGGCGGATGCCCGCGTTTACATCGAGGACGAACCGGCCGCTGCGCCGCCCCGAAAGCGATGCATCGACGCTGCCTACGCCGTTCTCGATCTCGCCCTGCGCCGCCAGCCGTCCGATAAACAGCGTGCCATAGGAGAGCCCGACCGCAGTGCCCGTGCCGGAAAAGCTCGTATGGCCTTTGCGGATCAGTCCCGAGGCGTCGATATCCGCGCGTGCGATCCGCAGCGGCGTCTCACCGCCAAAGCGCGCATTGCGGGCCTTGAGCGCGATATCCAGTCCCTGTCCGCCGCCACGCGGTGCCAGCGCGACAGTGCCGTCGAGCCCGCCCCCGGCGAAGGCGAGCGTTCCGTCGGCGCCGCCATCGACCAGCGTCAGCCCGCCGGTGACATTCGTTTCGGATACGCGCATGCTCTCGATCGCGATCCGGGTCGGCCCACCCTCGGGCGCCAGCAGCGCCAGCTGTCCGGCGAAAGGCCCGAGGAGCGACTCGCCCTCGGTATCGATCGCAAAGCCTTCCTCGCTTGGCGCGATTGTCAGGCGAACATTCTCGAGCCCGGTCGCGGGGCTGGCGAAGACCAGCGCGGCGCTGGGCCCAGCGTCGGTCACGCTGGCTTCGACGGTGAAGGGGCCGTAATCGACATGCGTGCCGCTGCCCGCCACCTGGGTGGTACCATCGCGGACGCTGCCGTCGAGCGCGAGGCTCAGCTTGCTGGCATCGACGCGCAAACGGTTGAAGTCGAGCGGCGCATTGCCGCCGACCGCGACACCGCCGCGAACGCGGATCGGTGTCCCGGCGAGATTGGCCAGCGTGGCATTGGTTACCGGCGCGATCCGCGCGTCGAGATCGGCCGCCAGCCGCCAGGGTGCCCCCGACGCCAGCACGAAGTCGATCACGGCGGTCCCGCCCAGCGTACCGACATTGTCGAGCGCTAGCCGCTCCGCGCGGACCGGACCGCGCAGCTCGTAACGGCCGCTCGCCAGATCGCCGCGCAGCGCGAGATTCGCCGACGTGCCGGGGAAGGCTACGCTCAGATCGTCGGACAGCAGCGTCGAACCGCTGAGCACCAGAGTGCCGCGGCCCACGCCGTCGACCAGCCGCGGATCGACCCAGGCATTGCCGCTGGTGACCTTTGCGACCGCGACATCGAGCGGCAGCGTCCAGCGCGTCCCGTCATACCCCGCAGTGCCCTGTTGCCGCAGCCCTGCCAGCACGGTGCCTTCGAGGTCCAGTTCGCCGATGCGCAAATCATGGACCACCGCCAGATCGTCGAACGCGCCGTCGAGCGTGGCCGAAAGGCGCGTGTTGCGGAGCGCCATACCTTCACCCAGCACATTCGGATCGCGCACGCGGGCGACAAGCTCCAGCTGCTCGGCGCGGTTGGCTGCGAGGTCGACCAGTCCATTTGCATCGAGGCTCAGCCCGCGCCCGATCAGGGTCGTCCGGCCATCGAAAGCGCGGTCGTCGATCGCCAGATCGGCCTTCAGCGCGACATCATCGCCCAGCGCGCGCGCGGGGATACCCGAGAGGAAATCGGACGGATCGAACTTGCCCAGCAGGCCGAAGCGGCCCGCCTGGTTGGTGACACGCATGGCCGCCACGCGCTCGTTCTCGCTACGCACCAGCAGCCCGCCAGTCCATTGCGACCAGGTTCCATCGCCGCGCAGCCGCGCGGTGTAGGCGCGGTCGAGCCTGGCCAACGCTGCCAGCGGGCCATCGGCGGCCGCAGCAAGATCGAAGGAGAGATCGAAATCGTCGCCATCGGGTTCGGCGTCGAGCAGCAGCGCCAGCCGGTCCCGCTCGCCCAGCGCGCCGTCCACATCGAGCAGCAGGCGCCGGTCGGTGACCGTCGCATTCCCGCTCAGATCGACCCGCTGCGCCTGATCCCCGGCAATGCCGGGTGCGAGCGTGAGCCGGTCGATCGTGAAGTCTTCTACCGCGATGTCGAAACCGGGCAGGATCGGTCCTTCTTCCTCGCTCGGCAGGAATTCGGGGATCCGCGCCAGCGTCGCGCGGCGCGCGGCGAAGGTGTCGATCTCCAGCCGGTTCGACAGCCAGGCGCCGGGGTTCCAGTCGACCTCCGCGCGCGGGATCGTCAGGAACACGCCCTGCGGATCGGACAGCCGCACATCGTGCAGCACCGCTGCGCCGTAAAGATTGCCCTCGATCCGCCCGATCTGGACGTTCAGGCCGTTGGGGAAAGTCCGCTCGGCGATCCGGTTGGCAAGGAAACGTTCGCCCAGCGGGGTGTTGAGCATGGCCAGCGCGCCGACGATGACCAGCACCAATGCGCCGACAATGCCCAGCAGCCATTTGCGACCACGCGGCCGGCGGCGGGCGGCGGGCTCGGTTTCGCTCAACGCGTCCTCGCTCATCAGAAGGCCTGTCCGAGCGAGATATAGACCCCGACCGCGGAGTCTTCGGGTTCGGGATTGAGCGGTATGCCCACGTCGAAGCGGATCGGGCCGAAGCCGGTCGCGTACCGCAAGCCTATGCCCGCGCCCATCTTGATCTCGGCGAAATCGGGCGTGGTCGAGGTGGACACGCTGCCCAGATCGAAGAACGGCACGACCGACACCGCGCCATCGAAGAAGCCGGTCCCGATCCGCGCCTCGAGCGAGGCTTCGACCAGGCTGCGCCCGCCGGTCGGCTCCATGAATTCGTTCTTGGGTCCGATCGCCTGATAGCCATAGCCGCGCACCGAGCCCCCGCCGCCCGCATAGAGCCGCCGCGACGGCGCGATGCCGACGAGGTCGGCGCCCTGGATGCTGGCGAAGGCCCCGCGCGCCGCGATCACCGTGCGCGCGCCGACCGACTGGTAGAACGCGCCGTCAACGCGGTTACGCAGGTAATAATACTGCTCGCCCTCGGTGCGCGAGGTTTCGGGGGCGAGGAACCCGGTCACCCGGAACCCGCGCGTCGGGTCGAGCAGCGAGTCGCTGGTATCGATCGTCGCTCGGCCGAACAGCGAGGCGACGAAATAGGTCTGGCGGGGCCGCGCCACGCCATCGACGATGCGGTTACGTTCGTCGGTCGCAAGCACTTCGGCGCCGATGCCCCAGGCGAGCGGTTTCTGGAACAATAGCGTCGAGGTGCGTTCATAGGTCCCGGTCAGCGCCACCGTGCGCGCATCATAGGCGGTGGTATCGATGCTCGACGCATAGGCATCGACGGTGAGCACCTTGTCGCGGCCGCCGAAATTGTTCTTGCGGAAGGTCACCCCGGCCAGCTGTTCGCGCGTGCCGAGGATGCCGCGCAGCCGCAGCGCGCCTTCGGGCGGGAAGAAGTTGCGGTGTTCCCAGCTTGCCTGGATACGTACGCCCTCTTCGGAGCCATAGCCGATCGCGCCCGCGATCGTCCGCAGTTTGGCGCGTTCGAGCGTGACGTCCATTGCCACCACGCCGGGTTCGTCACCCTGCGGCGGCGACACTTCGCGCGCTTCGACGCCGACGGTCGATACCAGCCCCGTGGCGGTCACCGCGCGGCGCAGGTCGAAAGCGAGGCTGCGCTGGTAAACATCGCCTGCATCGAACCGCGCGATGCTGGCAAGATGGCGGCTGGAGAGAAACGCCTCGTCGCTGCTGACGACCTCGCCGAAGACATATTTGCCGTTCGGGCGAACCGGCATGGTCAGGTCACCCTCGACCCGCTCGTGATCGATCAGCAGTTCGGGATTGTCGATCTCGGCAAAGGCGTAACCGGTCTCGCCCAGAGCGCGATCGAGATCGAACCGTTCGGCGAGGATATCGTCCGATTGGAGATAATCACCCGGGCGGATTTCGAAGGCGTCGCGCAGATCGCCGGCATCGGGCGCCGCGGCCAGATCGCCCAGCGCAATCGCGCCATAGGTGTAGCGCGGCCCCGGAATGACATCGAACCGCACGCGCGGGCGCTGGTCGGCCGCCTCCTCGCCCGCATTGCGCGTGGCGATGGTGCGGACGATCTCGCCGTCGTAATAGCCATAGACGCGCAGCAGCGTGCGCAGCAGTTCCTCGTCCTTGCGCGCGCGTGCGGCAAGCTGGGCGACATTCTCGTCACCATCATCGAGTTCCTCGATCGTCGACAGCGCCTCGAACCGGTCGATGAAATCCCCGCGCTCGCTGAACGGCGGTTCCTTCTGCGGGAAGCCCAGCACCAGCGTATCGGACAGTTCTTCCAGATCCGCTTCGTCGAAAGCGATCTGCGGCACATCGGCCAGCAGGTCGGCAAAGACGATATCGGTTTCGGGTTCGAGCGGCTCGAGCGGTTCGAAGACGATATCTTCGGGCCATGCCACCGACATGCCCGGAATTTCGGAGACCGCGGTCTCGGCCCGGAGGTCGCTCGCGCTGTCGTCCACGGCCATTTCGGTAGGCGCGTCAGTGCCTTGCTGCGCCCAGGCCTCGGGATCGCTGACCGCGCTGTCGGGGATCAGGTCTTCGAGCGAAGGCGGAGCATCGGCATCCTGCGCCGCGAGCGGCTGGACGCCCGCGATTGCAATCGCGGCAAGACAGGTAGCCAGCGCGTGACGCGCCAGGTCAGTCGGCAATCCGGTACTCGGCCGCGAGCCCGTCCTTGGCCGGCAGCGCTTCGTCGCGGCGGCTGGTGCGCGGGGCGGTAGCAGCGGCGATGAGGCGCTTCTGCTCGTCATCGGACATGCGCTCCCATCCGCCGCGGGTAAGTCGTTCGAGCGGACGATAGCGGACTTTGTATTGCATCCGCTCAGCCCCATCGACCCAATAGCCGAGATAGACATAGGGCAGGCCGCTGGCGGCAGCACGGCGAATATGGTCGAGGATAATGTAGTTCCCAAGCCCGGCGCGATCCCCATGCTCAGAGTTGTAGAAGCTGTAGATCATCGACAGCCCATCACCCTGATAATCTGTTAGGCACGCCCCCACGAGGCGGCCCGGTTCGGTGCCGATGCCCGGCTCCCGATATTCAATGACATAGCTGGTGACACTGGTGTGTTCCACCATGTCGGCAAAGTCACTTTCCTCCATCTGCGTCATCCCGCCACCGGGGTGGCGGGCTGCAAGGTAACTCTGCAACAGCTCGAATTGTTCCGCAGTTGCCCAGGGACGGCATTCGGTGGCGATCAGATCGTCATTGGCCTTGAGCGTGCGCTTCTGCGACGAGGACGGCTTGAACTCGTCTGCTACCACCCGCACCGAGACGCAGGCCTGGCAATCGAGGCAGGACGGGCGGTAGGCGACAGTCTGGCTGCGACGGAAGCCGATCCGGCCAAGCGCTTCGTTCAGTTCGTCGGCATTGTCGCCGCGCAGTTCGGTAAAGACCTTACGCTCGCTCTTGCCCGGCAGATACGGACACGGCGCAGGGCTGGTCACGAAGAAGCGGGGGAAGCGAATCGGTGCGGTCACTTTGGGTTGCATCCTCTCAGAGGTTAACAATTCCTTACCTGTCGCAGACATTAATGACAGAGCGGGTCTCTGGTTAAAACCCTCTTAACCATGAAAAGCGCAAACCGCCCGTCGAACGGTCTCTTCGAGACTGGGATATCGGGCCGCGCCGAGCGCTGGCCCGCGACCGGGATCAGGCCAGTTCGGCCAGTTCCACGGTGTAGCCTTTTTCGCGCAGGTTGCGCACCAGCCGGTCGATCTGCTCGCCATCGCGTGCTTCGCATTCGATCTCGGCAGTCAGCCCCTTGGCCGGCAGCGTGGTGAAGATGCGCTGGTGATAGATTTCGATGATGTTGACGTTATGCGCGTTGAATTCGCGCATCACCTTGAACAGCGCGCCGGGGCGATCCTGCAAGACGACCTGCAACCGCGCCAGGCGGCCCGACCGCGCGAGATCGCGCAGCAGCACATTGGCGAGCAGGCGGGTGTCGATATTGCCGCCGCACAGCACCAGGCCGATGGTCTTGCCGGCGAATTTCTCCGGGTTGGACAGGACCGCCGCAAGCCCTGCCGCGCCCGCCCCTTCGACCACCGTCTTCTCGATCTGCAGCAGCAGCGACACCGAATGTTCGAGCGTGGATTCCTTGACCAGCAACACCTCATCCACCAGTTCGGCGATGATCTGGCGGGTGAATGCACCCGGCGCCTTGACCGCGATCCCTTCGGCCAGCGTATCGCCCCCGCAGGGGCGATCATCGCCGGTGACGGCGGAATACATCGAGGGGTAAAGCTCGGCCTGCACCCCGACCATCTCGATCTCGGGCTTGAGCGCCTTGGCCACGGTTGCCATCCCGCTCATCAGCCCGCCGCCGCCGATCGGCACGACGAGGCAATCGAAATCGTCCTTCTCGGCCAGCATTTCGAGCGCCACCGTACCCTGCCCCGCAGCGACCAGCGGATCGTCGAAGGGATGGACGAAGGTTAGCCCGCGTTCCTGCTCGAGTTCGAGCGCATGGGCATAGGCTTCGTCGAAAGTCTCGCCGAACAGCACCACATTGCCGCCAACGCTCTGCGTCTGCATCACTTTCACGCTGGGCGTGGTTTCGGGCATCACGATGGTCACCGGCACGCCCAGACGGCGGCCATGATAGCTCAGCCCCTGCGAGTGATTGCCGGCCGAGGCGGCGATGACGCCGCGTGCACGCTGCTCCTCGTCGAGATGCAGTAGCGCATTGAGCGCGCCGCGTTCCTTGTAGGCGGCGGTGAACTGGTGGTTCTCGAACTTGAGCCAGATGTCGGCTCCGGTAATTTCCGACAAGGTCTGCGAGCGCAGCATCGGCGTGCGCACCACCGCGCCTTCGATCCGTGCCGCGGCAGCGCGGACATCGTCGAGGGTGAGGAGGTCGGTGGCCTTGGTCGCGGCCCGCACGGGAGATGCCTTTGTCATCCTTCGCCCCTACGGCGCGCGGCCACAGGGCGCAATCGCCGAAAGGGTTTGCCTCAACCAAGCTTTGCCTTATCGCGAACCATCGAATTCGAGACGGGACCGCAGTGAAATGACACGCAAATTCCTCGCCGCCATGATCGCCCTGACGCTCGCCGCACCGGCGCAGGCCGATGTGCTGATCGACAATGTCGAAGGTATCACCATCGGCGAAGACGGCACGATCCAGCGCTTCACCGCAATGGTCATCGACGACGACGGCAAGGTCGCGCAGATCCTTTCCGCCAAGGACAAGAAGCCGCAGACCGATTACCGCGAAGATGGCGAAGGCGCGGTGATGATCCCGGGGCTGGTCGATGCGCATGCGCATGTCATGGGGATCGGGATCGGCGCGCTGACGCTCGACCTGTCGGACACCACTTCGCTCGAAGAGGCGCTCGACAAGATCCGCCGCTTCGCCGCCGAAAACGAGGCCCGGCCGTGGATCCTCGGGCGCGGCTGGAACCAGGAAAAATGGGGCCTTGGCCGGTTCCCGACCGCCGCCGAACTCGACCGCGCGGTATCCGACCGTCCGGTCTATCTCCAGCGGGTCGACGGCCATGCCGGCTGGGCCAATAGCCTCGCAATGCAGGCAGCAGGCATCGACGCGAACACCAAGAGCCCGGCGGGCGGGCGCGTCGAACGGCTTCCCGGTTCGCAAGCCCCCGCAGGCGTGTTCGTCGATGCCGCCGAAGCGCTGATGATACGCGCGATCCCCGCACCGCGCCCCAACGAGCGCGATCTCGCCTTTGCCGAGGCGCAGAAGGTGCTGCACAGTTTCGGGATCACCGCCGTGGCCGACATGGGCACGTCGATCGAGGATTGGCAGGCGTTCCGCCGCGCAGGGGACACAGGCGCGCTGACGCTGCGCATCATGGCCTATGCCGCAGGGCCCGACCAAATGGAGCTGATCGCGGGCGCACGTCCTTCGCCGTGGCTGTACGACGACAAGCTGCGGCTGAACGGGGTCAAGATCTACCTCGATGGCGCATTGGGCAGCCGCGGGGCGTGGCTCAAGCGGCCCTATGCCGACGATCCGGGCAATACGGGCCTGCCGCTGACCGGTCCGGCCAAGCTGCGCAATATCCTCGTGCGCGCCGCACAGGGCAATTTCCAGCCCGCGATCCACGCGATCGGCACCGCCGCCAATGAAGACGCGCTCAACGCGATTGCCGAACTCGCCGAAAGCTTCCCCGGCGATCGCCGCTGGCGGATCGAGCATGCGCAAATCGTCGATCCCGTCGACCTGCCCAAGTTCGGGCAGCACGGCATCATCGCCTCGATGCAGCCCGTCCACCAGACCAGCGACCGCGTGATGGCCGAAGCCCGGCTGGGCGCCGACCGCCTCGACGGCGCCTATGCCTGGAACACCATCCTCGGGCTTGGCGGACGGCTGGCTTTCGGGTCGGACGCCCCGGTGGAATCGCCCGATCCCTTTGCCGGCCTGGCCGCCGCGGTTACGCGGATGGATGCCGCTGGCGAGCCCTTCGGCGGCTGGCGCGCGCAGGACCGGGTCAATCGCGAACAGGCGCTGGCGGGGTTCACCAGCGAAGCCGCCTATGCCGGTTTCGCCGAAGGCCGCTTCGGGCGGCTACTGCCCGGCGAACGCGCCGATTTCGTGCTGATCGACCGCGATCCGATGCTCGCTTCACCCGGCGAATTGCGCGCCACCAAGGTGCTCGAGACCTGGGTCGGCGGGCGTAAGGTTTACGACGCCGACTGAGTTTCCTCGGCCTGCTCGTCTTCCGCCTTGCGGCGCTTTTCGGTCAGCCGCATCAGCAGCAGCGAGCCTTCGAACAGCAGCAGCAGCGGGATGGCCAGCAGCAGCTGCGATCCCGGGTCGGGCGGCGTGATGATCGCCGCCACGGCCACGATCAGCACGATCACGTAGCGCCGCGCGGATACCAGTTGCGCGCGCGTGACGATCCCTGCGCGGTGCAGCAGCAACAGCAGCACGGGGAGCAGGAAGCTCATCCCGAAGGCGAGGATGAACTGCATCACCAGCCCGAGATATTCGTTCGCGGTCGGCAGCGCCTGGATCTCGAGCCCGCCGGCCGTCCCCTCGAAACCGAGGAACCACTCGAAAGCGGTCGGCATGACGACGTAATAGGCGAGCGAGGCGCCCATCAGGAACAGCACCGGCGTGGCCAGCAGGAAAGGCAGGAAGGCCTTCTTTTCCTTCGCATAAAGCCCCGGCGCGACGAACGCCCACAGCTGGTTGGCGATGACCGGGAAGCTCAGGCAGAAGCCGGCAAACAGCGCGACCTTCAGCTCGACGAAGAACACTTCGTAGAGCTTGGTGAAGATCAGCTGCCCCTCGCCCGCGGGAAAGGCGTTCTTGAGCGGCTGGATCAGGAAGCCGAGGATCGGATCGGCGAAATAGAGGCACCCGCCGAAGGCCAGCGCCAGCGCCAGCACGCAGCGGACCAGCCGCGCGCGCAGTTCGATCAGGTGGTCGAGCAGCGGGGCCTGGCTTTCGTCGATATCCTTGATCACCGCCATCTCAGCCGTCCTTGCCCGGCGGGGGCGGATCGAGTGGCGGCGAGCCCGGCGGCGGGGACGACGGTTCGTCCGCATGTTCGGGTGCCTTCACCGGGGCGGCGCGCTTGATCGCGGCTTCGGCGGCGGCGTCGGCATCGGGCACGTCATCGGCTGCGGCAAGCGGTTCCATTTTGCCCTCGAGCAAATTCTCGGGCGCCCCCCCTTCGGGGGCCGAGCCATCGGGATATTCGGCCATGATCTGCTTGTTACGCGCGGCCCACTTCTCTTCCATTTCCTCGATCTCGGCCTGGCGGACGACCTCGTCCAGCCCGGCGCGGAAATGGCTCGACATGCGGCGCAGCTTGCCGATCCAGCGACCGGCATGTTTCAGCGCCTTAGGCATGTCACTGGGACCGATCACGAGGATCGCCACAATGACGATCACCAGCAATTCGCTGGCGCCGATATCGAACATGGCCTGCCTCCGCCTGCTAGCGGATCACTTGGTGTCGGAGGTCTGCTTGACCTGGTCGGGGGTCAGCCCCTCGTCGGCCGGCTTGGCGTCATGCCCAAGCTGCTTCGCGGGCGCTTCTTCCTCGTTCATGCCTTGCTTGAAGCTTTTGATGCCCTTGCCGAAATCACCCATCATTTCGGAAATGCGACCCCGGCCGAACAGGACGAGGACGACGACGGCGATGATGGCGAGCTGCCAGACACTGAGACCCATGGGACCTTCTCTTTCAGATTGCTTGGCACCGAATATAGGCGTTGCGGCGGGTTAGCGCCAGTCAGGCTTCGTCGGCAGGCTCATCAACCTCTTCGGCGGCGCTCTGCCCCTCTTCGGTGCCCTCCTCGCCGATCAGTTCTTCATAGGCATCGTCGACGGGGTCGAGCAGTCCCGTAGCGCGCAATTCCGCGATTCCGGGCAGGTCGCGGCGGCTCGAAAGGCCGAAATGGTCGAGGAAATCGGGGGTCGTCGCGTAGATCGTCGGCCGTCCCGGAACCTCGCGCCTGCCGGCGATCTTCACCCATCCCGCTTCCATCAGCACGTCGAGCGTCCCGCCGCTGGTCTGCACACCGCGGATCGATTCGATCTCCGCGCGGCTGACCGGCTCGTGATAGGCGATGATCGCGAGCACTTCGGTGGCGGCGCGGCTGAGGCGGCGCACCTGTTCCTTCTCGCGCCGCAGCAGATGCGCCAGATCGGGTGCGGTTTCGAAATGCCAGCGCTTCGCGCGTTCGACCAGATGCACGCCGCGCTTCTCGTAATCCGCCGCCACGCTGCGCAGCGCCTCGCGCACATCGCCCACTGCAGCGCCGCCGAGAAATCCCGCCAGCGCCTCGGCCGTCATCGGTTCCTCCGCCGCGAACAGCGCGGCTTCGACGGCGCGGGCGAGCTCGTCCATCAGGCGGGCACCCGCCGCAGGTGGAGCGGTCCGAAGGTATCCTCCTGTTGCAATTCGGCCCGGCCCAGCCGCGCCAGTTCGAGCGCGGCGACAAAGCTCGAGGCCAGCGCCGAACGTTTGAGCCGCGGCTCGGCATGCGGCGGAAGGAAATCGCGCAATTCCATCCAGTCGAGCGTCACCCCGAGCATGTTGGAAACCCGGTCGAGCGCCGATTCGAGCGTCATCACGGGGCGTTCGCGCACCATGTGGATGGCGGGCGCCGTGCGCGCCTTCACGCGTCCATAGGCCTCGATCAGCGCGAACTGGTCGCAGTGCCACAAGGTCTTGCGCGCAATTTCCAGCCCCTCGGGCGTGCCGCGCAGGAAAACGTCGCGCCCGATCCGGTCGCCGCCCATCAGCCGCGCCGCCGCATCGCGCATCGCGCCGAGCCGCTGGAGCCGCAATTGCAGCTTGAGCGCCAGTTCCTCGGGGCTGGGATCTTCCTGCTCTTCCTTGGGCAGAAGCATGGCCGATTTGAGATAGGCCAGCCACGCGGCCATCACGAGATAGTCGGCGGCCAGTTCGAGCTTCAGCGCCTCTGCCTGGTCGATATAGCCGAGATACTGATCGACCAGCGAGAGGATCGAAATCGAGCGCAGGTCGACCTTCTGCCGCCGTGCGAGGTCGAGCAGCAGGTCGAGCGGCCCTTCCCACCCGTCAAGTTCGAGATAGAGCGTGTTCTCGTCGACCGGCGCCTCGGCGGCAATCCCGTCCCACTCTTCCTGAGCGTCGTCGGCCGGATCGGCGAAGAGCAGTCCGTCGCTGGTCACGCCGCCGGCTCCTCCGCCAGCGCGAGCAGCGCATCGCGCTTGGCCAGCAATTCGGCCGTCTCGGGGCCGTCCTGCGGTGCCCGCATTGCCGCATGGACACGGTCGAGCCGCGCGGCGGATTTTTCCGCCAGCGTTCCGCCAAGCGCGGCGATGGCTTGCTGGTCGGCCATCTTCGCCCAGCAGTTGAGCACGATATCGCAGCCCGCTGCGAGGGCGCGCTCGGCGCGTTCGGGGATCGTCCCGTCGAGCGCTTCCATATCGATATCGTCGGACAACAGCAGGCCATCGAAGCCGATCCTGCCGCGGATCACATCGTTTATGACCTTCTGCGACAGCGTGGCGGGCGCTTCGGCATCCCACGCTTCGAACACGATATGCGCGCTCATCCCCAGAGGATGCGCTGCCAGCGTGCGGAAGGGTTCGATATCGGCTTCGAGCTCGGCGTCGCTCGCAGTGACGACGGGCAATTCCTTATGCGTGTCGCAGGTGGCGCGGCCATGCCCCGGCATGTGCTTGAGGCAGCCGACCACGCCTGCGCGGCCCATCCCGTCGAGCACGGCGCGGCCCAGCGCCGCCACCTGCAAGGGATCGCTGCCGAGGGCGCGGTCGCCGATCACATCGTCGGTCTCGGGGCGGCGCACATCCAGCGGGGCATGATAATCGACCGTGATCCCCATCTCGGCCAGCTCGCGCCCCATCGCTTCCGCATTGGCACGCGCGGCCTCGATCGCCGAAGCGGGCGCGATATCCCACAGCCGCGCGAACGCCTCGCCCGCCGGATAGCGCTGCCATTCGGGCGGTTTCATCCGCGCGACACGCCCGCCTTCCTGGTCGATCGAGACGATCAGCTGCTCGCGCCCGTGGATCGCACGCAGATCGTCGGTCAGCCTGCGCAGCTGCGTACGATCGGCGCAATTGCGCGCAAACAGGATGTAACCCGCAGGGTCCGCCTCGGTGAAGAAGGCGCGCTCGTCGGCCGTCAGTGCGAGACCGGAGATGCCGAATATGGCGGGTGTCATCGCCCGAAAGTGGAACCTTGGCCCGAGTCCCGCAAGCTAAGCCCCTGCGGGAGGTGTGGAAATCAGTTTGGAGACGCGCCTATTTGACGAAACAGGCGAGCCCGTCGGCCTTGAGCGCGGCGCACAACCGGCTTGCGCTGGCGCGGTCGCCCGTGATCGCCTGCAGGCGATAGACCGTGCCGATATCGACCTGTGCCTCGACCACGCGGTGGCTGACGCCGTTGAGCGCTTCGGTCTGCCGCATCAGGTTCGACCACGCGGCTTCGGCATCGGCGCGGCGCGGATAGGCGCCGACCTGCACCGAAGTGCCCGCCACCGGGGTCGCGCGGGTGCCTTCATTGACCGTCGAGGCGATGGTCGGGCCGGAAGATGTGCCCGCGTCGACCGGCTGTTTGGTGGTGGTCTCGGCCAGCTTGCCTTCGCGCGTCTGCCCCTCGCCCACGGCAAAACTGGTGTCGCCGGTGCCGGCAAAGGTCTTGCCGCCCGGGTCCTCCGGCTTGGTCTTGTAGGGTTCTTCGGGGGCCGCGATCACGCTGCCATCGGGTTCGGGTTCGTCCGAGGCCTGGTTGGTGAGGAACCAGATGCCGCCGACAACCGCGCCGAGCAGCACCAGCGCGAGCACGCCGAGCAGGATCAGGCGCGAGGTATCGAAACCCGCGGCGTGGTCATCGTCCTCGGCCGCTTCGAGCCAGGGCAGGCTGTCGTCTTCGGCAAGGTCGAGCTGGTCCTCGGCCCCGCGATCCCCGCCCATGTCATACGGTGTCGATCCCACCATGCTCACATCTCCTCGACCGCTTCGACCCCCAGGATGGCGAGGCCGTTGCGGATTACCTGCCCGACTTGCGCCGCCAGGAACAGGCGCGCGGCGGTCAGTTCGGCGTCGCCTTCCTGGATGATCCGTTTTGCCGGATCGTCGTTACCCGTATTCCAGAAGCTGTGGAAGGCAGCGGCCAGGTCGCCGAGGAAAAACGCGATGCGGTGCGGCTCGCGCGCCTTGGCCGCGGCTTCGACCACACGCGGGAATTGCGCCGCTTCGCGCACCAGCGCCAGTTCGTCGTCACCCAGCCGGTCGAGATGCTCGTCGCTCGGCGTCACCCCCGCCTTGCGTAGCGTCGAATGGATCCGCGCATTGGCATATTGGAGGTAGAAGACCGGATTGTCCTTCGACGCCTCGACCACCTTAGCAAAGTCGAACTCCATCTGCGCGTCGGGTTTGCGCGTAAGCATGGTGAAGCGCACGACATCCTTGCCCACTTCCTCGACCACTTCGGCCAGCGTGACGAAGGTGCCCGAGCGCTTGGACATCTTCACCGGTTCGCCATCGCGCAGCAATTTGACCATCTGGACCAGCTTGACGTCGAACGGCACATCGCGCCCCGCGCCCTTGGTCAGCGCCGCGACGGCCGCGCGGATCCGCTTGACCGTACCAGCATGGTCGGCGCCCCAGATGTCGATCAGCGCATCGGCCTTTTCGGCCTTCTGGAAATGATAGGCGAGATCGGCACCGAAATAGGTCCACGCGCCATTCGATTTCTTGATCGGGCGGTCCTGGTCGTCGCCAAACTCGGTCGAGCGGAACAACGGCAGTTCGACCGGCTCCCAGTCCTCGGGCGGCGCCTTGCCTTTGGGCGCTTCGAGCACGCCGTCATAGACGAGACCCTTCTCGCGCAGCCACGCCTCGGCGGCTTCGGGCTTCTTCGCGGCCTGCAATTCGGCTTCCGATGAAAACAGGTCGTGATGGATGCCGAGCAAGGCGAGATCGGCACGGATCATCTCCATCATCGCAGCGACCGAACGCTCGCGGAACAGGGCGAGCCATTCGTTTTCGGCAGCATCCTTGTAGGCAGGGCCGAATTCCTGCGCGAGCCGCTCGCCTACCGGCTTGAGATAATCGCCGGGATACAGCCCTTCGGGAATGGCACCGATATCGTCGCCCAGCGCCTCGCGGTAGCGCAGATGCGCCGAGCGGGCGAGGACATCGACCTGCCCCCCGGCATCGTTGACGTAATATTCGCGCACGACCCGGTAGCCCGCCCATTCGAGCAGGCCGCACAGCGCGTCGCCGACGACCGCGCCGCGGCAATGGCCCATGTGCATCGGGCCGGTCGGATTGGCGGAGACATATTCGACATTGACCGTCCGCCCGTCGCCCAGCGCCGAGCGGCCATAGTCGTCGCCCTGAGCGGCGATCGCCAGCAGTTCGCGGCGCCACGCATCGGGCGACAGGCGCAGATTGATAAAGCCGGGACCGGCGATTTCGGCGGCGTCGATGTCGGGTTCACGCTGCAGATGCTCGACGATCTTCTCGGCGAGTGCGCGCGGATTGGTCTTGGCCTGCTTGGCCAGCACCATCGCGGCATTGGTCGCCAGATCGCCGTGCGAGGGATCGCGCGGCGGTTCCACGGTCACATTGGCGCGCGGCGTATCGGCGGGCAGTACGCCCTCCATTTCGAGAGCGTTGAGAACGGCATCGATCCGGGCCGCAAAAGCCGCGTGAAGTGTCTGCATGTCAGCCATGCCGCGCGCCTAGCCTATCGGCGCAAAATGGCAAGACACGAGCGCTGCTAGCGCGTGGCGTTGTAGCGCAGCTGCGCTTCGGTCAGCTGGAAACCGACCAGCAGTTCGAAGGTCGCGCGCTGCACCGCGGCACGCACCGCCGGATCGGCCAGCGGATCGAGCGCGGCATCGGGATCGCCAGGTTCGCGCTTGCGCGTGATCTGCTCGCGGATTTCGGCGGGCAGCGTAGCATCGGCGCGATTGACATAGGCGCCGGCGGTACCGCGTGCCTGCGCGCGTTCCTGCCCGTCGGCGAATTGCAGCGTTACATTGCCGACGCGCTTGGTGACGACCGACGAACCGCCGCGCAGCACGGTGGAGAAATAGGGCAGCGTGACCGTGCGGCTGCCGCGCGTATCGCTGCGGCGCGCAACGACGTCGAAGCTCGCTTCCGTATAGACCCGGTCGCCCGCTTCTTCATTGCAGGTGGAGCGCAGATTGGTGATTGCCGCGGTCACGTCGAGATCGGCCATGGTCGCCCCCGCAGTGCGGAAAGTAGTGATATCGCCCGTGTAATCGGGGATGCCGACCGCCGGGCAAGTGCTGCGAACCGCGGAAATGCCGACGCCCTGGTCGACAATCAGGTCGCCTTCCCTGGCGCAACCGGCCAACGCCAGGCCAAGGGCAAGCGCGGGAAGAAGACGGTTACGGATGTTCATGCGGCTAAATTCCCTTTTGCGGTCATTCGAAATCGTAGCCCGGCGGGCTGCGGGATGCCCTAGCTTGGCCTGCACGAAAGCGCTAGAGGGCGGGACATGAACGCCCCCTTTCAATCCTCGCCCGGTTCGCCCGGCAGCGACCCGCGCCAGCCGCTCAAGCTCCTCATCGCTGCGCCGCGCGGCTTTTGCGCAGGCGTCGACCGCGCGATCGAAATCGTCGAGCGCGCGCTGCAGAAATACGGCGCACCGGTCTATGTCCGGCACGAAATCGTGCACAATCGCTATGTGGTAGATAGCCTCAAGGCCAAGGGCGCGATCTTCATCGAGGAACTGGACGAAGTGCCTGACGATGCGCCGGTGGTCTTCAGCGCACACGGTGTGCCCAAGACCATCCCGGCAGAGGCCGAGCGGCGCAAGATGCTGTATGTCGATGCGACCTGCCCGCTGGTGAGCAAGGTCCACCGCCAGGCCGAACGCCAGATCGAAAAGGGCCAGCACATCCTGTTCATCGGCCATGCGGGCCATCCCGAGGTGATCGGGACGATGGGCCAGGTGCCGGAAGGCCGGATCACGCTGGTCGAAACGATCGACGATGTGGCGACACTCGACTTCGCGCCGACCGATGATCTGTCCTATCTTTCGCAGACGACGCTATCGGTGGACGACACGCGCGACATCATCAATGCGCTCGAAGCCCGCTTCCCGCAGATCATCGCGCCCAAGGCGGAAGACATCTGCTACGCCACCAGCAATCGCCAGGCCGCGGTCAAACAGATCGCCGCGAACTGCGACCTGGTGCTGGTGATCGGCGCGCCAAACTCTTCCAACTCGCTACGGCTCGTCGAGGTTGCCGAACGGCTCGGGACCAATGCCCGGCTGATCCAGCGCGCCGACGAGATCGATCCGGCATGGCTTGAGGGGGTTGGCACCATCGGACTCACGGCAGGCGCCTCGGCACCCGAAAAGCTGGTCCGCGAAGTGGTTGACCGGCTGTGCGACTGGCGGCTGGTCGACGAGGAGGTGATAACCGCCACCGAAGAGAACATGGTCTTCAAGCTGCCGCGCCAGCTGACCGACTAACGTGGCCGTCTATACCCATCTCGGGGCCGAGGAACTTGCGCGACTCATCGCGCATTACGATGTCGGCGAACTCGTCTCGTCCAAGGGCATTGCCGAAGGGGTGTCGAACTCCAACTGGCTGGTCGAAACTACGCGCGGGCGCTTCATCCTGACGATGTACGAACGGCGGATCGAGACCGCCGACCTGCCCTTCTTTCTCGGCCTGCTCGACCATCTTTCCGCGGCGCGATGCGCGGTGCCGCGCACGATCCATGACCGCGACGGCGCCGCATGGCGCATGGTCGGCGACAAAGCAGTCGCGCTGATCGAATTCCTGCCGGGTGTCTCGCCGAGCAACCCGACACCGGCGCAGGCACGCGCTGTCGGGGTCGCGCTGGCGCAGGCACACCTCGCCGCGCATGATTTCCCCATGGCACGCGAAAACACGCTCGCCCCGTCCGATACGCTGGCGATCCTCACGCAGTGCGGAGCGGCGGCACTCGCGACGATCGACCCGCATCTGCCTGCGATGCTGGAAAGCGGCGAGGCGATCGTGCGCGAATGGCCGGAAGATCTGCCGCGATCGATTATCCATTCGGACCTTTTCCCGGATAACGTCCTGATGCTGGACGACCGGGTCACCGGGATGATCGACTTCTATTTCGCCTGCACCGGCGCGATGGCCTATGACCTGGCGGTGACGCACGCCGCCTGGTGTTTCGACGATGCGGGCGAGACTTGCGATCACGCGCTGGGTCGCGCGCTGATCGAGGGCTACGAGAGCGTGCGGGTGCTGAGCGAGCCGGAGCGCACCGCGCTGCCGCTGCTGGCGGAGGGCGCCTGCCTGCGCTTCATTGCCAGCCGCGCGCAGGACTGGCTCGATACGCCCGAAGAAGCGCTGGTCCGCCGCAAGGATCCGATGGATTTCACGCGGCGGCTGGAATTCTATCGCGCAAACGGCCAGAGGGCGTTCGCATGAAGAAGGTCGAAATGTTCACCGATGGCGCCTGCAAGGGCAATCCCGGCCCCGGAGGCTGGGGCGCGCTGCTGCGGATGGGCCAGCATGAGAAGGAACTGTCGGGCGGCGAACCCGATACGACCAACAACCGCATGGAAATGACGGCGGCGATCAAGGGGTTGAGCGTGTTGATCGAACCCTGCGAGGTCGATCTCCATACCGACAGCAAGTACCTGATCGACGGGATCACCAAGTGGGTCCACGGCTGGAAGAAGCGGGGCTGGATCAATGCCAGCAAGAAGCCCGTGCGTAATGCCGAGCTATGGCATGAGCTGATCGAACTGACCGCGCACCACCGGGTCCACTGGCACTGGGTTAAGGGCCATTCGGGTCACCCCGAAAACGACCGCGTCGACCAGCTTGCCAGCGATGCAGCGGAACAGTTCGCCCGCGCGGATTGATCAGCTGTTGTCGACGGTTTCCGCGCCGGGGCCGTTCTTCTTGATCGAATCGATGGCGTTCTGCGCACTTGCCTTCGAGGCATATCCTTCGGTCGAGAACATCACTTCCGAATTGTATTTGAAACGGGCGCGAAATTCGCCGGCCTTGTCCTTGTATATCTCGAAGTGGTGGCTCATCGATTTGTCTCCGTCATAAGCTTGGATTGGGGGCGCACCCTAACAAATGATGCCGGCTTTCCCTAACAAATGATGCCGGCTTTGCTAGCCAAAGCGGGCCGCTGAATAGAGTTCGGGATCGAGACCCGCAGTCATCGCATCGGGTTTTTCGTCCAGCAACAGCTGGCGCCCGAGCCGCGCGGCGGCGGGCGAAGTCTGGATCCCGAAGCCCCCCTGCCCCGCGAACCAGGCGAAACCATCGACCTTGGGATCGGGGCCGTAAACCGGCCGGCGGTCCGGCGTGAAGCTGCGCAGGCCGGCCCATTTGTGCTCGACCGCCTCGACCCGCCAGTCGACCACTTCCTCGAGCCGCGCGATCGCTTCGGCCACTGCCAGTTCTTCGGGCGCGGCATCGCAGGGCGCGCTCGGTTCCTCGTCATGCGGGCTCACCCACAGCCGTCCGGCTTCGGGTTTGAAATAGAACCGCCCGCGGATGTCGAGCACCAGCGGAAGGTTCTCGGGTACCGGGGGATCGACACGCACCTGCACCACCGTTCGGCGATAGGGGCTGATCGCGGCAGGCTGCGCGCCGGCCAGCCGGGCGACCTCGTCCACCCATGCCCCGGCCGCATTGACCAGTACTGCGGCGTGATGGGTGTCGCCGCGCTTGGTCGTCAGCGCCCACTGCCCCTCGGCGCGGGTGGCCTTGGCAAGCCGCGCGCGGCATTCCAGGCGGGCACCGCCGCGCTGCGCTTGGGCAAGAAAATGCGCGTGGAGGCGGGCCACGTCGATATCGGCGCACATCGGCTCCCAGATCGCATCCGACCAGTCGTGCCGGATACCGCCGATCCGCCGCTGCAATTCCGCGCGGCCGAGATGCTGGATCGTCGCCCCGGTCGGAACGAAGCGCTGCATGAACTGCGTCACCAGCTCCTCGTCGCCCTCGCGCCCGATATACAGCGCACCGCGCTGGTGGAGGAACCCGCCGTCGCGCAGATAGGCACCCGATGCGAGCGTCAGCGGCACGATCTCCGGACCGCCGTAGCATTCTTCCCAAAACGCGGCGGAACGCCCCGTGGCGTGATAGCCGGGCCGCTCCTCGGCCTCGAGCATCAGCACGCTTGCCCCGCCATCGGTCAGCTCGGCGGCGAGACTGGCGCCGGCGATTCCGGCGCCGATGATGGCAAAGTCATAGCTGGTCACGGGTTCTCCTGCGGAGCCACGCGATCGAGGAATTCGGCCATGCCCGCAAGGGCCCGCTCGCGCACCGGATCGACTTCGCGCAGGATTTCGTGGCGTGCCTCGTCACCGAAGGCGATCAATTCGCCCTTGGGCAGGCGCTGCACCGCGCGCACGGCGGATGCGTGGCTCACCAGCCGATCCGCCGCAGTGCTCACCACCAGCACGGGCACCTGGACCTTTTCCATCGCTCCGCGTTCCTCGAGCCGCCGGCTCGAGGCATAGGCGCGTTCCACCCAGCCCCAGCTACCCGGCCCCATGACCAGTTCGGGGCGCTGCTCGCGCCACCACAGCTCGTCGGCATAGCGTGCGCCGTCATGGGTGAGCAGGTCGCTGCGATCGGCGGGCATTTCGCCCGGCTTCTCGCTCCATTTCCAGGCCGGACGCGTTGGCTTGCCGATCTTCGTCATCAGCCGCGCTGCCGCATGCAGTACGCCGAGCGGCAATGGCGGCCCGGCCATCCCGACCATCGGCGCGCTGAGAATTGCGGCATCGGGCGCGACCAGGCCATCGACCAGCGCGCGCAGGACCAGATGCCCGCCCATCGAATGGCCGGCCAGGATATGGGGCCCCGGTGTGGCCGCCTTCCATGCGGTCCAGAGATGCGCAAGATCCGCGGCCCAGTCGGAAAAATCATCCACATGGCCGGTCACCGCGTCATTGCCGAGCCGCCCCGACCCCGCCTGTCCGCGCCAGTCGGCAGCGGTGACGCGCCAGCCTGCACGATGCCATTGCTCCAGCGTCTCGAGATACTTCTCGTAGAAGTCGCCGCGACCGGGAAGGAACAGGATCGAACCGCGCTGGCCGCCGTCTGCGCCGGGCCAATCGATCCGCCGAATCGCGTGGCCATCGGCCAGTGCGAAGGTGGATTCGCGCGCTGCCGGCGGGATCGCGCGGCGATCGATGGGTTCCTGCGGCGCTGGCATGTCGGCGATCACGACCTCCTCTATGGTTACTTTTTGGTAAGCACGTTCCTGTAGCACCCCATCCCGAAGGGTTGCCCGGGGAGCGTCATGCAAAGCCAGATTTTCACCTACGTATTGCTTGCCGGATTGGCAATCGCACTCCTCTGGGTGATCGTGACCGACCTCAAGAGCCGGACGATCAGCAACCGGCTGACCATGACGGTGGCCCTCGGGGCGCCGCTCTACTGGCTCTCGATCGGGCTGCCACTATGGCCCGGCGTCGCGTTCCAGATCGGACTGGCGCTGCTGGTCTTCGCCGTGTGCTGCGTGCTGTTCGCGATCCGCCAGATGGGCGGCGGCGATGTCAAACTGCTCACGGTGCTCGCGTTGTGGGTCCCGCCATCGCAATTCACGCTGCTGCTGGTCGCCATGGCGATGCTCGGCTGGGTGCTGACCATGGCCATCGGCGCATGGCGGGTGGCGCATTCGAAGACGATCAAGACCAAGCCCGCGCGCGATACCGTGGTGCTCATCATCGGCACCGCCATTGCGGCGCTGTTCGCCAGCGCAGTGCTGGGCGGGCCCAAGCTGCCGATGCCGCCGGGTCTCGCCGGGATGGGCACGACCAGTCCGGCCGCCGCGATCGCGCTGATGCTCGCCCCCTTCACGATATTGCTCATCGTCACGCTCGGTTCGATCCGCATCATCCGCCGCCACGACCGCGATCTGTGGGTCCCCTACGGGCCAGCCATATCGCTCGCCGGCATCTGGATCGTGGTCAGCGGGCAGTTGCTCGCAGGCCACGTCGCCGCGGCGGGCGGTTGAAAACGCGATCTTAACCAATTCGCCCTTAGAGCGTGAAACCATACTTGCCCGCGATAGGATTTGCCGGGCTGAACTAGGGGGCTAGATAGCCATGGATAGGAAGAAGCTGGTTCTGCTGATTGCCGCACTGGTCGTTGCGGTCGGAACGGCGCTTGTCGCGCGGAGCATGTTCGCCGGGGCGAGCGCACCGCAGGCCGAAGCCGCACAGGCCCAGGCGCAAGGACCCAAGGTCCTCGTCGCACAACGCGCGCTGCCGGTCGGCACGATCATCACGGCCGACGCAATCGGCTTCCAGATGTGGCCCGAAGAGCTGGTCCAGGACGCCTACTTCCTCGATGGCGAAGCCGATATGAGCAAGCTGCTCGGTACCGTCGTGCGCCATCCGATTACTGCGGGTGAACCGGTCACCCAGGGCTCGCTCGTCGCACCTGGCGACCGCGGCTTCCTCGCCGCCGCGCTGGCCCCGGGTATGCGCGCCATCACCGTTCCCGTTAACGCCCAATCGGGCGTCGGCGGCTTTGTCTTCCCGGGCGACCGGGTGGACATGGTCCTGACCCAGCAGGTCGAAGGCAATGAAGGCACCAGCCTGAAAGCGTCGGAAACCATCCTTCGTAACCTTCGCGTGCTGGCGACCGACCAGTCGACCGTATCGGAAAAGGCCGAAGACGGTTCGACCGTGGTCAAGGAATTCCGCACCGTGACGCTCGAAGTGACGCCGGTGATCGCGGAAAAGGTCGCCGTCGCGCAGACCATTGGCTCGCTGAGCCTGTCGCTGCGTTCGCTCGCCGACAACCAGACCGAGCTCGAACGCGCGATCGCTGCCGGTGACGTCACCATTCCCGACGATGCCACGCCCGAAGAGGAAGAGCGCCTGCTGCGCCAGGCAATGGCCCGCCCCGACGATGGCAAGAGCAGCTATGTGACCGGCGGCGATGTCTCGCGCTTCCAGCGCCGTACCATGCCCTCGCAAGGCACCGTCGCTCCGGCTGCACCGGGAGGTGCGCCTGCGGGCATCGGCGGACAGCCGGTCCGCCAGGGTCCGAGCGTGCGCGTCACCCGCGGCAAGGACACCGAAGAGGTCCCGGTCGGCAAGACCGGCGTGACTGCCTTCGTCGGCCAGCAGGCCGCCGGAACCGCGCAAGCCGCGAGGACGGTACCCGTCGCCCAGGCGGCCATGATCAAATGAGCCCGATACAAAATACGGAACGCCATTCAGGGGGCAATTCCATGAAACGTCGTCTTACTACCAAATTGCTGCTCGCCAGCCTGGCCATCGCGCCGCTGGCAGCCGCGCCGACGACCGTTGCGACGGCCCAGTCGGTCGTCAGCCCCGGTTCGGAGATCGTCCTTTCGATCGGTCGCGGCGAATTGGTCAATGTGCCGGGCACGATGGCCGACATCTTCGTCGCCGACGACAATGTCGCCGACGTGCAGGTCAAATCGCAGCGCCAGCTCTATGTGTTCGGCAAGGCCGGCGGCGAAACCACGATCTACGCCAGCAACCGCGCCGGCGATATCATCTGGTCCGCCAATGTCCGCGTCGGTTCGAATATCGGCAGCATCGACCAGCTGATGGCGCTCGCCATGCCCGATGCCAACATCTCGGTCGCGACGATGGGCACCAACGTCATCCTCCTGACCGGCACGGTTGCCGCACCCGAGGATGCCGAAGAGGCGCAGCGCCTCGTCGAAGCCTATGTCGGCGAAGACGCGAATGTCATCAGCCGGCTGCGCATGGCGACGCCGTTGCAGGTCAATCTGCAGGTGCGCATCGTCGAGGTTAGCCGCAGCTTCGTTCGGGCTGTCGGTGTCAATCTGACCAGCGTCGACTCGACCGGCGGTTTCCAGTTCGGCGTGGGCCAGGGCCGCGAAGGCGCGGTGACGATCGGATCCGCAGGCGAAGGCAGCAATTTTACTGCCATCAGCCCGGGCACGACTCTCGCCGGGTTTGGCAAGTTCCTCGGTCTCGACCTCGGTGCTGCACTCGATCTGGCTGAAACCGAAGGCTTCGCAACCACGCTGTCGCAGCCCAATCTGACGGCTCTGTCGGGCGAAACCGCAGAATTCCTTGCCGGCGGCGAATTTCCGATCCCGCTCAGCCAGGGACTTGGCGCGACGAGCATTGAATATAAGAACTATGGCGTCAGCCTCGCCTACACCCCGACCGTCCTTGCCAATGGCCGCATCTCGATGCGCGTTCGCCCGGAAGTGTCGGAACTGACCAGTCAGGGCGCAATCACGCTCGAAGGTTTCCAGGTGCCGGCGCTGACTACGCGCCGCGCGGAAACCACCGTCGAACTCGGTTCGGGCCAGAGCTTCATGATTGCCGGGCTGCTGTCGAACAATGCGACCAATTCGGTCGACAAGGCCCCGGGTCTCGGCGACGTGCCGATCCTCGGCAATCTGTTCCGCTCGACCACCTACCGCAAGGGCGAAACCGAGCTGGTGATCGTGGTCACGCCCTATCTGGTGAAGCCGGTCGATGCCAATGACATCAAGCTGCCGACCGACGGGTTCCGCAAGCCGACCGAATTCCAGCGCCTGCTGGGTCTTCAGCAGAGCGACGGCGTAACCGGCGGCGACCGCCCCAAGCCGCGCGCGGTCGAGACCGCTCCGGCAGCCCCGGGCATTTCCTACGGAACCCCGGGCGACAGTGACGAGCAGCAGGCGGCTGCCAAGCCCGATGCGCGCCGTAACGAACGTACCGCGTCGGCGCAGCCCGGCTTCAGCTTCGAATAAGAGGGACGAGTACCATGGCAAAGGCAATCACTCGCAAGCTCACCGGTTCGCTGGCCGTCTCGCTCAGCCTCGTGCTCGGTGCCTGTGGCGGTTTCCCGACCGAGAACCGCTCGCTTTACAGCGCGCGTCAGCCGGTAGTGGAACGGACCAATTTCACGCTCGATGTGAACACTGTCGGCGATGGCCTGGCGGTCAGCGAGCAGCAGCGCGTGTCGGGCTGGTTCGAGGCCATGGGCCTCGGCTATGGCGACCGCGTCTCGCTCGACGATCCCACCGCCAATCCGGCGTTGAAAGACGACCTTGCGGCGCTTGCGGGGCGGCACGGGCTGCTGGTTACCGAGGGTTCGCCGGTCACCGCCGGCTATGTCGAACCGGGCCAGGCCCGGATCGTCGTGACCCGTTCGACCGCCAGCGTTCCGGGTTGTCCCGACTGGTCGGCCAATAACGAGGCCAACGAGTATAACGCGACCTATCCCGGCTACGGCTGTGCCGTGAACGGCAATCTCGCCGCCATGGTCGCCAATCCCGAAGACCTGATTTCCGGTCAGCAGGGCACCGGCCAGACCGTCGTCACGACTTCGACGAAAGCCATCCGGAGCTATCGCGAGAAGGCGCCGACCGGCGCGGGCGATCTGACTGAAGTCAGCACCAATGAAGGAGGCTAAGCAGCCATGAGCGCTTCACTTAAATCGAGCATGGCGGGCAACCGCGACGCCTTTGCCGCCTATATCTGCGACGAGACCGCCCTCGACGTGCTGCGTCCTGTGGTGATCGAACTCGGCTGGCAGCCCGAAAAATGCAACAAGGGCGGTCTGCGCAATGCGATCCAGTCGCTGTCGGTGGCGGCCAGCCCGAACATCCTCATGGTCGACCTGTCGGAAAGCGGCGACCCGCTGAACGACATCAACGCGCTGGCGGAAGTCTGCGAGCCGGGCACGGTGGTGATCGCCATCGGCCAGGTCAACGATGTCCGCCTTTACCGCGACCTGCTCGCGAGCGGCATTCACGACTACCTGCTCAAGCCGCTGTCGGCCAGCGCAGTGCGCGATTCGCTCAATCAGGCGCAAGCGGTGTTCCTGGCCCCGCGCAGCGGCGAGGACGAGGGCGTCAAGCGTCACATCTCGGCGGCCGTGATCGGTACGCGCGGCGGCGTGGGCGCATCGACTTTGGTGACTTCGCTGGCATGGATCTTCTCGGTCGACCAGCGCATGCCGACCGCCCTGCTCGACCTCGACGTGCATTTCGGGACCGGTGCGCTCGCGCTCGATCTCGAACCGGGCCGCGGCCTGACCGACGCGATCGACAACCCCGGCCGGATCGATGGCCTGTTCATCGAACGCGCGATGATCCGTGCGAACGAAAACCTTGCCATCCTGTCGGCGGAAGCGCCGATCAGCCAGCCGCTGATGACCGATGGCGCGGCCTTCCTGCAGTTGCAGGAGGAATTCAAGCACCAGTTCGAAATGACCGTGGTCGATATGCCGCGCAACATGATGATCAATTTCCCGCACCTGCTCAACGACGTGAACGTCGTCGTGCTGGCGACGGAAATGTCGCTCGCTTCGGCGCGCGACACCATCCGCATCCTGTCGTGGCTCAAGACCCATGCGCCGCAAGCGCAGCCGCTGATCGTCGCCAACAAGGTGCAGCCGGGCGTCGCGGAAATCAGCAAGGCCGATTTCGAGGCCTCGATCGAACGCAAGATCGATGTAACGATCCCGTTTGACCAGAAGGCGGCGGCCAATGCCGCCAAGCTGGGCAAGACCTTCGTCGATGCCAATGCCGGTGCCAAGGCCACCTCGGCGATCAAGCAGCTCTCTTCGCGCATCATCGGCATGGGCGACGAGGAAGCCGAGAAAGCCGCGGAAGCAGGGGCCAAGAAGTCGCTGCTCGGCGGGCTCGATTTCAAGAACCTGCTGGCGAAGAAGAAAGACCCGCGGACCGCAGTGCCCGCGGAATGACGGCTTCCGGGGGCGACCCCGGATCCGCGATCGGATAATCGGAGAGTACGCATGAACATCTTCCAGCTGGTGCTGTTGGCCTTCGGGGTCCTGGCTTTGCTGGCGATCGGCTACGCTTTGTTTTCCGGTCCGAACACGGCCAAGGCGAGCCAGCGCCGCCTCCAGCAGGTACGTTTCCGGCATTCGGAAAGCACCGACACCAAGGTCGAGTCGCAGCTCAAGAAAGCCATTGCGGCGCGCAGGCCCAAGATGCGCGGCGTTGCCGGATCGTCTTCGCGCGTGGAGGCCCTGGCCATCCGGCTCGACCGGACCGGCAAGGGCTGGACGCTGAGCCAGTATGCCTATGCCTCGCTCGGTCTCGGGGTCGCGGTCGCGCTGCTGATGTATCTGCGCAGCGGATCGCTGGCCTTTTCGCTGGGTCTCGGCGTACTGGTCGGCGCAGGCCTGCCACACTTCCTTGTCAGCCGGGCGATCAAGAAGCGCACCAATGCCTTCAATGCCAAGTTTCCCGACGCGATCGAACTGCTCGTTCGCGGCCTGCGTTCGGGTCTGCCGGTAACCGAAACCCTGTCGGTGGTATCGCAGGAAGTCCCCGGCCCTGTCGGGGCCGAATTCAAGGGCATCGTCGAGCGCATCAAGATCGGCCGGACCATGGAGGATTCGCTCCAGGAAGCCGCCAACCGGCTCGAGATTTCCGAATTCAACTTCTTCTGCATCACGCTCGCCATCCAGCGCGAAACCGGCGGTAACCTCGCCGAAACGCTGTCGAACCTGGCGGACGTCTTGCGCAAGCGCGCGCAGATGAAGCTCAAGATCAAGGCGATGAGCTCGGAATCCAAGGCCTCGGCCTATATCGTCGGCGCGCTGCCCTTCATCGTGTTCTTCATGATCTGGTGGATCAATCCCACCTATATCGGCGGTTTCTTCGAAGATGACCGCCTGATCGTCACCGGCCTCGGCGGCCTCGTCTGGATGAGCATCGGCGCCTTTATCATGGCCAAGATGGTCAGCTTCGAAATCTGAGCTGGGGAAGGACTAGCGTAATGGATCCCGCAACCGGCCCCACCCTCTTGGGCTTCGACATCTTCGTGATCGGCTCGATCCTGTCCGGGGTCGCAGCACTCGCCGTGCTGTTCGCCATCTACACCGCGATCACGATCAAGGATCCGATGAGCAAGCGCGTGAAGGCCCTCGAAGGGCGCCGCGAGGAGCTCAAGATGGGCCTCGTCACCGCGAGCGCGAAGAAGCGCCAGAGCCTCGTCCGCAACAGCGACACGACCGACAAGATCAAGGACACGCTCGGCAGCATGAAAGTGTTGCAGCAGAGCCAGATCCTGACGGTCCAACAGAAGCTCGCCCATGCCGGTATCCGCAACAAGGAACTGGCGATCGTCGTCATCGGCCTGCGCGCCGTGCTGCCGATCCTCCTGGGCGGCTTCGCTTTCGTCATGCTGTATCTGGTCGAGGTCTATCCCGAATGGGAGATGAAGCGTGTGGCGGCGCTCGCCCTGGCCGTGTTCGTCGGCTACAAGGGTCCCGAAATCTACCTCGGCAACCTTGCCAAGAAGCGCTCCGACGCGATCCGCAAGGGCCTGCCCGACGCGCTCGACCTGCTGGTGATCTGCGCCGAGGCCGGCCTGACCGTCGATGCCGCGTTCAACCGCGTCGCCAAGGAACTGGGCCGCGCCTATCCCGAGCTGGGCGACGAGTTCACCCTGACCGCGATCGAGCTGTCCTTCCTCAACGAACGGCGCCAGGCGTTCAACAACCTCGCCTATCGCGTCAATCTCGACGCGGTGAAGGGCGTGGTTACCACCATGGTCCAGACCGAACGCTATGGTACGCCGCTGGCCTCCGCGCTGCGCGTGCTGTCGGCCGAGTTCCGCAACGAGCGCATGATGCGCGCCGAGGAAAAGGCCGCCCGCCTGCCCGCGATCATGACCGTGCCGCTGATCATGTTCATCCTGCCGGTGCTGTTCATCGTCATTCTCGGCCCGGCAGCCTGTTCGATCGCCGACGCCTTCAGTGGCGGTATCGGCTAGCACACGACTCCTGCGACCAGTCGCAAACCCGGGAGCCTGGCCGACAGCCTAGTCGGCCAGGCTTTCCGCGTCGAAGTCGCCCGCCTGGTCGCGCACCCGCGCAAGCATGTCGAGCAGGCTGGCCCGCTCGTCCTCGCTCAGCACGGCGAACAGCTGCCGTTCGATCTTGAGCGCCAGCGGCATGATCCCCGCATGCACCGCCCGCCCTTCGGCTGTCAGTTCGAGCAGATGCGAACGCCCGTCGCTCGCATTGGGCGAACGCTGCGCCAACCCGCGCTCCTCCAGCCGCTTGCACGCGCGGTTGACGGGCACCTTGTCCATCAGCGTCTGCTGCGACAATTGCCGCTGGGTCAGCGCACCATGGTCGCCCAGCACCGCCATGATCCGCCATTCGGTGGTCTTGAGCGCAAACCGCTTGCGATACTGCTCGGCAATCCGGGTCGAGACCGCATTCGAGGCGATCGACAGTTGATAGGGCAGGAATTCTGCAAGGCGTTGGGCGGGCTGGCGTCTGGACATGCGGTTACATTTAGATGACGGCCCCGACTTGGCAAGGCCGTTGCGATTGTAACCTTTTGCTGGGACTCAGCTGTAGCCCGGTTCGTCCCACCACGGGTAGAAATCGGGCATGTTGCCGCTCACCGTATCGGGATATTCGGGCGCGCGCTTTTCGAGGAAGCTGGCGATGCCTTCCTTCGCATCCTCGCTGCGACTGAGGCGGTAAATCGCGCGGCTGTCGATCCGGTGCGCGTCCATCGGATGGCCCCCGGCACCCAGCCGCCAGAGCATTGCCCGGGTCATCGCCACCGAAACCGCGGAAGTGTTGTCGGCAATCTCGCGCGCAATGCCGCGAGCCGCGTCCATCAACTCGCCCTGCGGATGGACCGAGCGCACTAGCCCGCGATCGAGCGCTTCGCCGGCATTGAATATCCGCCCCGTCATGCACCATTCGAGCGCGGTCTGCATGCCGACCAGCCGCGGCAGGAACCAGCTCGAGGCGGCTTCGGGCGTGATCCCGCGGCGTGCGAAGACGAAGCCGAAGCGCGCATTGTCGCTCGCCAGCCGGATATCGAACGGCAGCTGCATGGTCGCACCCACCCCCACGGCCACGCCATTGCATGCCCCGATGAGCGGCTTCTTCGAATTGAACAGCCGCAGCGTCAATCGCCCGCCGCCATCGCGCACGCGTTCGTCGGACAGGTCATCGACCGGATTGGGATCGGAGAAGACGTGTCCCCCGCCCTCGGGCGTAAGGTCCGCACCGGCACAGAAAGCCCGGTCGCCATGCCCGGTTACGATCACCGCGCGGACGCTGTCATCGGCATCGGTGGTGTCGATCGCGTCGATCACTTCATCCATCATCATGCGGGTGAAGGCGTTCATCTTCTCGGGACGATGCAGCGTGATGGTAGCCACGCCGTCGGCGATATCGAGCTTGATCTGCGTGTAGGACATGGTTTGGGTTTCCTCTCCGGTCATTCCGTCAGGATGGAACACATGGAACACGGTCCTGCGGGTAAAAGCAAAGCGCCCCCGCCCGCGCCGTTTTCGGCATGCGGACGGAGGCGCTGGAATAATTCATGCAAGCGAGGCTAGGTCTCCCGCCTGCAATGGGAAAGCCGTCTGACGATCACCGCGGCGCCATACGGATGGCACCGTCGAGACGCACGTCCTCGCCGTTGAAATAGCCGGTTTCGATCATGCACATGGCGAGCTTGGCATATTCGCCTGGCAGGCCGAGACGCTTGGGGAACGGCACCGAAGCAGCGAGCGCTTCCTTCACCTGCGGCGGCGCGGCGTTCATCAGCGGGGTTTCGAAAATGCCCGGCAGGATGGTGTTCACTCGGATGCCTTCGCGCATCAGGTCGCGCGCGATCGGCAGGGTCATGCCGACGACGCCGCCCTTGGACGCGGAATAAGCGGCCTGGCCCATCTGGCCGTCTTCGGCCGCGACCGAAGCGGTGTTGACGATCGCGCCGCGATCCCCGTCTTCGCTCAACGCGTCGAGCGTCATCATGCCGGCGGCCGATTTGGCGATACAGCGGAAGGTGCCGATCAGATTGACCTGGATGACGAAATCGAAGGCCGACAGCGGGAAATGCTTGATCTCGCCGCTCTGCTTGTCGCGGCTGGCGGTCTTGATCGCATTGCCGATGCCTGCGCAATTGACGAGGATGCGTTCCTGGCCATGCGCTTCACGCGCCTTGGCGAAACCGGCGTCGACGTCGTCGTCGCTGGTCACGTTCACCTTGCAGAAGATGCCGCCGATGTCCTTGGCGACCGCTTCGCCTTTCTCTTCGTTCATGTCGAAGATGGCGACCTTGGCGCCCTTGGCGGCGAGCCCACGCGCAGTGGCTTCGCCGAGACCCGATGCACCGCCGGTGACGACGGCGGGGGTTTTGCTACTTACTTCCATGGATTGTCCTCTCAGATTTCAAGTGAATTAGAGCGCCTCGACGATGGTGACATTGGCGACGCCGCCGCCTTCGCACATCGTCTGCAGGCCGTATTTCTTGCCGCGCGCCTTGAGCGCGTGAACCAGCGTTGCCATCAGCTTGGTGCCCGACGCGCCGAGCGGGTGGCCCAGCGCAATCGCGCCGCCGTTGACGTTGAGCTTGGCGGGATCTGCATCGAGGTGCTTGAGCCATGCCAGCGGCACCGGGGCGAAGGCCTCGTTGACCTCATACAGGTCGATATCGCCGATGTTCATGCCCGCGCGCTGAAGCGCACGCTCGGTGGCGAACAGCGGTTCTTCGAGCATGATCACCGGATCGCCCGCGGTCACGGTCAGATTGTGGATCCGCGCGAGCGGGGTCAGGCCGTAATCCTTCAGCGCCTGCTCGCTGACCACCAGCACCGCGCTCGATCCGTCGCAGATCTGGCTGCTGCTGGCAGCGGTGATCTTGCCTTCGGGGCTGAGCAGCTTGACGCCCGCGATGCTGTCCAGCGTCGCGTCGAAGCGGATGCCCTCGTCGACCGTGTGGCATTCCTCGCCTTCGGGGGTTTCGATCTCGACGCCGACGATCTCGTTTTCGAAGGCGCCCGACTTGGTCGCTTCGATCGCCTTCTGGTGGCTCGACAGCGCAAAGCGGTCGAGGTCATCCTTCGAGAAGCCGTGTTTCTGCGCGATCATTTCCGCGCCCATGAACTGGCTCCACTGGATGCCGGGATATTTCTCTTCCAGCCCGGGCGACTTATAATTGCCCAGCCCTTCCTTCATGTGGAACATCGCGGTCGAGCCCATCGGCACGCGGCTCATGCTTTCGACACCCGCGGCAATCACGACATCCTGCGTGCCGCTCATCACCGCCTGCGCGGCGAACTGGATCGCCTGCTGGCTGGAGCCGCACTGCCGGTCGATAGTGACCGCGGGGACGCCCTCGCCCAGATGCTTGCTGGCGAGCACCGCGTGGCGCCCGACCTGCATGGCCTGTTCGCCGCCCTGGCTGACACAGCCCATCACCACATCGTCGACCGCCTTGGCCTCGAGACCGCTGCGCTCCATGATCGCATCGAGCGACCTGGCGGCGAGATCGACCGGGTGCACACCGGCCAGGCGGCCACCGCGCCGTCCACCGGCGGTCCGGACGGCTTCGACTATATAGGCTTCGGGCATCGGCTTCCTCATACGGTTATAGGTTTTGAAACGGGACCGTTTGCCTAGTCCCGCCTTACGTAAACGTCAAGCAAGCTGGAAATGGGGTCGTTTGCGACTATTGCCGAGCCGGCCATCCCCGGTGAAACTTTCACATACTCCGGTGTGACATCGACGTCACACCCGTTACGCCAAACCCCCGAAGGTGTAACAAATGCTTTGCATTGGGCGCGTCCCTAAAGGCACATGCCGTGTTCCACTGGAGGGACTGCACATACGTATGGCTGTTTAGGTCATGCGAATTCTTTAGTTCCTCCCAGGGGTTCCTTGGAGATCCGACCTCAGGGGTCGGTCGATCAATAGAGGGATTATCAGAGTGAAACTTCAAACCTACTTCAAAGCCAGCGCGGCACCCGCCGTTCTCGGTCTTGCGCTTCTCGCGCAGCCGGCGATGGCACAGGTCGGCCCGGCCGACGAAAGCACGGTTGGCGACGTCGGTGAAACGGCGACTCCCACCGGCGCGATCGTCGTTACCGGTTCGCGTATCGCACGTCCCGACGTCGACAGCGCCAGCCCGGTTACCGTTATCGGTGCCGGTGAAGTCGCCGACACGGGTACGGTCCGCGTCGAAGACCTGGTCAACTCGCTGCCGCAGGTTGTCGGCGGCCAGAACGCCTTCATCGCCAACGGTGCATCGGGTACCGCCACGGTCGACCTTCGCGGTCTCGGCACGTCGCGTACGCTCGTCCTCATCAACGGTCGCCGCCTGCAGCCGGGTGACCCGGCTGCGCCCGCAGCCGATCTTAACCAGATCCCGGCGTCGCTCATCGAGCGTGTCGAAGTTCTGACCGGTGGTGCTTCGGCTACCTACGGTGCCGACGCTGTGGCCGGTGTTGTCAACTTCGTCATGGACACCGACTTCGAAGGCGTCCGCCTCGATGCGACCTATGGTTTCTACCAGCACGACAACGGCACCAGCCAGATCGTCAACGACAATGGTTCGACCATTGGCGACCTCAACGATGCCCGCGGCTTCACACCGCCGAGCGGCAACGATGTCGGTGGTTCGCAGTACAATGTCGAACTGACCCTCGGCTCGTCGTTCGACGATGGCCGTGGCCACGTCACTGCCTATGCAGGTTATCGCGAAGTCGATGCCCTGCTGCTCGGCGACCGTGACTATTCGTTCTGCGCCCTGACCGGGTTCGGCGGTTGCGGTGGTTCGTCGAACGCGATCAACGCAACCATCACCGACGCCTTCTTCAACTACACCTTCACCACGGGTCCGACCCTGGTGGCGGACGGTTCGGATGACTTCGGTGCACCGTTCCAGGCGTACAACTACAACCCGATCAACCACTTCCAGCGTCCGGATACGCGTTACACCGCAGGCTTCTTCGGTGATTACGAAATCTCGCCGGCAGTCACGGCCTATGCCGAGTTCATGTTCATGGACGACCGCTCGCAGGCCCAGATCGCTCAGTCGGGTACCTTCTTCGCCGAAGCCTACGACATCTCGTGCGACAGCCCGCTGTTCAACGCGGCACAGGGCGACTACCTGTGCGGCCTGATCGACGGCAATGCCGACTCGGGTGACACGGTCGTCGACCGTGTCATCCCGCTGTACATCGGTAAGCGTAACGTTGAAGGCGGTCCGCGCTTCGATGACCTGCGTCACACGGCCTATCGCCTTGTCGCCGGTCTGCGGGGCCCGATCAGCGATTCGATCAGCTACGATGCATCGATCCAGTACGGCACGACGATCTTCCAGCAGAAGTACAATAACGACTTCTCGGTGTCGCGTCTGCGCAATGCCCTTCAGGCAACCACTGATGCCGACGGCAATGTGGTCTGTCAGTCGGTCGTCGACGGTTCGGATCCGAACTGCCAGGTGTACAACCCGTTCCAGGGTGCTGGCATCGTGGCCAGTGGCGACCCGCGTGACGGTATCACCCAGGCAGCGATCGACTATGTCAGCATCCCGCTGCTTTCGACCGGTGAAACCGAAGAAGTCATCGCCAATGCGTATATCTCGGGCGACCTCGTTTCGCTCGGCAACGCAAGCCCGGTTGGCTTCGTCCTCGGCGCCGAATATCGTGAAGAGTTGATCTCGACTTCCAACGATGCCGGTTTCCAGACCCAGGACGGTGCCGGACAGGGTAGCCCGCAGCTCGACGTGTACGGTCGCTTCGACGTGAAGGAAGTCTTCGGCGAACTTCGCGTTCCGATCATCGAAAACGGCTTCGTGGACCTTCTGGCTCTCGAACTCGCTTATCGCTATTCGGACTATAGCACTGGCGCTTCCACCGATACCTACAAGATCATCGGTGAACTGGCTCCGGTCGACTGGGTCCGTTTCCGTGGTGGCTACAACCGCGCAGTCCGCGCCCCGAACATTCTCAACCTGTTCGCTCCGAACCGGATTGCGCTGTTCACGGGTAACGATCCCTGCGCCGGCGCTACCCCGGTTTACTCGGAAGCACAGTGTGCGAACCTGGGTGTCCCCAACGCTCGCTACGGTAGCGTGCCGGTCAGCCCCGCTGGCCAGTACAACCAGTTCATCGGCGGTAACCCCGACGCTGAACCGGAAAAAGCCGACACCTACACCGTGGGTCTGGTTCTCGAACCCGACGCGATTGTCCCGGGCTTCGTGATGGCGGTCGATTACTACGACATCAGCATCGAGAACGCGATCTCGACGATTGGTGCGCAGACGACCATCAACCAGTGCGGCATCACCGGTGATGCGCTGTTCTGTGACAACGTCAACCGTGCCCCCGGCAGCCTCGCGCTGTGGGTGAACGGTGGCTTCGTCAACAACACCACGCTGAACATCGGTGGTGTGGAGACGAGCGGCGTCGACATCACGGCTTCGTACAACCGTTCGATCGGCGCTGGTCGACTGAGCCTGTCGTTCAATGGTTCGTGGCTCAACGACTTCACCATCGACACGGGCATCGCTACCGCCAACACCGATGGTCGTTACGACTGCACCGGCCTCCACGGTAACAACTGTGGCACGCCGCTGCCGGAATGGCGTCACCAGGCGCGTCTGGGTTACACCTTCGACTTCGGTTTCGGTGCCTCGATCCGCTGGCGTCACTTCGGTGCCGTCGATTGGGATCAGACCAGCACGGATGACGATCTCGGCACGGGTGCAGATGCCTCGGTTGGCGACATCGGTGCGCAGAACTACTTCGACCTGACCCTGTCGTATGACCTGGATCCGGTGAATCTGCGCCTCGGCGTCAACAACATCTTCGACAAGGAACCTCCGATCATCGCTTCCAACTATGGTGGCTCGAACGGCAACACCTATGTCGAAACCTACGACCCCGTTGGTCGTCGCATCTTCCTCAGTGCCTCGCTTCAGTTCTAAACTTTAGCGCTCTGAGAAAACAGGAAAGGCGGGCTTCGGCCCGCCTTTCTTTTTGCCTGGCCGAGATTTGCCCGGACGCCAGACGCGGGCATACACCCGCGGCTAAACCGTCCGATCAAGCCAGTCTGAATTTGGAATCAGCGCAGCGCGGCGTCGAAGGCGACGGTCAGCCGCTCGCCCGCCGAAAACGGCCGGGTCCCATGCCATGTCCACGAGGGGAACAGCGCCAACCGGCCCTTCGCCGGCTCGATCAGCCGCAGGGGTGCCCAGTCGAGTCCGAACTCGCGCGGCGGTTCGCCCAGCGCCAGCCAGCCATCCTGACCCGCCTCGCCTGCCCCCAGCGTATCGGGCAAGGCGAAATAACACGCCGAACTGATGTCCCCGAGATTGTGGAAGTGCGCGACGTGAAAGCCGGCATCCTGCAGCCGGACCGACCAGGCCCCGGTGAAGCGGCGGACTTCGCGCGGCAGCGACAGCCAGGGGTGGGCCGCATCGCGCGGCGGCAGTGTCGCAAGATATTCGCTCACGGCATCGACCAGCGCGGCCTTGAGTTCCGCAATTTCGGGCGCGGTCCGCGCAAACAGCATGCCATCGGTCTGGGTTCCGCCCCGCAAGGATTGTTCCAGCGGTTGGCGCTGCGACGTGTGGATGCTGCGCAAATGCTCCGCCAGCGCATCGACGTCCCTGATCCGCGACGCGATATCGGCCGTTCCGACCAGCTCGCCATCGCGTTCCAGCCAGTGCCAGCGGTCGGGATCGCTTCCCCGCCATGCCAGCGAGAGATAGGGCAGCACGTCGCGGGCATAGCCGGCGCGCAGCAGGCGTTTGCCAAGTTTCGCCAATTCATCCCAGCGATGCATCCGCGCCAGCCAGCGCGCGCGCAGCATGTCCGCGCGGGGATCTTGCCATGACGCCACAGCCGCGAGATCATGCTCGCGTTCGGCAAAATCCTCTGCCTCGCATGCGGCCTGTGCGGCCATGAATGCGACCTCGCGCGTGTCACCCAGCGCAGTCCGCGCGCGATCGACGATCGCCAGCGCCGCCTGCGCGCCCGAGTGGCGCTCGGCCAGACGCGCATATTCCGCCCAGACTTGCGGCGGGCAGCCGGGCCGGGCCACCGCCTGTTCGAACCCCTCCATCGGGTCCTCGCCCGTGGCTGCCTCCCAGCGCAGCTGCGCGCGGGTCCGCAGCGCATCGAGCCGGAATGGCTGCGCGGCGATCACTTCGCCCAGCAGGCGATCCCCCTCGGCGCTGCGGCGTTCGGCATGCAGCGCGGCGGCGTGCTTGATCGCCAGCACGGCATTGCCCGGATCGGCAGCGCTGGCGCGCGCGAAATGCGCCGCGCTCGGCGCGCCCGTATCGAACTGCGCCAGCGCGCGTATCCGCAAGGCGGAAGGATCGCCCGGCGCCGCTGCCAGAACGTGCTCGCTGGCCGCAATCGCGCGGTCGGTTTCGAGCGCGTCGCGCTCGAGCATGGCAAGGTTGCGCCAGCCGCGCAGATGCGCGGGATTGTCGCGGGCAATCTGCCGCAGGTCCTCCAGCGCCGCCGCGCGGTCGAGCTTCTGCGCTTGCAACACCGCCCGATCGACCGCGGCATCGACCAGCCGCGGTTCGAGCTGCAGCGCGCGATCATAGGCCTTCACCGCCTCGTCGGGGCGCCCCGCATCATCCAGCGTGCTGGCATATTCGGCCCATAGCGGCGCCTCGCGCGGAGATAGCCGCAGCGCCTTCTCGAGCAATTTTGCGGCGCCGCGCGCATCGCCTTCGGCGCGTGCCAGCCGCGACGCCAGGTAAAGCACCGCCTTTTCACGGGGCATCGCCTTGCGCACGGGGGCGAGGAACGCCCTGGCTTCGGCCAGCTGCCCCCGCTGTAGTGCCTGCTGCGCCGCCTGAAGCGCCCGCTGCGCGGCTGCGGCATCCATCAGTCGATACGCTTGACGCCGCGCCAGCCGCGCTTGCCGGCAATCGACAGCCTGAGTGTGCCCAGAACGCCCTTCTCGATCGTCACCTTCTCGCCCGGCTGGAAAAATCCGTAGCGCAGCGAGCCCGAAGACTTGGCTTCCCAAACGCTCCCATTGTCGAGCTGGAAACGCAGGATGTTGTAGGTCTGGTTGAAATCGACATGGGTGATCGTGCCGTCATAGCGGTCGGCCCGGTCCTGTTCGTCCGCAACGGGGTTGCCGAAATTGTCGCGGCGCAATTCTTCACGCTCGGCTTCGGCGACCTCGTCGACCCCGAAGATGGTGTTCATCGCATCGTCGAAACAGTCGAGACGCTGCGCGTTCTTCTCCATCGCGCGGCATTCGAGCAGCAAGGCGTCGTTACCCGTTTCCTGCGCGCTGAGGCCGACGGGTGTGGCTACGAGAATGGCAGCAAGGCCGAAGAGACGCAGCATCTGGGAGTTTCCTCTCTCGAATATGGTTCGTGACATCGCTCGCGAACCTAACAGATTGCCCTTCGGTCACAAGATGATGCGTAACCGGGAGCGATCTTTACGCCAGCATGATTGTTGCAGATTTGCGACAGTTTCAAACAGGATCACTTTTTGGTTCGAAATTCGACGAACGGCCATTGCTAGCGTGCGGGTCTCAAGTTCAATGGGCGCTGTGCACTAATGCACGGTCGCAAATCAGGGAATACAGATGACCCATACAACCCCGCTTCTGCGGGGCCGGCGTCTTGCGCTCTTCACAAGCGCAGGGATCGCAGCCCTCGCCATTACCACCCCCGTTTTCGCTCAGGATGCTGATGACAGCATCGTCGACGAGCAGGTCGAAGCCGCCCCCACACCCGGCAACGCCATCATCGTCACCGGTTCGCGTATCGCCTCGCCCACGGTCGAGTCGCCCGCGCCGCTCCAGATCGTCGATAGCCAGGTTATCGATGATGCCGGGGTTACCAACATTCAGGAAGTGCTGCTCGAAAACCCCGTTTTCGGCACGCCCGCCCTCAGCCGCACCAACTCGGCTTTCCTTACCTCGGGTACCGGTGTCGCCACGGTCGACCTTCGCGACCTCGGCTCCGACCGTACGCTGGTTCTGATCAACGGCCGTCGGGTCGTCGGCAGCGTTGCAGGTTCGGCCACGGTCGACCTTAACGTGATCCCGACGCAGTTCATCGAACGCGTTGACATCCTTACCGGTGGCGCTTCGTCGCTGTACGGTTCGGACGCGATCGCCGGTGTTGTGAACTTCGTTTACAAGACCGATTTCGAAGGCGTCGAAGCCAACGCCCAGTATGGCATCACCGAAGAAGGTGACGACGCGCGGTACCAGGCCAACCTCACCGCGGGTACCAACCTCGCCGGCGGCGATGGCAACATCATGGTCCACTTCGGCTATTCGAACGAAGAAGGCCTGCTGTCGAACAAGCGCGCCAACACCCGCGTCGACGATCTCGATTCGATCTATTTCGGCGGCGAGTTCGGCGTTCCGACGGAACCCTATTACTCGAGCTTCCCTCCGCAGGGCCGCTTCGTCACCCCCGGCGGGACGTTCACCTACGATCCGGACGGAAACCTGCAGGACTGCTTCACCACCAATGGCCCGACCTGTGCGTCGACCATCGGATCGGGTACTGGTCCGAACGGCTTCAACCGCCAGGACTTCCGCACGCTGGCCGTTCCGGTTGAGCGTTACCTGTTCGCCGCCCGCGCCAATTACGCGCTGTCGGACAACGTCAGTGTCTTCGCTGAAGGTACCTTCAACAAGACCACCTCGTCGCGCATCATCGAGCCGTTCCCGCTTGAATCGGGCGGCGCCAACGGGATCTACCCGACCGATGGTGGCTACAACATCGAGAACTACCTTCCCGGCACCAGCACGATCGTAGCCAACCCGTTCGTTCCGGCGGAAATTCTCGCTGCTGCGACCGATTCGAATGGCGACGGACTGCGTGACATCGGCTTTGCCCGTCGCCTGTCTGAATTCGGCGGCCGCACCGGCTCGACCTCGCGCGATTTCTATCGCTTCGTGGTCGGTCTCGAAGGTGGCCTGTTCGACGACAAGTTCAGCTGGGACATCAGCTACAACTACGGCGACGTCAGCGAAAACCAGGTCTCGTCGGGTCAGGTCAATGTGATCAACTTCCGCGATGCACTCGCCGTGCGTTCGGAAGTCGGTGACGAGAACGGTAACGGTATCGCTGGTGAAGCGATCTGTATCGACCCCGAAGCGCGTGCAAACGGTTGTGCTCCGGCCAACATCTTCGGCGCAGGCAGCATGTCGCAGGATGCCGTGAACTACATCCAGGCGCAGGGCACCTACCAGACCGGGATCACCCAGCAGGTCGTGCAGGCCAACCTTTCGGGCTCGCTCTTCGAGCTTCCCGCAGGTTCGGTCGGCATCGCTGTCGGTGCGGAATACCGCAAGGAAAGCTCGTTCTCTGACAATGATGCGCTGACCAATGCCGGCCTCAACGCCGGTAACGTCCTGCCCGACACCAGCGGTTCGTTCGACGTGAAGGAAGCCTACGGCGAAATTCGCGTTCCGATCCTTGCCGATACCCCGTTCTTCGAAATCCTCGAAGTCGGTGCAGCGGCGCGTGTATCGGACTACTCGACCGTCGGTACCACGTTCAGCTGGAACGTGACCGGCACCTGGGCGCCGATCGAAGACGTCCGTTTCCGCGGCACCTACGCCAAGGCGGTTCGTGCGCCTAACGTGGGCGAGCTGTTCTCGGGTCTGTCGCAGACCTTCCCGAGCGGCCTGACCGATCCCTGCGAAGGCATCGGTGCCACCGGCGGCGGCGCACTGGGCGACAATTGTCGTGCAGCTCCGGGCGTAGCGGCAAACATCGCTGCAAACGGTACGTTCACGCTGAACCAGTCGGATATCCAGGGTATTTCCGGCTTCAACGGCGGCAACCCGGACCTGCAGGAAGAAACTGCAACGTCGTGGACTGCGGGTGTGATCATCAACCCGCGCTCGTTCGACGCTCTGCGCAACCTCACGATCACCGGCGACTACTACAATATCGAAGTAGAAGACGTGATTTCGGGCTTCCCGCGGCAGTTCAGCCTCGACCAGTGCTATGGCCAGGGCAATGCTACGTTCTGTGACCTGATCACGCGCCGTCCGACGGCGACCGCGGTCAACAGCGCGGGTTCGATCGATCTGATCAACTCGCTGTCGGTCAATGCTTCGGTCCTCAAGACCTCGGGCATCGACGTGACCGCGAACTGGTTCACCGGTCTCGGCCTGATGGAAAACGATCGTCTGACGATCCGTGGTGCATACACGCACATCCTCGAGAACGACTTCTTCTCGCTTCCGGGTGGCGACGCCGACCGGACCGATGGTGAAGTTGGCACCTCGAAGGATCGTTTCACTGCAAATGTTGCATATGGAACGGGCGATTTCCGCACGACGTTCACCGGTACCTTCATCGGCAGCGCCTACATCGACGACCAGTTCGATGGCTCGCGCGTCTATGAAATCCCGGCTGAATTCTACCTCGACATGCAGACGACGTTCTTCGCTGGCGACCGGTACGAATTCTATCTCGGCGTCGACAACCTGCTCGACAACGATGCCCCGAACATCCTCAGCGGTGTGACCGGCAACGTTACCGGGTCGGACACTGCCGCAGACGTCTACGATGTCTTCGGTCGTCGCTATTACGCTGGTGTTCGCCTCACCTTCTGAGGCCTCGGCAGCTAACGACACAAAAGAAAGGGCCCCGGGAAACCGGGGCCCTTTTTCGTGTCGGTACTAGGTCGGCGCGGTCAGGTGATCGTCATCGCCAGTTCGCCGTCGCCTTCGTCGATTGCGACCTTGGAGCCGTCGGGCACCTTGCCCGACAGGATCATGTCGGCCAGCGGGTCCTGCACATAGCGCTGGACCGCGCGCTTGAGCGGGCGCGCGCCATAGACGGGGTCGTAGCCCACGCGGCCGAGCCATTTCTTCGCTGCCTCGCTCAGTTCGAGCACGATCTTGCGATCCGTGAGCAGCTTCTGCACCCGCGCAACCTGGATCTCGACGATCGGCGCCATGTGTTCCTGCGCCAAGCGGTGGAACAGGATGATCTCGTCCAGCCGGTTGAGGAACTCGGGGCGGAAATGCCCGCGCACCACATCCATCACCTGCGGCTCGACATCCGCGACCTTCTGGTCATCGTCCATATTGGCGAGATACTGGCTGCCGAGATTGCTGGTCAGGATGATCAGCGTGTTGCTGAAATCGACCACGCGGCCTTGCCCGTCGGTCAGCCGCCCGTCGTCGAGCACCTGCAGCAGCACGTTGAACACGTCGCTATGCGCCTTCTCGACCTCGTCGAACAGCACCACCTGGTAGGGGCGCCGGCGGACCGCTTCGGTCAGCACGCCGCCTTCCTCGTAACCGACATAGCCCGGGGGCGCGCCGATCAGCCGGGCGACCGCGTGCTTCTCCATGAACTCGCTCATGTCGATGCGCACCATCGCGCTGTCGTCGTCGAACAGGAAGCCGGCGAGCGCCTTGGTCAGTTCGGTCTTGCCGACGCCGGTCGGGCCGAGGAACAGGAAGCTGCCCAGCGGCCGGCCGGGATCCTGCAGGCCTGCGCGCGCACGACGCACCGCCTTGGACACGGCATCGATCGCCTGGCTCTGGCCGATCACCCGCTTGGCGAGGATGTTCTCCATGTCGAGCAGCTTTTCGCGCTCGCCTTCCATCATGCGGTCGACCGGAATACCGGTCCAGCGGCTGACAACACCGGCGATATCGTCTTCGGTGACCTCTTCCTTGAGCAGCGCATTGTCGGTGTGGCCGGACGCTTCCGCGAGCTTCTTCTCCAGCTCGGGGATCCGCCCATATTGCAGTTCGCCCGCCTTCTGCAGGTCACCGCCGCGCTGCGCCTGTTCGAGTTCGATCCGCGCCTGGTCGAGATCTTCCTTGATCCGCGCTTCGGCGTGGATCTTGTCGCGCTCGTTCTGCCAGCGCGTGGTCAGTTCGCTCGATTGCTGTTCGAGTTCGGACAGTTCCTTGCGCAGGTTTTCGAGCCGGTCCTTCGAGGCGGTGTCGGTTTCCTTCTGCAGCGCCTGCTCCTCGATTCGCAGCTGGATGATGCGGCGGTCGAGGTTCTCGATTTCCTCGGGCTTGCTTTCCACTTCCATGCGGATGCGGCTGGCGGCCTCGTCCATCAGGTCGATCGCCTTGTCGGGGAGGAAGCGGTTCTGGATATAGCGGTTGGACAGCTGCGCCGCGGCAACGATCGCGCCATCGGTGATGCGCACACCGTGGTGCAGTTCGTATTTGTCCTTGATCCCGCGCAGGATGCTGATCGTGTCCTCGACGCTGGGCTCGTCGATGAAGACCGGCTGGAAGCGCCGCTGCAGCGCGGGGTCCTTCTCGACATATTTCTGGTATTCGTCGAGCGTGGTCGCGCCGATGCAATGCAACTCGCCGCGGCTGAGCGCGGGCTTGAGCAGATTGCTCGCATCCATGCTGCCCTCGCTTGCGCCCGCGCCGATCAGCGTGTGCATTTCGTCGATGAACAGGATGATCTGCCCTTCGGCACCCTTCACCTCGTCGAGTACGGCCTTGAGCCGTTCCTCGAACTCGCCGCGGTACTTCGCCCCGGCGATCAGCGAGCCCATGTCGAGCGCCATCAGCGTGCGGCCCTTGAGGCTGTCGGGCACATCGCCATTGGCGATACGCAGCGCGAGGCCTTCGGCGATCGCGGTCTTGCCGGTGCCGGGTTCGCCGATGAGCGCGGGATTGTTCTTGGTCCGGCGCGCGAGGATCTGCACGGTGCGGCGGATTTCCTCGTCGCGGCCGATCACCGGGTCGAGCTTGCCGTCGCGCGCTGCCTGCGTCAGGTCGCGGGCGTATTTCTTCATCGCGTCGTAGCTTTCTTCGGCGCCCGCGCTGTCGGCGGTGCGGCCACCGGTGACTTCCTGGATCGCGGCCTCGAGCGCCTTGGCGTCGATGCCCGCGGCAGTCAGCGCCTTGCCTGCCGAATTGTCGGCCAGCGCGAGCGCCTGCAACAGGCGCTGGACGGGGACGAAGCTGTCGCCCGCCTTCTCGGCGAGCTGTTCGGCCTGGTCGAGCGTGCGCACGGCGTCATTGTCGAGCCCCGGCGTCTGCTGCGCCCCGCCGCCCGAAACCGCCGGCACCTTGGCCAGCGCATTGTCGACTTCGGTGATGGCCACGCCGGGGTTGCCGCCGGCACGCTGGATCAGCTGCGCGGCCATGCCCTGCTCGTCGTCGAGCAGCGCCTTGAGCAGATGCGCGGGCGAAATCCGCTGGTGATTCAGGCGGATCGCAACGGTCTGTGCAGCCTGCAGGAAGCCCTTGGCGCGGTCGGTGAATTTCTCGAGATTCATGCAAACACCCCAGTTATGAATTGTCGCCCGGATATGGTGTTGCGATTATGCAACACAACCCCTCCCCGCGAATTTTCACGAGGTGTGTTAGCTACATATAGGGGTCGCGGGAGGCTTGTGAAGCCAGCCCGGGCGCAATTTAGGCCAGCCGCGCACCATCCGCGACACCCGGTTCGGGACGGGCGAGCAGGATCTCGCCGTCGCTGTCGGGGAAACCGAGCACCAGGATTTCGGACATGAAGGGGCCGATCTGGCGCGGGGCGAAATTGACCACCGCCATCACGCGCTGTCCGACCAGGGCGTCGGGCGTGTGATGCCCGGTGATCTGCGCCGAGCTTTTACGCTCGCCGATCTCGGGTCCGCAATCGACCCACAGCTTGATCGCCGGGCGGCGTGCCTCGGGGAAGGGTTCGGCGCGGGTTACCGTGCCGGCGCGAATGTCGAGAGCGGCGAAATGCGCGAAATCTGCATGGTCCATGACGCCGGTCTATGCCGAGCGCTAGCGTGCATCAACCTTCGGCCAGCGGCTCCAGCCCGGGAACCATCACCGTGCGGTCGCCGCCGAAATCCTCGCGCACCACGACCAGTCCCTGCCGCTCGAGATGGTCGAGCAGCCGCCGGATACGGCCGGGCGAACTGGTGCCATAGGCGCGTGCGAGCTCGGCCTCGTCGACCTGCGTCTCGCCCGCATGCGCGGCCTTGGCGATCACGAGGAACGGGCCGAGCAGGTCTTCTTCCACTGCACCGGCCAGCTGCATGATCCGCGCCTGCAGACCCTCGTCGAGATCTTCCAGACCGGCGCCGGCCACGGCGAACCGGCGGCGGAAGGCGCGCATGTCGGGCATCGGGCCGATCAACCGTTCGCGGCGGCAGCGGGTGAGGAAGGTCTGATATTGCGCGCTGGCGGACTGGAAGGCGATCCCTTCTTCCTGCGCCAGCTCGCTGATGATCTGCGCGATCCGCGTGGCGACCACATTGGTATCGACCGGCTCCGCGCGGGGCTCGACCTGGCGCTCCTCCGCGCGGGCGATGCTGTCCTCGATCTCGTCGACCGGCGGCGCGGGCGGCGGGGCAGGTGGCGGCGGCGCCTTGGCCACATCGGCCGCGAGGTCGGTGGTGAGCAGCGCCGCCATATCGGCGGGCGCGGTATCGGGTAGCGCCATCAGCCCTTCGCTGCGCGCCTGGTGGCCGGTCTTCACCGGGCCGATCTTCACCGCGAGTGGCAGCCGCGTGATCGCCGGGCCGAGCGCAAGGAAATGCCCGCGCTCGAGCTCGCGGATCCGCTCCGCCTGCCGTCGCTCCATCCCGAGCAGATCGGCTGCGCGTATCATGTCGATATCGAGGAATGTCCGCCCCATGAGGAAGTTCGACGCTTCGGCTGCGACGTTTTTCGCCAGCTTCGCCAGGCGCTGCGTGGCGACGACCCCCGCCAGACCGCGCTTGCGCCCGCGGCACATGAGGTTGGTCATCGCCGCCAAAGTCATCCGGCGCGTATCCTCGGCCATCTCGCCCGCGGCGGCGGGGGCGAACATCTGCGCTTCGTCGACCACCACCAGCGCCGGATACCAATGTTCGCGTGGGGCATCGAACAGCGCGGTCAGGAATTGCGCCGCACAGCGGATCTGCTGTTCGACCTCGAGCCCGTCGAGATCGAGCACCACGCTGGCGCGGTGTTCGCGAATGCGCCGCGCCAGTGCCTCGATCTCTCCCGGCGAATAGGCGGCGCCGTCGATCACCACATGGCCGAACTCGTCCGCCAGCGAGGGGAAATCGCCTTCGGGGTCGATGACCACCTGCTGCACCATCCCCGCGCTTTCTTCGAGCAGCCGCCGCAGCAAATGCGACTTGCCGCTGCCCGAATTGCCCTGGACGAGCAGACGGGTGGCGAGAAGCTCCTCGATATCGAACTCGACCGGCTTGCCGGACGATTCGTGGCCGATGGTGATCTGGGCTGTCACGCAACAGCGATTAGCCAGTCGAATCCGCAAGGGGGAACAGCGCCGCGGCGGTTTTGCCCAATCGCATTGCGTCACCCCGCTCCCCTCGCTAGTCGGGTTGCAAGAGAGGACGGAAATCTATGAGGAAATCGCTGGGGCGCATTGGTTTTGCGCTGCTTCTGCTCGTGCTGGTCGCATTCATCGCGCTGGCGACGTGGGAACCCTTCTGGGCCAAGCGCGACGATGTCGCCCTGCCCGACCGGACCTACACCGCCGAAATCAGCCGCGATGAATTCGGCGTACCGCATATCTACGCCGCCACCGATGCCGATGTCGCCTATGGCGTGGCCGTGGCGCATTCGGAGGATGATTTCTCCACCCTGCAGGATGTGATCGCGATGAGCCGCGGGCGCTATGGCGCGATCGCGGGCGAGGAGGGCGCGGCCTTCGACTATGCGTATCACCTGCTCGACGCGCGCGGCACGGCCGAGCGCGAATATCCGCTGCTTCCCGCAGACACGCGCGCGTTGTTCGATGCCTATGCCGTCGGCCTCAACGATTTCGCCGAAGCGCATCCCGGCGAAGTGAAGCTGGGCAACCTCTTCCCCGTCGACGGCGTCGATGTGGCTGCGGGTTTCGCGCTGCGCCAGCCGTTCTTCTTCGGCCTGGGCGGGATTATCGAACCGCTGGTGTCGGGCGAGCCGCTGCTGCCCGAATACGGCCCCGCGATCCCGCGTGATACCGGCGGGGCAGCCCCGGCCATCGAGCCTGCCGAAGTCATCCGGACGGAGGCCGCACCCGGCCCCGACTTGGCCCGCGCCGGGCCGCTCCCCAGGGGCGAAGAGGCCGCGCTGGCCGGGTCCAACGCATTTGCAGTCACGCCCGAGAAATCGGGCGGCCCGACGATCCTTGTGTCGAACAGCCACCAGCCCTGGCGTGGCGGCGTGGCGTGGTACGAACTGGTCGTCGAGAGCGAGGAAGGCTGGCATTATGCGGGGGCGAATTTCCCCGGCAGCCCGTTCCCCTTCCTCGGGCATAACGAACATCTCGGCTGGACCAATACGGTCAACACGCCCGACATGACTGATATCTACCGGCTCGAGATGAACGAGGACGAGACGCAATACCGCATCGGCGACCGGTGGCGCGAGCTCGAGGCGCGAACGGTCACCCTGCCCGTCAAGCTCGGCCCGGTCACCCTGCCGATCCGCCGCACGGTCTATCGCAGCGTCCATGGCCCGGTGATCAAGAACAACGAGGGCTTCTTCGCGGTGCGTTATGGCGGGATCGGCAATCTCGGCCAGCTCGATGCCTATTACCGGCTCAACAAGGCGAGTAGCCTCGAGGAATTCGAGCGAATCCTCGCGCGGATGGACATCCCTTCGACCAATTTCATCTATGGCGACGAGGCGGGCAACATCGCCTATGTCTACAACGCCGCCATCCCTGACCGCGCGAAGGGATATGACTGGCGCACGGTGCTGCCGGGCGACGATCCGCGGGCGATCTGGTCCGGTCCGGTCGCCTATCAGGAACTGCCGCGTTACGTGAACCCGGCCAGTGGCTGGCTCTACAACGCCAACAACACGCCCTATACCGCCGCGGGGGCCGGGAGCGATCTTTCGCCCGAAGATTTCGCCCCCGAACTCGGCATCGAGCTCAAGCAGACCAACCGCTCGCGCCGTGCGTGGAAATTGCTGAGCGAGGCGGGGCAGCTCGACCGCGCCACGCTCGAGGCGATCAAATACGACACGGGCTACGACCGCAGCGGCTATGTCGCCAAGCTGTGGGACGAACTCGAAGCGCTCGACCTGTCGGACGATGCCGAGCTCGCGCAGGCACGCGACATGCTGATGGGCTGGGACTTCACCGCCGACAGCATCGGCGAAGCCGATGCGCTGGCGCTGTTGATGATCCGCGAGTTCATGTCGTCCAGCTACCAGAACAAGCCGTGGCCCGATGCCCGCGCCGAGCTGGAGAAACAGGTCGCGCATCTCAACACCCATTTCGGGCGCATCGACCCGCCGATGGGTGATTTGCTGCGCCTGCGGCAGGGCACGGTCGATCTGCCGCTCGATGGCGGATCGGACACGCTGCGCGCCTCGACCCTGTGGGACATCGACGACGATGGACGCCTCTCGGTGCGGCATGGTGACAGCTTCATCCAGTGGGTCGAATGGCTGCCCGGCGAACGTGTTTCCTCGCGTTCGATCCAGCCGTTTGGCGCCGCCACCACGCGGCCCGATTCCCCGCATTACACCGATCAGGCTGCGCTGTTCGTCAAGCATCGCTTGAAGCCGGTGCATTTCTGGCGCGAGGATGTGCTGGCCAATGCAAAGTCGCGCACGACCGTGACCAATCGTCGCTGACGCGTTAGCATCGCCCAAACCCGGATTTCGAACACACCATCGAGGTATCATGCGTATCAAGCCCCTCCTGACCGCCAGCGTGCTGGCCCTCGCTCTCGGGGCCTGCGCGCCCGCCATGACCGCCAGCGCGCCGGAAACCGCACCCGCCGTGGCAACGGCCGATGCCGCCCCGGCAGAACTCGCCGCGCTGGTCGAACAGGTCGACATTCCGTTCGAGAAATTCACGCTCGACAACGGGCTCGACGTGATCGTCCATACCGACCGCAAGGCCCCGATCGTCGCGGTGGCGGTGTGGTACAATGTCGGTTCGAAGGACGAGCCGAAGGGCAAGTCGGGCTTCGCGCATCTGTTCGAGCATTTGATGTTCAACGGCAGCGAGAACGCCCCGCAGGACTATTTCCAGTACCTGCAGGAAATGGGCGCGACCGATTACAACGGCACGACCAATTTCGACCGCACGAACTATTTCCAGACCGTGCCCCGCCCCGCGCTCGAACGCGCGCTGTGGCTCGAAAGCGACCGCATGGGCTATCTGCTCGGCGCGGTCACGCAGCAGAAGCTCGATAACCAGCGCGGCGTGGTGCAGAACGAAAAGCGCCAAGGCGACAACCAGCCCGGCGGGCTGGTGTTCTACGAGATCGTCAACACGCTCTTCCCCGCGCCGCATCCCTACGACCACACGCCGATCGGCTCGATGGCCGACCTCGACAGCGCCAGCATGGACGATGTGCGCGACTGGTTCCGCGACAAATATGGTCCCAACAACGCCACCGTGGTGCTGGCCGGCGACATCTCGCCCGCAGAAGCCCGCCCGCTGGTCGAGAAATACTTCGGTCCGATCGCGCGTGGCCCGGTCAACAACCCGGCCGAAGCCGCCGTCCCCGAGCTTGCCGAAGACGTCCGCACGGTGATGCGCGACCAGGTCGCTGCGGTCAGCATCGACAAATACTGGACCGCGCCGGGCATCACCGATCGCGAACTCACGGCACTGACCGTGGGCGCGCGGATCCTCGGCGGGTTGTCGTCGAGCCGTCTCGACAATGCGCTGGTGCGCGACGAGCAGCTGGCGGTGAGCGTTTCGGCCGGAAACTACGCTTGGCAGCGCGTCGGCATCCTCAACGTCGCCGCCACTGCCCGTCCCGGCGTTGACGAGGCCGAAGTCGAGCGCCGTCTCGACGCGCTGATTGCCGAGTTCATCGCCGAAGGCCCGACCGAAGACGAGGTCCGCCGCGCGGCGACCAGCTCGGTCGCCAGTACGATCCGCGGTCTCGAACAGGTCGGCGGCTTCGGCGGCAAGGCCGTGACCCTGGCATCGGGCGAAGTGCTGGCGGGCGATCCGGGCTTCTATGCGCGCGAGTTCGAAATCCTCGCCACGCTGACCCCGGGTGAAGTCCAGGCGGCAATGCAGCGCTGGATGACCCGCCCCTCGATGACATTGATCCTCGAACCCGGCGAGCGCGGCGACGCTTATGAAGAAGCGGCCAGTGTCGCCGAGACCGACACGCAGGCGGACGAGGGTGCGGCCGAAGAGCTGACCGTCACCAAGGAACGTCCCGCCCCGCCGATCGACTCGATCGCGCAGCTCGACTTCCCCGACGTGCAGCACACCACGCTGGCGAACGGAATGACGCTGCATTACGCGCAGCGCGACGCGATCCCCGCGACCTATGTCACGCTCTCCTTCGATGCGGGCAGCAGTGCCGACCCGGCAGACAAGCGCGGGCTTGAAAGCCTCGCGCTCGGCCTGTTCGAGGAAGGCACCACCAGCATGAGCTCGCGCGAGATCGCCGAAACCAGCGAACGGCTGGGCGCAAATATCTCGCTTGGCGGCGGTGCCGATCGGTCGAGCTTCACGTTGTCCGCGCTGTCCGCCAATCTCGTGCCCTCGCTCGAACTCCTGTCCGACATCGTCCGCAACCCGGCCTTCGCGCAGTCCGAGATCGACCGCGTCCGCGCGCAGCGGATCACCAGCGTCGAACAGGAATTGCGCACCCCGGCCTCGATCGCGCAGCGCACCGCCGCCCCGCTGATCTATGGCGCGGACAGCCCCTATGCCGGACCCGAAAGCGGCACGGTGGAATCGCTCTCGGCGATCACCCGCGCCGACATCACCGGCTTCAAGGACCGCTGGATCCGGCCCGACAATGGCGAAATCTTCGTCGTCTCGGACCGCCCGCTGGACGAGATCGTCACGGCGCTCGATGCCGTTCTGGCCGACTGGGAAGCCCCCGCGAATGCGAAGGGCGAGAAGAGCTTTGCCGCAGCCCCCGCAGCGCCCGCCGAAAGCCGCATCGTGCTGGTCAACCGGCCCAATTCGCCGCAGAGCTACATCTATGGCGGCCAGCTGACCTCGGTCGATCCGCGCGGCGAAACCTATGTCGATTTCCTCAACGCCAACAACGCGCTGGGCGGCAATTTCCTCGCCCGGCTCAACATGAACCTGCGCGAGACCAAGGGCTGGAGCTACGGCGTGCGCGGGGCCCCGCTGACGAGTGAGAACGCGGTCGCCTATACCGTGCGCGCGCCCGTCCAGGCCGACCGCACCGGCGATGCGCTGGCCGAACTGATCCGCGAAACCGGCGAATTCCTCGACACGCGCGGCGTGACCGATGAGGAGCTGACCCGGATCGTCACCGCCGAGATCGGCGAACTGCCCGGTCAGTTCGAAACCTCGGGCGCTATTCTCGGCGCGATGCAGAGCAATGCGCTGTATGGCCGGCCCGACGATTACTACGAGATCATCGCCGACCATTACCGCGAACAGACCACCGCCAGCCTCGATGCCGCAGCCCGCGCAGCGATCGATACCGACCGCTTCGTCTGGGTCGTGGTAGGCGATGCGGCGGTGGTCGAACCGCAGCTCGAACAGCTCGGACTGCCGGTCGAACGCGTCGAAATGGCGGGAACCGACTAATTGACATTCGTGTCAGCAGGCCCGATTGAAATGGTACTTTGAACCCCCAAGCGAAGAGAGGAATTTCCATGTCCGTAGCAGGTACCTACGATACCGTCGTCAAGAGCCCGATGGGCGACCAGAAGGGCACTTTGACGGTCGTGCCGAGCGACGATGGCAACAGCTTCACCGGCTCGATGGCCGGTGGCATGGGCTCGATGGACATCACCGACGGCACGATCGAAGGCGATACGCTCAAGTGGAAGATGGACATGACCGTCCCGATGCCCATGACGCTCAACTGCACCGCCACCGTGACCGGTGACCAGATGACCGGCACCGTCAATGCGGGCGCTTTCGGCGACATGCCGCTGACCGGCGAACGCCAGGGCTAAGCCTCGCAGCTACCCAACACAAAGGGCCGCCGGAGCGATCCGGCGGCCCTTTCTATTTGCGGCGAGGCGAACGGGTCCTAGCGGACCACGTCCATTTCCTCGATCAGGGCGTGGGCGCCGTCGACCTTGTCCATCACCCACAGCATGTAGCGCGTGTCGACATGAATCGTGCGCGTGGTGCGCGGGTCGAAATCCCAGTCCGAATTGACGCTTTCGAAGGTTCCGTCGAACAGCAGGCCGACCAGTTCGGCGCGCGCGTTGAGCGTGGCCGAGCCGCTGTTGCCGCCGGTGCTGTCGAGATCCGACAGGAAGTTGACCGGCACCGAACCGATGCTGTCCAGCGCATAGGGGCCGTAATCGCCCGCACGGATGCTGGCGAGCTGGCCTTCGGGCGCATTGAACGGCTCTTCGCCGGTATCCTTTTCGAGGATGCCTTCGAGCGTGGTGAACGGCAGATAGGCCATCCCGTCGCGCGGGCTGCCGCCCAGCACCTTGCCATAGGTCACGCGCAGCGTGCTGTTGGCATCGGGATAGGTCGCCGCGCCCTGGCTGCGCTGCCATTGCGTGATCGCGTCCATATAGGCGGGACGCAGCGCCAGCGCGCGGCCTTCGCGTTCCTCGCTCTCGGCCTCGAGCTTGCGCTCGTAATCGTAGAGCGCGACCGCCAGCTGCATGAAGGGATCATGGCTCGCCTCGAGCTCGGCGGCGCTCGCTTCCATCAGCGCAAGCCGTGTCTCGCTCTCGTCCAGCGTGGTGCCCGCGTAATAGCCATCCACGATCGCATCGAGCTGCTTGGCATCATCGACGCCCGTCAGGCCCAGCGCCTCGTCGAACACCGCCACGCGTTCGGCTTCCGGCTGCGCGAGATAGCCCTCGAGGAACAACAGCCATTCGGCCTTGTCGACCGCCGCGTCATAGCGCCGGTCGAGCGCTTGCAGGCCCTGGCGGAAGAACGCCATGTCGCGTTCCTGGTAGCCGCTTTCGCGCTGCGCATCGGGCAGCTCGCGTTCCTTGGCGAGGCGATAGAGCCGCTGCGCCGCCGACAGCAGCTGCGCGCGCGTCGCATTGCCATACCAGAAATTGGTCCGCGCGGCGGTGGCGCTTTCACCGGTCAGCGTGTCGAGCGAAGCCAGCGCCTCGCCATAAGGGCTGCGCGCAGCATCGGCGGCGATCCACGCATCGAGCGCAGCCTCGCGCTGGCGCCGGCGATCGACGAGGCCCACCCGGCGCGCGCCATCGATCTGCCCGCGCAGGTTCTTTTCGTAATTGTTGAGCCCGGCAAGCCGCGATTCGTATTTCACGCGCGCGTCGGAGCCGACCGGCGCAGCCTCCTCGATCGTGTCGATCCAGTCGTTGAGCAGCGTGACGAAGGTCGGATAGGTCCATTCGAAGGTGTTCTCGACTTCGCCCAGCCGCGCATAGCGCTGGGTCGAACCGGGATAGCCCGCGGCCATCACGAAATCGCCGTCATCGAGCCCGGCTGCGCTCACCTTCAGATGGTGTTCGGGCCGGTAGGGGACATTGTCCTCGGCATATTCGGCGGAGGAGCCGTCGGGCGCGACATAGGCGCGGTAGAAGGCGAAATCGCCGGTGTGGCGCGGCCACATCCAGTTATCGATATCACCGCCATATTTACCGACCGCATCGGCGGGGGCATAGACCAGCCGCACATCCTTGACCTCGAGCCGCTTGATCAGCGTGTATTCCTTACCGCCATAGAAACCCGCGACGAGGCAGCGATAGCCCGCTTCCTGCTCGCATTCGGCGGTGATGTCCTTCACCCGCTGGTCGACCGTGTCATAACGCTCGGTCGGCGAAAGCGTGTCGATCCCGTCGCGCACGCGCGCGGTCACATCGCTGATTTCGGTGGTGACATAGACGCGCGATCCGGGCGCGGCGGGCAGTTCGTCGCCCTTCGCCTGCGCGAGGAAGCCATTCTCGAGATAATTGTTCTCGGCGGTGGAGTTGTACTGTACCGATCCGCGTGCGCAGTGATGGTTGGTGACCACCAGCCCCTCGGGCGAAACGAAGCTCGCCGAACAGCCCTGCAGCTGGACGATCGCGCCCATCGGGAAGCCGGTCAGGTCGGACAGCTTCTCGGGCGAAACTTCGAGCCCCATGGCGCGCAGATCGTCGGCGATTTCGGGCAGCTGGCCGGGGGTAAACATCCCCTCCTTGGCAGCCAGCGGAGCGGATGCGACGCAGGCCATCAGCGCTGCGAACACGGCAGTGTTTCTCATCGGGATACAGTCCTCATTCCAGATGCGCGATGACGCGCCAATGGCGCAGAGGCTAGGCCCCCGCCGACGGCGGAGCAAGCGCGCGCTCGGCAAGCTTCATCTGGGCTCGACCGGCGCCGCCGAAACGGCCCGGTCAGGCGGTCAGCCCAGCTTGTCCTTGAGGATCTGGTTGACCACCGCGGGATTGGCCTTGCCCTGCATCGCCTTCATCGTCTGACCGACGAAGAAGCCGAACAGCTTGTCCTTGCCGCCGCGGTACTGTTCGACCTTGTCCTCGTTATTGGCGAGGATCTCGTCGATCGCGGTCTCGATCGCGCCGGTGTCGGAGACCTGCTTGAGGCCCTTCTCATCCGCGATCTTTTCGGGCTCGCCGCCTTCCTTGAGGACGATTTCGTAGATTTCCTTGGCCTGGCCGCCCGAAATCTCGCCCTTGTCCTGCATCGCAAGGATGCCGGCCTGCGCTTCGGCGGTGGCATTGGCCATATTGGCCTCGTCGCCGAGCGACTTGACCACGCCCGGTGCGACCGAGAGCGCCCAATTGGCGACCTGCGTCGCGACCTTGGCCTCGCTCTTGCCGATCTTCGCAGCGGTGGCCGCAAGCAGCGTTTCGAACCGCGCGAAGGTTTCCACCTCGGCGGTCAGCTCGCGCGCATTGTAGGGCGTCAGGCCCAGCTCGTTTTCGTAGCGCGCGCGCTTGGCGTCGGGCAGCTCGGGCAGCGAGGCGCGGCATTCGTCGAGGAAGCCGTCCTCCAGCTCGAGCGGCAGCAGGTCGGGATCGGGGAAGTAGCGGTAATCATGCGCATCTTCCTTGCTGCGCATCGACCGGGTTTCGTTGCGGTCGGGATCGTAAAGCCGCGTTTCCTGGACCACCGTACCGCCATCCTCGATCAGATCGACCTGGCGGCGTGCTTCCTGTTCGATAACTGCCATGACGAAGCGGACCGAATTGACGTTCTTGGTCTCGGTGCGGGTGCCGAGTTTGCTGTCACCGACCTTGCGGACCGAGACGTTGACGTCGGCGCGCATCGATCCCTGCTCCATATTACCGTCGCACGATCCGACATAGCGCAGGATGCTGCGCAGCTTGCGGACATAGGCGCCGGCCTCTGCGGGCGAGGTCATATGCGGCATGGACACGATCTCCATCAGCGCGACACCGCAGCGGTTGAGATCGACATAGGACATGGTCGGATGCTGGTCGTGCATCAGCTTGCCCGCATCCTGCTCGACATGGATGCGTTCGATGCCGATGACCTTGTCTTCGGGGATGCCGGCCTTCTCGTCGGCTTCGATCAGCAACTGCCCCTCGCCCACGATGGGGTGGTAGAGCTGGCTGATCTGATAGCCCTGCGGCAGATCGGCGTAGAAGTAGTTCTTGCGGTCGAACCGGCTGTATTTGTTGATCTGCGCCTCGATCGCCATGCCGGTGCGCACCGCCTGGCGGATGCATTCGCGATTGGGCACGGGCAGCATGCCCGGCATCGCCGCATCGACAAGGCTGACCTGCGTGTTCGGCTCCGCCCCGAATTCCGTACTCGCGCCGCTGAACAGCTTGGCGTTGGAAGTGACCTGCGCATGGACCTCGAGGCCGATCACGACCTCCCATTCGCCCGTGGCGCCCTGGATGCGGTAAGTGCTCATATCAACTCTCACGTCATCCCAGCGAAAGCTGGGATCTTTCTCGGTCACGTCCGACCTGGCGGACAGCGATCCCAGCTTTCGCTGGGATGACGAAAATTACCACCACTTATCCGGCTGCGCGTCGAACCCGGCGCGCTGCTGGATCGCTAGTCCCGTGTTGAGCACGCCCTGCTCGTCGAAGGGCTTGCCGACGATCTGCAGGCCCAGCGGCAGGCCGTCCGCATTGACCGTGGCGGGCACGCTCATCGCGGGCAGGCCGGCCAGCGATGCCGGCACGGCGAAGACATCGTTGAGATACATCGTCAGCGGGTCTTCATTGAGCGAACCGAGCGGGAAGCTGGCGGTCGGCGTGGTGGGCGCGAGGATCGCGTCGCACTGGCCGAACGCCTTCTCGAAGTCCTGGCTCACCAGCGTGCGGATCTTCTGCGCCTGCGTGTAATAGGCATCGTAGAAGCCGGCGCTCAGCACATAGGTGCCGATCAGGATGCGGCGCTTGACCTCGTCGCCGAAACCGGCGGCGCGGGTGGCGGCATACATGTCCTGCAGGCCCGCCCCGTCGGGCAGGTCGCGCAGGCCGTAGCGCACGCCGTCATAGCGCGCGAGATTGCTCGAGGCTTCGGCGGGGGCGACGATGTAATAGGCGGGCAGCGCGTATTTGGTGTGCGGCAGCGAGATATCGACGATTTCGGCGCCCGCATCGCGCAGCCATTCCTTGCCCTGTTCCCAGCTCTTGAGGATTTCCTCGTCGGTCCCGTCCATCCGGTATTCCTTCGGGATACCGATCTTCTTGCCCTTGAGGTCTGCCGACAGGCCCGCTTCCCAATTGGGCACGTCCATCTGCAGGCTGGTCGCGTCCTTGGGATCGAAGCCGGCCATGGCTTCGAGCATGATCGCGCAATCCTCTACGCTGCGTGCCATCGGGCCCGCCTGGTCGAGGCTGGAGGCGAAGGCCACCACGCCCCAGCGGCTGCAGCGGCCATAGGTCGGCTTGATCCCGCAAATGCCGGTGAAGGCGGCGGGCTGGCGGATCGAACCGCCGGTGTCGGTGCCGGTGGCGGCGGGCGCGATCCGCGCGGCGACCGCGCTGGACGAACCGCCCGACGAACCACCCGGGCTCATCGCGGCATTGGTGCCGTCCTTGCGCCAGGGCGAATTGACGTTGCCGAAATAGCTGGTCTCGTTCGACGAACCCATCGCGAACTGGTCGAGATTGAGCTTGCCCAGCATGCCCGCACCCGCATCCCACAGCTTCTGCGAGACGGTGCTCTCGTAGTCGGGGGTGAAGCCTTCGAGAATATGGCTCGCGGCAGTGGTCTGCACACCCTTGGTGGCGAACAAATCCTTCATGCCGATCGGCACGCCGCCCATGGCGCCCAGATCCTCGCCCCTGGCGCGCTTGGCATCGGCCGCATCGGCCGCCGCCAGCGCATGGTCGGGCGTGGTCACGATAAAGGCATTGAGGTCGGCCGCTTCGGCGACGGCGGTGTTGAAAGCTTCCGCCACTTCGCGCGCGGTAAAGCTGCCGCTGGCTACGCCATCGCGGATCGCCTTGACGCCGAGTTTGGTTAGTTCGCTCATGCTTCGTCACCCTGGACTTGTTTCAGGGTCCATTTCGCCGCAATCACGGTGTCGTCCTCAAAAGAGCTGCGTTCCTGTTCTTGGATCCTGAAACACGCGCGGCTTCGCCGCTGTTCAGGATGATCGAATGAAAATGCGTGGCTTTTCATTCGATCACCTTGGGCACGCCGAAGAAGCCGTGTTCGGCGGCGGGGGCATTGGCCAGCACATCCTCGCGCCGTCCGCCAGCGGTCAGCGGGTCGGCGTCGACGACATCGTCGCGCAGGCGCAGCGTGTTGGGGATGACCGCGGTCATCGGCTCGACGCCGCTGGTATCGACCTCGCCCAGCTGTTCGACCCAGTCGAGGATGTTGTTGAGTTCGGGGACCATCGTATCGAGTTCGTCATCGCCCATCTTGATGCGGGCGAGCGAGGCGATCTTGGCCACTTCTTCGCGTGTGACTGACATGCTCGCGCACTAGCCGCGCCGGGGCCGCGCTTCAAGCAGCGATGCTGCGGTGCAATGCTATTCGAAGGGATCGCCCGCGGGCTGGCCGTCGATATAGACCCGCCGCCCGCTCCATTCGCGGATTTCGACCTGCGATCCCGCGCGCTGATCCGGCGCGTCGAACTCCCCCCTGATCGCCGCTTCGCGGGCTGCCGTTACCGCTGCCGGATCGGCAGGCTGGGCAAGATCGAACTCTTCCCACGCGATGCGCCCATCCTCGACCAGGGCAACGCGGCGCCGCCCATTGTCGCCGGGCCCGGCATCCAGCACCACGCAGGGGTTGTCGCAGCGCCACGGCGAGGCGCGCACATGGCTTTCAACGTGGCGGCGCAGCGTCTCGTCCTCGAACTGCATCCGCAAATTCGCGAGCCGTTCGTTGCGCTCGGTGCCTCTCTCGACATCCCGATAGGTGCGGGCTTCCTGCGCGAGGGCGCCGGCGGCAAGCTCTGCCGTCTCGGCATCGTCACTCTTCGCGAGCCGCTCCAGGGCTTCACGCCCCGCATCGCCGAAGTCCCAGCGCAGCCCGTCGAAATCGAACTCGTCCACCGTGACCTCGCCCGCATCGAGCCGCGCAATCTGGTTCCTTGCCGAAATCGCGCCGAAATCGAACAGCGGCAGCGCGAGGATGAAGGCGAGCACGCAGGTCGCCACCGCGAGATGCATGTTGGCGCTGCGCACGCGCTCCATCCACCCTGCCATGCGCCCGCGGATCGGTGCGGCGAAATAGGCGACGCCGTAGGCCACCGCGACCGCGACCGCGACGATGCCCCACAGCCGTTCGGGGCTGAGCCCGTATTCGGCAATCCGCGTGCCGGTCGAGATCGCCGCGAGCAGCGCCAGCGGGAAGATCGCCAGCGCCAGCACCAGCGAAGCCCAGCGCAGCGCGCGGTTGCCGCTGACCTCGTGGTCGGCATTGCGAATCACCGCATTGACCAGCACGAAGGCGACCACCGCCACCGAGAGCAGCAGCGGCGTGGGGCTTTCGGTCGCGTTCCACAGCACCGCTATGCCGCTCGCCAGCACGGCCAGCAGGAAGATCGCCAGCGCAGCCGCCAGCGGCACCGCGATGATCGAGAACACCAGCATCACCACCGATTGCAGCGTGCCAATGACCTTCAACTGGTTGCGCAGCACGCCCAAGGCGGCGCCAAATGCCGCACCCGAGAAGGTCCAGCCGAACCATGGTTCGTCGACCACGTTCTCGACGATATCGATATCGATGGCCGAGAACAGCGCCGCCAGCAGCACCACCAGCAGCCAAGAAACACCGGTGAAGACAAGCGCCCCGGCGCCGCTGATGGCATCGGTCCAGACATGGAAGTGGGTCTGGTCATAGGCCGTCCGCCAGCGCAGCCGGTGGAACCCCGCCTGGAACAGCGGCAAGGCCAGCGTGATCGCGACCAGCCCCGCGGCAAGCCAGAAAGATTCGTCGGCATAGCGGTCCCCCGCAGCCGTGACGCGCCAGGCGATCCCCGCCATGACCAGCGCGACCAGTCCGGCAAAGACCAGCGGCTCCTTCCAGCGGATGCGATCGACGGTAAAGGCCAGCGCCAGCGGACCAAAGGCAAATGCAGCGACCAGCGCGGCGCGCCACGGGGGCATGTTGTCCGCATTCCAGTCGGAGAACAGATGGACACAGAGCCCGGCGATGCCGAGCAGTGCCGCAAGAAGCCACGGGCGCAGCGGCCAGTCGGCATGGGTGGCGGGCGCGTGGGCCTGGGTCATCTCACTCATACGCCTCCCCCCTTTGTGGCTGGATTACTGACCCGGTGGCGGCCCCGCCTGGCCTTCGGCGCCCTGCTCGCCCATCATCTGCTGCAGGGCAGCGGCGCGGGCCTGGAAATCGTCGCGGCTCATGAAATCGACCACTTCGACCTCGAACACCAGGTCGGCATTGGCCGGGATCGGCGAGCCCGGGGGCGGTTCGGCGCCATAGGCCTGATCGGCGGGAATCGTCAGCACGTAGCTGCCGCCCTTCTGCATCTGCTGCAGGCCCTCGATAAAGCCGTCGATGATCGCGCCTTCCTCGAGCAGCAGCGGATTGCCTTCGGGGAACAGGCCCGGCGGCACCGGCAGCGGCTGCGAGCGGTCGAATTCGGTCCCGTCGGCGAGCTTGCCGACATAATTGACGAACACCACGTCGCCGACCTGGGGCGAATCGCCTGCACCCGCGGTCACCGTCTCGACATCGAGCCCCTTGGGCATGGCGGCCCAGGCCAGACCGGCGCCGATGAGGACGGCGAGGATCACCCCGAGCCACAGCTTGGTCAGCGAGCCCTTGGCGACGGGCTGGAGGGGAACGCGGGTAATCTCGGTCATGGGTAATTCTTCCGGATACGCAAAGGGCGCGGATTGCTCCGCGCCCTCATGGCTTAGCTTCGATATCGCATCAACGGCTTATTTGACGCCGTCGCGCTCCATCCGCTTACGCTCGAGCTTGCGCGCGCGGCGCACGGCAGCGGCCTTTTCGCGGGCGCGCTTCTCGCTCGGCTTCTCGTAGTGGCGGCGCAGCTTCATTTCGCGATACACACCTTCACGCTGCAGCTTCTTCTTGAGCGCGCGGAGGGCCTGGTCGACATTGTTATCGCGAACCATGATCTGCATAAACTTCAATACCTCGACTTTGCGGGCCAGAGCCCGCGCAAAAGCGGGGTATGCCTCCTTGAATAGGGTTTCGCTTGTTCAACGAAAAGCGCGCCGAATCCGTTCCGGACCGGCTCGAACGGAGGCGCACATACGGATTCTCGCGACTGAAAGCAAGTATTACTCGCTCGCTGCAGCATCGGGATGACGAACGCGCAATTGGCGGCTAAGGGCAGCGGCAATGTCCACCTTTACTCCATTTGTCGCCGCACTGCACGTCTTTGTCGGCGGCGGGTTCGGCGCAGTGCTGCGCTGGCAGCTCGGCCGCGCGATGACCGGCTGGCTTGGCGTGCCTATCGTCACCGCCTTTCCTTTCGCCACGCTCGCGGTCAATGCCGCGGGTAGCCTCGCCATGGGCCTGCTCGCCGGATGGCTGGCGCGCCACGGCGGCGGGGGCGGCGAACAATTGCGCCTGCTGCTGGGGGTCGGCCTGCTCGGCGGGTTCACCACCTTCAGCGCGTTCAGCCTCGAAATGGTAATGCTGCTCGAACGCGGCAATTATCTTTTCGCCCTGCTCTACGGGATCCTGTCGATCGCTATGGGCATCACCGGGCTGATGGTCGGGCTTGGCGTGATGAGGATGGCAGGATGAAAACCTCCGACGAAGTACGCAGCTTCACCGTGGACGCCGACGATGACGGGATTCGCGTCGATCGCTGGTTCAAGCGGCACCTGCCGCAGGTCGGTTTCGGTACGGTCAGCAAATGGGCGCGCACCGGGCAGGTCCGCGTCGACGGCAAGCGGGTGAAGCCCGACGACCGGCTGGCCGAGGGGCAGCAGATCCGCGTGCCCCCGGGCGGCGATGCGCCGCATAAGCAGCCCAAGACCAAGCGCGAGCTCAAGCCCGCCGAGATCGAGCAGGCCGAGGCCATGCTGATCGAGCAGACCAAGAGCGCGCTGGTGATCAACAAGCCGCCGGGCCTTGCGACGCAGGGCGGGACCAACACGTTCAACCATGTCGACGGTCTGCTCGACGCCTATGTCGAAGGCGAGGACGAACCGCGCCCGCGGCTGGTCCACCGGCTCGACAAGGATACCAGCGGCGTATTGCTGGTGGCGCGCACGCCGGGCAGCGCGGCCTATTTCTCGAAGCGCTTTTCGGGCCGTTCGGCGAAAAAGATCTACTGGGCGCTGGTAATCGGCGTACCCGATGTGAAGGAAGGCGTGATCGAGGCGCCGCTTGCCAAGCAGCCCGGATCGGGCGGCGAGAAAATGCATGTCGACCACGAGGGCGGCCAGCCGGCCAAGACCAAGTACCGGGTCGTCGATGCAGTGGGCAAGAAAGCCGCCTGGCTCGAACTGCAGCCGCTGACCGGTCGCACGCACCAGCTCCGCGTGCATTGCGCGGCGATGGACCACCCGATCGTCGGCGACGGCAAATATGGCGGCAAGGAAGCCTTCCTGACCGGCTCGATCAGCCGCAAGATGCACCTCCACGCGCGGCGGTTGATCATCGACAGCCCTGACGGCGGCAAGCTCGACGTGACTGCGGACCTGCCCGAACATTTCGCCGCTTCGATGGAGCAGCTCGGCTTCGATGTGAACCTGTCCGATGCCACCCCCATGCGCGACGATCCGCCGCCCAGGACTCGCGAGGAAAAGAAGCAGCAGGCGCGCCAGCATGCGAAGAACTATCGCAAGTCGCAGCGCTCGCCGCGGCGTGCGCGCGGTGCAGCGCCGACCAAGCCGAAGAAGCCCCGGGGCAAGGCCTGATGCATCCCAACCCGCTCTACCACGGTGACGATCGGCCAGCCATCGAAGCGATGATTGCCCAAATCGGCGTGGGGACCGTGTTCCTGCAGACCCCCGCCGGTCCGCGCGCGGCGCGCACCCCGCTCGTCATGGGCGGGCATAACCGCATTCACTTCCATCTGGCGAAAGCCAACGCGCTGTTCGAACATCTGGACGGGGCCAGCACGCTGGTCACCGTGGACGGGCCCGGCGGCTATGTCTCACCGCGCTGGTATGCCGATCGCGATACGGTCCCGACATGGAACTATGTCGCGGTCGAGGCGGTCGGAACGGTGCGCCGGATGGCCGACGACGAGCTCGAAACCTTCCTCCATCGCCTGATCGCGCTGCAGGAAGACCGCCTGGGCGCGGACCGCTGGAACGCCGACGAAGCCAGCGAAACCGTGTGGCAGCGCCTGTTTACAGGGATCGCGGGTTTCGAACTCGCGGTCGAGGAATACCGCCCCACGATCAAGCTGTCGCAGGACAAGCCCGCCCCCGTTCGCGCGGCCATCGCTGCGGGCCTCGAAAGCGCAGGCAATCGCGACCTCGCGGCGGCAATGCGCGAGCTGCCCGCATGAGCCGCTTCGTCGTATTCGATTGCGATGGCACGCTGGTCGACGGGCAGGCGGCGATTTGCGAGACGATGGAGCTCGCTTTCGCCAATGCGGGTCTGGTCGCCCCCGAACGCAACAAGGTGCGCCGGATCGTCGGGCTCAGCCTGCCCTATGCGCTGCGTGAACTGGCCCCCGAGGCCAGCGACGACCAGCGTCACGCGGTGGTCGAAGCCTACAAGCTGGGCTATCGCGACCTGCGCCTGTCGGGTGCGCTGCGCGAGCCCCTGTTCGAGGGCATCGCCGCGCTGATCGACGAGCTCGACGCCGAAGGGCGGCTGCTGGGTGTCGCCACGGGCAAGAGCGACCGCGGGCTGCACGCCTGTCTCGACACGCATGGCATCAAGCACCGGTTCGTGTCCTTGCAGACCGCCGACCGCCATCCGTCCAAGCCGCATCCCGCCATGCTGGAAGCCGCGCTGGACGATGCAGGCGTGTCCCCGGGCGATGCAGTAATGATCGGCGATACCAGTTTCGATATGGAGATGGCGGTCGCGGCCGGCGTACGCGCGATCGGGGTGTCGTGGGGCTATCACGAACCGCAGGAACTGTTCAATACGGGCGCCAGCGCCGTCGCCGAAACCGCACAGCAATTGGGAGATTTGATCCGTGGACCAGCATGATCCGGCCAAGGCGCGCTTCCTGACGATCCAGGCCGTCCGCCTGTCGGGCGTGGCGCTGGCGGTGCTCGGCGCGCTGGTGCTGGGGAAGGTCCTGCCCCTGCCCGAATTCGTCGGCTACATCTTCCTCGCGCTGGGCGCGGTCGACGTATTCATCCTGCCGATCTTCCTCGCCAAGCGCTGGAGAAGCGGCGAGTGAAGCGGTTCTACAAGGACGTCAGTGTCGAGCGGAGTGCAGCGGGCTATCACGTCGCGCTCGACGGTCGCCCGGTCAAGACGCAGCGCGGCGGGAGCCAGATCGTCGGCTCGAAGGCGCTGGCCGAGGAACTCGCCGCCGAATGGGCGGGCCAGGGCGAGACGATCGACCCCGCGCGCTTCGCCTTTCGCGACATGGCCGATTATGCGCTCGATGTCGTGTCCGCCGACCGCGCGGGGATAGCCGCCAAGCTGCTGCGCTACGCGGAAACCGACACGCTCTGCTATCGCGCCGATCCGGACGAGCCGCTGTGGCACCGCCAGCGCGAGGTTTGGGACCCGCTGGTCGATGCACTGGAAGCGCGCGAGGGTGTGACGCTCGAACGCGTCAGCGGCGTCGTCGCCCGCCCGCATCCGGCGGCAACGATGGAAACCCTCAAGGCGCGCATCGAAACCCACGACGACTTCACGCTCGCCGCGCTGGAGCAATTGACCGCGCTCGCCGCATCCTTGTGCATCGGCCTTGCCGCGCTGGATGACGATGCCGAGGGAGAAGCGCTGTGGGCCGCCGCCAATCTGGAAGAAGACTGGCAGATCGAGCAATGGGGCGCGGATGAAGAAGCCGCTGCGCGCCGCGCGAAGCGGCTGGAGGCGTTTCTGAAGGCGATGGCCTTCGTGCGGCTGGCGCGCGCCTGAACCGGTCTAGCCGACCCAGTCGGCGATTTCTCCGGCCACCTGGTTGGCCGCCTGATTGAGCGCCGGACCGACGAAGGCGGTTTCGGGCGCGGTAACGGGGACGCGCGCTTCGAAGCGGCGCGTCATCGGCTCCGCGTCATTGGTGTTGCGCACCGCATCGAAGGTCACCACGGCTTCGCGCGTGCGCGCGTCATAGCCGAAAGCGCGCAGCGAGCCGTGCAGGCGATCGGTCGCGTTCACGCCCGGATCGGCACCATCGATGACCACGCGGCCAGTGCGCGAACGGATCGTTTCCGCGACCAATTGCCCGAACAGCCGCGCAGGCCGATCGACCCAGACGGCGTCCTGCAGATAGGCGAGCTGCGTATCAGTGACCTGCACCGGCACGCGGGTGACATCGAGGGCGCGGGTCGCTTCGAATTCGACCATGGCCAGCGCGGTGCCCTGCGCGGCAACCGCGCCGGCGCCCGCGGGTGCAGTCGCGGTGGGCGTCAGCGTCAGCAGGCTGTCGGGTGCTTCGCCGCCGAAGCTGAGGCAGCCACCGAGCAGCAGGACCGGGGCCAAGGCGGCAAGTGTGATGGTGCGTGTCATGCTCTGGCCCCTTACGGCTTGTAGTCGGGCAGCGGCTGGCTCGAAAGCAGCGCGCCCGCGCCCTTCTCGTCGATCGTCTCGGTCACGTCGCGCAGCGCCTTGCTGGTCGCGCGCAGGTCGCGCAGCGTCGCTTCGGCGGCGGGCAGCGTGCTTTCGGTCAGCTGCCGGGTGGCCGGGCGTGCTTCGTTGAGCGTGTCTTCGAGCGCCTTGGCCGCGCCGCTGGCGGATTCGAGCGTCGAGCGCAGGTCGCGTGCGATCGCTTCGCCTTCCTGGTTGAGGATGCGATCGGTCGAGGCGGTGACCTTCTCGAACTGGTCGAGCGCTTCGCTTGCTTCGCGCAAGGTCACCTGCAGTTCGGCCATCGTACGTTCGAGCTGCGGCGCGGCGGCGGCAAAGCCCGCGCTGGCGGCATTGGTGTTGGCGAGGATCTGCGAGATTTCTTCCTGGTTGCGGTCGCTCAGCAGGACGGTCAGCCGCTCGGTCAGCGTGGCCAGCCGCTCGAGCAGCAGCGGCGCGCTGGCGAGCACGGCACCGAACCCGCCGCCGGTGGTGGGCGGAATGATCGGCACGCCTTCGGTGCAGGCGGTGGTCTCGCACGAAATCGGCGGCGCCCCGCTGCGCGCGCCATCGAGCGTGATCGTCGACACGCCGGTGAAACTGCCCTGGATCGTCGCGGTGGTGCCGACCAGGATGGGCACGCTTTCCTTCACCTTGATCCGCACGCGGACGAATTCGGGGTCCTTGTCCCACAGCACGATTTCATTGACCTGCCCCACGGGCACGCCGGCGAAATCGACCGAGCTGCCATTGGCGAGACCGGCGACCGACTGCTTGAAGAAGATGTCGTATTCGTTCTGCGCCCCGCCGCCGAGGCGCGCGAGCCAGACGATGAACAGCGCGAGCGCGCCGAGGATCAGCAGCGTTACCGCACCGACCCAAACGTGATTTGCCCGCGTTTCCATTGGTTTCGCCCTATGCCTTGCCCGCAGGCGGTTTGTCCAACGCTTTGACCGCATGCGCGGCCACCGGTTTGTCCATGTGCCGGCGCAATTCGTCGAGCGCCTGCGCGGTCAGCGCCGCGCGTCCGCGTGGACCGTTGAAATATTGCTGGATCCACGGATGGTCCAGCTCCATCAGATTGGGAACGGTGTCGACCGCGATCACCTGCTTGTCCGCCAGCACCGCCACGCGGTCGCAGATTTCGTGCAGCGTATCGAGATCGTGGGTGATCAGGAACACGGTCAGCCCGAGCGTTTCCTTCAACTCCAGCGTCAGCCGGTCGAAAGCCGCCGCACCGACCGGGTCGAGCCCCGCGGTCGGCTCGTCGAGGAACAGGAGTTCGGGGTCGAGCGCAAGCGCGCGGGCGAGCCCGGCGCGTTTCTTCATCCCGCCCGACAGTTCGGAGGGAAACTTGGCCACCGCTTCTTCGGCAAGGCCCGACAGCACCACCTTGTACCGCGCGATCTCGTGCCGCAAATCGGGTTCGATATCAGGGTAGAACTGCTTGAGCGGGACTTCGACATTCTCGCCCACGGTCAGTGTCGAGAACAGCGCCCCGCCCTGGAACAACACGCCCCAGCGGTTGCGGATGCCGATATGCACATTGGGATCGGTATCGATGATCGACTTGCCGAACACGCGAATATCGCCCGCAGTCGGCCGTTGCAGCCCGATGATCGAGCGCATCAGCACACTCTTGCCGGTGCCCGAGCCGCCGACCACGCCGAGGATCTCCCCGCGCCTGACCTTGAGATCGAGGTTCTCGTGGACGACCTGCGGGCCGAAAGCATTGGTCAGCCCCTCGACCACGATCGGGTAATCGCCGCGATAGCGTTCGTGGCGGCCCAGTTCGCGCCCGGTTTCGTCCTGCGCCATCAGCCCCACCCGATTTCGGTAAAGAACACGGCGAAGAAGGCGTCGATCACGATCACCGCGAAAATGCCCGTCACCACCGCCATGGTGGTGCGCAGGCCAACGTCTTCCGAATTCCCCTTGACCTGCATGCCGTGATAGCAGCCCGCCAGCGCGACGATCAGACCGAACACCGGCGCTTTGACCAGCCCGACCCACAAATCGTAGATCGGGACCACGTCCTGGATCCGGGTGAGGAAGGTCCAGAACGGAATGCCCAGCATGAACTGACCGACGAACGCGCCGCCGATAATCGCAACCCCGGAGGCATAGAAGCCGAGCAGCGGCATCATCAGTACCGCGGCAAGGATGCGCGGAACGACCAGCGCCTCCATCGGCGAAATGCCAATGGTCTGCATCGCGTCGACTTCCTCGGTCAGCCGCATGGTCCCGATCTGCGCGGCAAAGGCGCTGCCCGACCGGCCCGCGACCATGATCGCGGTCATCAGTACACCCAGTTCGCGCAAGGTGATGCGCCCGACGAGGTTAACCGTCAGCGTCTCGGCGCCGAATTGCTGCAATTGCACCGCGCCCTGCTGCGCGATGACGACGCCGATCAGGAAGCTCATCAGGCCGATGATCGGCAGCGCCGACACCCCCACCAGTTCAAGCTGGCGGACCAGCGCGAGCACGCGAAAGCGGCGCGGATGACGGATCAGGCTGCCGATGGAGATCAGCAGCGCACCCAGAAAGCCGATCACGCCGTATGCACCGTGGCGGGCGTTGAACAGCTTGTCGCCCACCGCCTGCGGCACGCGCTCCCACACGGGCAGGCGCGGGGCGGTAATGTCTTCCTCGACGCTCATGCCCTCGAGCGCGCCGACTAGCCGCTTGGCGCGATCGCTCGCACCGACGATCTCGGCATCGTGCGTCTTCGACAGGCTGCAGGCCACCCATGCGCCGACCGTATCGATTTCGCTGATGGCAGACAGGTCGATGGTGCCGATGGGCCCATCGAGGACCCGCAAATCCTGGTCGATCGCACCAATGGTCGAGACCAGATAGGGCCCGGAGAGCACGAGGACCGTAGCCCCGTCATCATCCTCGATCAGTTCGTATTCGGCGAAACCACCCATTGCGGCGTCGTATGCGAGCAAATCCTCCACTTGCCAAGCGGCTATCGCGCGAGTTCACCTGCAGCGTTGCATCGCACCAAGGGCGCTGGCAAAGGCCAGTCGCATGAGCACCGAGCTACCCACGACCTTCGACCCAGCCGAAATCGAGCAGCGCTGGTACGCGCATTGGGAACAGGAAGGCCTCTTCCGGCCCGACCGCCCCGACGCGCAGCCCTATACGATCGTCAATCCGCCGCCCAACGTCACCGGCAGCCTGCATATCGGCCATGCGCTCGACAATACGCTGCAGGACATCATGATCCGTTACGAACGGCTGCGCGGCAAGGACGCGTTGTGGGTGGTGGGCACCGACCATGCGGGCATTGCCACGCAGATGGTCGTCGAACGCCAATTGGAGGCGAAGCAGGACAAGCGCACCAATTACAGCCGCGAGGATTTCGTGGCCAAGGTGTGGGAGTGGAAAGAGGAAAGCGGCGGCACGATCACGCGCCAGCTGCGCCGCCTCGGCTGCTCGATGGACTGGTCACGCGAACAGTTCACCATGGACCCGCATTTCAGCGCGGCGGTGACCAAGACCTTCGTCGATCTTTATAACGACGGGCTGATCTACCGCGACAAGCGGCTGGTCAATTGGGACCCCAAGCTCAAGACCGCGATCAGCGATCTCGAGGTCGAAACGCAGGATGTGAAGGGTTCGTTCTGGCACTTCCGCTATCCGCTTGAAGACGGCGTCACGCTGGCCGACGGACGCGACTATATCGAGGTTGCAACCACGCGCCCCGAAACCATGCTGGCCGACATGGCGGTGGCGGTGCATCCCGAGGACGAGCGCTACAAGAGCGTGGTCGGCAAGCATGTCGTGCTGCCGATCACCGGGCGCCGCGTGCCGATCGTGGCCGACGAACATGCCGATCCCGAACTGGGCAGCGGCGCGGTGAAGATCACCCCCGGGCACGATTTCAACGATTTCGAAGTCGGCAAGCGCGCCGGGTTCAGGCCCGCCGAGATGCTCAACATGCTCGATGGGGAAGCCAATGTCTGCCAGACCGCCGACGGGCTGGTGCCGGAAGAATTCCTCGGCCAGCACCGGTTCAAGCGTGACGGGGTGGATGGCGCGCGCGAACTGGTGGTCCAGCGGCTCAAGGAAAGCGGCCACCTCATCCCGCATATCGCCAAGACCAAGAAGGGCGAGGAACAGGAACTCGACGCCGAACCGCGCACCATCGCGACGCCCTTCGGCGACCGCGGCGGCGTGGTGATCGAACCCTGGCTGACCGACCAGTGGTATGTCGATGCCGAGAAGCTGGCGGTAAAGCCGATCGAGGCAGTGAAGAACGGCGAGGTCGAGATCGTCCCCAAGAGCTGGGAGAAGACCTTCTTCAACTGGATGGAAAACATCCAGCCATGGTGCGTCAGCCGGCAGCTGTGGTGGGGGCACCGGATCCCGGCGTGGTACGATGCTGAAGGCAAGGCCTATGTCGCACTGAACGAGGAGGAAGCGCAGGCGCAGGCAGGCGAAGGCGCCGCACTGACCCGCGACGAGGACGTGCTCGACACGTGGTTCTCCTCCGCGCTCTGGCCCTTCGCCACGCTCGGCTGGCCGGAAAATCCCTCTCCCCCTGCGGGAGAGGGAGGAGCGCCGACAGGCGCGGAGGGTGAGGGGGCGGCGACCATGGTCGCCGCTGACACGGCGAACCCCTCTCCCAACCCTCTCCCGAACGGGGAGAGGGCTTCGCTGGTCGCCAAGCACTATCCCAACAATTTGCTGATTTCCGGCTTCGACATCCTGTTCTTCTGGGATGCCCGCATGATGATGATGGGGCAGTACACCACCGGGCAGAACCCATGGCCCAAGCTGTATCTGCACGGCCTCGTCCGCGCGGCGGATGGGCAGAAGATGTCCAAGTCGAAGGGCAATGTCGTCGACCCGCTGGGGCTGATCGACCAGTACGGCGCCGATGCGCTGCGCTTCTTCATGGCGGCGATGGAAAGCCAGGGCCGCGACATCAAGATGGATGACAAGCGGATCGAGGGATACCGCAACTTCGCCACCAAGCTTTGGAACGCGACGCGGTTCTGCCAGTCGAACGGCATCGGCGCGAGCAGCAGCATCGCGGCGCCCAAGGCGAGCCACGCAGTCAATCGCTGGATCATCGGTGAAGTCGTGGAAACCAAAGAGGCGCTCGACGCGGCGCTGGCCGAGCTGCGTTTCGATGCGGCGGCAAACACGATCTATCACTTCGTGTGGGACCGGTTCTGCGACTGGTATATCGAACTGGTCAAAGGCAATTTCGACGAGGAAACCAGGGCGGTCGCCGGCTGGGCGCTCGACCAGATCCTCGTGATGCTGCACCCCTTCATGCCCTTCATCACCGAAGAACTGTGGTCCAAGCAGGGCGACCGCGCCGATTATCCGCTGATCACTGCAAAGTGGGTCGATCCGCAGGCCGAAGTGGATGCCGAGGCTAAAGCGGAAATCGACTGGCTAATTGCGCTGACCAGCGCGATCCGCACCGCCAAGAACGAGCTGGGCATTGCGCCGGGCGCCAAGCTGGAAGCCTTCTGCCCCGCGCCCAGCGTGCTGGCGAAATCGGTGGTCGAGGCCAATGCCGGCGCCATCGAACGGCTGGCGCGGCTGACCGCGATCCACTTCGCCGAAGCGCCCGCTGGCGCGGCGATGCAGATCGCAGCGGGCGAGGATGCGCTTGTCATTCCGCTCGAAGGCGTGATCGACATCGAGGCGGAGAAGACCCGCCTGTCGAAGGCGCTGGAGGCTTCGGCCAAGGAAGCCAAGTCGCTCGAAGGCCGGCTCGGCAATGCGAACTTCGTCGAACGCGCCAAGCCCGAAGCGGTCGAGAAGGCGCGCGCCGACCATGCGCACCACACCGCCGAAGTCGCGCGGCTCGAAGCCGCCCTCGCGCGGCTCGGCTGACAAAACACGCCTAACCCTCTCGTCACCCCGGACTTGATCCGGGGTCAGGCTTCTTCGCTCGGCCTTGTGCCCGCAACGAAGAACAGCCCGACCCCGGCTCGGAGGCCGGGGTGACGCGTGGTGGCGATTTCCTACGCAGCCCGATTGTGTCATGAACGCGCCAATGGCCCACGCCCCTACCCCAACCTCCGACGCGCATCTTCAATCGACCCGCTCGATCAAACCCCGCATGACTGATCGGTTCGTTTTTCGCGCCTGGACCGTGGTCCATGCGGTCCATGTGTGCCCCGCGCACGACGAACCGAATGAGGGTGCCCGATGCCACTAGTCCTCGCCACCCAGGCTCCGGGTGAGCCGGAGATCTTCGCCAGCGTGCAGGGCGAAGGGCCGAGTGCGGGCATGCCCTGCACCTTCCTGCGGCTGTCGCGCTGCAATCTCGCCTGCGTGTGGTGCGATACCGCCTATACATGGCATTTCGCGGGCGACGAGCGGCCGCACCGCGACGGGGTCGAATTCGACCGCACGGCCAACCAGCTCACGCTGGGCGAGGAGGAGGTTGCCGCGCGTATCACCGCGCTGGGCCAGAAGCGTCTGGTGATCACCGGCGGCGAACCGCTGCTGCAGGCGCCCGCGCTCGCGCGGCTGCTGGGCCATCTGCCCGATGTCACGGTGGAGATCGAGACCAATGGCACGACCAAGGCAAGCCCCGCACTCGACATCCGCATCGATCAGTTCAACGTCAGCCCCAAGCTGGCGCATAGCGGCAATCCTGCGGAACTGGCGCTCATCCCCGAGCGGCTCGATGCCTATGCCACCGATCCGCGCGCCTGGTTCAAATTCGTGATCGCTGCGCCGGCGGATCTGGGCGAGGTGCTGGCGCTGCGCGATCGCTATCGGTTCAAGCCCGACCACGTCTTCCTGATGCCCGAAGGCACCGACAGCGAGACGCTGCGCGCCCGCGAACAATGGCTCGCGCCGCTATGCGTCGAACACGGTTTCCGGATGAGCGACCGGCTGCACATCCATTTGTTCGGCGATACACGGGGCACTTGAGACGTCAGTCATTGCGAGCGTAGCGAAGCAATCCCGTTCCAAGCGTTCGGGCCAGTGCCGAGTACTCTGGATTGCCGCGTCGCCGGCGGCTCCTCGCAATGACTCATATGGGCGGATTAGCCCTGCGAGCGCCAGCGCTGGACGGTGCGCTGGACCATGTCCTCTTCGCCGCCGGCATTGTTCCACAGTTCGACGAAGCTGGGGTCTTCCGACGCGGGCCGTTTCGATTCCTCGAGATTGTCGAAGCTCATGCGGATCGGGACGGCGACACCCTCGCCGCAGATGATGCACTCGCGGTTGCGCAGTGCGGGGATCGCATCGAGGAAGCCGCGCGCGCCTTCGGGCATCGCCGCGCGGACGAATTCCTGGTCGCGGTCGTTGTTGAGGCGCATCGAGAGGATCGTGCCGCATTGCGACAGCACGCCTTCGGCAAGGTCGGACGGACGCTGCGTGATCAGGCCCAGGCTGATGCCGTACTTACGGCCTTCCTTGGCGATGCGCGACAGGATGGTGCCGACCGAATTGCCATCGGCGTTCTTCTCGTTGGGGACGTAGCGGTGGGCTTCTTCGCAGACCAGCAGGATCGGCGAGGTCCGCTCGTCGCGGCCCCAGATGGCGAAATCGAACACCAGCCGGCTGAGCACCGCCACCACGGTCGAGGTGATGTCCGACGGGACGCCCGAAACATCGATGATCGAGATCGGCTTGCCGTTCGACGGCATGCGGAAGATCTTGGCGATGAAATCGGCCATCGTGTCGGCCACCAGCATGCCCGAGAACATGAACTGGTAGCGCGGGTCGGCCTTGATCTCGTCGAGCTTGTTCTTGATCCGCATATAGGGCGCGGAATTGGTCGATTTGTCGAGCTTGCCCATCGCGTCCTGGATCTCGTTCGAGAGGTCCGAGAGCAGGTAGGGGATCGGCGAATCCACCGTGATCTTGCCCATGTGCTCGGCCAGCCGGCTCTTCTGCCGCGCCTTGAGCAGGCATTTGGCGAGGATGTCCGCATCGACCTGGTGGTCATTGCCGGTGCTGGTAATCAGCACTTCGCAATGTTCCTCGAAGTTCATGATCCAGTAGGGCATCTGCAGGTTCGAAACGTCGAGGATCACGCCCGTATTGCGAAACGCCGAGGCGTATTCGCCATGCGGATCGATCATCACGATGTGCCCTTCGGGCGCGGCCTCGCAGATGCGGTGCAGGATCAGCGCGGCGCTGGTCGATTTACCCGTACCGGTCGACCCGAGCAGCGCGAAGTGCTTGCCGAGCATGGCATCGACATAAATGCCCGCGCGGATGTCCTTGGTCGGATAGACCTTGCCGATGGTGATCGCGCTGCGCCCGTCGCTGGCATAGACCTGCTTCAGATCCGCGGTCGTCGCGGGATAGACCATCGCGCCGGGTACCGGATAGCGCGTCACCCCGCGGCGGAAGCGGTGGAGTTTGCCGGTGAGCTTTTCTTCGGTGCCTTCGCCGAGGAAGTCGATATTGGCGAGGATCGACCCCGCCTTGCGGTCCTGGCGCTGGTTGCGCACGCTGGCGAGCAGCCAGCTGTTGCCCACGCGGATCTTGATCTGCGAGCCGACCTGCCCGGCCATGGCGACCGACGGATCGGTATCGTCGGCACATTCGTTCAGCCGCTGGAGGTCGATCGCGATCTGCGAACTGGAACCCGCGATTTCGAGCACGACGCCGATCGGCTTGCCCGCGTTCTCCCCGACTGCCTCGGGTTCCTGCGCTGGCTCGGGCACCTCGCCGGTCTCGGGCGCAGCGGCAGGTTCGGGCGGGCGCGGCGGTGCTTCACCGAGCGTGGCGGCAGCGGGCGGCGCGGGACGTTCCGCAGGGTCTTCGCTGCGGGGCACCTCGAGCGGCGCGGGCTGCGGCTGTGCCTCCGGTTCCGGCTGGCTCAACTCGGCAACAGGCTGCGGCGGCTGGTGGACATAGCCCGAAGGCGACACCGCCGGAGCGGAGGACTGTTCGGCGCTGCGGCGGATGCGGTCGCGCAGCGAATTGCTACGCGGCTGGGGCGGCTCCGCGCCGTCTTCCTGCGCGGGGTCGAAACTGCGGTAATCCGGATTGCCTGTGTCGTTCATCGATCTGGCTGTGCCCCAACGTCAAACGCGCCCATTGCGCTGGCAGCCTGCCTGACCGAAACTGCTTAAGATGTGGTCAACGATAGTGCCCGGGAAAGGTCAGATCAGCGCGAATAATCGCCCGGCCGCCCAGCCCATTCCGACCGACAGCGCAACCGCCAGCAGGCCGTAGACCAGTGCCCATTCCTGCGAGTAGACCGCGACGATCCGTTCGAAGCCGACTTTCTTGACCTCGACCTCTGCCAGCGCCGAGGCAATCACCCGGCCATCGCGCACCGCGAAGGTCTCTGCCGTATAGGTGCCGGTGGAGACATTGGAGGGCAGCGAGATACGCGACTGGTAGAGCACCTGTTCGCTGATCTGGACCCCGCCGAAATCCTGCTTGTAGAGCTGCTGGCGGGTCTTGAGGTCGACCAGCCCGGATTTGAACCGCGCCTGTTCTTCGGGGTCGATCACCCCGCTGGGCGACAGCTGGATGTAATCGGTCCCGAATTCGTAGATCGCGGCGGTTTTCTCGTCGACGATCGCGTCGATCGGCTGCGAGGACGCGACCGCGAAATAGGACGGGACCGAGCGGAAATCGCTGGTCGCAGCATTGATCCATACGCCGACAAAGCGTTCCTTCTCTCGCAGCCGGACGGGTTCGGAGGGTCCCTTGAGCACGACCACGATGTCGTAATCGCTGCCAGCCGCGCGGCCCTGCGGGTCGAGCACTGCGCCGAACAGCAGCAATTCGGTGCCGGTGAACCCCTGCCGCACCTGCACCTCGTGCTGGCTGACCTCGGGCACGAGGATTGGGTCGCGCTGGCCCATCAGCGCAAAGGCGAAGAGGAGGAGCAGCAGCGCCCTCACAGCGGATACAACGTGTAGATTTCCTCGGGCTGGTAGAACAGGCCGAGGAACATGCGGAAGGCGACCGCCAGGACGGTCGCGGCGAGGATCAGGCGCAGCACTTCGGGCTTCGCCTTGACCGCGATCTGCGAACCGATCTGCGCTCCAGTGACCGAGCCGACCAGCAGCAGGAAGACCAGCACGATATCGACCGCCTTGGTGGTCAGCGAGTGCATGATCGTGGTCGCCATGGTCACGAACAGGATGTTGTAGAGCGAGGTGCCGACGACGACATTGGCGCTCATCCCGAGGATATAGAGCATCGCGGGCACGAGAATGAACCCGCCGCCCACGCCCATGAGCATGGTCAGTACGCCCACGACGACGCCCACCAACAGCGGGGCGATCGGGGAGATATAGAGACCCGAGCGGTAGAAGCGCCAGCGCATCGGCAGGCTGGCGACAAGAGGGTGGTGCCTCCGCCGCGCGGCTTGCGAACCGCCCTTGCCCCAGATCGTCTGGACCGCTTCGCGCGCCATCAGCATCCCGATGGTACCGAGCAGGACGACGTAGAGCGCGCTGATAACCACGTCGATCTGGCCGATCGCGCGGAAGAACCGGAACAAGAGCGCGCCGAAGCCCGAACCGATCACGCCGCCCGCCACCATCACCGCACCCATGCGATAATCGACCCCGCCGCGCCCGCCATGCGCCAGCACGCCGGTCACGCTGGCACCGGTGACCTGGGTCGAGGCCGAAGCCGCGGCCACGGTCGGCGGGATGCCGTAGAAGATCAGCAGCGGCGTGGTCAGGAAACCGCCACCCACGCCGAACAAGCCCGAAAGGATCCCCGTCAGCCCCCCCAGCGCGACGATCCATAGTCCGTTGACGGACAGGTTCGCGATGGGGAGATAGACGTCCATGCCTGCGCCCTATCGCAGCCGGGTGACGGATAAAAGCTGAACTGTGTCAGAAGCCGGTCGAAAGCGTCACGACCCCGCCATTGCCCGGCTCGGCATTGCCCGCCACGCGCCAGCGATAGTCGGCCTTGATCGCATCCTCTGCTGCGAGCGAGAGCCGTCACCTACCGCCAGCCCCCAAAGGAGGCGCGCCATAATCGAAGCCGCCGATGGTTGATGTGATCTCAGGCGAGGATCGGACTATCTGTCATGCGACATTCGCCTACTTCGTGTTCGGCGGGGCTTGCTTGCTACTAGCGGCATTCATATTGGCTGCTATGGGCGATCGGTAAAGCGCTCACCAAGCAAGCAGGCTAGGCGCGTCCGAAAATACCGGATAAACACACCCTAGGGGAGAGAACATGTTCGGTATCTGGCGCACGCTACTCGCCCTCGAGGTGGTCGCGACACACCTCATCTCGATGAAGATATTCGGCCCCTATGCGGTCGTAGCGTTCTTTGTCCTCTCCGGCTTCCTCATGACTCTCATCATGCAGGGCAGTTATGGGTACACGCAGCAAGGACGCTGGCGCTTCGCCACCAATCGCGCGCTGAGGCTACTGCCCGCCCATTGGTTCGCCTGCGCTGTTGCCCTGGCGCTCATCGCGATACTGCCCGCCTTCGCCTCCGCATATCATCCCGCGCTGACGGCGCCCCAAACGGCCAGCGAATGGCTCTCCAACCTCACGCTGATCTACCCGTCGCTTTACCCGCAAGAGGTGTTCCCGCGGCTGTCGCCTGCCACTTGGGCGCTGACCGTCGAAATCTTCTGGTATGCGCTGATCGCCCTCGGCTTATCGCGCACCAAAACAAGCACCCTTCTCTGGCTTTCTGCCTCAGCTGGCTACTGGCTGGCGGCGCTGCTCTTCGACGTGGGACAGCATGCGGTCTATGGCTCGATCATGGGTGGCAGCCTGCCTTTTGCTATCGGCGCAGCGGCGTATCATTTCCGCACCGAGCTCGAGACTGCGATCGGCCGGCGCTGGGAAACGCTTGCCGGCCTCGTGTTCGGGCGCTGGGGTCTCTGCCTCGCCATGCTGGCGCTATATGCGTTCGGGGATCTCGACTGGCGCGTTCGCGCGATCGGTAATGTCGTCAATGCGCTCCTCGCCGCGGGCACCGTAGTCTATCTTTTCGGCACCAAGATGCCGTGGCGATCGCTTGACAAGCGCATCGGAGATTTCAGCTACCCGATATACCTTCTGCACTGGCCTGCCGGAATGATCGCGGCCTATTTCGTTCTTGGCGAACCATACCACGGGGCGAGCTTGCCGGGCCTGGCAGCCCTTGCAGTTGCTTTGCCTGTTCTCCTCATCTTGTCCTGCGCCGTCGTGTATGGGATCGACCCACTGGTAGAGACGCTTCGCAGCAAGGTCAGGCGTCAGGCACAGGTCGCGCGGGATATAGGATAGAATTGGAAGAAGGTTTCGCCGACCCATTCGCCTGCGCCGGATAGGGCGTCGTCAGCGAACGGGCGATGGCCGTGACAGGCTCTGCGCGCCCATCCTGTCGTGAATGGACTGCGCTTTGGCGAGCACGCTCAATGCGATCGCCAGACCCAACCAGTCGGCAAGGTCCAGATCGCCCTGAGACACCAACTGCGTCAGCGTAATCACATAGATCACGCCCGAGAATGCACCCAGGGCAAGACGCCTTACCGCTCGCGGCATTTGCTGGTTGATCATGAGGGCGAAGGCTTTGACTGCGAGCAGGCACAGCACCCCGAACCAGATGAACGATGCCAGCAGCCCGATCATCCCCGCCGACAGGTAATTGAACAGAAACAGATTGTGCGGGTAGAGATAGCTGGTGTCGCTGAATGACAGCGGGATGCCCATGCCGCCGCCCAGCATCCCGAGCTCGCCCAGCCTCATCAGCACCCGGTCGAGGTCGGTAAACCTCGGGTTGTTCATAATCCGGTAGGCGTATTCCTCGAAAGTCCCCTGCGCTGAGGCGCTGACTGCGATGTACATGATCGCGCTCAAGCTCACCCAGAGACCTCCGAAAGTGAGCCATGCGCCGAGCTTCCAATTCCCGTGCATGAAACCGAAATAGGAAAGGTGCGCAATTATCAGCAGGGCACCGTATATCTGCACGCGGTCGCTGAAGGCGATCATGATCACAAACACCGCGTTTACAAGCGCCAGCCACACCGCCCAGTCCCGCTTGACGCTGCGGTATCTGGTAAGCGCCCGGTCCGCGGCGACGACATGAACCGCCGCAATCGCCGTGGTAACGAAAGCGCTCCCGAACGAATTGGTCGCCTTCGGTGCGATGGAGGAGAAGAAGCTGGAAACCCCCTCGACCCCGAGGCCCTTCATGCCGCCGACGAAATAGAGCGCTTTGAAATTGCGCAAGTCGCCGCTCGTCGCTGCTTCGATGAGGACCGATATGGCATTTTGACCACTGAGCGCGTGCCCGACGAACAAGGAGAGGTGAAACGCTACGGCACCAGCGAAAGCGCCATAAGCAAGAAGATCTGCCAGACGCGTCAGGCTGAGCCGCGACGCCATCAAGCAGAATGCCAGCGCGATCACGCAGTTCGAGAAGCTGATCATGAGGGAAAGCGCACCCGTCGCGACCAGCGGCGACCACGCCAGCGAAACCAGCAGCACCGCGAGGTGGGTGAAGAACGCGAATGCCACCATCCTCACGATTCCCGTGCCTTCGGGGGATCCCGGGAGCATCGTCGGTGTCAGCAACAGCAGTGCAGCAGCGAAGATATGGATCGGCTTCAGGAACGGCGTTCCAAGAAAGGCCAGCGGCAGGAACCCGAGCCCTACGAGCGCGATGCAAGAGAGCAGCACAAACCATAGAAGCTGGTCCTTGCTGCTCGGTTTACGAGCTGCCGTGCGAACCGGTACCGAAGGCGAGTGGGGCATCATGCCGCTGCAGCAAAGCCTGGCGCGAGACTATGCGCGCGCGATGTTGTAGCAGGAGATAGGGTCATCGACGTTCAATTCGCTTCGTATATTCGCGGTACGGCAACCTGCTCAGTACCCATCACGGGTTGTGCATCCAAAAATACAGGGAACGTGGCGCGACGATTGGACCTCAAAGGCAGGTCCAACCCGTATCGCACGCATAGTATCCGCACAAGTGCATCTCGCCGCCGCCTCACGCCTCACGGGGCACCTCCGACGGAACTCTGCGAAGGATTTCGTACCCGCCGCAGGCCGAGCCCCTCGAGCCAGTCACCTAGGTCCCGAGGGGTCAAAATCCGCCGCAATCGAGGTATGTTGGTAACGCAATATGCGAAGGCGCCTGAGAGGACGAGAGTAGCGAATACGAGAACCAGACCCACTGCAACCTCATGCTCGCGCAGCACGTCGGGGGACGCTCTTCGAAGCAGCCTCACCAGTACCGAATAGAAAATCTGATGGCTGAGGTATATCAGCAAAGAGGAACGTCCCAACCACGCCAGCAAGGCCGGTCGGACCGATAAAGCCAAGAGCAAAACGACTGCGGAACAAGCCGCGATTGCAAGCAGGGCATGGACGACGAGCGAATGCAACTCGCGAATGTCGTAGTACTTGAAAGCCGCCAGCACCAATGTCGACGGGCTGAGAGACGCTATGAGGGTACAAATAGCCAGAACGATGGCGGAAAGGGCACCGCAGGTGAGCAACCGTAAGCGGCTTCCCGCCAGTGCATAGGTCATGAAGGCCCCAAACACGAGGCAGGGCCCAAGAGCGTAAAGCGCGATCGGAAGGCCAAGTGGAATAAAGGGTTCAATCCGATCGGGTAGCAACCCGGAGAACAGGAACCCGCTTACAGCGACAACGGGGAGTAGATGTCGCTCCCATCCCCCGGTCTTGGCAATGGCCCACCGAATTGCGGTCAAACCCAGCAAGGCAGGCAGAAACCAATACAGTCTCGCACCCGACGCATCTCCCAGAAAATCCGCCGACCCGATCACGACCGCCGAAAGCCACGCCAAGACTTTTTCCAGTGGTTGATCCCAGCCTCCGGTCGAGGCCCAAACCAATGTGAAAAACAAGATGAACGGCACATAGTAGCGTACCGCTCGAGTCAAGAAGAACCCGGGCTCGTGCGGGCGAAAGGGAAGAAAGGCGGAAATCAGGAAAAAAGAATAGACATGCCAGTTGTATAGAAACCATCTCCCGCTTGGAAATGCATCTACCAATTGGTGGTTATGACCGACCACGATGAGGAATATCAAGATTCCTTTCGCACAATCCAGCGTGTCGCGCCGTTCAGTCTGAGATAGCATGCCCATTTACCCAGTCGTTCGGCGATCCAATCCGTGTCGGTCACCTGCACTCGCGACGGATAATCTGTCAACCTGCCAGCATATGCCGTTCGCTGGCTAGCTAGTCGGCTGGTCTGCGAAGAAGACGGCTAGCGGCGCTTCCTCCAGCTCCTCGGCCGGTTCTTGCGGCGCTGATACGCTACGAATGCGCCAATTGCCGCACACATGAGAAGCGCAATGAGCGCGTATGCAAGGATAATTCGAAGTTCCATGACTCGGGCGTGATAATTGCTCTTCTATGGGATGGTTAATAGCAGAATTGCGCCGCCGAAGGCGAATTTTTAGACTGTGTCAGAAACCGGTCGAAAGCGTCACGACCCCGCCATTGCCCGGCTCGGCATTGCCCGCCACGCGCCAGCGATAGTCGGCCTCGATCCGCGCGGGCGCCGCGCCGAGGCGCAGGTCGACGGTGAGGCTGGGGCCGATATCGAGCCGCGCCGCACCCTGCTGCGCGCCGCCCCACGCACCGCCGCCCAGCGACACGCGGCCAAGATCGAACCGCGCGACCTCGCGCTCGGCCACGAAAGCGCCATCGGCAAACGCAGTGGCGAATTCGCCACCGACATAGCCGGCCTGGCCATATCCGCGCGCCGCCACCTGTGCGGGCAGGTCGATACGGTCGAAACCCCCGGCCACAAAGGCTGCGGGGCGTATTTCGGGGCTGGCGCCCGGCCGGACGGTCAGCCGGGCCTCGGCATGAACGGCAAGCGGAATGCGTCCGAACGGCTTTGCGCGCAGGCCCAGCGCGCCTTCGGTTTCGCCGCCATCGACCAGCGCGCGGCTAGCACGAAGATAGGCGGCGGGGGCGTGCGGCGTTCCGGGTGCGAGGCGGTAGGACAGGACTGCACCAAGCTGGCTTGCGCCATAGCTGGCTGGACGCGTGCCGCTCTCGGAAAGCTGAAGACCGTCCTCGCGCAGCACGACCCAGCCATCGAAGCGCCACGGAGATGATGCCCGGCGCGGGATCGACCGGGTGGCAGGCTGCAGCATGCCCTGCTCGCGGTCGAGCAGGGCGGCAACGCTGCGCGGTAGCGGCAGGCTTGCCATCCCCGCGGCGAACAACAGATTGTGGCCAGCAGCGCGCCGGTGCGTGTCGAAATGTTCGAGGGGGTCGGATCGCTCGAAAGGCGGCCGCTGGGCAGTACTTGCTACCGGGCTGCGGAAAACAGGTAGCGGTGCGGAACGCCCTGCGGCTTCATCTGCGAGGCGGTCATTGCTCGCAAGGAGAGCGACGATACCATCGTTCAGCCCGGCTGCGGTGTCGGGCTGGCGCAGATCGGCGCTGGCGAAGTGGAGCGGCTCGGGCAGTCCGAGTGCCTGCGGCCACGGGCTTTCCCAGGTGAGCACCCGCAGCAGGCACCAGCCCGCCAGTAAAAGGCCGAGGAACAGCACAGGCTGACCCTGCCGCCGGGCGACCGCATGGGTCATGCTGTACCCCTACCCGGCAGGACGAGCGCCGGATGATCGCGGTGCTCGGTCTTGTCCCAGACGATCGGCGCTCCGCGCAAAGTGCCGACATAAGCGGCGAGCGCACGCCGCCCGGCCATGATCGAGACGATATTCGACACCAGTGTCCGCGGGATCGCGAGCAGGCCCTGTCGCCAGCCATATTCGCGCGCGGTGAAACAGGCCCGCGCCGCGAACCGTCCCGCCAGCCCGACGAAATTGATCCAGAACAGCACGCTTAACAGCGGCGTGGTCGGGGGCGGTTCGACCAGTCCCAACTGCTCTAGGATCAGGCCCACTGCGACGAGACACACGAGCAGATAGGCCACGACCAGAAGGATCGCTGCCAGCGGGCCGCGCCGGTCGCGCAACTGCATCCACAGTTCGACCGGCTCGCTGTCCCAGCCCAGCCGGTCCCACCCCTGCAAGGCAATGCCATGCATCCAGCGCGTCTTCTGCCGGATCGATTGGTCGAGCCGTGAGGGGAAGAAGGCACGGGTCGCGATCAGCCGTCCATCGGCCCCGCGCACACGCAGGAACCGGCCCTGCCCGCCCGCCTGCGCGATCTTCAGGCCAAGCTCGTAATCCTCGGTCAGCGATTCCTCGGCAAAGGGTTTGCCGCCCTGCCTATGCGCGAGCTGGCCGAGCGAGCCGCGCGCGATGGCACAACCCACCCCTGCCCCCGGGATCGCCGCGCCCAGCGCATCGCGCACCACCAGCGTCTTGCCATGCGCTTCGGCAAATTCGTCCGAATAATGCGACCCGATCCACGGCGAATGACGCTGCGGCAGCGCGAGCACCGGAAGCTGGACGAAATGCGCGTGCCACAGCGCCTGGTCGAGCAGGTCGAGCGCGGCGGGATCGACCATGTCTTCCGCATCGTGCAGCACGACCATCCGTGCTCCCACGCCCGAGCGCTGCTCGTCTTCCGCCAGAGCGGCATAGAGCCGGTTCAGGCAATCGGCCTTGGACGTCGGTCCATCCTTGCCATGCACCACCAGCCGGACGCGCGGATCGCCGCGCACTGCAGCGACGACCGAGGCCATGGTCGAGACATCGTTGCGATAACAGCCGACATAGACGGTGAGTTCATCCTGCGGCCAGGCATCGAGCATGTGCACCAGCGTGGGTCCGATGACATCGGCTTCCTCCCACGCGGGAATGAACACGGCCGCGCGCCCCGCCAAGCCGTCGATTCCGGCCAATCCGGCTTCGTCGAGCCGCGGGGTGCGGATGCGTCCGGTCAACCGGCACCAGAGATAGGTACAGTCGAGCGCAAATTCATCGATTATGCCGAGCGTGAAAAAGGCTGCCGCGAACAGCAGCAGCTCGTGCTGTACGACCAAAAACCATTCAGCGACCGTGAATGCCCCAGATACCAAGCGTACCCCCTGCCTTTCTGGATAACCGCGTGCTTCAAGACTTGCAACGCGGGCCGCTTTGCGAAAGAGAGCGTGCCCAAGATGACCGAACGCCCTTCAGCATTTCGCCTCGTGTTTGCCCCCGTCCGCGCGCTCTTCGTCAGCGACGCCTCGGCGGGCATCCTGCTCATCCTCGTCGCGGCCGCTGCAATGCTCGCGGCCAATTCGCCGCTGGCCGGCGAATACGAACAATTGTTCTACGGCGAATTGCCCTGGACCCCGATCCCCAAGCTCGACGATCTGCACCTGTGGATCAACGACGGGTTGATGGCGGTGTTCTTCTTCGTCGTCGGGCTCGAGGTGAAGCGCGAATGGATCGAGGGGCAGCTGTCCACCGCGCAATCGCGCCGCCTGCCGATCCTGGCGGCAGCGGCGGGCATGGCGATCCCGGCGCTGGTCTATGTCGGGGTGGTCGGCGGCGATGCCGAACTGCTGCGCGGTTGGGCGATCCCTGCGGCGACCGACATCGCCTTCGCGATGGGCGTGCTCGGTCTGCTGGGCAATCGCTGCCCGGCATCGCTGCGGCTGTTCCTGCTGACCGTGGCGATCGTCGACGATATCGGCGCGGTCATGGTGATCGCGCTGTTTTACACGGCGAATATAAAGCTCGGCTGGCTTGCTGCCTCGGCGGGCGTGGTGGTCGCGATGATGGTGCTCAACCGGATGCGCGTGGCGCGTTACTGGCCCTATATCCTGCTCGCCTTGGCACTGTGGTACTTCGTGCTCAATTCGGGCATCCACGCGACGATCGCGGGCGTAGTCGCTGCACTGTGCATCCCGATGGTCGGCCCTGACGACCAGACGATGGTCGAACGCATGGAGCATGGCCTCGCCCCATGGAGCGCCTATCTGGTGGTGCCCGTATTCGGTTTCGCCAATGCCGGCGTGCCGTTGGCCGGGATGGGTCTCGAGCACCTGCTCGCTCCGCTGCCACTGGCGATTGCCGCAGGCCTTGTCATCGGCAAGCAGGTGGGCATCTTCGCCGCCATCGTGGCCGCCGACAAGCTCGGTTTCGCACCCCGCCCCGACCAGGCCACCTGGCCCGAGATCTGGGGCGTCTCGATCCTGTGCGGGATCGGCTTTACCATGTCGCTGTTCATCAGCGGGCTGGCCTTTGCCGGGCAGCAATTGCTGATCAACGAGGCGAAGATCGGGATCCTGCTCGGATCGCTGATCTCCGCCATCGCCGGTTATGTCATCCTGCGACTGTCGGCGACGCATCCGGATGATGCGCGCTCCCCCTATATCGACTGACCTGGCCGATGAGGCACCGAGAGCTTACCAGCTCCCGGTGTTCTCCATGCTGGCCCAGGGTTCCTGCGGGTCGAGATAGCCGTCCTGCAGCAGTTCGACCGAAATCCCGTCGGGCGTCTTGACGAAGGCCATATGCCCGTCGCGCGGCGGGCGGTGGACCGTATGTCCCGCATCGAGGATCGCCTGGCAGGTCTGGTAGATGTCCTCGACCCGGTAGGCGAGGTGGCCGAAATTGCGCCCGCCCGCGTATTCTTCGGGCGCGCTGCCTTCTTCGGCAGGCCAGTTATAGGTCAGCTCGACCTCGGCCACGCCTTCCTGCCCCGGCGCGGCGAGAAAGATAAGCGTGAAGCGCCCGGCCTCGACATCGAAGCGGCGCACTTCCTCGAGTCCGATCAGCTTGAAGAACGCCACCGTCGCATCGGGGTCGCTCACGCGGATCATTGTGTGCAGATATTTGGTCAAGCAAAACTCCATTCATCGCTATTCAAACACGGTTCATCGCTCGAGCCCTATCGCCAGTCTTGGGAGACACAGGTCAGAGAGGAAGGCGAACATGCCCGAAGAAACCGAAAGCGTGCACAATGGTGCCACACCGCGACATGGCGATGCAACGCTGAAGCGCTGGCTGGGAAGCGCGAGCATTGTCGCGCTGGGCCTGATCGTCGGCGGCTTCGTACTTGGCGACGGGTTGGTGCGCATGAAAGCGGCCGAGCGCAGCGTGACCGTGCGCGGTCTGGCCGAGCGCGAGGTTACTGCGGATCTGGCAACATGGACGGTGTCGTTCGCTTCTACCGCAACCAATCTGCAAACCGCACAAGCCAATACCGATCGCGACGCCGAGGCAGTGCGGGCCTTTTTTGAAGAGCTAGGCTTTCCCGCAGAGGAGCTGACCCCGGCCGGGATCAATGTTTCGAGCTACACCAATGACGGGACCGTGTTCTACACCGTGCGCCAGCGCACCGTCTTGCGCACGCGCGATATCGACCGCGCCCAGCGCGCGGTTCGCCGGCAGGCCGAACTGGTGCGCGATGGCGTGGTGCTCGAAGACGGATCGGGGATCAGCTACACCTTCACCGGGCTCAATGACATCAAGCCCGAAATGGTGGCCGAGGCGACCAAGGACGCGCGCGCTGCGGCGGAGCAGTTCGCGCAGGACAGCGGCGCTGCGGTTGGCGGCATCCACAAGGCGACGCAGGGCTATTTCTCGATCGACGCCCGCGATGGCGAGGCGGGCGGATGGGGCATCGGCGATACGCCGTTCAAGAAGGTCCGTGTGGTGACTACGGTCGATTTTGCGCTCGACTGACGCGAAAAGGGGGGCGCGCTGGCATGCGCCCCCCTCCGGGGAATTCCCGCCAGTGAATTCTCAGAAACTGGCGGAAATCGTACCCACGATGGCATCGTCGGTGAAGTCGTTGATCGAAGGGCCTTCGACGCCGATATAGGCGACGCCTACTTCGAAATTGCCCTGGGCAACGCTCGCGCCGATCGACCAATCGAGACCGGTATCGTCGGTGTCACCGGCGAGCAGCGGCGGGGCCAGAGCACCGTCGGTGTAGCCGATGTGGCCCGAAATGCTGAACGGGCTGTCGGCGATGCCGAAGCCGACATCGGTATAAAGATAGAGGTTATCGTCCCCGCCAAGCGAATCCTGCTCGGGCGCATAAGCGACCCCGAAGGTGGCCTCGGCCGGTCCGAAACTGGTGCTGATCGAGGCATAGGGTTCGATATAATCGGTATCGAGCCCCAGATCCTCGGTCGGATAGATATAATACAGCACGCCGATATCGACGCTCACCGCATCGCTCAGATTGCCGCCCCAGCCGGCGTAGACATCGAATTCGAGATCGCCATAGGACGGGCCACCCTTGATCGATGACGCCCAGGTGCCGACGTAGAATCCGCTTTCATGTCCGACGTCGAAGCCGCCCTGGATGGCAGGTTCGCCGCCCGAGAGCGAGACGCCGCGGAAGCGGTAGTCGGTGGTCAGTGCCACATTGGCGGAGGTGGTGAACCCGCTGTCGTCTTCCGACTGAGCCATGGCGGGAGTTGCGAGAGAAAGGCCCGCGGTAGCGAGCGAAACGGCCATGAGGCCGCGAAAGGACGTGAGCATTACAAACTCCTGTACGAGTGTCGCTTCGTCCCACCTGCGAATCCGTCGGGGCCATTTTGTTAGGCTCCTCGTCCGGATACGGTCATAAACCTGCACACTTTGCCCGGTTGACGCAAGCTTCAGCCGCGAGGTTTTCGCATACGCAACAATAGCTGTGCTTTTCTCGCAACTGCAACAGTAGCGGTGCAAGCGCATTTGTTGCTCCCGCCGCAGCTTGCGCCTATCTGGTCGGCTTCAAACCAGAACCAGGCTCGAAGTCGCACAATCCTGACATGCTGAAACTCGCAAAACTGTTCAACAAGGGCGCGTCGGCCAAGCCCCTTCCGAGAGTCCCGGAGGGCGAGCGCTTCTACGTCATCGGCGATATTCACGGCCGCTGTGACCTGTTCGACGAACTGATCCTCGCTATCGAAAACGACGATAGGAAGGCCGGCGATGCGCGCAGTACGGTCGTTATGCTGGGCGATCTGATCGATCGCGGTCCCGAAAGCGCGCGCGTGATCGAAACCGCACGCCAATGGCGCGACCACCGCGCGGTCCGCTATATCGCCGGCAATCACGAGGAAATGTTCCTCGAGAGCTTCGAAGATAAGGAAATGCTCCGGCATTTCCTCAAGCATGGCGGGCGCGAGACCGTGCTGAGCTACGGCATCAAGAAAAAGCGCTACAACGAGCTCACCATGAAGGAACTGCAGGCCGAGCTGCACGAACTCGTGCCCGCGAAACATCGCAAGTTCCTCGCGGAGATGGAAGATATCATCGTGGCGGGCGACTATGTCTTCGTCCACGCCGGGATCAATCCCAAGCACAGCCTCGAAGACCAGAACCAGTCCGACCTTCGCTGGATTCGCGAACGGTTTCTCAAGCATCGCGAGCCGTTCAGCCATGTCGTGGTGCATGGGCACACGATCTTCGAGGACATCGAGCATACCGATTACCGGATCGGGATCGATACCGGCGCCTTTCGTACCGGCAAGCTGACCGCCCTGGTCCTCGAAGGCGACCAGCGCCGGGTGATCCAGACGCAGGACATCGATGGTACGATCGCAGTCACGGACAAAGAATTCGCCTAGCAATTGGTTTCGATCATTGGCGCGGTGCAGTGCGTGCGCCAGCACCATTCCAGAATCCGGCATCCTGCCTTGAAGGAGTTCCCCGCGTGCCGATCGATCATCCCGAAGGTCTGGAAAATCCCGTCGCCAAATGGACCGTCGTCGCGACGATGGTCGCGCTGGTCCTGCTGATCGGCATTTCGATCTGGGCGGCGTTCTCGATCCGGCTCGACACCTTTGCCCGCATCGACGAGGGTACCGACCGCATCCATATCCGTGGCACGGAAACCAAGTTCGTCGGCTATGCGACGGCCCGCTATGCCGGGCGCGACGTGCTGATCGAAGGCCTGCCGACCATCGAGCAATTGCAGGAGCTGCCGCTCGCATGGCGCGCGCTCTGCGTGGTGCGCGACGATCCGCGGACCGATTGGACCAAGGCCGATCCGATGCTGAAAGTGCATTTGCATTCCGACGAGATGAACGAGGCGTGCCGCCCATTCGAAGGGCTCGAAGTCGATGGGCAGCTGGTCCCCGAAGAGACCCCCACGCCTTCGCTATTGCCCGCAGTCGAAGATTTGCCAGGGGGCCTGTAAGCCGGGTTCTGTCCCGCACGCGGTATCCCGAGGGACCGGCCGTGCGGCGGCAGCCATTCGTCTAGGCTTCGGATTGCTCCGAAGCTCAAGCAGCCAACCCGGGCGGTCGATGCGAAACGCACCTGCCCGCTTGCGCGGACGCGCCGCCCCTATTCGGCCTTGCTCCGGGTGGGGTTTGCCGTGCGGGCCGCGTTGCCGAAGCCCCGGTGCGCTCTTACCGCACCCTTTCACCCTTGCCTGAGCCTGCAAGCAGGCCATCGGCGGTTTGCTCTCTGTGGCACTTTCCCTCGACCGATCTCCGAAGAAACCGGCCGGGCGGGCGTTACCCGCCACCCTTGTCTCGTGGAGCCCGGACTTTCCTCGTACCTTGCGGCACGCGGCTGCCCGGCCCCCTGGCACCGTGGCAGATAGGGCAAGGGGTCGAGAGTGCAAAGTATAAATAGGGACGCTTGCCTTGGCGGCGGCATCGGTCCCCCACGCGGGACTCATCCATCACGCGTACCCGCTTCATGACGAATTCGTTAACCTCTACGACCTAGGCGGCCCGGCGGTCTGCAATCCATGCGGGCGCGCGCGCGAGGATTCATGCTGATAGTCGGCTGCATTATAAACGATCACAATCTCTGGTTCGTCCTCATGGCTGCGGTGATGTGCATCGCCGGGTCAATGGTTTCGGCGACCCTGTTCCGCCGCACGCTGTCCGAGGACGGGATTGCGCGGGTCCACTGGTGCTTCTTGTCCGCCGTAACGGCGGGTGCCGCCACCTGGGCAACTCACTTCATCGCCATGCTCGGCTATCAGCCGAACACGCCCGTCACGTTGGACGGGGCACTTACCGTTGTCTCTGCCTTGATCGCAGTCGCGGGCATCGGCGCCGGGCTTGCGCTGGCTTCTTCAAAATTCGCCCGGCTCGCTCCCCTCCTCGGCGGGTCGATCATCGGCCTTGCGATGGGGGCCATGCATTACGTGGGTATGTTTGCCTATCGCGTAGACGGGATCGTGCATTGGGACTGGCGATACGTGGTAGCATCGATGGTCATCGCCATCACCTGCTCCTCGCTAGCAATCCGTGTGTTGCGCCGTAGTTTCGGCGCTCTTGGCATCTGGCATGCTGGAACCCTGCTGATGCTGGCGATCATCGGACTGCATTTCGGCGGTATGGCGGGGTTCTCGGTCTCGGCGATGCCCGGCTTTTCGCAAGGAGCGAACAGCGAAGCCTTCGCCGCTCTGGCAACCGCAATCGCGATGGTCGCGCTGCTGATTGTCGGGACCGGTATTTCGACCTATCTTGTCGAACGCAAGACGAGTTCCGACGGCGAGAGCCGGATTGCGCACATCGCAATGCACGATGCGCTCACCAATCTCGCAAATCGTCACCAGTTCACCGAAGCATTACGTCTCGAATGCGACAAGATCGAGCTGTTCGGCCGCCCCTTCGCACTGATGATGGTCGATCTGGACCGCTTCAAACCGATCAACGACACGCTCGGCCATCCAGTCGGTGACGTGGTCCTCCAGCGCCTGGCGCACAGGCTTACTCTGGCGGTTCGGGACGGCGACATGGCGGCGCGCATCGGCGGCGATGAGTTCGCCGTCTTGTGCTTCGGCATTGGCGACCATCGCCAAGCCTCGATCATTGCCGAGCGAATCATCGAAATCCTGTCGCGGCCGATGATCATCGATGGCAACGTGGTCGAGCTCAGCGGGAGCGTCGGAGTGGCCTTGGCTCCGGACCATGGGGTCACCCCCGACGTCCTGATCCAGCATGCGGATATCGCGCTGTACTCGGCCAAACATAATGGCAAGCAGACCTATCGCGTGTTCGAACCCACGCTCATGGAAGCCATCCAACGTCGCCGGGCGCTGGAAGCCTCACTGCGCCGGGCGTGCATGCGGGACGAGTTCACGATCGTCTATCAACCTGTCTTCGCCTCGCAGAGCGGCGCGATATCGGGCGCCGAAGCCTTGCTGCGCTGGACCTGCCCCGATCAAGGAGAAATTTCGCCGACCGAGTTCATCCCGATTGCCGAAGATCTGGGCTTGGTCACGCGGATCGGAGCAGATGTCCTGCGGCAAGCATGCAAAGATGCAGCCTCCTGGCCCGGACACATCGATCTGGCGGTCAATGTTTCGCCGGTGCAGTTGCTCGATCCGCGACTGCCCCAGATCGTGACCCAATCACTGGCCGACTCGGGTCTGGCGCCGCATCGGCTCGAACTCGAAATCACCGAGACTGCACTGCTCAACAACGATCTGGCGGCGCTGCGTACGCTCACCCATATCCGCGACCTTGGGGTACGTATCTCGCTTGATGATTTCGGGACCGGATATTCCTCGCTGAGCTACCTGCACCGCTTTCCGATCAGCCGGATCAAAATCGACAAGAGCTTCATTCAGAAACTGCCCGACGATGTAGGCAGCGCGTCGATCGTGCGGGCGATCGCCCAATTGGGTGCCAGCCTGAACATGAAGATAACCGCGGAGGGCATTGAAACGGACTCGCAATTGTCCTTCATCCGCGATCACGGATGCGACGAGGTCCAGGGCTTCCTCACCGGCCGCCCAATACCGCCCGCAGCCTTCCTTGCCCTAGCCGGCACCCAAACCGATTTTGCCGAAGCCTAGGTCCGGGAGAAGATCATGCCCATCAGCAGGCTATTGTACACCAGCCGCTCCTGCCTCACTCCGGATGAACTCACGGTCGAACAGCAGGTCAGCAATATCGCGGCACGTGCCGCCATCCGGAACAAGGAGGTCGGTGTCACCGGGGTACTCGTCTTCGTCGAAAACCAGTTCATCCAACTGCTCGAGGGCGAAGGTGAGGTGGTCGCAGAAGTCTTCGAGCGGATCTGCTGCGATTTCGATCACGCTCAGTTGCGCCTGGTCGATCTGGTCGGGGTCAAGGACCGCATGTTCGCCCGCTGGCACATGGCCGAACTCTCAGGCGGAGAGGATCCAGCATCCCCGCTCGACGAGGAACTGCAGAACATCCGTTTCCTGATGGGCGTGAATGCACGCGTCGCGGTCGACAAGATGCAGGAATGCCTGCTCGACTGCGATGCAAAGGGATTGCTGCCACCGACCTGATCGGGCGGCGCGGTCGCCGGATTACCGGGCGTTCCCCCGGTCGCGATCGAGCAGAAGCTGGAACAGGATCGCGCGCACTTCGCCGTCGATTTCCCCGTCGATTTTCTCGGGGCGCCAACGACGCTGGAAGGCCTCGACCGCCTTGTGCCCATCGGTGATATCGTAGCCGAAGCGCTCGAGCGCGAGGTAGAACGAGGCGTCATTGTCGAACGGATCGCCGCGTTCGAGCTTCTTCGGGCGCGGCAGGCACAGGCCATACTCGGCCAGCCGCTCCCACGGGAACAGCTCGCCCGGATCGATCTTGCGCGCCGGGGCGACATCCGAATGGCCGACCACATTGGTGCGCGGGATATCGTATTGCTTCACGATCCGCGCAACCAGCGGCACCAGCGCTTCGAACTGCGCATCGTTGAACTCGCGATAGCCATATTTGTGGCCCGGATGGTCGAGCTCGATCCCGATGCTGGCCGAATTCACATCCTTGTGCCCGCGCCAGTAGGACTGGCCCGCATGCCAGGCGCGCTTTTCCTCGGGGACCAGCCGGACGACCTCGCCCCATTCGCCGATCAGGTAATGCGCCGAGACCTTGGCCTCGGGATCGCACAACCGTTCGATGGCGAAGCCCTTGTCCTCCATCTCGGTATAATGGATCACCAGCATGTCGATCGGCATGGCGCGTTCGTCGTGGTTGGGCGAAAGTACTTCGCGGTCGACGAGTTCGTCCTTGCTGGCGGGGAGCCCCTGGCCCAGCTTGCCGAAATCGGAGCTCACCCGATCAGCCCTTCACCCGCCGGCAGGACCGCGCCGAGCACCAGCGCATCGGGACCCTTGTGATATTGCAGCCCGCCCCCGCTTTCGGTGGCCAGCAGATTGATCATATGCGCAGCCGCCGTACGGCTGGTCAGGTCCGCGCGGTCGAGCGAACCGTCGAGCGCCTTGCCGATGGTGTCGTCGAAAGCGATCTTGGGCCCAATTGCGCGGACCACGATCTCGCACGCGCCGTCGCGCATTTCGGCCCCGATATCGAGCGTCCCGCCACGCACCAGCGCATCGATTGCGATCTGCGCGAAATTGAGCAGCACCTTGACCGCGGGCTTGCCCAGCGTGGGTTCGGCCAGCGCCCATTCGATCGTGATATTGGGCTTGTCGGCAATCAGCGCCGCGATCAGCGCCTTCGGTTCGGCAATCTCGACGCGTTCACCAAAACCGCCTGCGGCCCCGAAGGCGAGGCGGAAGAATTTGAGCTTGTTGGTGCTGATCAGCGCGCTCTGCTCGAGCAGTTGCATCACATTGGCACGCATTTCGGCATCGGATTCCATCGCCAGCAGCTCGAGCCCGTTGGACAGCGCCCCGACGGGGCTGAGCAGGTCATGGCACAAGCGCGAGCACAGCATCGCGGCAAGATCGATCGATTGGCGGTCGTCCATTGAGTTTCCGAGTGGTGAATATTCGATTACGGTCTTAGCGAGGGGCAAGCTCATAGGGAAGCTTCGCGAACCCTGCATCCCCCGAACGCCACAAGGTGATTCGCCCTGCCGCGATTATCGCCCAGATCGCCCCGTCGCCTGCCGCGAGCGAGCGATCGGTGGCCGAGGGCTCGGCCACGCCATTGGGGTGCGAATGGTAATAGCCCAGTACCTGCGGACCGCCCTCGCGGGGCTGGCGATAGGCATCGACCAGAGCCTGGGGGTCGATCTCGAACCGGCGCGCGGGTTCGGGGTGGACATTGCGCGCGGGCCGGATCGCAGTGATCGCTTCGCCGCTGCCCAGCAGGATGCCGCAGCATTCCTGCGGATGCGCTGAACGCGCCTCGGCGAGGAGGCGTTCGACGACATCGCTTGAGACTTGGGCCGGCATCGCGCATGGCCCTAGCATGGCCGATGCCGATATCATCACCGGAAAGCTGACCAGCAGCGGCCGCCTCGACAAGGCACTGGCCGAAGCGACCGAACTGTCGCGCGAACGGATCAAGGGCCTGATCGCCGAGGGCGCCGTGACCGTCGGTAAGACGGTGGCGCGCAGCGCATCGGCCAAGGTCCAGGGCGAGGAACGCTTTGCCATCGTCCTGCCCCCGCCCGAACCGCTGGCCGCCAAGCCGCAGGACATCCCGCTCGATGTGGTGTTCGAGGACGCGCATCTGGTGGTGGTGGACAAACCGGCGGGGATGGTGGTTCACCCGGCAGCGGGCAATCCGGACGGCACGCTGGTCAATGCGCTGCTGCATCATTGCGCGGGTCAGCTGTCAGGGATCAACGGCGTCGCGCGGCCGGGGATCGTCCACCGCATCGACAAGGACACCTCGGGCCTGCTGGTCGTCGCCAAGTCGGATGCAGCGCATGAAGGACTGGCGCGCCAGTTCGCCGACCATTCGATCACCCGCCGCTATCTCGCGGTGTGCGCCGGCCACCCGAACCCGCCCGCGGGCACCATTGCAGGTCGGCTCGGCCGTTCGGACCGCGACCGCAAGAAGATGGCGGTGCTGCCCGACGACACGTCCCGCGGCAAGCACGCGGTCACGCATTACGAGACCCTCAAGGCGCTGACCCACGCATCGTTGATAGAATGCCGCCTCGAAACCGGGCGCACGCACCAGGTCCGTGTTCACTGTGCGTCAATCGGTCATGCGCTACTAGGGGACCCTGTCTATGGACGCACCCCGAAGGCCCTCAGGCCCCTGCTCGAAGAGCTCGGTTTCGCGCGCCAGGCATTGCACGCCGCACGGTTGGGATTCAGACATCCTATCAGCGGCGAAAGCTTGGATTTCTGCGCCGAACCGCCCTCCGATATGCGGGAACTGATCGACCAAACCGCACGTTGAAATCGACGAAAGGCGTGTGCAATCTGGGCTGCGTCCGCTATAGGTAACCTTAGTGGCCCGAAGGTCGGATGCCCATCAGGGGTCCGCCACACGAGGTCGACGCTAGAAAGGTCAGGGTACAAGTGAGCAATACCAAAACTTTGAGCGTTCCGGCGCTCGGCGGTGAGCAGAGCCTCAACCGCTATCTCTCCGAAATCAAGAAATTCCCCGTGCTGACGCAAGAGCAGGAATACATGCTCGCGAAGCGCTACGAGGAACATGACGATACCGAAGCTGCTGCGCAGCTCGTTACCTCGCACCTGCGTTTGGTGTCCAAGATCGCCATGGGTTACCGCGGCTATGGGCTGCCGGTGTCCGACCTCATTTCCGAAGGCAATGTCGGCCTGATGCAGGGCGTCAAGAAGTTCGAGGCCGATCGCGGTTTCCGCCTCGCGACCTATGCGATGTGGTGGATCAAGGCGAGCATCCAGGAATATATCCTGCGTTCGTGGAGCCTGGTGAAGATGGGCACCACCGCTGCACAGAAGAAGCTGTTCTTCAACCTGCGCCGGATGAAGAAGAACCTCGACGCTTACGAGGACACCGATCTTCATCCCGACGATGTGACCAAGATCGCCACCGATCTCGGCGTGCCCGAGCAGGAGGTGGTCAATATGAACCGCCGCATGCTGATGGGCGGCGATGGTTCGCTCAACGTGCCGATGCGCAATGGCGAAGAAGGTTCGGGCGAATGGATGGACTGGCTCAAGGACGATGGTCCGTTGCAGGACGAGCTGGTCGCCGACGCGCAGGAATCCGAAGTGCGCCACGACATGCTGGTCGAGGCGATGGACAGTCTCAACGAGCGCGAGAAGCACATCCTTACCGAACGGCGCCTGACGGAAAACCCGCAGACGCTGGAGGAACTGAGCCAGGTCTACGACGTCAGCCGCGAACGCATTCGCCAGATCGAAGTGCGCGCGTTCGAAAAGGTGCAGAAGGCGATGAAGACCATCGCCGGTGACCGGCTGCTGGCCGGCGTGGCGTAAGGCAGACGCAAACCGACACTGAAAAGGCCGCCGATACCCTGGGTGTCGGCGGCCTTTTCGTATCACCAGTTCTAACCGGCGGGTGCCAAGTCCAGCACCGCGGCGACCATTGCCTCGGTTCCCAGAGTCACGCTCTCGCGCGGGGCGATCTTGAACAGCGGCGAGTGATGCGACGGGACCGGCGGTCCGCCATTTGCTGCCGCGTCGAACGCAGCCTGAGGGGTACCGCCGACCGCGAAGTAATAGCCGGGGACGCCATACTCCTCGGCCACGAAATAGGCGAAATCCTCCGCTCCCATGCCGCGCTGCTGGAACGGGATGAAGACATCCTCGCCAAGATCACGCTGCATCACCGCATTCAGCCGGCGCGCCAGCGCGGGATCGTTATTGGTGACCGGGGTCCCTTCCGAAACGCGGACCTGCACGGGCATATCGTCGGGCAGGCCATGCGCTGCGCCGATATTGACCGCGATCCGTTCGATCGCGGCAAGCAGCTGCGCCCGCGTGCCCTCGTCATTGGCACGCACGGTCAGTTGCAGATCGGCGCGGTCGGAAATGATGTTGTGCTTGGTGCCCGAATGGAAGGCGCCGACCGTGATCACAGCGGGTGACAAAGGCTCGACCTCGCGGCTGACGACCGACTGCATCGCAGTGACGATCTGCGAGGCGATATAGACCGGGTCGCGGCCCGCGTGGGGGCTGGCCCCGTGCGCGCCCACGCCGGGCACCATGATGTCGACCGAATCCGCGCTCGAATACTGAATGCTTTCCGAGGCCGAAATCTTGCCCGCGGGCAGGATCGAGGCGACATGGAATGCCAATGCGTAATCGGGCGTGCCGAAGCGGTCGTAAAGCCCGTCCTCCAGCATTGCCGCCGCGCCGCCGACGCGTTCCTCGGCCGGCTGCACGACGAACATCAGCGTACCCGACCATTGTTCCCTGGTCGCCATCAGCCGCCGCGCGGTGCCGACCATCGAGGTGATATGCACATCGTGGCCGCAGGCATGCATGACCGGGTATTCCTGGCCATCCTGCCCGACCTGCGTCGCCGTGGACGCATAGTCGAGGCCGGTCTTCTCGGGCAGCGGCAGCCCGTCCATATCCGCGCGCAGCAGGATCAGCGGCCCGTCGCCATTGCGTACCATGCCAACCACGCCCGTTCCGCCGACGCCTTCGGTCACCTCGAGACCCGCGGCGCGCAATTCCGCCGCCATCCGCGCGGCGGTTGCGGTTTCGAGGAAGGACAGTTCGGGATTGGCGTGAAAATGGAGGAACAGGTCTTCGAGGTGGCTGTCGTAATCCGCCGCCACTGCCTGCTTCACTGCCGCGGGATCTGCCGCTGCGGGCGTCGCCGCCCATGTCAGTGCCACTGCCGAAGCGGCCAGTCCGAAAATTGCCTTGCGCATGAAAATGTTCCCTCCAGGCCCCCGTGGCCGCGCGGCGAAGTAAGCATGCGTGGCGGCGCGCGGCAAGCAGGCAGATTGCGTTGCCCTGTCCCCGCGGCTAGATGCGCTGGCATGCGCTGGCTGGTCCGTTTCCTGTTCAAGACATTGATCGGCTTCGTGGGCCTCAGCCTCGCGCTCGTCCTGCTGTTCAAATTCGTGCCCGTGCCGGTAACCGCCACCATGCTGCTCGACGGCAATGGCATCACCAAGGACTGGACCGCGCTGTCCAATATCGACCGCAATATGGTGCGCGCGACCATCGCGGCGGAGGACGGGAAGTTCTGCACCCATGACGGGTTCGACCGCGAAGCGATCGAGAACGCCATCGCCAGCAATGCGCGCGGCGGACGGATCCGCGGCGGCTCGACGATCAGCCAGCAGACCGCCAAGAACGTCTTCCTGTGGCAGGGCGGCGGCTATGTCCGCAAAGGCTTCGAAGCGTGGTTCACCGTGCTGATCGAACAGATCTGGGGCAAGCGGCGGATCATGGAAGTCTATCTCAACGTCGCCGAAACCGGCATCGGCACCTACGGCGCGGAGGCTGGCGCGCGCCGCTATTTCGGCAAGTCCGCCGCCTCGCTCACCCCGCTCGAAGCCGCGCGGATGGCCGCCGCATTGCCGCTCCCCAAGGAACGCTCGGTCGTCAATCCCCGCGGCTGGCTGGCGCGCCATGGCAATACGATATCCGCACGGATCGGGTCGGTATCCCGTGACGGCCTCGATTCCTGCGTCTATCGGTAGGGTCGATGGGAGCGGGTCACAGCCATTCGCATGATCACGGGCATGGGCACAGCCATGCCCCCGCCGATTTCGGCAATGCCTTCCTGATCGGTATCGTGCTCAACACCGCATTCGTGGCGATCGAGGCGGTGTATGGCTGGATTTCCGGTTCGATGGCGCTGATCGCGGATGCCGGGCATAATCTCTCCGATGTCCTCGCCCTGCTGCTCGCATGGGGCGCCAGCGTCGCTGCCAGACGCCCCGCGTCGGAGCGGTTCACTTATGGGTACAAGAGCTCGACCATCCTCGCCGCGCTGGCCAATGCCGGGCTGCTGCTGGTGGCTATCGGTGCGATCCTGTTCGAGACGCTCAACCGGATTGCCGAACCCGCCCCGGTCGCGGGCGAAACCATGGTGGTGGTCGCCGGGATCGGCATCGTCATCAATGCCGGCACCGCTGCGCTGTTCATGCGCGGACAGCACGATATCAACATCCGCGGCGCGTTCCTGCATATGGCAGCCGATGCGCTGGTCAGCCTCGGCGTGGTCATCGCGGGGCTGGCAATCATCATGACAGGGGAGCGCTGGATCGACCCGGCGGTAAGCCTGGCCATCGTGGCAGTGATCGCCTGGGGGACCTGGGGCCTGCTGAAGGACAGCGTCGCCATGAGCATGCTCGGCGTGCCCAAAGGCATTTCGGAGAACGAGGTGCGCGCCTATCTGTCCGGCCTGCCCGGGGTCGCAGCGGTGCACGATTTGCATATCTGGCCGATGAGCACGACCGAGACCGCGCTGACCGCGCATCTGGTGATGCCGGGCGGCCATCCGGGCGATCCGTTCCTGCTCGAACTGGCGCATGAACTGGAGCATCACCACCGCATCGGCCATCCGACGATCCAGATCGAAACGACCCGCGCCAATTGCGGGGCGGGCTGCTGATGCAACCCGTCAGCCAGGAAGCCCGCGATCGGCTCAAGGCTGCCATGAGCCGGCTCGCCAGCGGCGACCGCGCGGCGCTGGAGGACATCTACCGCGCGACCTCGGCGAAACTATTGGGCATCTGCTACCGTATCTTGGGGGACGAAAAGGAAGCCGAGGACGCATTGCAGGACGTCTATCTCACCCTCTGGCGGCGCGCGGATCGCTACGATCCGGACCGCGCCAGCCCGATCGCCTGGCTGGCGACGTTCGCGCGCAACCGCGCGATCGATCGCCTGCGTACGGGCAAGGTGCGCCGGGGTTCGGTATCCGAGGACGAGGCGGCACCGCTGGCCGACGAGACACCGCTTGCCGAAACCATGCTGATCGACGCCGAACGCGAAGCCCGCGTGCATGGCTGCCTCGACACGCTGGACGACACCCCGCGCGATGCCATCCGGACCGCATTCTTCGAAGGCCGTACCTATGCCGAGCTGGCCGACCGCATGGACGTGCCGCTGGGAACGATGAAAAGCTGGATCCGCCGCGGCCTCGCCAAGCTCAAGGCCTGTATGGAGGCGGGTGAATGACCGCCGACCAGACCCTCGCCGCCGAATATGCGCTCGGCCTGCTCGAAGGCGAAGATCTGCTGGCGGCGCGTGCACGCGTTGGCAGTGACGCCAAGTTCGCTGCCGAGGTCGATCAATGGCAGGAACGCCTCGCTCCGCTGGCCGACCATATCCCCCCGCGCCTGCCGCGCGCGGAGGTGTGGGAACGGATCGAAGCCGAGCTGTTCCGCGATACCGGCAGCGCCGAAGTGGTTTCGCTGCGCCGCAGCCTGCGCCGCTGGCAATGGGCGGGCGGGCTGAGCGCAGCCGCCGCCGTGGTGCTCGCCTTCCTTGCGCTGCCGCAATTGACCGGCCCCGGCGATACGCTGCCCGATATTGCGCAGGGCCCGGCTACCGCTGGTCCGCCGCTGGCCGCCAACATGCCCATCGCGGGAACGCCGCTGCGGCTCGACTTTACCTATCTCCCCGCCGAAGACAGCCTGCTGGTCGGGGCGATCGGGCTGACGGCGGACGGGGTCCACGATCACGAAATCTGGTTCGTCCCGCCCGAGGGCGAGCTGGTATCGCTGGGTATCGTGACGCCTGGCAAGGTGGTCGCGCACGATGTACCCGATGCGGTTGCGCAGGCCTTGCACGATGGTTCGCAGCTGGTGCTGACCCGCGAACCGCTCGGCGGCAAGCCCGCCGATGCCGGGGCGGGTCCGGTGGTCGCGGAGGCCCGTTTCACCGCTATCTGAAAATAAATCGAGCGGCTGCGTGCATCCGGCGCGTAGCTCCTTGCGTAACTCGGTGCACAGGCTGGACGGGGCCTGGCGCATAAGGAGAGTTACACATGCCGATTTCCAGCACGCTCAAGGCCGCGGCCTTCGCATCGATCGCCGCCATGGGCAGTTTCGCCCTCATGACCGGGACCCCGGCGTTTGCCGACCACCACGCCAAGGCAGCCGAAGCCAACCAGCCGAACATTGTCGAAACCGCAATGGGCACGGGCGTTCACGCCACGCTGGTCGCGGCGGTCAAGGCCGCCGATCTCGTCGAGACGCTGTCTGCCCCCGGCCCCTATACGGTCTTCGCCCCAACCGACGATGCCTTTGCCGCTTTGCCCGCAGGCACCGTCGACACGCTGCTCAAGCCCGAGAACAAGGACCAGCTGACCTCCATCCTGACCTATCACGTGGTCGCGGAACGGGTTCCCGCCGCGGCGCTGACGCAGGCGATCCGCGGCGCGGGCGGAAGCTATGAATTCACGACCGTCGCCGGCGAGACGCTGAGCGCGCGCTTCGACGGGCACACCATCGTGGTCACCGACGGCGCGGGCCGCGAAACCAAGGTCGTGCAGGCCGATGTCGATACCGCCAATGGCGTGATCCACGTGACCGACGGCGTGTTCCTGCCCGGCTAAGCCATCCCCACGGGTGCCGATCGGGTCACTTCCATCTCCGCCCGGCACTCCACTGTCCCCGTCCGGCGCTCAGCAGAGGCCGGGCGGGGTTTTTTGTGGCAAGGACGAAGCCTGCTCAGCCGATAAAGCGCGTCATCTTGCGCTCGAGCAGGTCGATTAGGTGGGGGTCCATGTACCGATAGCGATCGGGTATCCCGAGGCAGACGATCGGTGTCGAACCCAGCGACGATCTGAACTGCCGCCGGACGGCGGTCCGGTGTCTCTGTTCCATCACGAAAATGCGGTCCGCCCAGCGCACCAGCTCGTCATCGAGCGGCGTGTCGGCTTCGGATGCAATTCCGGCAGAAAGGACATCCACGTCCTTCCTGCCGGAAAAAATATGCTCTGCTGTCGGACTTCGCCAGCGGTTCTTCCCGCAGACGAACAGGAAGCGCTGCCTGGTCAGGCCGCCTCTTCCTCGTCCTTCTTGCCGCCATGGACCTGGATCGGCTCTTTCTTGCCTTCGACCACGTCCTTGTCGATCACGATTTCAGTGACGCCGTCCATGTCGGGCAGGTCGAACATCGTGTCGAGCAGAATGCCTTCAACGATCGAACGCAGTCCGCGCGCACCGGTCTTGCGCTTGATCGCGCGTTCGGCGATCGCGCGCAGCGCTTCGTCGGTAAAGGTCAGCTCGACATCCTCGAGCTCGAACAGCTTGTGATACTGCTTGGCGATGGCGTTCTTCGGTTCCTGCAGGATCGTCACCAGCGCATCGACATCGAGGTCGTGCAGCGTGGCGATGACCGGCAGGCGGCCGACGAATTCGGGGATCAGACCGAATTTGAGCAGATCTTCCGGTTCGCTCTTCTCGAGCAGTTCACCCACCCGCCGCTTGTCCGGATCGGCGACATGCGCACCGAAGCCGATCGAACGCTTCTGCAGGCGGTCGCCGATGATCTTGTCGAGCCCGGCGAAGGCCCCGCCGCAGATGAACAGGATATTGGTCGTGTCCACCTGCAGGAATTCCTGCTGCGGATGCTTGCGTCCGCCCTGCGGCGGGACCGAAGCGGTGGTCCCTTCCATCAGCTTGAGCAACGCCTGCTGGACGCCCTCGCCCGATACGTCGCGCGTGATCGAGGGGTTTTCCGCCTTGCGCGTGATCTTGTCGATCTCGTCGATATAGACGATGCCGTGCTGGGCCTTCTCGACATTGTAGTCGGACGACTGGAGCAGTTTGAGGATGATGTTTTCCACGTCCTCGCCCACGTAACCGGCTTCGGTCAGCGTGGTCGCATCGGCCATGGTGAAAGGCACGTCGAAAGTGCGCGCCAGCGTCTGCGCCAGCAGCGTCTTGCCCGAACCGGTCGGACCGACGAGCAGGATGTTCGACTTGGCCAGTTCGACATCGCCGGCCTTCGCGCCATGCTTCAACCGCTTGTAGTGGTTGTGCACCGCGACCGAGAGGACGCGCTTCGCGCGTTCCTGGCCGATCACATAATCGGCGAGCGTGGCGCAGATTTCGGCCGGCGTGGGAACATCGCCTTCCTTCTTGCCGGTCAGCCCTGCCTTGGTTTCTTCGCGAATGATGTCGTTACACAGTTCGACACATTCGTCGCAGATGAACACGGTCGGGCCCGCGATGAGCTTCCTCACCTCGTGCTGCGACTTGCCGCAAAAGCTGCAATACAGGGTCGATTTACTGTCGGTTCCGCTCAACTTGGTCATATCCTAACGTCTTTCCCGCGTCCCCATCAGAAGGCTCCAGACTGTAGGGGCCATGGGGTATGGGTCAATATCCCAGGTATCACACACCCCTTGCCACAGTCTGAAGCGGCAGGGTTGCCCAATTCCTACGACATTCTTGCAACAGTCCCGCGCGGGCACACTACCCGCGCCGGAACCTGAGTGCCGTCCTATTCGGGCGCGCCGCCCGAACCTTCGGCATCGCCGTTTTCGGATTCGGGACGGGTTTCGAATACCTTGTCGACGATACCGAACTTCATCGCCTCATCGGCTTCGAGGAAGGTATCGCGGTCCATCGCCTTCTCGATATCGTCGAGGCTCTGGCCAGTGTATTTCACATAGAGGTCGTTCATGCGCTTCTTGATGCGCAGGATCTCGCGGGCCTGGATCTCGATATCCGAGGCCATCCCGCGCGCGCCGCCCGAAGGCTGGTGCACCATGATCCGCGCATTGGGCAGCGCGATCCGCATCCCCGGCTCGCCCGCGGCAAGCAGGAACGAACCCATGCTCGCGGCCTGACCCATACACACCGTCGACACGCGCGGCTTGATGTATTGCATCGTGTCATGGATCGCCATGCCGGCGGTCACCACGCCGCCCGGCGAATTGATGTACATGCTGATCGGCTTCGAAGGGTTCTCGCTTTCGAGGAACAGCAGCTGCGCGGTGATGAGCGAAGCCATGCCGTCTTCGACCTGCCCCGTCACGAACACGATGCGTTCGCGCAGCAGGCGGCTGAAGATGTCGAAGCTGCGTTCGCCGCGGCTGGTCTGCTCGACCACCACGGGCACGAGCGCACCGGTTACGGGATCGGTGGTGAACTGGCCCTGCGCGCCGTGGGCGTTGCTGCCGAACAGGTCGATCATGAATAGTCCTTTTGTCGGGTCAATTGGCCGCCTATGTCGCCATGCATCCCGGGATGTTCAAGGGCCTTAACCCTCGAAAGCCGCGGATATGTCGGATGCGGCCAAGATCGGGGCACTTTCTCGGCCTATATGGAGAGGCATACACTACAGGTTGCTGTCCGGAATCCGTTTGTCGGACGTGGAACGACATCGGTCGAGGCGCCATTGGCCCGCTCGCCTACACTCGTAGACGAACGCTCGACGAGATGGCGGGGAGGCTAATAAACCATGACTTTACGTTCGTTGACGCTGGCAGCGTCTACCCTTGCGCTGATTGCCGCTGCGCATGCGCCGGCCCACGCCCAGGGCAGCGACGATGTGGCGGATACCGCCACCCCGGCAACCGCGCCAAGTGCGGGCGCGCAGGTGTTCGAGCCGGCCTATTTCGACCAGTTCGCACCGCGCAATGCGCTCGACATGGTCGATCGCATCCCCGGCTTCTCGATCAGCGGGGGCAATGACCAGGGCCAGCGCGGGCTTGGTCAGGCGACGCAGAACGTGATCGTCAATGGCGAGCGCCTGTCGAGCAAGTCCGAAAGCGTGCACGACCAGCTGCGCCGCATCCCCGCACCCGATGTAATCCGGATCGAGATTCTCGACGGCAATGCCACCAGCATCCCGGGTCTGACCGGGCAGGTCGCCAATGTCGTTTACACCACCACCGGCTCATCCGGGCAGTTCGAATGGACGACCGGTTTCCGCCCCTACAACACCGCGGCGCAGCTCTTCGGCGGTGAAATCTCGGTGATCGGCAGCAGCGGCGCGCTCGATTACACGGTCTCGCTGTCGAACGAGAACAACCGTTTCGGTGCGGATGGACCGGTCACCATCACCGATCGCGACGGGGCGCTGATCGAACTGCAGGACACCAAGTTTTCGGGCCGGTTCGACAATCCCAAGCTCTCCACCGCATTCTCCTACGATTTCGGCGGCGGCGTGCTGGCCAATCTCAACCTCAGCTACGGGGTCGACTACTATTCGCGCCAGGAACCCGAAACCGGGACGCGCGCATCGGGCGAAACTCGCACCCGCGAATCGCGGACCGATGAAGATGGTCCCTTCTACGAGCTGGGCGGCGACATCCAGTTTCCCTTCGGCCCCGGCTCGCTCAAGCTGATCGGCCTCGAGCGGTTCGAGCGCGATAATTACGCCTCGACGCTGATCGACAGGTTCTCCGACGGCAGCCCGTCGCGGGGCTCGCGCTTCCAGCAGACCAACGGCGAAGGCGAGCGGATCGGGCGCTTCGAATATGACTGGCGATTGTGGAAGGCCGACTGGCAGCTGTCGGGCGAGGCCGCCTTCAACCGGCTCGACCGGCGTTCGAGGCTGTTCGAACTGGCCCCCGGCGACGAATTCGTCGAGCGCGCCTTCCCGCAAGGCACCGGCGGGGTGACCGAAGATCGCTACGAAGCCAGCCTCAGCGTCTCGCGGTCCCTGTCACGCACGCTGTCGGTCCAGCTGATCGGAGCAATGGAATTCTCGACCATCGAGCAGACCGGCTTTGCCGCCAATTCGCGCAGCTTCAAGCGGCCCAAGGGATCGTTTGCCGCGACGTGGAAACCGCGCGACGATTTCGACGTCTCGGTCACGCTGGCGAAACGCGTCAGCCAACTGTCCTTCGGCGATTTCCTCGCCTCGGTATCGCTCAACAACGACAATCAGAACGGCGGCAATAACGAGCTCGTCCCCTACCAGAGCTACAATGTCGAGATCGAAGCCAACAAGACCTTCGGTCCGTGGGGCTCGATCAAGCTGGAAGCCCGCAAGGCGTGGTTCGAAGATTTCATCGACTGGTTCCCGCTGCCCAATGGCGGCGAGGCGCGCGGCAATATCGGCGATGCGGACCGGCTCCATCTGCAGGCCAATGCGACGCTCAACCTCGACCCCGTCGGATTTCGCGGTGCGCGGCTCGATGTCGAGGTGATCAAGCGGTTCATGAATGTCACTGATCCCTTCACCGGTCTGGAGCGCCCCTTCTCCTACGACCAGGAAGGCGCGTTCGAGATCGATTTCCGTCACGATATTCCCGGCAGCGCCTGGGCGTGGGGCGCAAGCCTCGATCACGATGACCCGGCGCCCTATGCGCGGCGATACGAGGAGGGCCGCGAATGGGAAGGCCCTGTGTGGGGCGGGCTGTTTATCGAGCACAAGGATGTATTCGGCCTCACGGTTCAGGCCCGCGCGAGCAATCTGCTGGGTGCGCGCAACTACTTCCGCCGCACGGTCTATGACGGCGAGCGCCCCGATGGCGATATCCGCTTCGAGGAGTATCAGGACCGCCGCATCGGCCCGATCTTCCGCCTGACCGTGAGCGGGGATTTCTAGGGCCTCGCGGACCCCTCCCGCGTTCCACGCGTTAGGCGGAACAAGGGAGACCATCTTGGAATTCGATCCGCGTATTGTGATGTTCGTCGTTTTCGGCGCGGGGCTGACGCTGGCCGTCACGCTCGAGCGGTGGCTGGCGCGCTACTGGCTGTCGCTGCCGATCCTCTATGTCGCGGTCGGTTTCGCGGTGTGGTCGCTGCCGCTGGGGCTGCCGCATTTCAACCCGACGGTCGACGGCTTCGATGCGATGACGCTGGAATATGCCACCGAGTTCATCGTCATCGCTTCGCTGATGGCCGCCGGGATCGCGATCGACCGGCCGGTCAGCTGGGTCAACTGGCGCCAGATCTGGCCGCTGCTGGTGATCGCCATGCCGCTGACGATCGGCGCGGTGGCGCTGCTCGGCTGGTGGGGCCTGGGACTGGCCCCCGCGAGCGCGATCCTGCTAGGCGCAGCCCTGGCCCCGACCGATCCGGTGCTGGCGCGGAGCGTCCAGGTCGGCCCGCCGGGCGAGGACCAGCGGCACGACGTCCGGTTCAGCCTGACGGTCGAAGCCGGGCTCAACGACGGCTTCGCCTTCCCCTTCACCTATCTGGCAATTGCCGCGGTCGGGATGACCGCACTGGGCGGCTGGACGCTCGAATGGGCCGCGCTCGACCTTGGCTGGCGGATCGTGATGGGCTGCGCGGTCGGCTGGGCCGTGGGCCGCATCGGCTCGTGGTATGTCTTCGAACGCGAAGCCGATTCGCCCATGGAAGAGATCGACGAAGCCAGCGAGAGCGCCGCCCAGCCCAGCTATTCGACCAGCGAGGGATTGATCGTGCTCGGCACGCTGCTGCTCGCCTATGGGCTGGCCGAACTGGTCGAGGGCTACGGCTTCCTCGCGGTCTTCGTCGGCGCCGTGACCGCCCGCCAGCGCGAGAACCGCAGCCGCTATCACAAGATCAGCCACCACTTCATCGACCAGATCGAGCAGATCGTGCTGGTCGCGGTGCTGTTCGGCTTTGGAGCGATGCTGGCAAGCGGCGTGCTGTCCGCGCTGACCTGGCCCGCCGCGCTGGTGGGGATTGCGCTGATCTTCATCATCCGCCCGATTGCGGGTCTGCTCGCAGAGCTGAACTGCGATCTGCCGATGGTCGGCAAGCTGGCGGTAGCGTTCCTCGGGGTGCGCGGAATGGGTTCGATCTATTATCTCGCCTATGGCCAGAACCACGCCGACTTTGCCCAGATCGACCTGTTATGGGCCACGGTCAGCTTCACCATCCTGCTATCGATCGTGGTCCATGGCGTCGTTTCGGGGCCGCTTATCCGCCATGTCGAGAACCGCCGTGCGCATGTCCATGCCGGGCAGGATACCAGCATGGCCGCCCTATCGCCCGAGGCGGCAAAGCCGGAATAACATCGCCCAACGACAAGGGGCGGCGAACCGTAGTCCGCCGCCCCTCGCGTAACCCGTTGGTGCGGGATTATTTCTTTGCGGCGGCCTTCTTGGCGGGCGCTTTCTTGGCGGCCGGCTTCTTGGCAGCGGGCTTCTTCGCCGGAGCCTTGTCCTCGTCCTTGGCGGCAGCAGCCTTCTTCGGCGCGGCTTTCTTGGCCGGCGCCTTCTTGGCGGCGGGCTTGTCGTCCGCGTCCTTGGCAGCATCCTTCTTGGCCGGAGCCTTCTTCGCGGCGGCCTTCTTGGCCGGGGCCTTCTTCTTCGGCTTTTCCTCGGTGGTCTCTTCCGCTTCGATCGCGGCTTCGAGTTCCTCGCGGGTCACTTCCCGGTCGGTGATCTCGGCCTTGTCGAACAGGAAGTCGACGACCTTGTCCTCATAGAGCGGCGCGCGCAGCTGGGCGGCGGCCATCGGTTCGGACTGGACGTACTGGACGAACCGCTCGCGGTCTTCGGCGCGATATTGCTGCGCTGCCTGCTGGATGAGCATGTTCATCTCGTTGGCATTGACCTCGACGCCGTTCTTCTGGCCGATTTCCGACAGCAGCAGGCCAAGGCGGACACGGCGTTCGGCGATCTTGCGGTAATCGTCCTTCTCGTCGTCCATTTCCTTGAGCATGGCTTCGGCATCGTCCGACTGCGCGGCTTCCTGCTGGAGCTGGGCCCAGATCTGTTCGAATTCGGCTTCGACCATGCCCTGCGGCACGGCGAAATCGTGACCGGCGGCCAGCGTGTCGAGCAGCTGGCGCTTCATCTGCGTGCGGGTGAGGCCGGCAGTTTCCTGCTCGAGCTGGCCGCGCAGCAGTTCCTTGAGCTTGGCGAGATCCTCGAGGCCGAGGTTCTTGGCGAACTCGTCGTCGATCGCAGTGTCGGTCGGGACCTTGACCTGCTGGACGGTGATGTCGAATTCGGCATCCTTGCCCTTGAGGTTTTCCGCCGGGTAATCGTCGGGGAAGGTCACCGTGATGGTCTTGGTGTCGCCGGTCTTCACGCCCGTAAGCTGTTCTTCGAAGCCGGGGATGAACTGGCCCGAGCCGATCACCAGCGGGGTGTTTTCGGCCTTGCCGCCTTCGAATTCGGTCCCGTCGACACGGCCGACGAAATCGATGATCAGCTGGTCGCCGTCGCCGGCCTTCTTGGTCTTGGCAGCGTCCTTATAGCTCTTGTTGTTCGACGCGATCCGCTCGACCGCTTCCATGACCTGCTCGTCGGTCACCGGAACGGTCAGGCGTTCGAGTTCGAGGCCATCCACTTCGGGGGCGTCGATTTCGGGAAGGATTTCGACTTCGACGCTGAGCGAGGCATCCTTGCCTTCTTCATAGCCCTCGTCGATCTCGACCTTCGGCTGCATCGCAGGGCGCAGCTTGTTGTCGGCCATCACCTTGTCGACCGATTCGCGGATCATGTCGTTGACCATCTGCGCGTGCAGCTGTTCGCCGTGCATCTTGCGGACCAGGTTCGCCGGCACCTTGCCCGGGCGGAAGCCGGGCATCTTCACCTGCGGGGCGATCTTCTTGACTTCGCTGTTGACGCGCTCGTCGATTTCCTTGGCAGGAATGGTGACGGTGTAGGCGCGCTTGAGGCCCTCGTTGGCGGTCTCTTTGATCTGCATGGGTTGAAACTCGTGACTTTCCAAAAGCGACTATGTGCAAGGGGATTCGCGCGGCGGCGGCACTGGTGCGGGCGAAGGGACTCGAACCCCCACATCTTTCGATACTGGTACCTAAAACCAGCGCGTCTACCAGTTCCGCCACGCCCGCTAACCCGAACGAAGCTGCGCGTTGGCGACATGCGCTACGCGTGTAGGCGCGTGCCTCTAGTAGGATGCGACCAAATGCGCAAGCGCGGCGACGGGTGAGGGAACGGCTTTGCGCGCGCACGTGTTTTGTAATCATGCACGACTACGATAAACCCAAGCCGCCGGCCAATACTCCGCCGGTCATCGATCCCGGGGCACAGCCGGAAAGTCCGGCCGGACCGAAGGCCGATGGCGAGGTGCCTGCCGAAGACACAGAAGACGAAAAGGTCGAAGTCGAGAAAGCGCTCGGCAACGCGCAAGAAGGCGGTCGCGACGGTGCGGGTGAAGCCGCGCTCGACAGTCCGCCACCCGATTGAGGATACCATATATGGCGACGCAACCCGACCCCGATCCCGACACCATCAATCCCGGTGCACCCGACGAGATGCCGCCCGCGAGTCCGCCCGACGAGGCACCGATGCATGAACCGCCCGGTTTCGAGCCGCCGCAACCCGACTTCGACGAGCCCGACCGCGGTCCCGATGAAACACCCCCGCCGCCCGATTGATCTTGCCCGCGCGCGCGCGTCGCAGTATCGGCGCGCGCCATGAGCGAAGAAACCAAGAGCCAGACCCCGCCCGATCACCTTTCGGTCAATCCGGATAGCGAGCATTTCAAGATGGAAGCGCTCGAGCGCGGCGTCGGCATCCGCTTCAAAGGCAAGCAGCGCACCGACATCGAGGAATATTCGATTTCCGAAGGCTGGGTGCGCGTTCAGGCAGGCAAGACCGTGGATCGCCGCGGCAAGCCGCTGACGATCAAGCTGACGGGTCCGGTCGAAGCCTGGTTTGAAGATATGGGCGACGAACCGCCGGTGGCCAAGGCCGACTGATCAGTCTGCGAAATCGGCGAAGGCGCTGAGAAACCTCTTCGAGGTTTGCTTGCGCGCCGGGGCCATTGCGATCTGGCGGCGCGGCTGCGGCTTCCGATCGCTATAGATGAAGCCATCGACCGGCCAGGCCGTCGTCCCGACCTTGCCCAGCGGGGCGTACCAGACGCGCACCTCGCTCCAGTCATTGTTGGGCGAAACGTCGACCGCGAGCACATCCTTTTCGATCTGACCGCGGCGGCCATTGATCGGCGACCAATTGGCGTGATCGAGCAGCACCCGCCGCGAATCGAGCACGCGGCTGACAGCGGCCACATGACCTAACTGCATATTGCGATGCGCGCTGAAGGCCATCACTGCGCCGGGACGCGGGGTGGACCCGGTGGCGTAGCGGCCTTGCGCCTGGTCCCACCAGGTATGTGCATCGCCGTATATCTGGATACCTGAGACATCGCGCGCATAGGGTACGCACTGGAGGTAGGCGTCCAGTTCCGCGCCTTGGGCGGCGAAGGTGTCGAAGTCCTCGGCAAGCGCAGGTGTGGCGCAGGCAAGCAAGGCGATCACGGCAAGATTCTTCCTCATACCGGCAGGATTATGCCGGTTAAGCTTATCGCGATCTTTCCACTTACGGTTAACGTGATTTAACCATGATCCCTGCTGCCGCTTGCAAAGCGGCGCGCAAAGCGCCACTTGCCGCGCCATCATGGTGCCCTCCTCCTCCAAGCCAACGGTGATCATCATCGGCCGGCCCAATGTCGGCAAATCGACGCTGTTCAATCGGCTCGTGGGCAAGCGCCTAGCGCTGGTCGACGACCAGCCCGGCGTCACGCGCGACCGGCGCTTCGGCAATGCGGAAATCGCCGGGCTCGAGTTTCAGGTGGTCGACACTGCCGGGTGGGAGGACGAAGACCCCGCCAGCCTGCCCGGGCGGATGCGCATGCAAACCGAAGTCAGCCTCGAGGGCGCCGATGCCGCGATGTTCGTGTTCGACGCGCGCGTCGGCCTGACCCCGCTCGACGAGGAAATCGCCCGCTGGCTGCGCGGACAGTCGGTCCCCGTAGTGCTCGTCGCCAACAAGGCGGAAGGCACGCAGGGCGACGCCGGCATCTACGAAAGCTTCTCGCTCGGCTTTGGCGAACCGGCCGGCATCAGCGCCGAACACGGCGAAGGCATTGGCGACCTGTTCGAACGCCTCTGGCCGATCATCGGTGACAAGGCCGAGGCGGCTGCCGAAACGCTCGAACTGAGCGAAGAGGATGAAGAGGCGCTGCTTGCCGGACCGCTTAAGCTGGCCATCGTCGGCCGCCCCAATGCGGGCAAGTCGACGCTGATCAACCGCATGCTGGGCGAAGACCGCCTGCTGACCGGTCCCGAAGCCGGGATCACGCGCGATTCGATCGCGGTCGATTGGGAATGGCATGACCCGCGTAGCGGCGAAGACCGCGAAATCCGGCTGATCGACACTGCGGGCATGCGCAAGAAGGCGCAGGTCATCGACAAACTCGAACGGCTTTCGGTCGCCGATGCCCGCCGCGCGGTCGACTTCGCCGAGGTCGTCGTGCTGCTGCTGGATGCTACCCGCGGTCTCGAATCGCAGGATCTCAAGATTGCCAGCATGGTGCTCGAAGAAGGGCGCGCGCTGATGATCGCGATCAACAAATGGGATGTCGCCGAAGGCGCCAGCGCGCTGTTCAACGGCATCCGCGAAGCGCTCAACGAAGGTCTGGCGCAGGTCCGCGGAGTGCCGCTGTTCGCGGTCAGCGCGAAGACCGGCAAGGGTATCGACCAGATGCTCGGCGCGGCGTTCGACCTGCGCGAAGCATGGAGCCGCCGTGTGCCCACCGCCGCGCTCAACCGCTGGTTCGACGATGCGCTTGAAGCCAATCCGCCGCCCGCCCCCAAGGGCAAGCGGATCAAGCTGCGTTATATCACGCAGGCCAGCATTCGCCCGCCGCGTTTCGTGGTGTTCGGTACGCGGCTCGATATGCTGCCCAAGAGCTATGAACGCTATCTGATCAACGGCATCCGCGACAAGCTGGGCTTCGACGCGGTGCCGGTCCGCGTGGTGCTCAAGAGCCCCAAGAACCCCTTCCAGAAGGATTGAGTTTGCCGCTGCTCGACATCCTGTCCGGCGTCGGCGCTTTCGACCTGATCGAGCGCACCAGTTCGACCCTGCGTGTGCAGCAGGTCGTCCAGCTCAGCCTCGCGCCGGCCTTCCTGCTTGCTGGGATCGGCGCGGTGATGAACGTCATGACCAACCGGCTGATCTGGGTCGCCAACAAGATCGAGCGGATTCTTAACGCGGGGGAAGATGGCGATGTCAAAGCCATGCGCGCCGAACTGCCCGCGCTGGAAATGCGCCGCAATTACGCCCAGCGCGCGGTCATGTTCAGCACCGCTTCGGCGCTGGCGATCAGCGTGGTCATCGTCCTATTGTTCGTGAGCGCCTTCGTCACCACGCCGCTGGGCACGCTGGTCGCTGCGACATGGGTGATGTGCATGGGACTGCTTGTTGCAGGGCTCGCGTCCTTCCTGATGGAAACCCGCACCGCCGCCCGCCGCAACCGCGAACGGATCCGCGAACGCCGGGCTGCCGCCAAGTCCTGACGCAGTTTGCGCCCCGCGCGCGACCGACCGAAGTCATTTGCGCGACGATTGGCGTAAAAACGTCGGCCACGGTTCATCTCCACCTGTCATAAACGCGGCGGGGCAAGGAGGTGAGATATGAGCAAGCTCCGCGTTTCAATCCACGGGCATCCCAATCGCGCGGACGACCAGTTCGCCCTCGAAGCACTCGACATCGCCACTGCATTGACGATTGCCGATATCAACGTCGGCACGGGCGATGCGGAAATCTGGGATGGCGAGCAGCGGCTGGCCCGCCTGTCCAAGCACGGCGGCGTCCACGCGACCTTCTGGCGCGTCACCTGACCGGCGGTATCTCGGGACCGAACACCAGCGGGACGAGGCGTGGCAAGGAGGCTGAGACTGCGTGGCTTCGAATGAGCCGGCTCTAGGTCAGCCCGCTTCGCCGCCGCCCACCGGCTTGCTGTTGAGCTGAACATAGTTTTCCAGTCCCATCCGCGCGATCATGTCGAATTGCGTTTCGAGGAAGTCGACATGCTCTTCCTCGCTGGCGAGGATGTCTTCGAAAATCTGGCCCGTGGTAAAGTCGCGCACGTCCTGACAATAATCCGCCGCTTCCTTGAGCAGCGGGATCGCTTCCATTTCCATCGCCAGATCGGCCCTGAGGATTTCCTCGACCGTCTCGCCGACCTTGAGCTTGTGGATCGCCTGGAAGTTGGGGAGCCCGTTGAGGAACAGGATCCGCTCGGCGAGGATGTCGGCATGCTTCATCTCGTCGATCGATTCGTGCCGCTCGTATTCGGCGAGCTTGGTCACGCCCCAATCGGCCAGCACGCGATAGTGCAGCCAGTACTGGTTGATCGCGGTCAATTCGTTGGTGAGCGCCTTGTTGAGGAACTCGATGACCTTGGAATCGCCTTTCATGGCCGTGTCTCCTGGCTGCTGGATGCGGCGCAGCTATGCGCTTTTCCACCGGCGCTTGGCAAGGTCGAAGGTCGAAAAATCGGCGTAATTCCGCCAGTTGCGAGCAATTCTTGTTAGCGGAAAGTCACGCCGCAGCAGAGACGAGACCGAACTCGCGTTCTTCCTGCAGGATGTCGTCGGCATCGTCGAGACAGGTTCCGCAGCACGGTGCCTTGCCCAGCGCGGCGTAGCACGCCTCGGCATCGCCCGAGACGTGACGCGCCGCGCGGCGCAGTTCGCTTTCCCGGATCGCGTTACAGATGCAGACGTACACTCGACAACTCCTGCGATTGACTCGCATGAGCAGTTCTAGTGAGAGTCGTTCTCATTATCAAGCGTCGTTTTCCACGGCACGCTCAGCGCCGCAGCGGGAACATTTGCCAATAGGTCAGGCAGCGCCACAACCATTCGAGCGGGCCGAACCGGAAACGCCCCAGCCACGGTTTCGACCAGAGCAGCATGAGCGCCCAGGTGGCGAGCATGACCAGATAGAGCTCGCTGCGCCCCAGCTCGCCATAAAGCCCGCCTGCCCAGCCGTGGAACACCAGCAGCATAATCAGCGATGTGCCGATGTAATTGGTGAACGCCGCACGTCCTGCCGCCGAGATCCGCTCCGCCAGCCAGCCCGATGTGCACGTGCCGATCACCGCGAGCACCGCGGCGAAGCCGAGGATGACGGGCAGGCGCGGGAGCATCGAAAAGCTCATGAAAGCGGCGAGCGTGCTCCAATAGGAGAACCCGATCCCCTTGACCCACAGCGCGATCAGCAGGGTCACCGCGCTTCCGATCGCGATACCGGCCAGTCCCCAGCGCAATTGCCGGCCCGGGTTTAGGCCGCCGCTGAACAAGCCGAAGCGGTAAAGCGCCATGCCGATCAGCATCAGCGGTACGGATTCGAACGCGAAGAGGAACAGTCCGAACAGCGGGTCGCCGCCATGCTCCGTGATGTTGTGGCGCACGTAGTCCGGGTAGGAGCCTTCGGCGATGACCTGCCGCTCGGCCTGTCCCTCTTCGAGCGTGGTTTCCTTGTCCGCGGGCAGTTGCTCGCGCAATTCGGCATAGGCGGGCTGTTCGCCGAGCGACGTCTCGGCGATGAAATAGGGGGCAGCAGTGAAGCTGGCGACCATGGCGATCCCCGCAGCATATCCGAGCAGACCGACGATCAGCTGGGTCTTGGCCGCCCAGCGTATGCCGATCATCGTGACAAGGCCGAACACGGCATAATAGATCAGAATGTCGCCGCGCCAGATCAGGTAGAAATGCACCAGCCCGAACAGCAGCAGCCAGAACAGGCGGCGGACCTGGAGCTCGCGCCCCTCGCCCTTGGCCCAGGCCTTCTCCATGAACAGATACAGCCCCGCGCCGAACAGCAGCGTGAACAGGCCGCGCATCTTGCCGTCGATCAGGACGAATTGCGCCACCCACATCCAGTCTTCCGCGTCGCTGTGCGGGACGAGGAAGCCATCGGGGTACATATAGGCGGAAAACGGCTGGCCGAAGGCAACGATATTCGCCGCCAGGATACCCATGACGGCGATGCCGCGGATGAAATCGAGACTGACGATGCGGTTGCCCGCGAGCGCGCTCGGCAGCGGATCGTCCCCTGCAGTATCGGCGATCGCCGCCCGATCGTTCGCTTGGCTCATTTGGTGCCCCCTTCGCCTGCGGGCCTTAGCCCCGACAAGCGGAAGAGCAACCCATGTCCTTGCGCGCTACCGGGTAACGAGGCAGCCCTGCCCGCTACGCTTGAGCGAAGCACAGGCCGCCGCCGCCTGATCGCGCGTGGCATAGCCGCCTGCCAGCAGCTTGGTCAGCCGCCCCGATTTCTCGAGCAGGCGGGTGCGCCCGGCAATTTCGCTGCGACCGGCCAGCTGGCTCCATAGCCGTTCGGCATTGCCCGGCACGCCAAACGCGCCAAGCTGGACCTTCCACGGACCAGTGGCTGCTGCCACGCGCGTAACTGCCGCGGGGGCCGGCGCGGGAGATGAGGGAACCGGGCTGGACGCCACGACCACCGCTTCGCGCGAGAGAGCTTCCTCATCCTGCCGCGCGACGACTGTCGGGCGCGAGGCGGGGAGCGTGTAATCCGCCCCCGCGGTTGCCGGTGCAGAGGCCGCAGTACTGCCCGCGACACGCGGAGTCCCGGCGGGGCGCGTCGTCGGCGCGGGAGCGGTGACCACCGGCCCGGTCGGCGCATCGGTGCCCAATGCGAGGTCGACCGCGGCCAGTTCGCGCGCGCGCGCCGCTTCGGCCTCGGCCTTGAGCGATGCGGCGAGCGGCTGTGCGGCCTGTCGGTCCTCGAGCGAGATATATTCGTCCATCTGCGCCAGCGCGCCGCGTGCCTGCGGCAAGCCCGCCGAATTGGCCAGCGTCAACAGCGCATAGGCGCGGCGCCAGTCCTTTGCGACGAGATCGCCGTTGAAATGCGCGATGCCGAGCAGATATTGCGCGCGCGGATCGCCGCGTGAGGCAGCGGCCGAAACATAGGGCAGCGCTTCCTCGCGCGCGCCGCGCTGGAATAGCAGCAGCCCGTAATTGTCCGCCGCCTTCACATGTCCCTGCGCTGCGGCCAAAGCATAGAGCGCCTCGGCCTGCTGCGGATCGGCGTCGAGCCCGCGGCCCAGCCGGTAAGCCTGCGCCATGTTGAACTGCGCATCGGGGTCGCCCTGCGCGGCGGGCCCGGCCCATTCGCGCACTGCGGTGGCGAAATCGCCCCGCGTCCAGGCATCGACACCGGTCTTGACGTCGGCCTGCGCCGGAACCGAAACCATCGTTGCCGCGGCCATTGCGCCGGCCAGCCATGCTGCTTTCGCCACTCGTAGCATCGTACCCTTCCCATGCGACGACGCGCGGGAACGCGCCGGATCAGCGGCATCCTATAGTAAATCACTCGTTAGCAAAGTGTTGCGAGGCGTTTTGCAGCGTTCGGCCCTGACCAAAGTCGCATCCGGTTAACCCAAAATTAGGGGTAGTCTGCGATTTCCATGACAAGAGCGCTGCAAAGCAAAGCAGCACGAGTGAATTGAATACTGGCGCAAACCAGGGGGACCAAGTCTTGCGTGTACTGGCATTGGCATCGCAGAAGGGCGGATCGGGCAAGACCACGCTCTCGGGACATATGGCCGTTCAGGCCCAGCGCGCCGGCGCCGGTCCCGTCGTCCTGATCGATATCGATCCGCAGGGGTCGCTGGCCGATTGGTGGAACGAGCGCGAGGATGAATATCCCGCTTTCGCCCAGACCACCGTCGCCCGCCTGGCAACCGATCTGGCCATTCTGCGCCAGCAAGGTTTCAAGCTGGCGGTGATCGACACCCCGCCGGCCATCACCATGGCCATCCAGTCGGTTATCTCGGTCGCCGAACTGATCGTCGTCCCGACCCGTCCCAGCCCGCACGATCTGCGCGCCGTGGGCGCCACGGTCGATCTGTGCGAACGCGCCGGCAAGCCGCTGGTGTTCGTGGTCAATGCCGCGACGCCCAAGGCCAAGATCACCTCGGAGGCCGCCGTCGCGCTGTCGCAGCATGGCACGGTCGCGCCGATTACCCTGCACCACCGCACCGATTTCGCCGCCTCGATGATCGATGGCCGCACGGTGATGGAGGTCGACCCCGAAAGCCGCTCGGCCGCCGAGGTCACCGCGCTGTGGAAATATATCGCCGACCGTCTGGAAAAGAACTTCCGCCGCACGGTTTTCGCCGCGCCCAATTCGCAATCCGCGATGCCCGGCGTCCATCGTCCTGCCGGTGGCTTTGGCCGCCGCGTAGCCCAGTAACAGGAAGGGCGGAGACTCCCGGATGTCTGACGCCAATTTCGCCTCTCTTTCCTCGACCCTGCTGGCACGCAAGGGCGGCGCGAAGCCTGCCATGCGCCCCCAATCGGGGATTCTCGGCCCGGTCGACGGCAAGGAAGCCGCCGCCAGCCTCGAGGATCTCGGCTGGAACGACATGGGCGAGAGCGAGCAGGCCCCGGCCGATCCGGCCGAGGAAAAGGTGGTCGCGATTACCTCGCGCGCCGCGAATGAAGCGGGCGCACCCAACCAGGTGCGCGAATCGCTGACCAAGATCCAGGCGCAGCTCGAACGCCCCGCCCAGCCCCGGCCGATGGTCCGCAAGGCCGCCGCCGCGCAGGGCAAGCGCGCAGCCTTCACGCTGCGACTCGACCAGGAACGCCATCTCATGCTGCGTCTCGCCTGCACTGTCCGCGGTCGCAGCGCGCAGCAATTGGTGACCGACGCGCTTGACGCGTTGCTCGCCGAAATGCCCGAAATCGCAAGCCTCGCTGCCCAGGTCCAGCGCGGCGAATAAGCACATTAACGACGTGGGATCGCCTTCAAGGGGGTAATTATGAGCATCGAGACGAAAGCCAGGAACAAGCGGTTCGTCCAGCTCGCCGTCACCACGGCGCTGGCGACGACCGCGCTTACGGCGTGCACCGGCAAGGCTGCACCGAGCCATTCCTATTCGGCTGCGCATGCCGAACAGGCGCTGAGCAAGGGCCGCACCTCGAAGGCCGTCCAGCACGCCGAAGCGGCGGTACTGGCCAGCCCGCGCGACGCCTATTCGCGAACGCTGCTGGGCAATGCCTATCTCGAAGACGGGCGCTTCGCATCGGCCGCGACGACTTTCGCCGAGGCCGTCGAGCTGGGCGACACCGCCCCGCGCACCATCATCAGCTATACGCTGGCGCAGATCGCCATTGGTGATCAGGTCGGCGCGCTGGCCACGCTCGATCAGTTCGAAACCGCGCTCGACCCGGCCGATTTCGGCCTGGCCATCGCGCTCGCCGGTCGCCCCGACCACGGCGTCCATGTGCTGAGCAATGCGCTGCGCGCGGGCCAGAACACGCCGAAGGTTCGCCAGAACCTCGCCTATGCCTATGCGCTGCAGGGCAATTGGCGCTCCGCACGCATCATGGCGGCGGAAGACGTGCCCGCGGGCGAAGTGGGCGACCGGATGGCCCAGTGGGCCGCGGTCGTCCGCCCCGAAGCCTTTACCACCCGCGTTGCCAATCTGCTCGGCGTAGAGCCGCAGGCCGATCCGGGGCAGCCGCAGATGCTCGCCCTCGCCAATCATCCCAGCGTCAACATGCTGGCCGCGCAGGAAGTGGGCGAGCTGGAGGCCGTGGCCGAGCCGCAGGGCGATTTCGCCTTTGCCGAGGAACTTCCCGCAGTGGGCGCCGCGCCGACCATCGACGATCGTGGCGACGCAGCGCTCGCCGACGGCGGCCTTGCGCCGAGCATCGGCGGTGTTCGCTATGTGTCGCGCGAAGTGGTCCAGCAAACACCGGTCCAGTCGCGCAAACCCGTTGCCCCGCGCATCGCGGGTACCGCAGCGCCCGCCAGCACTGCCCGCAGCGGCGACTACAACGTCCAGCTTGGCTCGTTCTTCTCGATGTCGGATGCCAATGAAGCCTGGAAGCAGTTCCAGAAGCGCTATCCCGAACTCGGCGATGCCGAGCGCGTGATCACCAAGGCGCGCGTCAATGGCAAGATCTACTACCGCGTCGCGGCTGCCGGTTTCGCCAAGGCATCGGCCGATTCGATGTGCCGCACGGTCAAGGGCAAGGGCGGCGGCTGCATCGCCTATGCCTCGAGCCGGCCGCTGCCCGGCGCGATCGACGTTGTTGCCGGTGACATGCGGGTCGCCGCACGCTAGTCGGCCCACCAAACCAGACCACCGAGCGACCCCGTCCGGAGTAATCCGGGCGGGGTTTTTCGTGGCGCCTAGTGGTGGATTCGCACCCCGCCCTTGAACAGTGTCTTCACGCGCCCCTGCGTCGGCTGGCCGTCGAACGGCGTATTGCCGGCGGTGGCTTCCATCCGGGCGCTCTGGATTACCCAGGGCTGGTCGGCATCGACGATCGCGATATCGGCTTCGAGCCCCACCGCGATCGCACCGGCATCGACCCCGAGGATGCGCGCAGGCGCCGTCGCCACCAGCGCGAAGGCCCGCGCCATATCGATAACCTCGTCGCGCACCAGCGACAGCGTCATTGCCAGCAGCGTCTCGGCCCCTGCCATGCCCGGCTCGGCATCGGCAAACGGCAGCCGCTTGTCTTCCGGGCCGCGCGGATCGTGGCCGCTGGCAATGACGTCGATCGTCCCGTCGACGATCGCCTCGCGCACCGCTTGGCGGTCGTCCTCGGTGCGGAGCGGCGGCGACAGCCGGGCGAAGGTCCGGAAATCGACCGTCGCCAGATCGGAAAGCATGAAATGCGCCGGCGTGACGCCGCAGGTGACGGGTAGTCCGCGCGCTTTCGCTTGGCGGACGATGTCCAGCCCCGCCCGCGTGGTGACTTGGCGGAAATGGATCCGCGTGCCCGCCAGTTCGGCCAGCGCAATATCGCGGGTGAGCGCGATTGCCTCGGCTTCGGCAGGTGCGCTTGGCAGGCCGCGCCGCGTGGCGATTTCGCCCGCCGTAGCGACCGCGCTGCCGACCAGCGCGGCATCCTCGGCATGGGCGACCACTACAAGGTCGAGCATCGCGGCATATTGCAGCAGTCGCAGCATCGCCCCCGAATCCGCGATCCACTGCCGCCCGGTGGCAACGCCGCGCGCACCGGCAGCGCGCATCAGGCCCAGTTCGGCAATCTCGCGCCCTTCGAGCCCGCGGGTCGCGGCGGCGAGCGGATGGACCCAGAAATCGGGCTTGCCGCTCTTGGCGATGTAGGAGACCCGACTGGGCAGATCCAGCGGGGGGGATTGGTCGGGCATCAGCGCCGCACGCGTGATCCCGCCGAAATGGAAGGCGGGCTTGTCGATCGCAAACACGCCGAGATCGACCAGGCCGGGGGCGACCAAACGGCCCCTCGCATCGACGATTTCATCGCCATCCTGCGTTTCACTGCCGATCGCCTCGATGCAGCCGTCGACCAGCCGCAGCGCACCTTCGCGCACGCCGTCGGGTGTGACCAGCCGGCCACCGGTGATCGTCAGCGGGGTTTGCTGCTTCATGCCGCGTCTCCCCAGCCGGTTACACCGCGGGCACGGCGGGTAAGCACGTCGAGCGCGGCCATGCGGATCGCGACGCCCATCTCGACCTGCCGGGTGATGATCGACCGGTCGATCATGTCCGCCACCTCGCTGTCGATCTCGACCCCGCGGTTCATCGGACCCGGATGCATCACGAGCGCATCCTTCGAGGCTTTCTCCAGCCGCTTTGCAGTCAGTCCGTAAAGGTGATGATACTCGCGTGCAGAGGGGATGAACTGGCCGCTCATCCGCTCGGTCTGCAAGCGCAGCATCATCGCGACATCCGCCCCGTCGAGCGCCGCGTCGAAATCGTGGAACACTTCTGCACCCATCGCTTCGATACCCACCGGCATCAGCGCCGGCGGCGCACAAAGCCGCACAGAGGCACCGAGCGCCTGCAGGCAGAGCAGGTTGGAGCGCGCGACACGGCTGTGCAGGATATCGCCGCAGATGACGATCCTGAGCCCGGTAAAATCGTCCGCCGTCTCGCCCCGGTCGCGCAGGGCATGCCGCAGCGCGAGCGCGTCGAGCAAGGCCTGGGTCGGGTGTTCGTGCTGCCCGTCGCCCGCATTGAGCACCGGGCAGTCGACCTTGTCGGCAATCAGCTGCGTCGCCCCGCTCGACCCGTGGCGGATGACGATCGCATCGGCGCGCATGGCGTTGAGCGTGATCGCGGTGTCGATCAGCGTCTCGCCCTTCTTCACGCTCGACTGCGCGGCATGCATATTGACCACATCGGCGCCAAGGCGCTTGCCCGCGATTTCGAAGCTCAGCAGCGTCCGCGTCGAGTTTTCGAAGAAGGCGTTGATGACCGTGAGACCCGAAAGCACGTTCTCGTGCTTGGTCGGCTGCCGGTTGAGCGCGACCCATTGCTGAGCCTCGTCGAGCAGGAAGAGGATTTCGTGCCGCTCCAGCTGGCCGATCCCGATCAGGTCGCGGTGCGGGAAAGCGAGCGCACCCGCCGGATAGCGGGCCGCAGGGGGCGAAGTTTCCGTCGATGTCATTGAGACCACGCCCTTAGTCGAGGGGTATCATGTGCTCAAGCGCTTTCCGGTGGCAAAGCGCCACGCCCTCCCCTAACTCTCCCGCAACAGGAGATTTTACGCATGCAGTTCGCCGGAAAAGTGTGGCGCCTTTTGGTCGGCATCAAGGACGGGCTCGTCCTTTTGTTCATGCTGTTGTTCTTCTCCGCCCTGTTCGCAGTGCTGACTGCGCGCCCCAGCCCAGCTGCGGTGCGCGACGGAGCGCTGCTGCTCGATCTCAACGGCGTGGTGGTCGAGGAACGGACGCGGATCGATCCGCTCGAGGCGCTGCTGTCGGGCCAGACCCCGATGGGCGAATACCAGGCGCGCGACCTCGTCCATGCGCTCGACGAGGCGGCGGGGGACGAACGGATTTCGGCCGTGGTGCTCGATCTCGACCGCTTCATGGGCGGCGGGCAGGTCCATCTGCAGGAAATCGGCGAAGCGCTCGACCGCGTGCGCGCGGCGGAAAAGCCCGTACTCGCCTATGCCACCGCCTATAGCGACGACGGCATGCTGCTGGCCGCGCATGCAAGCGAGGTGTGGGTCAACCCGATGGGCGGCGCGGTCGTCGCCGGCCCGGGCGGCGAACGGCTCTATTACGCCGGTCTGCTCGACCGGCTGAAGGTCAACGCGCGGGTCTACAAGGTCGGCGACTACAAGAGCGCGGTCGAACCCTACAGCCGCGCCGACATGTCCGACCCGGCGCGCGAAAACGCCCGTGCGCTCTATGAGACATTGTGGGAAGAATATCGCGCCAATCTCAAGAAGGCGCGGCCGGCGGCGGATATCGAACGCATCACCACGCAGCCGGTCGCCTGGATCGAAGCCGCGCAGGGCGACCTCGCCACGGCCGCGCTGCAGGCCGGGCTGGTCGACCAGATCGGCAGCCGCGCCGACTTCGAGCAGCGCGTCGTGGAGCTGGTCGGCGAAGACGAATGGGGCGACGGCGCGAATGCCTATCCGCACACCAGGCTCGCGGTGTGGCTCGAGGACAATCCGCTGCCGACCCCCGGCCGCCCGATTGGCGTGATTACCGTGGCGGGCGAAATCGTCGATGGCGAGGCCGGCCCCGGGGTGGCGGGCGGCGACCGGATCGCCGCGCTGCTCGACGAAGCGCTCGAGGACGAGCTGGCCGGACTTGTCGTCCGCGTCGATTCTCCCGGCGGATCGGTGCTTGCCAGCGAATTGATCCGCGAGGCAGTGCTGCGCCACAAGGCGCAGGACATCCCGATCGCAGTCTCGATGGCCAATGTCGCAGCGAGCGGCGGCTATTGGGTTTCCACCCCCGCCGACCGCATTTTTGCCGAGCCCGAGACGATCACCGGATCGATCGGCATCTTCGCGGTCATCCCCACCTTCGAGGAAACCGCAGCCGCAGCCGGTGTCACCAGCGACGGCGTGCGCACCACGCCGCTGTCGGGCCAGCCCGATCTGATCGGCGGCTTCACCCCCGAAACCGACGCGATCCTGCAGGCCTTCATCGAAAACGGATATGAGGATTTCCTCGACCGCGTCGGCGAAGCGCGCGGCATGACACGCGACCAGGCCGATGCGGTCGGCCAGGGCCGCGTCTGGGATGGCGGAACCGCACGCCAGTTGCGGCTGGTCGATGAATATGGGGGCATGGAAGAGGCGCTGGCGTGGACCGCCGCGCAGGCCGACCTCGGCAGCGACTGGCATGTCGTCTACCTCGGCACCAACCCGTCGACCTATGACACGCTGCTGCGGCAATGGCTGATCGGCGATGGCGAGGAAACCGGATCGGGCGGCGATGTCTTCGCCCGCATGGCGCGCGGACAGGCGAGCGTGGTGACGCAGGTCGCCGCCGATGCCGACCGCCTGCTCGGTGCCAAGGGCGCGCAGGCCTATTGCCTCGCCTGCCCTTCGCCGGACGCCGGGCAATCGCAGGCCAGGGCGCCCGACGGCTGGCTCGCGCGGATCGCTGCGCTGCTGTTCGGCTAGGGTGCTTGCCATGCGCCGATTCGCACAGTAAAGGCGCGCCCCTGCCCTGCCGCGGCTCCGCCCGCGCGCACCATCGGGCGGGCGCGTAGCTCAGTGGTAGAGCACACCCTTCACACGGGTGGGGTCGCAAGTTCAATCCTTGCCGCGCCCACCATCTTTTCAGTGACTTAGAGGAGATGGTCGGGGTTTCCATGAAAAGAACGTGAAAAACGTGGGTGGTCCTCGGCGAACATCGGCGGG